>Ga0134126_10000795_pt1 | contig 39784 bp, 34 predicted proteins | sample KB31752_FD_96881 | JGI IMG/M metagenome (GOLD analysis project Ga0134126, IMG submission 96881) | Terrestrial soil microbial communities with excess Nitrogen fertilizer from Kellogg Biological Station, Michigan, USA - KB3-175-2 | ecosystem: Environmental > Terrestrial > Soil > Unclassified ...
GAGAGTGCTGGTCCCACTCGACCACCCGAGCCGGGCCGAGCCGCCCACAGCAAGCCCACAGACCCTGAGCGTCGGGCTCTCCCGCCAACACAATCCCCACGAACCAAACGGCAGGATGCCGTACGAAACGGCACGCTTCTAAAATCACCTCAGAAGCGCATTGCCAGCACCTATGCAGGTGAGGAGGCTCTCGGCGCTCGCCCGAGACAGCGGCCCCACCCGTGATGGGGCTCCTGTTAACCGGCAGGTTATAGGTTCGAGTCCTATCGCGGGAGCCCGGTGATGTCGCCAGACATCCAGGACATCCTGAATCCGCCCGGCCCCGGGTCAGGGTGTTCGTGGTTTCGGGCCGGGCGGGCTGCCGGCGGGCTGGTAGTCGCGTCACCGCCGGGCCTTTAGAAACCGGGCCAGAGCACGCCGAAGCAGCCGGATTTGCCCAGGTCGGCCGGGAGACGATGACTGCCCCGCTGCTGACAGCCGAGGAGTTCCCCGGCGAATTTGGCGCGCCCTTCGAGCGTGCGTGCGTAGCTGCCGGCATGGCACCAGCCCGCGCTGCCCGACGATTCACGGGTGCTTTCTGACAGAGCAGCACGTATCATCGGAGCGAGTGGGTGTCGGCGGGGTTCTCGTTTGTGGCGGAGGACTGAATGGCTGCGTCAGGTCGCGATGCCGGAGTCGGACTTGTCGATGTCTCCGGATCTCAGCTGGCCGACCTGGCTCAGTTCGACGACGCGATACTTGACGACGCCCTGGCGAGGCTCCTTCCGGCCAGGCCCGATTCTGGTGATCGCTCCTGCGACGGAACCGCATCGCGGCTCTGGCAGAATTACTAATCGCTTGGGCTAGATGACAAGAGGACGAAACTTTCACGGCCTGGCCGAGGGAGATCTCTTAGCGCTAGCTAATGTGCGCTACACGTCGGAAATCATCGATCAGCTTACGTCGGCGCAATTCAGCCGGAATGCTTTACTGCTCGAGGCCCTTCGCCGCGGGGTCGTTGCCGCGGGATATGTCACGGCCTCCGGTGTTATCGAGGCCGCGACCGCGCTGCTTTCCCAGGCCCAGGCAGATCAGCCCCAGCTTGTCCGTCAGTTGCTGGTCCTGCCGCAGTTCGGCCTGTGGGCCGCCGATTGCCTGATCAGTGTGCAGACCGCGGCGACAAGCGGGCAGAGCCTGGAGCCCGGTACTGAGCACGAGATCGGTTACGCGGCCGCGTTCGCCGCGACGGCCGGGTTGCTGACCGGCAGCCCGGTGGACTGCCTACTCCCGGTTCGCGATGGCATCGCGTACCTGCCCGCCCTGGCCCAGGTGCGGCTGGACGACCCGACCAGCTCAGAATGGGCCCGACTGCGGTCAGAAGGCGGCGGTGCAGCACAGCTCACCGTCCCCGGACGTCGGCCGACATTGTTCCAGCTAGGCAACGCCCCGGAGCGGACCGCTGGATGGATCTCGGTGCCGCGCCTCCAGGTTCGCTCGCGCGGCTTGGGCCTCAGCGTCGCCCTGGGTCATTCCGATCCGATTCTCTCGCGGCTTGGCCCCGTGTCATCAGCGCTGTCGCCTGAGTCCATCGAGGCGTGGCACCGTGGCGTCGGCCAGGTCTGGCAGGTCCTGACCGGAGACGATCATCGCTTCGCCCGTGCCCTGGCGGCCGGCCTGACCGCATTGGTGCCGCTGCAACAGCCAGCCGGGGCCCCGCCAACATCGGCCGCGTCCGGCTGGGCCTGGGGGGCAATCGCTCTCACCCTTCCGCCAGATCCTCTGACGTTCGCCGAGACGCTAATCCATGAATTCCAGCATCTGGTGCTGGCCGCGGTCGAAGATATCGTCCCGCTGGCCAGAGAAGACGACAAGGATCTCTTCTACTCGCCCTGGCGTGACGATCCGCGGCCCTTCTCCAGCGTGCTGCAGGGAGCCTACGCATTCTTCGCGGTCGCAGACTTCTGGAGAAAGCAAGGCCACGCTCGCTCGCCGGCGGTGCGGCGGCGGGCCGAAGACAATTTCGCTCGGCAACGGCGAAACGTCAGCGACGCTCTGGCGATTGTCGCGGAAGCAGACAGGCTCAGCGAGACTGGCCAGATCTTCGTGCGCAGCATGAAGGAGCGCTCGGCAGAGTGGCTCGCCGATCCGGTGCCGGCGAGCGCCGAACGGCTGGCCCGGCAGAGCAGCCACGAGCACCGGCACCGGTGGCGGCTAGCCAACACCACTCCTGGCCAGCCGCCTGGTGAGGACTCCGCGATCGCCGAGGAGCCGCCGGGCGCAACCTAGCCCGGCCCGGATCCGCTCAATCCATCATCGGCTCGATGTCCAGCACGATCCGTCCGTAGTTGATCGCCAGGCGCGAATCGGGGTGCTCTGAGCCCAGCGTCATGTCATAGCGCTGGATGGTATCCGCTTGCAGCTCGTCAGCTCCGACCGGATCATTGTCGGCACGGCGGTCCAGCGAGAGATTGGATGCCGTGGCCAGGGTGCACGGGTGGTCGGGCCCCCGCACACGGCGATGCAGTTCGAGCGAGCGCTCTCCGCGCTGCCGGGCCAGGCGCACCTCGCCCATGGCGGCGAGATCACTGGCCAGGTTGGTCATGACGACGAGCGTGCTGGGATGTTCCTCGCCGAAAATATCGGTGAAGCTCTCCAGGGCGTTCTCGTCCAGATCACGCGCGGCCCGGGGATTGCCTTCGGCGCGCAGGACGCTGGCGAAGTTCACGCGGGCAGCCACCGTGTTGGGGTGATCCGGGCCCGCGACCTTCTCCCATTTCTCAACGGTCTCTTTGCCAAGTTCTTCTGCTCCGGGCAGGTCGCCCATGATGCGCCGGTCGTTGATGAGGTTGACGGCCGCGCGCAGCCCGTCGCGATTGTCGGGGCCCAGCACGGTCTGATAGCGCTTCTTGTTCTCCTCGGCCTCCGCGGCGGCCTCATCGCGGAACCCGGCCCGGCGCAGCGAGACGCTGAAGTCGGCGCACACCACGAGCCGGAACTGGTTCCACGGGGTCCCGATCTCGGCCAGCGCGTCATGCACCTCGCGGACCATATTCAGGGCCTCATCCCAGTGGCCGAGCCTGCGCTCGCTCCGCGCCATGGCGAAGCGCGAGGTGAGCGTCAGCGTGTCCCGGTGGCCCAGAAGGCGCTCTCGGTCAGCGTAGTTCCTGGTGTCCAGGTCCAGCGCTTCGGAGAACCGGCCCAGGCAGCGAAGGCCGATCGCGATATTGTTGCGCGTCTCCAGGGTGTGGACACTGTCCGAGCCAAACACCTTCTCGTAGATGGGAAGCAGCGCCATGTCGTTCTGGACCGCCTCGCTATAGCGGCCCAGGACCATGAGATCGAGGTCGTAGCTCCGCGCGGACAGAAGGTAGGCCCGGCTCTCGGTCTCATTCAGCTCCCGGAGTCGCCTCATCGTGTCCTCGTTCAGGTGCAGCGCGTCCTCGGAGCGGCCGATGCGCCGCAGTGCCGCGCCGACTTCCACCGCGAGGGTCAGCGCCAGCCGGTCATCGCGCCCGAACTGCTCCCGCCACTGGCTCAGCGCGGCCTGGCCCAGGTTCAGGCTCTCCCGGAAGCCCCCGCGCCGGTACAGCCGCCGGACCTGATTGATCACCAGCCTGCGTACTAGCGGATCCGGCGACTTCAGCGCGCCGGAGACGATGATGTGCTGACGCGACCGCTCGTAGGCCTCCTCGCTATCGTCCCGGTCGGGCGCGTTCGGATCGGAGGCCGCCAGCAGGGAGTGCACCAGTGCCCTGAGGCTTTGCGCGGTCTCCGGGTCCTCGCGCTCGAGCTGACCCTGGGTGACGGCCTGAACCACCCGGTGCACCTGGATGACATCGCGCACGCCATTGATCTTCGCCAGCGAGAAGCGGGCCAGCTGACGTGAGGCACGCCGGTATTCGGCTGCATCGTCGAGTACCCCCTGCAGGGCCTCGGTCGGAGCGGTTACCTTGCCCGGCTGGAGTATGAGTTCCTTGTAGATCGGCTCGGGAGCGAAGAAAGCCATCAGCGTGAACAGCGCATCGGCTTCCGGGCTGATCGTCTGACGGGAGACACTCCAGGTAGCGGCGACGGCCTCGGGATAGGGGATGTCGACGTTGGTGGCAAACAGGCGGTGCGCGTTCTCCCGGAGCAGTCCCAGGTACTCCTGCACGGACACGCCCGTCTCCATCAGGTAGGCCGCGGCATGATCGGCCGCCACCGGCAGGTTGTCGAGTTTGGCCGCAAGCTCCTTGACGTCTGCCCGGCGTCGCTGGTTATCGGCCTCGGAGTCGCTGTCCTCCCGTAGCGCCGGGACGCGGCTCCGCAGGAACGTGATGGTCTCGTCCGTCTCGAACTCGGCCACCTCGATGCCTTCCACTCCGATAGCCCGGCGCCAGAGCGTGTCACGGGAAGTGATGATCACGTGCCCAGGGCCTTTCGGGAGGAACCGAGCGACCATCCCGGCGTTGCTGACGTCATCGAAGATCAGGAGCCAGTCCGAGTAAGGCTTGCCGCGGCTTAGGGCATCCAGGACCAGGTTGAGCGAATAGTCGCGCTCATCGAGTCGCATGTCTTCCAGCTGCATCATTTTGCCGAGGTTCAGCAAAGAGTTGATAATTAAGTCGGGGTTCTCGCTGCGGACCCACCAGCACAGCCGGTACTCAGCGCTGTACCGATGCGCATATTCGGTGGCAAGTTCGGTCTTGCCCACGCCACCCATCCCGTACAACGGGACGGGTTGGCTCGGTTGTTCGATAACGGCCGTCTTGCTGGTCATCAGCCGGTCGTGCATGGCGGCAATCTGCTTCTCGCGCCCGGTGAAATGGTCATTCCTGAACGGAATCTCACGGCCCCAGATCTCGGGTCGCCGCTGCCTCTCGCCGGTCCCTGCCATATCGGTCACCCGCTGCTCCCTACCGGACCCGTTAGCCGCGTTGCGTGCGCGCCGAGACTACCTGCGGCCATATTATGTCGCCCGGTCGCCGATCCCCTGGTTCGGCGCCGCGCCACTCATCGCACTGAGCCGATGTGGCCTGCTCAGCGCATTGTCGGCCGTGCTGCCGGGCGACGAGTCCGGCCGGATCTGCCCGAGTGACCCACGACGAGCGGAGCTACGTATGATAATGGCCCGCGTTCTCCGATTAGGGAAGAGTGCGAACCGCCCCTCGCCGCCACGGCTCGCTGGCTGTGGTCTCGGGTTGCGTCGTGGGGAAGTATCGCACCTCACGGACTGGGAACCATGGTGAAGTGATGAGCGTACGCCGAGCACCCCTTATCGGTGACTTGCGAACCCATGGCCGGTTGCGTCCCGTGTACCGGAGATCGCTCTTCGGATATTCCTCCGGCCGATCGGGCCGCGGGCGGCCGGGCCGTAGGCACCCGCGCCAAGGTCACCAGGGGCGTGACATCAGCCTTGTGTGCCCTTCCGTCCCGTGCTTCGATAGAACGGGACTATCGTTGGGCGGCCTTAGCGTGCGAAGCCGGATACCTCCGATGCTTGAATCATGCTTGCCTGCGAATATCGCCGCGTCGCCCATTGCGAGCCGGGATTCGAGGCCGCTGGAGCAGCGTCCAGCATGGCGCGGTTCCCGGTGAGCGGGAGCCACCCCGGCGAGGGCGCGCCGTGGTCCACTCCGTATGCCGGATGGAGGCCCTTCGGCCGCGCCGACGCCGATCGCTTCTTCGGCCGCCGCCCGCAGGCCACGACCGTCGCGAGACTGTGGCAGGAGAACCGGGTGACGGTCTTGCACGGGGCTGCAGCCGTGGGCAAGACCTCACTGCTGGCCGCGGGGGTGCTGCCACTGCTGGACGGTGCATCGAGCGCAGCCGACGCGGACGCCACCCTCCTGCCGATCGCTGACTTGACGCCAGCGGCCACGCGGAAGGCAGCGCCGCTGCGTGACCGCAATGCCAGCAGTTTCACCCTGCTGCAGGCGTGGACACGGGGGGCAGGCGCCACCATACGCTCGGCGTCGCTGACTGATTTCCTGCTGAGCCGCCGAGAATGGATCGGGACACCGGCTAGGCCGCGCCAGGTACTGGCGGCGATCGATCACTTCGACCGGATCTTTGATGCCCCAGAAGACGACCAGGAGACGCTGATCGCCGAGCTCGCGGCCGCGATGGACCGGGTTCCCGAGCTGAGCCTCCTGCTGGTCATGGATGACGGATCGCTGCAGCGGTTCAGGCTTCGGGAGACCCGGCTGCTGGATGCTGCTCACATCGCGTTCTTTGACCTTGGCTGGCTGGCACCCGCCGAGGCGCTTGAGGCGGTCAACGGGCCGCTGGCCGGGAGCGGCCAGGCCTTTGATCAGGATGCCGCCGAGGAACTCGTTGCCTCCCTGGGCGCGGCCAGCGGCTATACCCCCAGCGCGGCCAGCGGCGGACATGACAGGCTCGCGGTACCTCCCTTGCTGCTGGCGCTGGTCTGCGAGGAACTCTGGTCACGGATCTCGCCCGGCGACACGGTCATCACCAGCGACATAGTGCGTGATGCGGGTGATATCAGCCGGACACTCAGTCACTTCTACGACTCGTCTGTTCAGGCAGCGCACCAGGTGACTTGCGTCCCAGAGAATGACTTGCGCGGCTGGATCGAGTATGCGTTCGTAGACCCGTCCGGACGGCTGCGATCGGTGCCCAGAGAGGCCGGGCTGACCGCCGGCATGGCACATCAGGTTGTCGACGTGCTCGTGGAGAGGCAATTCCTGGCGCTGGAGCGACCGCCGCGGCAGTCGCGATGCCGGCTGTCACTGGCGGCGATGGCGCCCGTAGTGCGCGAGGTCAACCAGATGTGGCGCGGCGTATCCGCCTCCGGTGCGCTGGATTACTCGCCGGCGCCACTCCAGCCTGGCGCTTACTTCTCCGCGGCCAGAGAGGCCTTCGCCGACGGGAATCTTCTGGACGCGCAGAGCCTGGCGGTGCTGGCGGCCGAGCGATTCCGGCTCGCCGGTGACGAACGGCAGCTCGCGCGCACTCTGGTGTTGCAAGGCGAGATAGCCTTCGCTCGCGGAGACCTCAAGTACGCGGCCAAGGACTTCCAGGATGCCCTGAGGCACTTCAGCGTTCTCGAGGATCCCTACCAGACGGCCAGGACCCTGTCCGCCTTGGGCGCGGTACGGGCCATGGCGGGTGACTATCAGCGGGCGGAGGAGTTCCACCGGCTGGCGGTCGACACGCTGCCGACGGACGTCGGGGCGCTTACCGGCCTGGGCTATGCCCAGTGGTACCGGGGCTCGCCAGCCAATGCGGAGGCCACGTTTACTCAGGCTCTCGAGTGGGACGCCACTGCCCCACTGGCTGTCTCCGGTCGCGGGCAAGTCCGGGTCGAGATGCGTGAATACGGCACCGCCCTAGGCGACCTGGACCGGGCCTTGTCATCGGGGCTCTCGCCCGATGACGAGGCCGACGCCCGCAGCGCCAGGGCGCTCGCGCTGGCCGGGCTCGGGCGTGCGGAAGAGGCAGAGCGCGAGCTGGCGACGGCCCAGGGACGGATTCCGCGAGCGCGGACCTTGTTCCGGGCAGCCAGGGTAGCGGCGATCGCCGGACGCGATGACGAGGCGATCAGGGACCTGGAACGGGCGCTGGCGGCGCGGCCCCCGCTGTCAACAGCCGAGGACCAGGCAGCCCGCCGCATGCTAGCGCGCATTACGGGCCGGAGTCCGACCAAGAAGGTCAGCGAGCCGCGTCCGAGGAAGGTCAGTTAGCCGGATCCGAGACCACGTTCGTGGCCCATGCCCAGGAACGCCTCGTACGCATCGATAAAACCGGTCCTGGCCGCCTGAATCTCCGCGACGGCTCGGTCGAACCTTGGGCCGGGGCGCCACTCGGCCGGGATAATCCGCTGAGCATTTCCGGCTTCGAGCGACGTCCATTGCTCCAGTTTCTGTCTCAGCGCCTCGGCCGCGGCCGTCAGGGTCAGATATCCGGCGGCAGCTGGCGGGTCCTCGAAGCGGACCGGATCGCTGCTGAGGTAGCGACCTATATCCGTCAGGCTGTCCAGCCGTTCGACAGGGATATACGAAGGATTGAAGTCCTGCTTGAGCCAGCGAATGATGGCGCCATCCGTTGGAATACGATTCAGAACCAGGTCCATGGCGTGCTTGTCTCTTCCGGCCCGCCGCGACAACTCTGAACTTTGCAGACGGCGAAGCTCGGCGTACCTTTCGCTATTGCGCCGCATGATATTCAGCAGTACCAAGATCGCCACAACCGCGGCGACAAAGCCGCCGAATACTAAGTACGGATTCTCCTTGACCCAATGCCGAACCCCGGCGGAGGTCAGCATCACGATCAGGGTCGCCACAGTGACGATGCCGCCGGCGATGGACAACAGGTTGCCGATGATCGGCCGAACCCGCTTGCGGAAGATCCCCGTTTCCATCAGCTTCGGCGGCACGGCCTTATGGTAACGAGTCGGACGGCGCATCGACCGCCATCCCAGCCGGGCTGATCAAGGAAGCACGGCCCGGTCGAAGCGGCATCCAGCGCCGCGGTGATGAACGCACGCCGCGGCGTATGCGGCCCGACACGCTTGCAACTCCCCGCCCGGCGAGCACGCGGCGGACGATCCTCCCGGCGCCGTGGCGGTCCAGCCGCCCATCGGATGCTCCAGTCCAAGATTAACTAGAAGGATTCTTAACAGTACCTTGACGGGTCGGCTCTCCGGGCATACAAAGTGAACAAATAACCCGGTTCACCGGCTCATGCGAGGCGCTGGATCGCCTGAGCCCCTCTCACCCTGGAGGGTTCATGCAGGTCGGAAGACGGATCCTGCGCACAGCTCTCATAGCTGGCGCCACGCTCGGGTTAACCGCCGGCGGCCCGGTCCTCGCGGTGGCCTCCGGGCCCGCCGCGCAGGCAGCCACTGCCGCCACCTGCGCTGCGGCGTGGAGTTCCTCGGCTGTCTACACCGGCGGCCAGCAGGCCAGCGAGAACGGAATCAACTACACCGCCAACTGGTGGACTCAGGGCAACGACCCGGCGACCAACAACGGCGGAAGCGGCTCGGGACAGCCGTGGACATCCGACGGCTCATGCACCGGCGGCGGCGGTGGTGGTGGTGGCGGTGGGGGTGGTGGCGGCGGCACGGGCTCGGTCAGCGGCCTGCTCTTCAGCCCGTACAAGGACGTCACCATCAACATGAACTGGAACACCGACCAGATGCAGTCGGCCGTGACCGGGACCGACCTGCCGGTGGTGGGCTCGGGCAGCCTGGTGTCGCAGTACATCCCGAAGCTGCCAGGGATCACGCTCGCGTTCGCGACCGGAGCCTGTGGCAGCGAGAACTGGGGTGGTGTATCGGGTGCCAGCTGGGCGGCCGAGAACATTCCGCAGCTCCAGGCGGCCAACCTGAATTACGTTGTCTCGACCGGCGGTGAGGCCGGGACCTTCACCTGCGGCTCGACGGCCGGCATGGAGTCGTTCATCGCCCGCTACGCCAGCCCGAACCTGGTCGGCATTGACTTCGACATCGAAGGCGGCCAGAGCCAGTCGGACATCCAGGGACTGGTCGCCGCGGCGGCGGGAGCTCAGTCGCAGTATCCGCATCTGCAGTTCTCGTTCACGCTCGCCACGCTGGGAGCATCCGATGGCAGCTTCGGCGGAGTGAACTCGCTCGGCAACGAGGTCGTCGAGGCGGTGCTCGGCTCCAGCCTGAAGAACTACGTCATCAACCTGATGACCATGGACTTCGGCAGCGCGTCGAGTAGCGTCTGCGTCGTGGTCTCCGGCAGTTGCGAGATGGCGCAGTCGGCGATCCAGGCGGTGAAGAACCTCGAGCACACCTACGGAATCCCGGCGAGCAAGATCGCCGTAACCCCGATGATCGGCCTGAACGACAACACCAGCGAGACATTCACTCCCGGTGACGTGGACACGCTGACGGCGTACGCGGCCGGCAACGGCCTGGCCGGGCTGCACTTCTGGTCCCTGGACCGGGACACGCCCTGCACCGATACGTGGGCGTCCCCGACCTGCAACTCGGTTTCCAGTACGTCAGCACTGGAGTACACCAACAGGTTCCTGAGCGACCTCGGGGACTGACGGAGATCCCAGGACGGGCCGCGCACGGGGCTACCCGGCGCGGCCCGCGCTGGACCGAGGCGCTCGCTGGACCACGCGAGACTCGCCGTGGCGGCCGACGTAGCGCGCCACCTCGCCGCCGCCGGCGAAGTGCCTGACGTGGATTACCTGCATTGTCACGAGGACAGCCGCCTGTCGGTGTCCACGCGGCCCCGGCCGAACGCGTCGATCCGCTTCCAGCGGCCGGGCAGGTCAAGAAGCTCCAGGTGGCCGATCCAGGTGGGCAGCGCGGGATCGACGATCAGGTTGCCGCCGCTCGGCTCGAGGCCTAGCCCGGCCCGCAGCATCAGCAGGGGCGCGCCGGTCGACCAGGCCTGCGGGCTGCAGGCCGTCGGATACTCGACCGGGTACCTGGTCAGGTTGCGCGCGTAGCCGCCGAACGCCTCGGGCAGGCGGCCGGCGAACACCTCCGCCGCCTGCAGGATGCCCCCGACCAGATGGGCGGCTTCCTCCTTGAAGCCATAGCGGCGCAGGCCCCAGGCGATGAAGGAGTTGTCGAACGGCCACACCGTGCCCACGTGATAGCCGATCGGGTTGTACCGGGCTTCGCCCTCCGCCAGCGTCCGGACGCCCCATCCGGAGAACAGCCGGGGACCCAGCAGGTGCCGCGCGACGGCACGGGCCTTGGGCTTGTCGACGATTCCGCTCCACAGCAGGTGCCCGTTGTTGGAGGTGAGCGAATCCACCTGGCGGCCGTCGGCGTCGAGAGCGACGGCGAAATAGCCGCCGTCCTCGACCCAGTAATCCCGGTTGAACCGGCGCTTCAGGTCGGCGGCTTCCTTCTCGAGCCGGTCGGCGAAGGCCGGATCGTTCCAGACCAGCCGGGCCAGCCGGGCGCCGCGCATCTTCGCGTCGTAGGCGTATCCCTGCAGCTCACAGGTGGCCCGCGGGAAGCCCGGCAGGTCACCGTTGCGGTAGGAGATCGAGTCCCACGAGTCCTTCCAGCACTGGTTCTCCAGCCCGGTCGTGGCATTGCGGCGCTGGTAGGACACGTAGCCGTTGCCCTGGAGGTCGGCGTACTCGTCGATCCAGTTGAGCGCGGCTCGGGCGGCGTGCTCAAGATGGGCGACGAGCCGGGTGTCTCCGGTCCAGCGCTCGTACTCGTCGAGCAGCACCACGAACAGCGCGGTGGCGTCGGCGTTGCCGTAGTACGGGGAGTGCGGCCGCTCCTCGAACGCGGTCAGCTCGCCGTAGCGCATCTCGTGCAGGATCCGGCCGGGATCCTCGTCCCTGAAGTCGTCGATCCGGGTGCCCTGCCGCTCGGCCAGCGCCATCAGCGTCGTCGCCGCGAGTTCCGAGTTGAACGGGAGGGCCTGGAGGCTGGTGAAGATGCTGTCCCGGCCGAAGATCGTCATGAACCAGGGCAGCCCGGCGGCCGGCAGGGCGCGGTCGGGCATGGTCAGCGTGGAGAAGCGCAGCGCGGCCAGGTCGGTCAGGCACCGCCGGTAGATCATGTCGAGCGGTTTCCAGTCGCTCTCCAGCCGGGGCGCGCGCTGAATCCACTTCTCCAGCCCCCTGGCCACGTCCCGGCGGACCCGGCGCGGACCGCGGATCCGGCCCGGAGCAGCCTGGCCGGAGGCACCGCCGGGAGCGTGATTTCCGCCCCCCTCCAAAGAACCAATCGAGGCCACCACGTCGATCTCGGTTTTCCACTCACCGTGGGCCGGGATTTTTATCGCGAAGAATAGGCCGTTCTCGTCGATGTCGGCCCGTGACGTCGATGAGATCAGGGTTTCCCGGCAATAGGTATCGCGTGTATAGCGCAGCAGGAGTCTGTTGTCAGCGACCAAACGGTCGTAGCGTCCCTTTTTCTTGAGCGCATCCTTGACCTCGAACAGGTCTGCGAAGTCGCTGGCCGCGTCGATGCGGACCTTGAGGCTCACCGGCTCGCTCTCATGGTTCAGGATCCGGAGTTCCTCATGGAAGCCGTCGGCCACCTCTCGCTGGCGGATAACCGAGAGCTTGGCGTCGACGTAGACGGTGCCGGTGGCCGGCACCAGGAAGAAGCGAGTCCGGAAGTACTGCAGGTCGTCGGTGGACAGGGCCTGCAGGCGCTGGTCGTTGATGGTCAGCATCCAGCGGGACAGGAAGCGTGTGTCGAACGAGAACAAACCAGTCGGGTCGGTCAGCGACGCCTCGATGTCACCGCGATCGTCGCTGACCACGAACGTGTTGCCCTCGAGGATCTGGACCAGGCCGTTGCTCATGATGCTCTCCGCTCCGCCATGACCTGCTTGGAAGTGATCGGGTCGACCCGGCCCGTCGAGCCCGGCGGGCCTGGCAGGCAGCGCTGGAACATCATCAGGCTCGCGATGTCTCCGTCGATGGTCATCAGCCCGCGCAAGAGGGCGGCCTGGGCGTTGAGCCGCCCGGTGACCATCGCCTCGAAGTACGGGCGCTGAATCCGGACGACAACGGCGGCCGGGCCGCTGCGGCGGGTCACGGTCACGTCGCCATCAGCCACCGTCAGGTGCCACCGCTCGACGCGGTCGCCATCGACGACGTCAAAACGCAGCGTCGCTGACTCGCCATCGAACGTGGAAAGGTGCCCCGGCTGGGCCAGCAGCCCGAAGAACTGACTGACCGGATCGGAGGCCAGGGCCGCGGACCTGGCGTGAGCTGTCGGCATCGTCCCCCCTTGCTCGGCGCCGGTGCACCGGACCGGACCGGGGGAACGTTAGGCAGCCCGCGCCGGGGTCGCATCGCCCGTGGCGGGTGATCGCCCGGCGCCCGCCGCCATTCGGGAACCGCCGTCCTCGGAGAACCTGTGAGAATCGCTATCAGCCGGGAACCGCCGCGCTCTGGCCCGCCGTCTAATGGCCGCCTGGGATATTCCGGGCTTGCCACATCAGATCTGCCACCGGGGAGGCCCCCGTGCGCCGACACCTCCGCGTCAAGGCTGGCCCCGCGCTCGGCCTGGCCCTAGGGCTGGCCGCCGGAGGACCCGACGGGGGCCTCGGGCTTGCCAGGCGGTGAGCACGGCGCGGGCCTGTGCTGCAGGGCTGCCGTGGGTGGTGTCGAGCTCGAAGTCGTAGGGCCCGTCAGGCCGCATGCCGCGAGCGCCGGCTGCGGTACCGGTATCGTGGGACCGGTTCCTGTGCGTCGGTGATGGCCCTGGTGCGCCGCGAAGCACCCAGTCATGAGCCTTGTGATACGTCCACTCGCTGGCCTGGAGCGGCCTGCCGCCTGGTGAGCGGCCCGCAGATCCGGGTCCGGACCCGCACCGACATGACCCGGCAGCGGCGCCGCCGCGCGCACCGGTGCTGGGATCACATCATCATCGCGCCGCTGTGGCCGATGCACGGCGCCAACCTCGGGACCCTGCTGCGGACCTGCGACGCCGTCGGCGCGTGCATGGCGGTGCCGCGGCTGCCGTGGGTGCCAGAGGCGCTGGCTCGCGGCAACACCCTGCGCAAGCCGTCCTGCGTGCACTGGACCGGCCGGGATGCCTGCCGGTGGCTGGCCGACCAGCGGCTGGCCGGCTACCGCGTCATCGGCGTCGAGCTAGCCGACGAGGCGATCCGCCTGGCCGACCTGCCCGCGGCCCGGCAGCGCACCATCGCGGTGCTGGGGCACGAGCAGACCGGCATTCCCGCCGAGGCGCTGGACCTGCTCGATGCGGCGGTGGAGATTCCCATGATCGGCACCGGGGCCAGCCTGAACGTCGCCGTCGCGGGCTCGCTGGTGCTCTACCGCCTGGCCGGGTTCCTGTGACGCCGGCGCCGGGGGGCACCGCGTGTCACTCCGGCGGTCGGCCGACGGCGACGATGATCTCAGTAAGTTGCTCCTGGATTGCATCTACGGATGCAGTCTAGATACAATGCCGGTATGGCTACATCAACTGTGGGGTTCGCGGTAGCGGACGAGGACCAGGAGCGGCTGGCCCGCCTAGTCGAGCACTTCGGGGGCGGAAATCGGTCGGCGTACCTGCGCGCGACGCTTTCGGTGATGGAATCGCTGGCACGGGCGGAGCGGCTTCGCGAGCTGCAGGCGCGCAACGCTGAGCGAGCGGCGGCAGCGGGCCAGGACTATGAGTCCCTGCTGGCGGAGATCCGCCGGGCCTACAAGGGCGAGGCCGGGGAACGTTGAGTCTCCCTGGGCCGGTCCCCGTGCCAGTGGTGTTCGACGTGAACGTGCTCGTCCTGGCAGTCGCAGCCGGTGAGTCGCCGTTCCGGAGCTGGCCGTCGTCGCCGCCGACCTCAGGTAATCCCAGCGCGGATTGCCTGGGCGTGATCAACGATGCGGCGGAGTTCGCCCTGTGGCTGTCGCCGCACATCATGGCCAACACCGGTCGCGTCCTCGCGACTGTGCTGAAGACTCCGGATGAGGAGGTCGACGAGTACCTGCAGGTGCTGGCCGAGATGGCCGAAGCCTCGGGTGGCGGGATCACTGACCCGCCGCAGACCGTAGGGGACTGTCCGGACTGGGAGGATAACCGGCTCCTGGACCTGGCCGCGGATGTCGGCGCGTTCATCATCGTCTCGGCCGATGCGGACTTGACCAGCATGTCGCCGTGGCGGGGACGTCCAGTCATAGAGCCGCCGCAGTTCGCCTCGCTGATCGACGCCTCACGTCGGGCACACAAGCGACGCCGGTGACTCGTCGGCATCCAGAGCCTGATCGCCGGACTCGGCGGTCAGGCCTTCCGGTCGCCGCGCGCGGGGGTGTCGGTGCCGGTGATGCCCGGCCGGCCGCCGGCTAGCCAGGCCGCCGACGCGCCTTTGCGGTCGCCCGCCACCAGCTGGCGGTGGCGTGTGGGACGCATGAGAATCCACCAGATGCCGACCCGCAGAACCCGCACGGCCTGGTAATGACTGGCTTGCCGGAGCACCCGCTTGGTCCGGGGGCCGTTCAGCACGGTCCACTTGAGCCGGCTGACCCTGTTCCGGGCACTGGGTCGCTTCGGGCGCTGCCGCCCGGCCAGGTGCACCTCCCGGTACCTGCTGTCGGCCAGCACCGCCGCGGCGTGCACCGCGACATTGAGCAACTGCTCCGCCGGCAGCTGGTCGGGCGCCAGGTAGCGGCCGGCGGCTGGCGGCGGAAGGAGCTCGCCAGGGTCACCGACGAGGTCGTACTTGGAGTCCTGCAAGGCCGCCACGAGAACCTGCGACTGTTCCCTGGCCCAGGCCTCGCGGCCGGGGGGCAGGGCCAGCCGCTCGCCGCGGGGCTGCTCGGTCAGGACGTCGTGCGCGAGGATCTGCTTGATGTACCGCGTGTAGTACCAGTCGGGGATCTCCTCGCTCAGAGCCTCGTTCATCCGCCGCAGGAACTCGGTCTCGGGCAGCCCGAGTGAGGAATTGGCCCTGGCCTGGGCCAGGTCGGCGCCGGCGGGGTCAATTCCGAGAACGGACGCGAACCGTTCCCAGAGCACGTTGGCCGAGCCCTGCCGAGGCACAGTGATCACGTGCACGTGGTCCGGCGGCAGGTACTGCGACCACATGCTGAGCGTGGCCATGGTGTCGTGAACGGTCCAGAACCAGGACTGGGCGCGCCGGTCGGCGGCGGGAGCGGCGTCGATCACGGCATCGAGCCACTCTTCCCAGGGGGAGGTGCGGCGGGTCTTGACGCTCTCCTGCCACTCGGCGGGCAGCAGGCTGGGGAAGTCGCGCACGGTGAGGACGATGTGCAGGTCGGCCGAGAGCAGCGACCGCACGGCGCGATCGGCCTGATCTGGGTTGCACGCCACCAGCAGCTCGTCCGAGACGAGGGCCGCGTCGGGAGTGCGCAGGGCCTGGCCGGTCAGGACGTCCCACTCGCCGACCCAGGGATCGGCCGGATCGGAGGCCATCCTCGGCGCCTCGCGCAGGTCCCGGCTGGCACGGGAATGATCCCGGCGGGTGTACCCGGGCAGCAGGATGCCCTGCTCGGCCAGGCGGCCGCGGTTGCCCCAGATGGCGTGCTGGAGGAACGTCGTGCCAGTCTTGGGCTCGCCGATGTGCAGGTAGACGCGGGGAGCGCGGGCACCCGGCACCTGGTTGTCGTGCTCGGCCGGAATCCGGCCTGTTTCGCGTGATGTCAACTGACACCCTGGTTCGGTCCTGACGCAACTGCGTCTTACGGTCGTGGGCGCCCCAGCATGGGCGAAAAGTAATGGTATGGCAAAGGGTCGGCTCGGCGCGGCTAAACGCGGCACAACGATCATCGCCGCGATAACTGGCCCGGCGCCCGGCGCCCGGCGCCCGGCGCCCGGCGCCCGGCGCCCGGCGCCCGGCGTCCGGCGCCCGGCGCCGGCGGGTCGTTGCCACTGGGGACCCGCCGGCGCCGGCGTCGGGCCCGGCCGGTGACCTGGGCCCGGATGGGCGGTTACCCGCCGAGGAGATAGCCGAAGCAATCCGGCTTACTGTCGCGACATTCGCGGAAAAGGGGTCGTGAACGGGCCCGGCGAAGCGCAGGCCTGAGACTGGCTAGGGTGGGCAAATGTCCGGGCGACCGCGAGGAGATTACATGCCAGACGGCCCGCGCATCCTGATTGCCGCCGCGCTGGGGAAGATCATCGAGCCGGTGCTGCGGCAGAACCTGGCCGACGCCACGCTGCGGATCGCCGAGGACCGGGCGTCGGTGGAGCAGGCGATCACCGGGCGGCTCCGGTTCGACGTCGTGGTGACCGACCTGACGTGGAACGACTACGTCATCGAGTACGAGTTTGACGGCCTGGACGTGCTCGAGGCGCTGCGAAAGGCCGGCCGGCCGACGCCGGTGATCTTCGCCGCCCAGGGGCACGGGGTAGAGCGCGATCACCTGGATGAGGCGGTCGAGCAGCCCGAGACGGTCGGCGTCTACCGGAAGTCGACCGGGCCGATGCCGCTGGTCGAGGGCATCGACATCGCGGTCAGGGGCGGCCGCCTGGCCGACTCGCGGTTCCCGCCGGGCGGCAGCCCGCCGGATATCCCGCGCATCCCGCGCATTCACTCCTATTTCGGCAAGGGCAAAGGGGCGACGGCAGCCCGGCTGGCCGGAGCGATCGCGTCGGGCCGGGCGGTCAACCACGACACGCTGGCCAGCACGGCCCACGTGGGCTACGACACTGCCGCCAAGCTGGTCGACTACCTGGGCCCGCTGATCAAGGACCGGCATGAGCACAGTCCCGACCTCAAGATGACGCCGGAGGTCGTCTACCGGTGGTGCGGCGAGCACTCCCGGTACATCCTGAGCTGGTGCCGGCGCAACGGGCAGGCCGATATCGCGACCCGCGCCACGGGCGCCACCACGGGCGCCGGCGGCGCCACGGCCGGGCCAACGGGCTCACGCGACGTCCGGTAGCAGCGGCCGCATGCAAGATCTTGCATGCCCCGGACGAGATCATGCCGGAAGCTTCCTGATCAGCGGTGAACGGACCTTGTTACATCGCTTCCGGATATAACAGGACCGTTGACCAAGGGTTCCGGGGGGGCGCCCTTGGCCCCGGTACCTGGCCCTGGTGATCACCGGGCCGGGTACCGGGGCCGCAGGGTCACCGCGCCCTTCGCCGGCGCCATCTCGCGGCTTTCCCTGTTGCGCGCGCCGGCGTCGCCCCGGCACAATCGCGCGGTGACCGACCGGCCCGCTCCCGACTTCTCCGTGAAGCCCACCCTGACCGGCGAGCGCGTGCTGCTGCGCCCGTTTATGCCGGACGCCGATGCCCCCGCGCTGCGCGCGATGCTGCAGGACCCCGAGGCGATGAGGCTGACCGGTGGCAGCCACGGCCCCGATGACCTGCCCGCGTGGGACGACGCCGCCGAGGCGCGCTTCCGCGAGTGGTATGACACCAGGAATGATGAACGGGCTCGGCTGGACCTGGCGGTAGTCGACCGCCTGACTGATCGGTGCGTGGGCGAGGTCGTGCTGAATGACTGGAACGACGCGAACCGCAGTTGTGGCTTTCGGACGGTGCTGGGGCCGGACGGGCGAAGTCGCGGACTGGGCACCGAGGCGACTCGCATGATCATTGGCTACGGCTTTGAACAGCTCGGCCTGCACCGGATCGAGCTCGAGGTGTACGACTTCAACCCGCGAGCCCGGCACGTCTACGAGAAGGTCGGCTTCGTGGCCGAGGGCGTACTGCGCGACGCGCTGCGCTGGGGCGACGAGTGGATCGACGCCACCGTGATGTCGATCCTGGCCCCCGAATGGCAGCGCCACCGCGGCCACCCGTCGGGGCGGCGCGCCTGACCCGGCTCAGCGGAAGTCGTCGATGCCCGCCCCGTCTTCGCGCTCCCGGCCGTAGGCGGCCAGGTAGCCCCAGCAGTCGGGCTTGCTCCCGTCAGTGTCGGTGACCCCGTAGGCGTCGGCCAACTGCCTGGCGCTGATGATCGTGCCGCCCCAGCGGGCGACGTCGGCCGCCCCGGCCAGCGCGGCCACGCCTCGGCCCACGTAGGTCGGCGACTCCGAGATCCCGAAGCCCGGGGTCTTCGCGCACGCCTCGCGCCAGGTTTCCTCGGTGACCCCGAAGTTGCTCAGCATCTTTTCCGAGCGCAGCCAGCCCGGCGTCACCCCGGCCGCCGTCACCGGAAGGTCCTCGAGTTCGGCGTGCAGCCCGGTCACGATCCGTTCGACGTTGGCCTTGACCAGGTCGTAGTAGAACCCGACATTGCGCCGGAACTCGGCGTTGGCCTCCGCGGTGCCGTCGGTCACCTCGACCACCAGGCCCTGGCTGCCGTGGGCGGCGGTGGTGCGCAGGATCAGCGGGATGGCGGCGCGGCTGGTAATGAGGTGGGTGTGCACGCCCATCTGGAGCATCCGCAGCCCGCCCGCCCAGTCGTGCTCCCACAACGGCTTGTCCCACTGCGAGTACCGGTCGCCGCCGAAGATGTCGTTGACCAGCACGTCGAGCCGGCCGCAGTCGCGCTCGATGGCTGTCACCAGGTCGCCGACCGCTGCTGGCTGCTCATGGTCCACGACCAGGGCCGAGCCCGCCCCGCCCGCGGCCCGGATCAGGTCGCCGGTCTCCTCGATGGTCTCGGGCCGGCCGATCTCGGACTGCCCGGACACCCGGCTGCTGCGGCCGGTGGCGTAGACGAAGAACCCGGCGCGGGCCAGTTCGACGGCGATGGCCCGCCCGGCCCCGCGGGTCGCCCCGGCCACCAGGGCGACGTGCCTGTCGCGGTCCGATCCCATCTCCCCAGGCTGTCACGGCAGCCCCCGCGGCAACACCCGGCTGAGCCTGTTGCTGACGTAAGACATATTGTCTTACACTTGACTCATGGCCGAGACGATCACGATCCGCACCGACGGGGCGACCGAGCACGCGCTAGAGGTGCTGACCCAGGATGGCAGTTCCCGGTCGGCGGCCATTCGTGACGCGGTCCTGGAGGCCGCCGCGCGCCGTGAGCGCGCGGCCGAGATGCGGCGCGCGGTCCTCCGCATGCCGCTGGGGGAGCCGGACGGGGTCAACGTCGCTGACGAGCTGGCCAGGTCGCGCGAAGCCGAGCGCTGATGATCTACCTGGACTCGGCGGCCGTCGTCAAGCTGGTCCACGCCGAGCCGGAGTCCCAGGCGCTACGGGACTGGCTCAGCGAGCGTGCCGAGACCGGCTGGCTCAGCTCGGTTCTGGTGGAGATCGAGTCGTTTCGTGCCCTGGCCCGGCATGGTCCCGAGGCCATTACGAGGCTGCCCTCGGTGCTGGATCTCATGGATCTAGTGGAGATCAACCAGGGAATCCGGATCCTGGCCCAGACGGTGACCCCGGTGACGGTCCGTAGCCTGGACGCGATCCACCTGGCCACGGCTCTGCACGTCCGGGGGCAGCTGACCTCGTTCGTCACCTACGACAAGCGCCTCACCGACGCGGCCAGGATGGCCGGGCTCACTGTGGACGCCCCGGCCGGCGAGTAACCGAGCCCAGCTTACGGTCGGGAGAGGAAGATGACCTGGCCGGGCTGCACGGGGTCGAGCAGGTCCAGGAGCGCGGCCAGGGCGCTGGTGATGGCCGTGAGGTAGGTCCGGTCCTGAGGGTAGGTCTTCGTGGACACCAGGATCAGCCCGGCGTGAGCTTGGCCGGCGGCGCGGTAGCGGGCATCGAGCGGTACGAAGTCCTTGATGTTGACCGTGAGCAGCGCGCGTCCCGTCGTGGTCGCGGTGGCCAGGATCTGGTCGTCGGGCAAAGCGATCAGCGTGGGATCGGCCACGACGGCCGCCACGTCATGGCCTTTGGCGCACAGTCGCTCGGCGATGACGCCGGGAAGCATCTCGTCGAGCAGCAGCGGGCAACTCACCGCCCTAGCCGGCCAGCAGTCGCCGCTCGCGGTGCCAGGCGTCCTCCGCTGCGGATTCGGCGTTATCGGCGGCGTCGATCTCGGCGTCGATCTCGTCCGGGTAGGACGACCAGTATCGGATGGCGGTGCGAGTGAGGCGGGCCGGGACGCCGGTGTTCTCGCTCACCAAACAGCGCGTCGCTCACGCAGTGCGGGCAGGGGGATGCGCTAGGTGACTGAGGCGCGTGCTCTACTGGAGGGGTGCATCGGGGGAGTACGCGTACCGCTGTGCCCAAGGCTGGGCCGGGGAATGACCGGGCCGGCCAAACAGCCTCGGGTCCGCTGAGCGCCCGGCGGACCGAGGAAGTGCGGGCCAGGGTCCGGCAGATGATCAAGATCACGGCCCGGTTCGGCGCCTACCGCAAAGGGCTGCTGGCCGCCGCTGACCAGCTCAGTCCCGAAGAGGCCGCGATCATCTCGGATCTGGAACGGCACGGTCTCCAGGTACCTCAGCTACGCGACGTGCTGTGCGGCGGGCACGTCCTGATCGACGACCCCCGGCTGTACGAGGACTGGCGGTTCCGCCGCAGCCATCTGCGCATTTCCAGCCATCACCGCGACATCGACAAGGCGGTCTATCCGGACATCGGGCTGCGCGGCCAGGTCGTCAGGGAGAAGCTGCACGGCCGGACGGCCCAGGGCACCTGGGTTCAGCTCGAGAAGACCCCGGCCGCCTTCGGGCCGCGCAAGCTGCCCAGCCTGGACGACCTCCGCCACCTCATGGACTACGTGGTCTACCGGGTAACCCGCAGCAACGTCGGCCCCTGGGGTCTGTCGGCGATGACCGAGCGGCGGCCGCTGTACCTGTCGCCCGACCTGGCCGTCCCGACCTCGCTGTCGCCGCCCGTGGCCGATGCGCTGGCCCGCACGCTGCAGCGGATCTCTGTCGCCGGCGACGCCACGGCCGTGTCGGCGGACCTGGCCCGCCGCTTCCCCCCGCCCGGCCAGGCCGACCCGGCCAACGAGCTCGGCCAGGCGCTCGACGGCCGAGCCGGGCGCGGGCTGTTCGGCAGCTCCGAGGTATGGATCACCGAGGCGCCGGCGCGCGGGGCCACCGCCGTGCTGAGCCAGATCAGCGACCCGCCGGCTCCGACGCCGTGGTGGGCGCGGACGGGAGGGGCATGACCGCTGTCGACGCGACGACCCCGGGGCCCGGTCAGGCGAGGGTGCCAGAAGGGCTGGTCTCGGCCGTGGTCAGCCTGGTCGACACCGGCCCGGTGCTGCTCGGCGCCTACACCATCGCCGAGCTGACCGCCGTCGACGCGATCGTCGACTTCCTGGAGGCCCGGCCGTCCGACGAGGCGCTAGCCGAGGCGGTCCGCTCGCTGGCCGCCCGCCAGCTCATCGTGGCCGGCCCGCCGGGTGAGCAGGTCCAGGTCCGGGGCGACCTGGGCATCGCGGTGGCGTTCGAGCAGCGGGCCCGGATGGTGATGGACGCCAGGGCCACGGGCATCGGCCCCGGTGAGCCGTGGCGGATCCTGCTGCTCCCGCAGCCCGAGCAGATCTGCCTCATGTTCCGCATCGACAGCTACGGCGTGCACGAGATTGGCCTGTACAAGCTGGACAACGCGCTGCGCCAGCTCGCCGACTGGCTGCCGCGCGGACCGCGGGCCCGGCCGGAGCCGGTGACCGACGCCGACGGCCTGCTCGCCGCGTCGGAGCGCTCGGCACTGGTCACGGTCACCGAGTACACCACCCAGGGCTCGGCGGAGATCGCGGGCGCCAGCTCGGACCTGGTCTTCGTGCGGCATGACGGACGGCTGCACGTGTTCTCCCGTGACCCGGCTGACCAGGCCCACCTGGTGCCCGGCCCAGACGACGACCGCGACGTACCCGCCCTGCTGGTCAGCCTGCTCGCCTAACTCGCGCCCGGCCTGCTCGCCTGGTCCGCGCCCTGGCGGCTAGTCGGGTCCGCGCCCTGGCTGCTAGTCGGGTCCGCTCGCCCCGCCCGCTGCCTGCGATGATCTTGGTGTGAGCCCGCTGAACGACGTGGTTGTTGCTCTCATGTCGCTCCAGCAGCTTGAGAGCAACAACCACGTCGTTGGCCGGTTTTCGGCCAGGCCACAACCCGGAATATAGTCAGCCGCATCGCGGGTCACCTGGGGTTTATGGGGCGGCGGGGGCTGGCGGGCGACTAGTTACGGCCGGTGCGGCAGGCACGCGGCCGGTGCGGCAGGGCAAGCGGCCGACACGCGGCCCGCAAGCGGCCGACACGCGGCAGGCACGCGGCAGGCAGGTGGCAGCTACCCGCCCTCTGCGCCGGAAGTCGGCCGGGGTGGCCATCTAAGCTGACCCTGGCTCCGAGCCCGAGGGGATGATGAGCGTTGGCGTGGCCGGCTGTGGACGAGTGGCTCAGTGACCTGGCGTCCGACTCGCCAACTCCTGGGGGTGGCGGGGCCTCGGCGCTCAGTGCCGCCGCCAGCGCGGCGCTGATCTCCATGGTCTGCAACCTGAGCATCGGCCGGCCCCGGTACGCCGAGCACGAGCAACTGCTCACCGGCGTGCTCCGCCAGGCCACCGAGCGGCGCGAGTTCGCGCTGAGCCTGGCCCAGGCCGACGCCGAGGTTTTTCAGACCGTGCTGGCCGCTTACAAGCTGCCCCGCGCCAGCGAGCCTGAGCAGCGGGAACGCGCCCGCGCCATCCAGTCTGCGCTGGCCGCGGCGGCCGAGGTGCCGCTGCGGGTGGCGGCGGTGGCGGCCGATCTCATCCGGCTCGCGGGGGACATCATCGGCCGGTCCAACCCCAGCGTGCTGTCCGACGTGGCCGTGGCCGCGGTGCTGGCCCGCGCGGCGCTGGACAGCGCGGTGGTCAACGTGGAGGTCAACCTGGCCGGCCTGGACCAGGGCGAGCAGCGGTCCCGGCTGGCGGGCCAGCTGGCCGGCCACGCGAGCGCGGCCGGCCAGGCGGACACCGTGGTCCGGGAGGCCCGGGCCAGGATCAGCGGGTGAGGGCCAGCCGGTGAGCCTCATCGACGGGCGGGCCATCGCCGCCGCCATCGGCCGGGACGTAGCGGATAGGGCGGCCGGGCTCCGGGCCCGCGCGGTCGTGCCCACGCTGGCCGTGGTGGTCCCGACCAGCGACGAGGCGGCGCTCTGGTACGTGCGTTCGATCACCCGCGCGGCCGAGCGGACCGGTATCGAGTGCCGGGTGCTGCACCTGGCCGAGCCCTCGGCCGCGGAGCTGAGCCAGACGCTGCGCGGCCTGTCGGCCGACGGCGCGGTGCACGGGGTGATCTGCCAGACGCCGCTGCCCGCCGGGCTGTCGCTGAGCGAGGTTGGCGGCGACATCGACCCGGCCAAGGACGTGGACGGGGCCAGCCCGGTCAGCCTGGGCCGGCTGGCCGCCGGGCTGCCGGCCTTCGCCCCGGCCACGGCCGCGGCGGTGCTGGAGATCCTGCGCCACGAGGGGACGCCGCTGACCGGGGCGCGGGCCGTGGTGGTGGGCCGCTCCATCGTGGTCGGCAAGCCGGCCGCGCTGCTGCTGCTGGCCGAGAACGCGACGGTGACGGTGTGCCACTCCCGGACGACCGGGCTGGCGGAAGTCTGTTCCGGTGCGGACGTGCTGGTCGCGGCGGTGGGCCGGGCCGGGTTCATCGGCGCGGAGTTCGTCCGGCCGGGCGCGGTGGTGATCGACGTGGGCACCAACCCGACGCCGGACGGCGGGCTGGCCGGGGACGTGGACGCTTCTGCGGTGGCCGGCCGGGCCGGGCGGCTGACCCCGGTGCCGGGTGGGGTGGGCCCGGTGACCACGATGCTGCTGCTGCGCCACGTGGTGACGGCCGCGGAGGCGGCCGCCCCGCGGGCGGCCGCGGCCCCGGCCGGTTAGCACTCCGGCCGGGCTATGGTCAGCGCGAGGGCTCCGCTGGCGGTGGCCACGGCGGCCAGCGCCAGGGCGCCGGGACGGATGCCGAGCCCGGCCAGCGTCACCCCGCCCAGCGGCAGCCGATGGTCTCGACCCAGGACTGGAGGGTGGCGCTGAGCCCCATGACCCGGCCGTGGACGTGCGCCGGGGTCAGCCGCTGCAGCGTGGTCACGACAACGCGCTGAACAGCGCCCCGGCCACGCCCCAGGTGAACGCGCCGGCGTAGGCCACCGGCACCACCGTCGTCCCGGTAAACAGGGCCGCGGCCAATGCGTCGGCCAGCCAGTGGGCGGCGGCCGGTGGGTCGGCCGTCGTCGGCCAGCCGGCCGCGGACCCGCGAGATGGCCAGCCCGGCCAGGATGACCCCGATGCCCGCGGCCGCCTCGAACAGCGCGAACTGCGAGGGCGGCCGGTGCAGCACCTGGCGTGCGTACAGCGGCTCCACGACCAGGAACGCGGCCGAGGTGAAGGTGACTTCTAGCGGGGAGCGCTCAGCAGGCCCGCGGGACGGGAGACGCGGCTGGGCTGACCTCAAAGACGGCGACCACGGCGACTCCTCCCGGCGAGGCCAGTGCTAGCACGCACCAGCATGCCACTGATAGCGGTGCTCGGGCCGGCCGCTAGCGCCGTAGCGCAGGCGGACGGTGACACGGCCAGCGTCGTGCAGGTGGGTGAGGTAGCGCTGGGCGGTGGCCCGGCTGATCCCGGCCTGCTCGGCCACCTCGGTGGCCGACATGTCCTGGTCGGCTGCGGTCAGCAGCCGCTGAACGGTGTCCAGGGTGAACTCCGACATGCCCTTGGCCGAGGTGACCTGGGCCGGGGCCCGCAGCGAGCCGAACACCCGGTCCACGCTGCGCTGGTCGGCGCTCTCCAGCGACTCCAGCGCGGACAGCCGGCCGCGCATCTGCGCGTAGGACTGGAGCTTGTCGCGCAGGGCCAGGAAGCTGAACGGCTTGAGCAGGTAGTGCAGCGCCCCGCGCTGGAGCGCGGCGCGGACGCTGTCGGCGTCCTTGGCCGCGGTAATCACGATTACATCGACCTGCGGGTGGCCGCCGTCGCGCAGCCGCGCGACCAGGTCCAGGCCGTGCTGGTCGGGCAGGTAGAGGTCGAGCAGCAGCAGGTCGGGCCGCAGTTCGTCGACCGCGGTGACAGCGTCGGCGGCGGTGTGCACCTGGGCGATGGCCTTAAAGCCGTCCACTTGGTCGAGGTAGGCGGCGTGGATCGCGGCCACCCGGTAGTCGTCGTCCACCACCACGGTGCGGATCACGGGATCACCGCCGCGGGGAGCGGGTCGGCCCAGGGGTCGGGCTCGCCGTCCAGAGTGCCGCCGTGGCTGGCGTGCGGGCTGGCGTCCGGGCTGGCGGCGGTCAGTACGCCGGGCACCACGGCGGTGAAGACGGCGCCGCCGTCCCGGCCGACACTGATCATCCCGCCCCTCCGCTCGGTGATCTGCCGGACCAGCGCCAGGCCGAGTCCGCGGTGCGCGCCGGTCGGCGAGGACTTGGTTGTGTAGCCGTCGGTGAAGATGGTGGCGTGCTGGTCGTCGGGCACCCCCGGCCCGGAGTCCCGCACCCGGATCAGCAGGTCGGCCCCGGCCGACACGATGGTCAGCTCGACCCAGCGCGGATGCGGCTGCTGCGCGGTGGCCTCGATGGCGTTGTCGATGAGGTTGCCGGTCACCGTGAGCACCTCACTGATGCCGGTGATCTCGCCCTCCACCTTGCTGTCGGCCGCGACCCGTAGCTCGACGCCGCGCTCGTCGGCCAGCGAGGACTTGGCCAGCGTGAGCGCGACCAGGCGGGCGTCGCCGATGGCCGCCCGGAGCTGCTCGGTCAGCGCGTCCCGCTCGGCGGACACGTCGGTGACGAACCGGATGGCCTCCTGGTACTGGCCCAGCTCGACCAGCCCGACCAGGGTGTGCAGGCGGTTGGCGAACTCGTGAGACTGGGCCCGCAGGGTCTCGGTCAGGCCGATGGCCTCGTCCAGGTCGCGCTTGAGGCTCTCGGGCTCGGTCCGGTCGTGGAAGGTGACGACCCAGCCCAGGTGCCGGTGATCCAGGCGGATCGGCATCCGGTTGGCCACCAGCAGGCGGTCGCCGGACAGCACGAGCAGGTCGGGCCCGCTGATCTCGCCGCACGCGATGTCGCCCAGCCGTCCCGGCGGCAGCACCTCGCGCAGCGGGCGGCCCTGGAAGTCGGGCGGCAGCATCAGCAGCTTCTGCGCGGCGTCGTTGGCCAGCAGCACCCGCTCGTGTCGGTCGTAGCCGAGCACCGCCTCGCGGATGCCATGCAGCATGGCCTCGCGCTCCTGGAGCAGCCCGGCGATCTCCCGCAGCTCCAGCCCGAACGTCTGCCGCTTGAGCCAGCGCGCGAACCCGGCCGCCCCGGCGACGCCCACGGCCAGGGCCAGGGCCAGGTAGGCCGCGAACGAGCGGAGCATGTCGGCGAGCTGGCCGGCGGCTCTCTCGACCGGGAAGCCGACCGACACCTCGCCGATCAGCGCGCCGTGGTCGAACAGCGGGGCCTTACCCGCGGCGACCCGGCCCAGGGTGCCGTTCTGGATGCCGGTCCAGGTGCGCCCGGTGAGGAACGACTCGGTCGAGCGCGGCTCGGGGTCGTCCTGCACCGGCTTGCCGATGAGGCTGGGGTTGGGGTGCGAGAACCGGATGCCCTGGGCGTTGGTGATCACCACGAACAGGGCGCGGGTCTGCTTCATGGCCGCCATGGCCAGCCGCTGGGTGCCCCCGCCGGGGTGACCGGCCTCGACGTCCCTGATCACCGCGGCCTGCGAGGAGAGTGACTGCGCCACCGCCAGCGCGCGGTCCTCGTACTGGCTGTCGATCTCCCGCTTCAGGTGCCATTGCACGACCGCGAACCCGGCCGCGATCGTGATCACCAGGATGGCGATCTGCATGATCACGACCTGGGTGGACAGCCGTCGCCTGCGTAGCCGTCGCATACGCACTCCTCGTCCGCTTAGCCCGCGGGTTTCTGGAGTGTAACGCGGTGCGTCAAGAGGGTGAAGAACTCGCCCGTGAGCAGAACGAGCAAAACGAGCACAGCGCGCCTTATGCCGACTATCGAGCGCAACAGTGACCGACCCCGGACCGGCGATTACTGTCACGTTTCGTGAATCAGTTCACCTTGTCAATCGGCTTTGGCCTCGTCACCGCATCGATTCTCGTCCTCGCGGCCATGGGTCTGACCCTCCAGTTCGGCGTCACCAATTTCGTCAATTTCGCATACGGCGATTTCCTGACGCTCGGCGCCTACTTTTCCTGGGTCGCAAACGCGCGGCTGCACGTGAACATCTGGGTCGCCATGATCATCGGCTCGCTCGCGATGGGGCTGATCGCGGCGCTGCTCGGGCGGTTCCTGCTGGGGCCGTTCGCTCGACGCTTCCGCAACCTGTTCTACGTCATGATCGTCACATTCGGGCTCTCGCTAATCCTGCTCAACCTGATCCAGGCCATCTGGGGCCCGAACTACCAGCAGTACGCCGTGGCCGCGCAGAATCCGATGCACCTGGGGCCGTTCCTGCTCAGCGCCGATCAGCTCATCATCATCGGGATCGGCGCGGCCGCGATGGCCGCCATCCACCTGATGCTGACCAGGACGAAGATCGGCAAGGCCATGCGGGCCATGTCCGACGACCCGTCGCTGGCCATGGTGAGCGGCATCAACACCCGGGCCATCACCACGTTCACCTGGTTCCTGACCGGGACGCTGGCCGGTCTGGCGGGCACCGTACTGGGCCTGAACATCTCCAGCATCACGCCCGCCACCGGGGAGACCTTCCTGTTCGTGATCTTCGCGGCGGTCATCCTCGGCGGCATCGGCAAGCCCTACGGGGCCATGCTCGGCGCGCTCATCATCGGGCTCGCGACCGAGATGTCGGCAGTGGTGTTCAACGCCGCCTACAAGCTCGACGTGGCCTTCGTGCTGCTGGTCATCGTCCTGCTCGTCCGCCCGCAGGGACTGCTGGCCGTCAGGGGAAAGGCCTGAGCGATGCAACTGGTCTACTACGCGGTCACGCTGATCTTCTTCTTCTTTCTGTACTGCATCCTGAACTGGGGCCTGAACCTTCAGTTCGGCCGGACCGGGATCCTGAACTTCGCCTATATCGCGTTCGTCGCCGTGGGCGCCTATTTCACCGGCGTGCTCAGCCTGGGATCGCCGATAGCGGGATCGGGAGAGAGCTACATTCTCGGGTCCACGCTGCCCTTTCCCATTCCGCTGATCGTCGGCGGCCTGGCGTCCAGCGCGTTCGGGTTGCTGATCGGGCTGATTGCCTTCCGCCGGCTGCGCAGCGACTACCTCGCCATCGTGATGATCTCGGTGTCCATCGTGCTCTACGACGTGGTGACGAACTTCGTCCCGCTATTCGACGGCGCCGACGGCCTGAACGGAGTGCCGGAGCCGTTCTCTGGCGCGCTCAACCTCAACGCCAACTCATTCCTCTACGTATTCGCGGCCTTCACCGGCCTGGTCGCGCTGGCCGGCTGGTGGGTGATGAGCCGGCTGACCCGGTCCCCGCTTGACCGCACCTTCCGGGCCATCCGCGACGACCCCGACGTGGCCCGTGGCCTGGGCAAGAACGTCTTCGGCTACCAGATGCTCGCGATGGCGGTCGGGTCGTTCTTCGCCGGGATCGGCGGCGGGCTGCTGATGGAGTTCGTCGGCGCCTTCAACACCAGCGCGTGGACCTCCGGCGAGACGTTCGTGATCTTCGCCGCGCTGATCATCGGCGGGCTCGGCAACAACGCCGGGATGATCGCGGGCTCGCTCGCCGTGCCGGTGATCTTCGTCCAGCTACCCAAGTTCCTGCCGCAGATCGGCGGCAACCCGGCCCTGATCCCGGAGATCGACAACATGATCATCGGCATCCTGCTGATCCTGACCCTCTGGTTCCGCCCCCAGGGCCTGGTGCCCGAGCGCCGGATGACCTTCGATCGGCTGCTGGCCGGGCGGAACCGCGTGCCCCGGCTGAGCCTGATGCCCCGGCTGAGCCTGCTGGCCCGGCGAGGAGGTGACCGGTGAGCGCGGCGGTGCCGGGCGCCCCGGCCGCCCCGGCCGCCCCGCCGGCGGCGCCCGCACTGCGCTGCACCGGCCTGGTCCGCAGCTTCGGCGGCGTGCAGGCCCTGCGGGGGGCCTCGTTCTCCGTCGCGGCCGGCCAGGTGTGCGCGCTGATCGGCCCCAACGGCGCGGGCAAGAGCACGGCCGTCGCGATCATGGGCGGCGCGCTGCGCGCCGACCAGGGTCAGGTCGAGCTGCACGACACCGAGATCACCGGCTGGCCGTCCAACCGCATCGCCCGCGCCGGGCTGATCCGGACCTACCAGCTGTCCCGCGAGCTGGGCCGGCTGACGGTGCTGGAGAACCTGATGGTGGTGCCGTACCGGCAGGCCGGCGAGTCGCTATGGAACGTCTTCGCCCGGCCCGGCCTGGTCCGGGCCGAGGAGCGCCGCCATCTCGACCGGGCCCTGGAGCTGCTGGAGACCTTCGGCCTGATCCGGCTGCGGGACAGCTACGCCAGCGAGCTCAGCGGCGGCCAGAAGCGGCTGCTCGAGCTGGCCCGGTCGGTGATGGCCCAGCCGCGGATGCTGATCCTGGACGAGCCCATGGCCGGGATCAACCCGGCGCTGATCGACAAGATCGGCGAGCACATCCTCGCGCTCCGCGATCAGGGCGTCACGGTGCTCATGGTCGAGCACAACCTCGGCGTCGTCGAGCGCATCTGCGACCACGTGATCGTCCTGGCCGAGGGCGCGACCCTGGCCACGGGCCTGATGGCCGAGCTGCGCGAGCAGCCCGCCGTCGTCCGCGCCTACCTGGGAGGTGCTCTAAGTGACAGCACTTCGAGCTGAGGGCATCACCGCCGGCTACGGCAAGGTGCCGATCGTCTCCGGCATCTCCGTCGAGGTCGCCGACGGCGCGCTGGCCGCGATCGTCGGGCCCAACGGCGCGGGCAAGTCCACCTTCGCCAAGGCCCTGGCCGGGGTGATCCGGCCGGACGCCGGGCGGACCTTCGTCGGCGACCAGGAGATCTCCGGCCTGCCCGGCCACCTGGTCGTCCGGCGCGGCCTGGCCTACGTGCCGCAGAACGGCAACGTGTTCCCCACGCTGAGCGTGACCGAGAACCTGGAGATGGGGGCCTTCACCCGGCGCGCGGGGGTTCGCGAGCGGATCAGCGAGGTCCTCGACATCTTCCCCGACCTGCGCACCGCGGCGGACAAGAAGGCCGGGCTGCTGTCGGGCGGCCAGCAGAACCTGCTCGGCATGGCCCGCGCGCTGATGCTGGACCCGCGGGTGGTGATCCTCGACGAGCCCACGGCCGGGCTGTCGCCCCGCTACACCGACGTGGTCTGGGCCCAGATCGCCCGGATCACCCAGGCCGGGACCGCGGCGCTGGTGGTCGAGCAGAACGTCGACCGGGCCCTGGCCAGTGCCAGCTATGTGTACGTGTTCGTGGCCGGGTCCAACCACGTGGACGGCCCGGCCGCGCAGATCGCCGCGCTCGACCTCGCGGCCATCTTCCTGGGCCACGACGAGACGCCAGCCCCCGGCGCCGGCCCGGCCACCACCGCTACCTCCACCTCCACTCCTCACGCGACTAGGGAGCAATCATGATCAGTAAGAGACCGCGCGGACGAGGCGGGCTCAGAGCCCTCGCCTTGCTGACCGGCGCCACCCTCGCGCTGGCTGCCTGCGGATCCTCGGGCAGCGGCGGGAGCGGGGGCGGCGGTGGCACGATCACCTTCGGCCAGCTGCTGCCGTTCACCGGCTCCAAGGCGTTCCTGTCGTCCTGGGCTACCCACGGCGACGCCGCTGCCGTCTGGGACGTCAATCACCACGGCGGGGTCATGGGCAAGATGCTCAAGTCGGTCAGCGCCGACGACGCCGGTGACGCGGTCGATGCCGTGCCCGCGTTGCGCAAGCTGATGGTGTCCAATCCGGACTTCATCGTCGGGCCGTACTCGCTGACGATCATGGCCGTCATCAACCAGTTCGACCCCGACCACGTGGTGGACTACGTGATCGGCGGCACCACCCAGCTCGACCACATGAACTACCCCTACGTGTTCCGCACCACGGCCTCGGACTCGGCCGAGGTGGTCGCGATGGCTTACTACGCCATTCACCACGGCTACAAGCGGGCCGCCTACATCTTCGACAACTCGGCCAACACGCAGGGGCTGGTCGCGCCGCTGACCAAGTCCTACACCGCGCAGGGCGGCACGGTCGTGGCCAACGAAACCGTCGTCCCCGACCAGAGCTCCTACCGCTCCGAGATCACCAGCGCGTTCGCCAAGCACCCCCAGGCGCTGTTCGTGGCGTTCGACCAGCAGACCGCGACCACCGTGTTCTCCGACCTGCGCCAGCTCGGCCACCTGAACATCCCGGTCATCGGCGAGGATGTGCTCGGGTCACCGGGCTACGCCAAGGCCTTCGGCCAGCCCCAGGCCTCCAAGCTGCTGTTCACGGTGTCCGGTGCATCGCCCGGTGGCACCGCCTACCAGCACTACCTGGCCGATTACCAGCAGGTCTGGCACACCAAGCAGATCCTCAGCTCGTCCTACAACATGTACGACTCGGTGATCATCTCGGCCCTGGCCATGACCGCCGCGCACTCCACCGACCCGAAGGTGTGGGCGAGCTACGTGACCAAGGTGTCCAACTCGCCGGGCACGCCGTGCTACACCTACGCCTCCTGCGTTGCCCTGCTCAAGCAGCACAAGAAGATCAACTACGCGGGCGCGACCGGCCCGGAGGACTTCAACCGCTACCACAACACCTTCAGCGGGTTCGCCGTCTCCGGGTTCACCAGCTCGGACCAGCTCACTGAGCGCGCCTACGTGACTCCCGTCGAGGTGCAGAACAACGCGGGCTAACAAGGCCCGCCGCTGATCGCGCGGCCGCCCTCCTGACAGGTCAGGCGGGCGGCCGCGTTCCAGCCGTGCCGCCCGCCGGGGCCCACTGGATGCTGAACTTCCGCAGCGTGTAGCCCAGCGCGTTGACCGTCGGCTGGACGAAGTTGTTCCTGATCGTCTGCACGGCCTCGGTCTCGGCCGCCGAGATCAGCGGGCGCGTCACCTGGCCCACGTGGCTGACCCGGTAGAAGGCGATCCGCTGCGCCTGCGCGTAGAGGACCGACTGCTGGAACTGCGGCCGGATCACCGTCCCGCAGGCCAGGCCGGGATACGTCCAGCTGTGCTGGACCGCCAGCGGCCGGGACGGGATGTTGTCGATCGAGACATCGTGCACCGACTGGGGCAGCTGCGGCGGCGGCAGCACCATGGTCACCGCGACCGCGCCCGGCTTGCCGCCGCCCGGCTGGCTGAGAACCCGCAGCCGGTAGTGGCCGGTCGACGGCTTCCACCAGGCCGGGCCGGGGTTCAGGTTGACCGTGGCCGAAGCGTGCCCGACCGCGTAGAAGGTCGCCTGGTACCAGCAAGGCCAGAAGGCGATGCTCTTGCTGACCCGGTGGGTGAACACGAAGTTGAAGTTCTCCTGGCCCAGGGCCGGCCGGGAGATGCCCTCGATCTTCTGCAGCACCCACGGGCCGACGTCGATGTTGGTCGTGGTGCCCGAGGTGATCGACTGCCACGGCCAGCCGAACCGGATGTGCGGCAGGTGCACGTCGATGCCGACCAGGTGCAGGGCACCCGACAGCCCGGCCAGCACCAGCCAGGCCAGGGCCCGGCGGAAGATCGCGCCGAGCACGACCACGATGACCGACCACTTGACCCATGACGGGACACGACGCCGCCGCTGCGGGCCGGGGCTGGGGTTAGTGTCCCGGCCCGTACGCCCCGGCCCGCGCGGACTCTCGATCTCCGTCGGCTCGGCATCCTCGTAGGGGCCGGCGGGCAGCGGCCGGGTGCGGTTACGCAGCCCCGGCCCGCCCGCCGACACCGTGCCGAGCAAGAAGAGCAGGAAACGAAACACCAGGTTCACCTTCTCCGCGTAGGCGGCTAGTCGACCGCCGGATAGTTGAGGTTCAGCACGACCGGCACGGCCCCGAAGGGCATCCGGAACTTGGCCCCGGGCTTGTCCGGGGCGTTCGGGTCATCGATGTTGGGCCAGCGCATGCGCAGGTGGGCCTCGGTCAGGCCCGCCACCGAGTACGGGAACTCCATCGCCGAGGTGTGGTGGGACTTGAGCAGCCCGCCCCAGCGGAACGCGGCGAACACGTTGGCCAGGTCGCAGACAGACAGGCGCGGCTGGGCCGGCAGGTCGATCTCGTAGACCTCCCAGGTCACCTCGATGAGGTCCTCGGCGCACTGCTCAAGCGCCTCGGACTTGGTCCGGTACATGGTGCCGTCCGAGTTGGCCGTGCCCAGCTTCTCGCCATGCACGGGGGAGTAGCGGGTCTGGGCCTTGCACTGCATCTAGTCGCAGGCGGCCAGCAACTGCCAGCCAACGCCGGTGTTGCTGGCCACGTCCTCATAGATCGTCTTCTTGGCCATCAGCGGCGCCTTCGCCATCAGGTTGAACGCGTTGCGCACGGCCGGGGGGATCTCGTCCCGGTACCGCGCCCGACCCGTTCGGGTACTGCCATGTGCCCGAACCGGCGGCCGGTATTCGGCGGATGGGCGAGGACGGCGGGCCGAGACCGCCTCGGCGGACGGCCGGGTATTTGGCGCCGAGGCCGTCCGAGGTGCGGCGGCGCGCTGCGGGGCGGCCGATGGCGGGGTCCTGCGGCCCGCCGTCGAGGGCGCCTTGGCGGGCGCCGCCGCTGTGCCGGGCGCAGTTGAGCCGGGCGCATTAGCGGGCGCCGCCGTGCGGGGCGGAGTGGGTCCGGTGGGCCGGGTGGGCGGGGTACGGCGGGCCGTCGGTGCCTCGGTCCGGGCCGAAGCCGTCGGGCTGGCCGGGCCGCGGGTCACGAAGGCGTCTAGCTGCACCGTGGTCCTGGGCGCGCGCCGGGCATCGGTCCGCCCGGGGGCGGGGCGGGATCTCGGCTGTGCGGAGCGCGCCGGGTTGATGGGCTGGGCGGAGCGTGTGGGAGTGGCGGACTGCCCGGAGCCAGCGGGGGTGGTTCGCTGCGCGGCCGGTGCGGGGTTAGTGGGCTGCGAGGAACGGGCGCGAGAGGTGGCCTGCCGGCCGTGTGCCGAAGTGGTGGGCTGCGCGGACCGCGCGGGGATCGACGGAGTCCCTGGTGCGGGTCCGACGTAGGCGTCGGGATGCGCCACGGGCTCGGCCTCGGGTATCGGCTGCAGCGACTGGCTCGGCGTGGGCTTCGGTCGGGCACTCCACGAGGTGCGCGTGCCCTTAGGTGCCGCCCTCGTCGGTGCGGGCGCTGTCCGGGTCGCTGACGTGCTCGCCCCAGGCGTAGGAGTCGAAGCCGCCGGCGTCGGCGACGCCGCGGCCGACGGCGTCCGCCGAGGCGACCGGCTGGCGGGTGGCGTGCCCACAGGGGCCGTGGTCGCGGGCGGACGGTGCGCAGGCGGAGTGGAGACCGGGGCGGTGCTGGCCGGCGGCACGCCGAATGGCAGCCCCGGAATGCTGGCCACGCCACCCTGGCCCGACCCCGGCGCGTTCGGTTCCGGCGTCGGCGTCGTGCCCGATCCGCCCGAGCCAGGTGCGTTCGGCCCTGGCGTCGGCGTCGTGCCCGATCCGCCCGACCCCGGCTTGTTCGGCCCCGGCGTCGGCGTCGTGCCCGATCCGCCCGGCCCTGGCGCATTCGGCCCCGGCGTGCCTGCCGTACCCGACCCGCCGCCCGACGTCGGGCCGCCACCCGTCGCGTGCGGGGCGACCGGAGCGCCGGCATCGTACCGATACAGGTGGTACTGCTGCATCATGCCGATGATCTTGGTGCCGTAATCCGGGTCCGTCGCGTAGACGCCCGTCAGAGCGTTCGCGAACGCGTCAGGATCATGCCTGCTGGCCATGGCCTGGCCGTAGTACCCGCTGTCGGCGAGCAGCTTCCCGTGGTCTTCGATGCTCTGCGCGACGTCGTGATACACCCGGAACTCGGCCGTCCGCGTGACCGGCCGCCCGTTCACGTACTCCGTGGTCGGATAGAAGGCCCCGCCCGCCGGGCCCGTGCCCTTGATGCCGAACAGGTTGTGGTCCTGGGCCGCAAGCGTGCTGGAACCCCAGCCCGACTCCACGATGGCCTGGGCGATCGTCACCGCAGCGGGCACGCCGTACTTACGCTGGGCCGCCATCGCGCCGGGCGCGATCTGCTCGATGAACGTCCGCTCGGCGCTGGTCGGCGCGGCCGCGACCGGGGTGGCCCGGGCCGGCCTCGAAGGGGCCGACGATCGCGCCCGGGCCGGCTTGGGCGCGGTCGGGTGCGTCGGATGGGTCGGCTTGGCCGCCGAAGCCTCCGCGGACGCGGGCACACCGGGGATCTCGCTCCAGCCTGGCGAGCCCGGCCCTTCCCCACCGCCATGCGCCGCCAGCCCGGTGTGCGACCGGCCAGAGCCTGATCCTCCGGTCCGGTCGCCGCCAGACGGATGGCTGGTCTGTGAGCCGCCGCCAGTGGCCTGTCCGCCCTGCGTAGTTGTGTGCGGGTCACGGCCGCTCGGCGGGGCGGCGTGATCCTGCTGCCCGGTCGGTGACCCTCCGGGGTGGTCGGCTCGCGCCTTGGCCTGGCCAGCCGACCGGCGCGGCGTCTCCGGCCCCTGCTGGTCGGCCGGGGTGACCGCGGGCACGCCCGGTATAGCGGCGCTGACCTCCGGCCGCGTGGACGTCCGCCGAGCCCTAGAAGTCGGGCGCGGCCCTGCTGCCGCCGGGGTTCCCGCAGCGGTCGGCATGCCAGGGATGGCGGCCTGGCCCTGCTGGCCCGGTGCCTGACCCGCATCCGTCTGCCCACCCCCCTGATGCGTACCGCCGCCGTGCGGGCCGCCGCCCTGGCCCCCATGGCTCGGCCCGGAACCCGCCTGCCCCCCGCCAGCCGGCCCCGAGCCTGGCTGGCCACCCGTGCCGGACCCGGAGCCCGGATCAAGACGCGCGTGTCCCCCCGAACCGCCGCTAGCGGCAGCGGCGAGATTGCCGTTGTTGACGAAACCGACCACTCCGTCGCTGGCCAGCGATCCGCTGTACTCGTGAGCGTTGACCGAGAGGTTGGCCCCCGAGTCACCGCCGATCGTGGACAGCACTCCGTCGGCGTACTTGGTCACCACCTCGACGTGACCGTTGAACAGCACCCAGTCGCCGGGCAGCGGCTGGTAGCCGCCGCCCAGGGCGTGCCAGCGGTGATGGGCCTGCGCATCCTGGAGCACCGAGATGATCTGCGGCGAGGCCGGGTTCGGGTCCACTCGGACGTCGGCCCAGGTGTGCAGCGGCCAGGGGTAGGTCGAGCCGCCGCTGACCCAGCTCTGCTGCCCGACCACCTGGGCAGCCAGCTCCAGCGTCAGGCTGGCGAACGCCGCGCACGACTCGCCGTGGTCGACGCCATCCAGGCTGTCGTGCTGCCAGATGAGCTGCTCCATCTCGGCCGGGGTCTTGCCCTCGGCCATGCGGAGGTAGTAGGTCGCCACGTTGACGATCGCGGCGCGCAGCGTCGAGTCGTCGGCCGGCTTCGGCTTGGCCGCCTGAGTCAGCGCCAGCAGCCGGATGTTCATGTTCGACGGCGACTGGATGTCGGCCGCCGCCGCCTTGGGCGCGAAGGCGAACCCGGTCACCGCTCCGCCCGCGCTCAGGCTGACGAGCGCGGTCGCCTGCTGCCACCACGGCCGCTTAGGCGTTGTCATGGGTCCACCTCCCCTCCGAGCCGCTGGTGGCCCCGCCGTTGCCGGCGGGGCCAGGTGCTGAGTACGCGGTCAGGTCATGTCGCGGAGTGCGCGAGCTGCCTGAGCACCACCTGCACCTGCGGGTCGCCGGGGTTGTTGTAGTTCTCGAACAGCAGCGCGGCGTTCTGGGCCGCTCGCGGCCCCGAGCCGACGATCCACTTCTGGTACACGTCGCCGACCAGATCCGCCTGGCCCGCCGCGCTGGTGATCTGCCGCGCGCAGACGCTCGGGAAGCCCTTGCGGACCCGCAGCTTCGTCGATCCCGTGTAGCGCAGGCAGTTGGCCGGGCTGCTCTCAAGACCCGCCTGGACCACCGAGCTGCCGCCGGTCGCCGTGAGGGTGGCCCCGCCGATGATGTTGTTGATCGCCCGAGCCGCCACCTCCAGGCTGTCGATCGGGTTGTCCGGGTAATACGGGTGGTGCATGTTCAGTGACCAGGCCACCTCGCCGCCCTCCGAGGGAGTGATCGGCTCGAGCCCGACCCGGCCCGTCTTGAGGTCGTTGAAGTGGGGGTTGTTGTAGCTGGTCAGCAGCGAGAACACCCACAGGACCTGGCGGGTGGACTTACCGCAGGCGAAGTTGACCTGCCCCGGCTCGGACGCCACATCGCCGTTCTGGCAGGCCTTGGTGATCTCGTTCTGGACCGTCGTGACGCTCGCCGGCCAGGACGCTCCGTTGCCGGAGAGGATCAGAACCAGGATCAGTATCAGGAGCAGTCCCGCCGCCGAGCCCACGGCGATCATGCGCTTGTGCGACCGCCACGGCGAGCTGGCGTTGCGTCGGCCCCTACTGACCAGCCTCTCTGTCCGCCCGCCCGGAGCCTCTCCTGCGTCACCAGAGGCCGCCGCTTCTGGTGCCGGGTCCTCAAACGGATCCTCGACATAGCCAGCATCGGCTTCCTCAGCCCGGAAGGGCTCGTCGCCGTAGCCGTCTTCGCCCAGGGCCCGGCCGTTGGAGGCCTGGTCCCGCAAGGGCTGGCCACCGAACGCCTGGTCCGTGAATGGATCGTCCTCGAGGGCATCCTCCTCGAACGGCTGCTCATCGAACGGCTCGTCGCCATAGTCGGAATGGGCACGGTCGTCATAGGCACGGTCCGAATCGGCACGGTCCGAATCGGCACCGTCGGCATCGACATAGCCGGTGTCGCCGTCGGCCGTGGCGTCGTAGGCGAACAGGCCCTCGTCGTCGCCCGTCTCCGCTCGGTCGTAATGGCCCGGGATAACGGTCGTGTCGCCGCCGCGCCCGATGGCCGCCGAATATAGGGACTCCCCGTGGGCATCGGCCGGGCCCGCATCTTCCGGCAGCGGAAGCTGGGTCGCCTGCCGCGGCCGCGACGTGTTCGTGCGCGCCAGCCGGCGCTCCAGCTCCGCCTTCTGATGCCTGAGATCGGCGACCTCATGCCGGAGGTCGGCCACGCTCTGACTTCTCGAGCGCCTGGGGTTGTCGATGTGCGTGCTCAGATTTCTCACCTCTAGCGTGCAGCCCGCTGGACACGGCGATCCAGCGACGAATAGGCCAGTGCGGAGCCTGCCGACGCGGCGGCGAAGACACGTGTGGGCGGCCTGGGGGAGGCCACGCGGGCACGCGGAGGCGGTCGCGGGGGCAGCGCGGTGTTACGGCCCGCCGCCCGGCATCCCTGCGGCGGGAGCGGGCCGACCGCTGGGCGGGTCGTGCCCGACCATCACCGGCCTGACCACTGCAGAGGAGCGTCTGACGGCGACCCGGCTGGTGGCACAGGTTACCTTGGACATGCCATTAATTAGAACACACAATCGATCAGAATGGAAGACCCATTCGGCTAGAACATACGTTCTAACAGGTTACCTCACGGGTGTGACAGTGGCGGCAGATCGTCAACGGCCCGGCTATCTCCGGTCAAAACCGCAGGTCAGCGACTTAGAGGCGATGCCAATGGGCCACACGAGGTCCTCGTGATGGCTGGGACGAAAAGGACATCTCCGGCGTGTCCACCAGGCGGCGTCGCGGCCGGGCCTGCGGCGGTTCGGACTCGAACACCTCGGCCCTGGGCGCTCTGGCCAGTGCGCTCTGGCCAGTGCGCCACCGGTGCCGGCGTACGGGCCGCCCGGAGACCCTCGGGCTCAACCACGCTGGACAGGCAGGCCTGCGCCAGCATCAGCACGCCAACGTCATGGTTGTTTCTCTCACGTCGCTGGAGCGACGTGGTTGTAACAGCCATGTCGCTGGCAGCGTCGGCCGGAACCCGTTGGATGTCGGCGCGGGCAGGACTACGGCAGGGCCGGCCTTGGGGCGGGGCCGGACCGGGCCTGGCCTATCCTTCCTGTTACGGACGAAGCGTCCCTCCGTTGCCCAGAGTGGGAAAGCGGCGGAATACGGGACGACATCGGCCCCCCGGACCATAGGGTGACTAGCACGTCGCTGGCCGACGCTGTCGGCGAGCGCGGACTCATCGCCCCCACCAAGGAGCCATCCATGCTGACCTGCGTGCCCAGGCGCACTGTCGGCGGCCAGGGCCCGCGCGCCCGGCGCCCGGCGGCCCGATGAGCGCCGAGGGAGGCGCGGGGTCCCGGCTGGCCAAGGGCGCCGCCGGAGTGATCACCCGCCGCCTGGGCGGCGCGTCGCAGCCGTCCGCCGACGCCCAGTCGCCGGCTGACGCTCAGCCGCCGGCTGAGGACGGCGCCGCGGCCAAGGCATCCTGGCTGGCCCGCTCGATCGCCCTGGTGCGCACCCATTGGCTGCTGTCCGCCCTGGTCGCCATCGGCCTGGTGCTACGGATCCTGGCCGTCGTCGCCTACCACCCGGCGCTGATCTACGTCGACTCGCTCAAGTACCTGTACAACGCCGCGCCGGGCTCCGACCCGCTGGGCTACAAGATCATCCTCAAGATCGTGCTGGTGTTCGGCGACGTGGGCACGGTGGCGGTGCTCCAGCA
>Ga0134126_10000797_pt1 | contig 39736 bp, 28 predicted proteins | sample KB31752_FD_96881 | JGI IMG/M metagenome (GOLD analysis project Ga0134126, IMG submission 96881) | Terrestrial soil microbial communities with excess Nitrogen fertilizer from Kellogg Biological Station, Michigan, USA - KB3-175-2 | ecosystem: Environmental > Terrestrial > Soil > Unclassified ...
TAACAGTAAACGGAACCCCTGTAACCTCAGGCACTGCATCAGGAGCTATAGCTTTAGCAGTTGGCCCTAATACCATAAATACGGTAGTTACCGGCGCCGACGGGATAAGTACCTTTACCTACACCATAACCGTGACCAGGGCCGCCGGGCCAATGGCTAATCCATTAGCGGCGATAAGCGTTGAAAAACCGGTTAACAACCTGCAAATTGAAGGCGATGGCATAATAGTTCACCAGGGCATTTCGCCAAACGGCGACGGGCAGAATGACTTTTTAGTGATCGATGGCATAACCGCTTATCCTGATAATAAACTAACAGTAATGAACCGGAACGGGGTATTGGTATACGAAGCAAAAGGCTACGACAACAGTCAGAGAGTATTTGACGGGCACTCCAATAAAACCGGAGCAATGCAATTGCCGGGCACTTATTTTTATTCGCTTGAATACAGTGTTAAGGGAACGATGAAGCATAAGACTGGGTTTATTGTGCTGAAGTATTGATGTTGGTGATTAGCGATTGGAGGTTAGAGGTTAGTAAAGAAGCTGATCTTTTATCTTCAGCCTCTAATGACTACCCTTGCGTTATCACACAAGCGGGTGTAGCCTTTTTGTTTGAACTGCTTTTTTCATTTTTTTCTATACCTTTAGCTTAAACCTTTAATCAATTGGTTATGAAGCCAAAACTTTTATTGCGGATAGCTGCGGTTTTAATGTTCTTTCACTTCCTGGGGCATTCTGTGGGCTTGGCCGGCTGGAAAGACAGCGCCGACCCGGTTGAACACCAGGTTATACAGCAAATGACCGGTCACCAATTTCCATTTATGGGCGCCGTGCACAGCCTGGGCGATTTTTACGAAGGCTTTGGTTATGGCTGCAGCATTACCCTGCTTTTGATCGCCGTAGTTCTATGGATCATTTCAGGTGAAACTTCCACGAATATCCGGCTGGTTAAAAAGATGACCGTTGTTATCGGCATTGCCTTACTGGTCTGGGCCACGGATGAAGCGATTTATTTTTTCCCTTTTGCCACCGGGCTTAGCTTTATTGCCGGTTTGTGCTGTTTTTGGTCAGCCTATTTACAAAAGGAACAACAGTAAAAAAAGAAAGGCTGCCCTGTTACCAGGCAGCCTTTCGAGTTAAGGAAAACCTTAAATGTATTTACAAGGGTTTAACATCAGCGGCATTTAAAGTAACTGCTGTTTGCGCCAATAACCTGCCGTGCACCTGTGTGCCAGTGTTTACCGAGATGAGCGTTTTGCTCAGGATATTCCCGCTAAATTTAACACCTGTTCCAAGTGTTGCTTTTCCCGACACTATCCAGAAAATATTTTTTGCCTGTACCCCGCCTTTTAGCGTAACGATGGCACTATTGCTGATAGTAAGATTATTCGCTATCTGGAAAACAAAAACATCATCGGCCAGGCCGGATAACGTTACACCTGCACTGGTTACCAAAACACCTGTACCCCATTTATACAGTCCCGGCCCCAGTATTCTCCCGCTAATATTCCCTGCGAACTTGTTAATTATCGGAGGAGGATGTATCAATCCGTTTCCCCTGGTAAATGCCGACTTCATATCGCTTATGGCGGTTGTCATCCTTGCCGGGGTTGGTGTAGCATAGTTTGAAGCAAATATTTTTCCGATAACGAGATGTGAACGCGAAAACGTATTGGTGGCATCCGCTATTAATGCAAATCCTGTAACGCCGGTAGAGGAGATAGGGCTAACGCCCATATTACCGGTAACTGATGTAACGCCTGTTGTCGAAATCCCCGTTTCGGCTAAAATCGTAAAATCAATTGCTGTGCCGAGGTATAAGGGCCCGGCATCAATGTCGGTGTTAGTTGCCAGGGCAGCTGTGCTATTTAGTGATATCGAAGGGTTGGGCTGCGTGCCTGCTGAATTGTCCTTCTGGCAGCTTGCCATAAAAACAGCAAAAAGTAAGAGTAAAGACCATGAAGCGATACCTGGCCGCGAATTGCCCCCAGTATGCACGTTCTGATCTTTCATTGTAAATTCGATTTTTTTAATCATGATAATTTTTTAAATAGAGATTTTTTGGTTTGACCTTCCCGATTCTCTAAAAACAGACCGGAGCATGAATCACACCAACCCCTACCTAATGCAAAGGCAGTGCCCATATAAATTTTATTTTTTGTATCAGGCAACCGGATCGACTTTTTCTTCAGGTCAATACGGTCCCTTTATCCCTTGACGTCGCCATGGGGGTGTTTTTGACGATTATTTGGGAATTAATGGCGACCTATTTATTTTAAATAAAAAATCAGTATAACTATTTGATAAACTGACATTTATTTCTCCAAGCCAATTGTGATTAGTATATAGGAATATAGTGTAGCTTATTCACAAACATTTGTAACGCTGTCGAAATATTTAATTTAGCAAAGCATAAAAAAAGCTGCCTCTTTCGGGGCAGCTTCAACTTTTTTGCCAAAAATTTTATAGTGGTTTAACGTCATCCGCAATTAATGTAACTGCAGATTGTGCCAATAACCTGCCATGTACCTGGGTGCCGGCGTTTACGGAGATCAGCGTTTGACTCAGGATATTACCACTAAAATTCACAGTAGTTCCAAGTGTTGCTTTTCCTGCAACTACCCAAAAGACATTTTTTGCCAGTGCACCGCCTCTTAAGGTAATAGTAGCGCCGTTATTTACTGTAAGATCTTTTGCTATCGTGAGTACCCAAACATCATCTGCCATGCCGGTTAATGTTACGCCAACATTTGTTATCAAAACCCCGGTGCTCCATTTGTATAAACCCGGAGGCAGGTTTCTGCCGCTGAGATCGCCTGCAAACCTTGCAATGATAGGTGCAGGAAATGTGCGGTTATTTGCCTTGGTATATGCAGTTTTCAAGTCGTTTATAGCGGTAGTCATTCGTGCCGGTGATGGCGGGGCATAGTTAGACGCAAAAACTTTTCCGACTACAAGACTTGAGCGGGAAAATTTATTGCTCGCATCCATTATTAAGCCAAAGCCAGTGAGTCCGGTCCCGGCTATCGGGCTGGCCCCTATATTACCGGTGATTGATGTGACCCCAGTTGTCGATATTCCGGTTTGCGATAAAATTGTAAAATCAATTGCTGTTCCAAGGTAAAGAGCGGGAGCATCCTCATCAGTGACGGTAGTCAACGGTGTAGTTGTGCTTGACGTTATAGTTGGAGTAGCCTGGGCTGGCTGTGAACTTTCCTTCCGGCAGCTTGCCATAAAAATAGTAACTAGCAAAAGTAAGGACAAGGAGGCATTCCACAGCTTTGAATAACCGCTTACTTGTTTGTGCTGAACTTCCGTAGTGTCCCCGATTTTTTTAATCATGATAATTTTTTAAATAGATATTTAATGGTACAACCTACCTGGTTCTTTAAAAAACAGACCGGGCATGAGTTAAACCAACACTTACCTTAGGCAAAGCAAGTGCCGTTAATAAATAGCCTTTCCCGTGTTATGCCTACTGTTCAATTTATACGCGCCTAATTTTGGGGATTTGTGTCCTGTAGTGACCATTAGGGTGTTTTGAAGTTTTGGGACAAGGTAATACTGTGCGATTTATTCCCGATAAATAAAAATATCTAACTATTTGATAACCTGCAAATTAAATCTATCATCGGATTGTGATTAGTATATAGGAATATACTGTAGCTTATTAACTAAAAACCTTGCGCGAATTTGTTGCTTTTCTTAAAATTTCAAAGGCCTGGCATCCTGCCGCTTGGAATTACGGACAAGGACACCGCAAAAACAGGGTACAAAAAAGGCCCCGGGTTAGGGGGCCTTTTGTCGTATATGGAGATCCTTAAATCAGTTATTTAACCGGCACGATATCAATAATCACAGTCCGGTTATAAAAACGTTCCTCCGGCAGGTTATTTTCAAACGGCGCCCGGCCCGCATCTTCACCAAAACCGGCAGATTCAAATTTTACGTGGTCGCGGCCGGAATTGGCCAGCGCCCCTTCAATTATTTTCTGAGTTTGCTGCGCCCTGTCATCCGATAGTTTTTGGTTATACGCATCAGTGCCAATGATATCGGTATGGCCGTGTATGGTGACGGTTGCCCCGTCAACAATCAATGGCGCTACTATGTTAGTTAAAAACTTTTCATACTCAGCTATTGATTTTGCTTTATCAAAATCAAATACAATGCTATAACGGAACCCTTTAGTTATCGTTGGTTCCGGGCGTACCAAATGAACGGTGCTTTCCTTTTTTACAGTCGAGCCGTTATTCATCTCAGCCTGCATGGCTATGGTATAGTCACCGCTCGGGCTGCTGCCCAAAATGGTTGCTACAGGCAAGCCTTGCTGATCGGCCACGAAAGGCCCGAAATGCTGGGTCGTTCCCTTGTCGTCGGTTGCATCGACTGACCATGATTTTACCAGTTCCCTGGCAGAATCTACGTTAAATACTACTTCGAAATCAAGCGGGTTTTGCTGTATAGTGATGATTTGAACCGGCTTCATCATTCCGCCACCGATTTCAACCAGTAATTCCGGCGAGGCGCTTTCAATATCAACCCTGCGGTCTTCAGCACGGAGAAGAACAAGCTCTTTGGTGCCGCCTGCATGTTCCGAAGAAGGATGGGCTTTAACGCTGCCGCGGGTGGCTATTCTCGCCCCGTCAATTCCAAACACGTTTACAAGATATAGTTTTATTGATTCCGCAAACGCTTTCGCATCCCGCATACCCTGGCCGGACGAACCTTCGAGGGTTATCGTTGTGCCCGGGTTTGCCCGCATCCGGTCGCCCAAAATATTAAGCACATTATGGTACACAATCAATTGGCCTGCAGACCGGCCCGTTCCCGAGGCTGACTGTTCATTCTGAAGTTGGTCTTCCCTGAAGCCTGTTGCCTCGCTGGCTGTTAACAATACATAGCGGCCTGGGATCTCGGTTGAGCCATCATCAAAAAATACGGAATTAAGTACCGGGAAAGTTTCACTTACCTGGCGAATCGCAGGGGAAGCAATAGGCCCGCGTACCGTAAAACTAAGGTCATGTGCTGCGCCCACAATTACGGCAGTCGCAACCGGCGCATCTTTCGCAACAGCTTTGTGTCCCTTTCCAAATTTTAGTGCGATTCCGACCCTTATCGTTGTAACCGACAAGCTTTCGATGCTGCGCGGATCCTGCCCGAAATACGGGTGATAAGAAATGAACGGCGACAGGTTAACCTTTGATGGGTTGTTGGCAGCCGAAAGCGGGATATCGAAGCCGGCGCCAATCTGACCGGAGAAAATGGTGCTTTGAACGGCACTGAAATCCGCTTCGGTATTTGGTTGTCTCAGCTGTGTATAGGCAAATCCTTTATTTACATTGAAAGCGAGGCTCGGCCCGCCAAAGAAATATAAGCCTGAATTTGAAAAGCCCAGGCGTAAGCTCGGCTCAACCGAAACATAGCTGAGCTCCGATCTTAATGTAGCCGGGCAATCGCAGGGTGCGGTAACGCCGTCGTACTTTGCCCCCAGACCATCGTAACCGAGGTTAAGCATAAAACCCCAAACGGGACCCGGACGGTATTCGATAAGGAATGAGCCGTACGGAGCTACCCCGCTTCCTTTATGGAAAGCCGTAGGAACGATCAGGCCGTTATTAAGCCGTTGCGTTGTACCCGTATAAAAATTAAAATTAGCAGCGCCCGAGGCGCCGAACCACCATGTAGGTTGGGTAGTTTGCGCATTAGCAGCGGCGCCTGCAAAGAATACCATCATTAAGCAGATAATAAGCTTTTGCATTATTTTATTTATTGGTAACATAGGATGTCGTCTTTAAAATTAATGTTGTGTTTATATTATATATTGAAAGTAACCGTCCGCGTCTGGTAATTACCCGGACGCAGACGGTAGAAATATGGCTATTATGGCACATTGATGGTGGTGTTTACCATAGTAACCGAGGCTCCAAGGGAAATTGCCCTGCCGTTAAGAACGGTTTGCACATTATTCCCGGCCGTGGAGATAGTAACACCTGCGGAAGCGATGATAGTTCCCGTCATTACACCGCCTCCTGCGCCGTTAATGGTAGCAGCGCTGCCAACATACCAATACACATTTTTAGCCAGCGCACCATTTTTTAGTTTTACGCTTCGCGCCCCTGCAGGCCCTGCAATACCAACGGTAAGAGCAGCCGAAGTCTGGAATACCCAAACGGCGTTCGGATCTCCTTGTGCATCTAGCGTCAGGTCTAAATTTGATATTTTAAACGTTCCTCCAGCTGCCATGTAAGTACCTGGCGTTAAGGTCAAACCACCTAATTCGCCGGCGCCAGGATCGGTTCCGCCCGGCCTGCTTGCAGGCGATATACTCAGATAAAAAGCAGTGGCATCAGCAAGGAACTGCGTTGCAATTACAAATTTGGGAGCAGTTCCGGGAAAAGGAGGAGCAGTATATATTCCCTTCGTAACGAGTCCTACATTAAGTGGTGTTTCAGTATAGACATCAGCTGTTAAGCCATCATGGAACCCGGTAATTTTGGTAGAGACCGCTGTGGAGCCGATTGCTCCATTGTTAATTACGGTATTTATTCCCTGGTTGGTCATCCCGGCTGTTCCGCCAAAGCCACCGAAAATTGAACTGAACAGCGGCGGTAATATTACCGGCGTAAAGTTAGCGGTGATGTTTTTATTCGCTTTCATCACAATGGTTAGCGGATTTGCTGATCCCGAGGCATCGCCGCTCCACGACTTAAAGGTAAAGCCGGTATTTGGTGTTGCCGTAAGCTTTACTGAGCTTCCGTAATCGTAAGTTGCCTGGTTAGGGGCTTTTAATACCGTTCCGTTTACTGCAGTCACGTTTAAGGTAAAGGTGTTAATTGCCCAGTTGGCCACCAACGTTCTATTGCTGCTGAGCGCGAAGGTATAACTTGCGCTCGTCGACACTATGTTTGCACCTTCGGTCCAGTTAATAAACGAATAGCCGGCGTTTGCGGTAGCCGCAACGGTTACTGATGCCCCTGCGTTATACGAGCCCGAACCGGTTGTTGTACCACCGGTGGCTGGTTTTGACAATGCTGTCACAACAAACTGCGATGCCTGTACTACGTTAAAATTCGCAACCAAAGTCCTGTTACCCGTCAAAATGAACTGGTAATTGGGGCTTGTTGATGCGATGTTTCCGTTATCCGTCCAGTTAACAAAAGAAAAACCGGCGTTCGGTACTGCGGTAACCGCTACGACTGACCCTGCTTTATAGGAACCTGATCCGGCGGTCTTTCCGCCTGCTGCCGGGTTTGATGACAGCGTTACTGCAAAATTACCAGGTATCACCGCTGCGAAGTTTGCTACGAATGCTTTATTGCCTGCCATGGTGAACTGGTAGCTGGCACTCGTCGATACTACAACGCCGCCGTTTGTCCAGTTGGTAAATGTAAAACCGGTATTCGGCGTTGCAGTTATTGTAACTACCGAGCCCTGGGCAAATAATCCCCCACCGGCAGTTGTTCCGCCTGCTGCAGGGTTTGATGACAAGGTCACCTGCGGGATGGTAGTGAATGTCCATACAAAATTACTAACCATCGAGGTGCCCAGAGTATCCTTGGCGCCTGTGGTGATTGTACCCGTATAAACTGTGAAGGGCAGTAGCGCTGCAGCCGGTGTAAAAGTAAACATTGCGTTATTCGCAGTTGGGGCTACTGTCCCGGCAATACTTGTTGAACCTTGCTTTACGGTGAACGTGGCAGTGTTAATGGCGGAAGGCATCATTGCCGTGTTAAAAGTAGCTGATATTACCTTATCGAGAGCAACGTTAACCGCTTTATTCAGCGGATCGGTACTCACTACCACGGGGCAGGCGCCCTGGATGGCGCCTTTATAATCGTCCTTTTTGCATCCCGTTATAAAAACGGCAAGCAACAATATAAGGCTGCATGCGCCCGCAATTATTTTTGAATACCTCCGGCCTTGGTGCACGTGAGGACACTCCTTCAACGGAGTAAGTTTTTTGTTCATGATTAATTTATTAAGTAAATGAATGTTGATGGCCCAGGATTCTAAATTAATGGGATTCAGGACAGTACAAACCTACCTCATGCATGTGCTCCGCATGTTACACAATTCTGAAAATAAGTTACATGATTCACACATTTTGGAGCGCTGTTTGGTCTGCGCGTTCCATTTGTTTAAAATGTGATGGGGTTATACCGGTAACCTTTTTAAACTGGGTAGATAGATGTGCTACGCTGCTATAGTGCATCTTCCATGAAATTTCGGTCAGGTTAAGTTCGTCAAGCTCTATGAGCTCCTTTATTCGTTGAACTTTATTCAGGATAATAAAATGCTCAATGGTTGTGCCTTGCTGCTGTGAAAACAGGTTGGCAAGATACGTATAGTCAAACTCGAGTTTTCGGCTAAGGTGGTCAGAGAAGTTTGTGTTTATCCGGGTTTCAGAATAACGAACCATTTCTACTACTACATTCTTTATTTTCTCTATCAGGATATTTTTTTTATTGTCCATTAACTCCAATCCGCATTGCAGGAAGGCAATCCTGATTTTGTCGATTTCCAGGGCTGAAAGGGTTTCTTCAGTCTCGGCGCTTCCCAGGTTGACGACAACACAATGTAATCCTAATTTTTCCAATTCATATTGCACCACCAGTTTGCAGCTGGCACATACCATGTTCTTTATATAAAGTATCATTATGCACCAGCTTAGGCAAAGCAAGTGCCGCGTCTGCCAATCTCAGAACATGCGTAATTATTCGCGCTATTATATTTTTTACCGCTTTACAATTAGACCCTCTGCATCGAAAGGATGGACTTTTTAAAACTTTCGCCTAAAAATTTAATTTTAAGTTAATAAATTATAATTATTATTTATCTTTGCCAGCCTGTTTTTTAATTGGGCTTATGATTAGTTAAAAGGAAAAACTGTAGCGTACCGACTAAGAAGCTTCGTGGTACAGCTTTCAAAAAAAAAAAGACTACTGCCTCATTTTCCGGGAGGAATCCGTTTAATTACTTTAAAAGCAACCAACTGTATCGTTTGCATCGTATATCCCGTACGGTTACTGATGCTGACACAATTTTACAACAGGTGTGTTATTATTTGATTCTGTAACGACTTATACAATTTAGGCGTATAATTGCGTTATAGCTCTTCTTATTTATATGAACGTTTAGAAAATGATGGGAAAATTATACGCTAAATATCTTCCGCTGATTGCCGGAGGGTTATTTTTAACAATATTCATAAGCTCCTGTAAAAAGGACCGTAATACGCCTCCGCCGCCTGTTGTTACCCCGGTCCCGCTTGCAACGCTTGGATTGTACGAGGTTGACAGCAGCATTTATAAAAGAATTTTTATCCCTATCACCAAAATAGGTACCGTAAACGTTACCTATTACAGCGTGTTTGATACAGGCTCGGCTGGTATGACGGTTGACGCCGACGGCCTGTTGCCAAAATCAATGATCACAAGCAGCGGCATTACCGTTGCCGGCGATTCGGTTAACGTAAACGGCATAACTGTTACTTCGCAGCAGGCAGTGGTGGCATACGGCGATGCGCAAAGCCAGATCAGGGAATATGGCAACCTTGCATACACTACAGTGACCATCGGCGACCAAAACGGGAAGATCACCACCAGCAGGATACCTATATTCCTGTATTACAAAATTGTTGATTCGCAAACCGGGCAAAAGGCGCCTGTACATTCAAACGACGTTTTTGGCGTTGGACCGGGACTTAGCTTTGCCAATAACGCCATCGGAAGCCCGCTGAGCTATTTTAAATCGCCGACAGGCGCCACCAGCGGTTTTAAGCTTCAAACACTTGGATCGGCTTTTAGCCTTGGCGGCACATTTGTCCCCAACCTGCTTACCATTGGCCTGGTACCCGACGACCTGAATGCATCGTCGGGCTTTGTTATGCACCAGCTCAACTACTTCAGCCAGGGCGGTTATTCGCCCGATATACCCGCCCAGGTTACTTACAACGGCCACAACGTTTCAGCTACATTGCTTTTCGATACAGGCACGCCCGCTATCTCGACAATTGAAAATAGCGGCGCTGCAAGTAATATCGCCCAGTTGCCCGCCGGTACTACGGTAACCATGACCACCAACAGCGGCTTTACTTACTCATACGTTACAAGCCAGGCTGATAATTTAACGCAGGTTGCAAAACCTTCATACACGGGCGACCCAAGGACCATTTTCAGTATCGACTTTTTCAGCGATAACGAATTTCTGATGGATTATAAAGGCCACAGGATTGGCTTGAAAAATAATTGATCTAAGTCTCTGAATTTAAAAGCGGGAAGCTTGAGTCGAACGTGACCTTAGCTTCCGGCTTTTGAATAAACTTATCTTTCGGATTAATGCTTATTGCCTTTGCCGTCGCTGGTATAAGCACCGATATCCGCATTGTAGGTCGGGTTGCCTTTACCAATGGCGGGCGAGCCTGCCTTTAAATGGAAATCATTGTTGTTGAATGCCCCGTTCGGCTTCAAAAATGAACCGTCAAAACTTATAAACAACGGGTCGCCGTTTCCAACAGCTGTTGAAATAATGTCGCTTCCCTGGGGCGTGCCAAGCGAGCCTGCAGGGTAATAACCGTCTCTTAAATTAACCGTAACAGATGGAGTAACAGTATGATCGACAAATGTTAACGCTGTTGAATAAAACAAGTTATTACCATAATGTATATTGCCTGTTCCATCGTCGGTAAATATTTCCAAACCGTGGTAGCAGTTTACGATAATATTATTGTAAACATTGCCTTTGGCGCTAACTCCTGCTGATACACCCCTGCCCGGCTCGGCGGCGCCCCTTCTCCACCCGCACGAAACAATAGTATTATTATAAACGTCGACATTGGTGAGCGGGCCGGCAACTACCGCGGCGGTTTCTAACTTAATTCCGGTACCCGCCTGGTTGAAAATAACGTTATAGGCGATTGTCCCGGTTGATCCATTTTTAATGTTAATGGCTTCACCATCGGTGCTGCCGCCGGAAACAATCGTATTCCTTAACACAGTGATCTGAGCGCCGCCAAATAAACCCAGGCCATCATCCTGGCCGTTTTCAACCCAGCTATCCTCGATGTCCACCGGGATAGGCTTGTTTACGACCAATGTGCGCCTTGCACTCCCTGTATTGTCGGGGCCCCCGGTGTTAAATATTTTGGTCCATTTTATGGTTACTGACTGCGCGCTGTCACAGGCAAAACCTCCCCAGGTGCCGGGAGTATTTGAGTCAGAATTAAACAATACTGGTTTAGTCTCGGATCCTAATGACTGAAATACGCCCTCGATCAGAAATTGCGAGTTGTTTTTCACAACGATAATAGCGCCAGGCTGAGCCAGCAATGTATCCCCTGCCTTCACGTGTATATCTGCGGTAACGTTATAAGTTGAACCCGTTAATAAAGTTCCCTTTACAAATCCGCTGATATTGCCGGCGGCAATGGGGTGTGATGGCGGGATTACCGGCGCAACCGTTTTAGTGTTTTCCTTCTTTGAGCAGGAAGCCAGTGAAGCCACTAATGCGATAGCGGCTATCCAGGAAGAGAATTGTTTGGTTTTCATATTGATAAATTTTAATTTTTGAGTGCTAATAATTGTAACGCAGCCCCGCCAGGTAGGTGGCCTTTGTTACCTCGTTGCCATTTTGAAAGTTGTGCAATACAACCGTCGTATGGGTGTTTAGGAGGTTATTAAGTTTGGTGAATATTGTAAAGTGCTTGCCAATGCCTTTGTCGGCAGAAAACGCCATGAACGATAAAGGCTGCTGTATATAGTTGTCGCCATTGTCGGGGTAACGGCCGACCAATGTTTTGCCCAAATACTGGAAGGCTACCTGCGCATTCAACTTCGCTTTGCGGTTCCTGTACAAAAAGGAAATGTTCAGGTCATGAACGGAGGCGCCGGTTAGCATTCTGTGTTCGCTGATATAATTTGTTTGTCCGTTAGGCTTAGCGGGCATCAGGCGGTTTATCTTCAGCGTATCGAGCACATCAGAATAATTGTAAGCATAGTTGCCGCTTATGCCGAAATTGCCTACGTATTTGGTTAGGACAAGTTCGATACCTGCAACTTTTGCCGAGGCAGCATTAACCGGTTGGATTACACTCCCGTTTCCGCCAACATAAGAAGATTCAATAGGATTGGTTAGTTCCTTATAATATGTCCCGACAAAAAACTGCTCGTCGGCTCCCGGGAAAAACTCATATCTTAAATCATAGTTATTCGAAGTAGTGTGCTCCAGGTGAGGGTTACCCTCGGTGATCACGCCGCTGCTGGCGCCCGTAGAGCTTGTAGGGACAAGTTCGAAATAAGCCGGCCTGGCGATGCCGGCTGAATATACCAGCCTTAAATTACTCTTTTCAGTTAGTTTGTATTTGAGCGTAACGCTGGGTAATATGTCGGTATAGTCCTTTGTTATCTCGTTGGCTTTGGTAATATCCTGAATTACATGAATATCTTGTGAAGTAGTTTCTGATCTGATCCCTCCTAAAATTTCCAGCCTCGGCCAGGTAACCTTGATCAATCCGTAGTAAGCAGATACGTCTTCCGACGCGGTGTAATTATTTATATTATAGGTGCCGGCGCCGTATACGTTGTAAACACTCCATTGAACGGTATATATATCAGTAAAAGCCGGCTTTCCGCCATTAGCATCCGGAACATTCCTGAGAATATATTCATCTTCATAATTATATCGCGTTTTATGCCGGAATAGGCCGCCCGCTTTAATCTCGATCGACGCGTTTTTTATAGTTGTTTTATAGGTAATATTACCGTTGCCGTCGAAATCCTTGTCGTTATTATGAGACCACGTACGGTCGATATCATCAAAGAATTCCGCCGTTTTATTAAATTGACCGGTGGAAGGGTCGTAGCTGATGGCAATATTGGAATTGATTGCGGCCTGATCGGGTGTCCTCACAAAAGCATCTGAGAAGGCGCCATACCAGTCGAACAGGAAATGGCCGCCCAGGGCATGGTTACCGGATAGCTTCAAGTTTTCGATGTACTGGCTGGTGACCGTTGATTGCCTGGTAAGGGCTACCGGGCCGGTACCCGGAATGGTGCGGCCGCCGTTGCCGCCCGTTAGGGAGGTATCGGCATTAAATAAGGCCTCTTCGATACGCGAATACAGGAAAACGTTGTCGACAACAATTTTGTTTCTATCGTTTATCTTATAATCCAAATGGGTGATCAGGTTATCAAGCACCTGCCTGCTCGATATGGCGCGGTTATAAATGTCGTTTATACGCGGCCTTTTGTCAGGGTCATTGGGGTCTGCGTTCCCAATGTTACCTTCGGTATTTAAACCGAAATAATTGTTTTGAAAGCTGTTGCCAATTATAAAACCAAGTTTGTCTTTTAAAAATCTTTCGCCATAGGTTACAGTGAAAGTTTCTGACGGAGGGGCCTGTATGTTTCTAAAATCAAGATTTGAGCGGGTGAAGTCGGCCGGCTGTGCAGCATAATTCGGGCCGTTAGTTTCCGATGGGCTATAGGTATGTATATCAGCTTTTGAAAAGTCAAGAAATTTCCGGTCTATAAAAAGCTGCTCATAACCAATTGAACTGGTTGCCGAAATTTCCCTTTTTTCCGGGGCGTCTTTAAAAACCAGGTTCACTGTTCCCCCAATTGCATCGCCCTCCATTTCAGGGGTTAAAGTTTTGTCAACTTCTATCCTTCCCAAAAGATCTGAAGGCACGACGCTTAGGGATACTAATCTTGTCTTATTGTCGGGGCTGGCAATCTGTATCCCGTTTATTAATGTATTGTTGTAGCGCGGTTCGAGCCCCCGGATAATAGCATAAGCGTCATCGCCGTTTCCGTTGCGTTGAATTGTCACGCCCGAAACACGCTGCAAAACATTCGCCGCGTTAATATCAGGCGACTTTTCAATAGCCTGGGCGCTCACTACATTTTTTAAATTATCCGAGTTCTTTTCGTTCGCCCTTGCGGCAGCTTCGTATTCGGTAGGCAGCCTGCCGATTACGTTTACAGTATCAAGGCCCTGCGTGCTCGGGGACAGCCTTATATTTAAAACTGCCACCTGCCCGGCTTGAATCCTGATCTTCTTTTCGTAGCTTAGATAGCCGATAAATTTAACTGAGACGATATATTCTCCCGGAACGATACCCGCTAATTCATAATTGCCATTAGCATCGGCTGCAACGGCTTTTTGGGCGCCAAGGTGTATTATTGCACCTGGTAAAGGGTCGTGCGAAGCCGCCTCGGCAACCTGCCCTTTCAGGGCACCGTTCTGCGCAAAAACTATCGTACTGAGAAGCAAAGAAAGGGTAAAAAGGTAGAACTTTTTGGCCATAAAATTTCATAGATATGACCAAAACAGCAAGCAGATTCTGTAGAAATACTGAATTTTTGCCCCGAAATTTATCGCTTAATTTTTTAATAATACGTACTTAACAATTGGCGGGTAATTGGCAGAAAACGGAATATTAAGAAAGGATTTTTTAACGTTTACTTAAAACCGACCCAAAATAATACAGCTTCGGATCATAAGAACTGCAGCAGTTTTTTAACCTTAGAACCAGGCGTTTAGGCGATGCAATTTTGATAAAAAATCATTTCAGCGACATAATAACACTTCGGGGCCCTTATCTCATTATAATTTGTTTGCGTTTCCCTAACTTTGCATTCCCGAAGCCTAACGGCTATCAGTTCGGTTTAAAGTTTAAAATAAAAGATGCTGCAAAGACCAAGAAGAAATAGGAAGAGCGAGGTGATCCGCCAGATGGTGCAGGAAACGCATATCAGTGCGGCAAATTTGATATTTCCGCTGTTCATAATCGACGGCACGTCGCAAAAGTCCGAGGTGGCTTCCATGCCGGGCATTTACCGTTATTCTATTGATAATTTGCTGCGCGAAATTGAAAGCTGCCTGAAGCTTGGGCTCAATTCATTCGACCTGTTCCCGAATATCGATGAGGTCTTGAAAGACAAGTATGCCACAGAAAGCCATCGCGAAGAAAGCCTGTACCTGCGCGCCATCCGCGAGGTAAAAAAGAATTTCCCGGAAGCTTGCGTCATTACCGACGTAGCCATGGACCCCTACAGCAGCGACGGGCACGATGGCATTGTAGAAAACGGCGAGATATTGAATGACGAAACGCTGGAGGTGCTGGGTAAAATGGCGCTTGCGCATGCACAATGCGGCGCGGATATTATAGCGCCCTCGGATATGATGGATGGGCGCGTTGGGTATATCCGCAAGGTGCTCGACGAAAATAAATTTACCAATGTTTCCATCATGTCGTACACGGCAAAATATGCCAGCGCTTTTTACGGGCCGTTCAGGGATGCGTTAAACTCGGCCCCAAAGTTCGGGGATAAAAAAAGCTATCAAATGAACCCCGCCAACCAAAGGGAAGCGCTGATTGAGGCAGCCCTGGACGAGCAGGAAGGCGCCGATTTTTTAATGGTAAAACCCGCCCTGGCTTATCTTGACGTAATTAAACTGGTAAAAGACAATACCGAACTTCCCGTTGCCGCCTATAACGTCAGCGGTGAATACGCCATGGTAAAGGCTGCTATTCAAAAAGGCTGGCTTAACGGCCAACGCGCCATTACCGAAGTACTCGGCAGCATAAGGCGGGCTGGCGCAAGCGCTATATTAACTTATCACGCTAAAGAAGTGCTGGAGAATAAATGGTTGTGAGAAGAGGTGAAAGCTTAAAGCGTAAAGCAGAAAGCTGGTGGGAAAAGGTAAAAGCTTAAAGCGAAAAGCAGAAAGCTGATGAAGAAATAAGGGTAAAGGCGGACGGCCTTTTTGAAAATATTATAATTGAAAGCTTTCTGCTTTTCGCTTTAAGCTTTCAGCAAAACACAGGCTTTCAGCAAAAAAATATGTTTAATTCGTTAAAAAAGAGATTTACAGCAGAGGGGGAAGAGCCGGTTGGCACCACTGGTAAGCCGGACATCAGCAGGGAGAAGTCTGCGGAATTGTATGCCAAAGCGCAAACGCTTTTTCCCGGCGGGGTTAACTCACCGGTAAGGGCGTTTAAATCGGTTTATGGCACGCCTCTTTTTATTAAGAAAGGCGATGGCAGCCACATATGGGATGCCGATGACAACGAATTTATTGACTTTTGCTGCTCGTGGGGACCGCTGATCCTGGGGCATAACCACAGCAAAGTGCGGGAGAAGGTGATGGAGGTTATGCAAAACGGCATGTCGTTCGGGGCGCCTACCGCGCTTGAAAATGAGCTTGCAGAGCTTATTTTAAAACATAACAAGTTTGTTGAAAAGCTGCGTTTCGTAAGCTCAGGCACCGAGGCGGTGATGTCGGCTATAAGGCTGGCAAGAGGTTATACGAAACGCGATAAGATATTAAAATTCGAAGGCTGTTATCATGGCCATACCGACTCGCTGCTGGTAAAGGCCGGGTCGGGTTTGGTTACTTTTGGCGAAACGTCATCCGCTGGCGTCCCAAAATCTTTTGCGGATGAAACCATTGTTGTGGCGCTTAACGACAAAGCAGCCGTGCAAAAGGTATTTGACGAATTCAAGGACCAGGTAGCAGCCATCATTATTGAGCCGGTGCCCGCCAATAACGGTTTGTTATTGCAGGACAAAGAATTCCTGCAATTTCTACGCGACATCTGTACAAAAAATAAAACCTTGCTCATATTCGATGAGGTTATATCGGGCTTTAGGATAGGCTTTGAAGGGGCCGCCGGATATTACCAGGTAAAACCCGATATTATCACCTATGGTAAAATCATCGGTGGCGGCCTACCGGTCGGCTGTTATGGGGCGTCATCCGAAATTATGAGCAACATCTCTCCCGACGGCGCTGTTTACCAGGCCGGCACATTGTCGGGCAACCCGGTGGCCATGGCTGCCGGCATAGCGCAATTAACGGAACTACTGCGTTCGGGATTTTACCGTGACCTTGAAAAGAAGACAGAGGAGTTTGTAACGGCTATCCAACGGTTTGCAACGGCGCGCAACTATAAGTTCAAAGCATTTACTATCGGCTCTATCTTTTGGTTTGCATTTACCGACCAGGAGACAATTTCGAGGGCCGATGAAATTGATGCCGCAAGTATGGAGCTATTTAAAAAATTCCATCGCGAACTGCTGAACCGGGGCGTTTACATCGGCCCGTCCGGTTATGAAGTTGGGTTTGTATCATCGGCCCATAGTAAAATAGATCTTGAAAAGGCGAAACGGGCTATATTTGACAGCCTTGAGTTTGTGTATAGGGGGAAATAAGACAGTTTCCAGTTGGCAGTGCGCAGTTTGCAGGGAGAAGAGAAAAGTTGGCAGTTGGCGATGCGCAGTGGGAAGAGAAGAGTTGGCAATTTGCAGTGCACAGTTCGCAAAGAAAAACTGACCACGGAACAATTAAACGCGTACACCTTGTACTGCGAACTGTAAATTAAACGTAAACTGATAGAAAACTGCAAACTTATAACTGCAAACTGGGAACTGCAAACTGGAAACTGATATGAGACGATCATTCATAATATTCTATGCGCTTATCATTTATGCCCTGTCCGAATTAGTATGGTGGGGCTACTTGCTGGTCAAGCACATGCCAAGCAGCATGGGAATGATAATGGGCGAAGGGTCGATGTTTATCATCGTGTTTTTTTTCGGGGCTTTCTGGCTGCACCGGTCTATTATCAGGGAGCGTAAGTTACAGGAGCAAAAAAAGAATTTTTTGCTCTCGGTAACACATGAGCTTAAATCGCCGCTGGCATCGATAAAAATATTGCTGCAAACCATTCAAAAAAGAGACCTCACCAAACAACAGGTGCTTGATTTTATAGGAAAGGCCCTGATGGATATAGAGCGGCTCGACGATATGGTGGAAAATATGCTGCTTGCTTCAAAAATTGATAACCGGTCTTACACCTTTCCAAAGGCGCAGTTTAATTTATCAGTTTTGGTAGATAGCATCGTAAACCGTTTACAGCTTACCAAATGCGAAAGCAACCAGCAAGTGATCGATGCCGAGATTGAACCGAAAATTCAAATCACAGGCGATAAGTTTGCCCTTACCTCCGTAGTCACCAACCTTATCGAAAACGCTATTAAGTATTCGGGCCCATGCGAAATTGTGGGGGTAAAACTGTTTTCGAAAGATGGCAGGGTTTATTTGCAGGTGGCCGATCATGGCATTGGCATTGCCGACCAGGAGAAAGGCCGCATCTTCGATAAGTTCTACAGGGTGGGCAGCGAGGATACCCGGAACACAAAAGGGACCGGTTTAGGTCTGTATATTGTAAAAGAAGTGCTCGAGAAGCACCAGGCCAGCATAAAAGTGAAGGATAACCGTCCGTCAGGTAGTATATTTGAAGTGGTTTTCGATTAGAAATTAAATTGACACGAATTTCACGAATGGAAGCGAATTAACACAAATTAGCTTTGGTAATTGAATTTATAATTCGTGTAATTCGAAATAATTCGTTGAACATTAGTGTTTATTCAATTCCTATCAATTCGTTCTCATTCGTGTAATTAGTGCAAATTAATTTATTATGCAAAACAAAAAAAGAATTTTATTAGCCGAAGATGAGGAGCATCTTTTAGAGGCTATAAAACTTAACCTCGAGCTGGAAGGTTATAAAGTATCAACCGCCACCAATGGCCGGAAGGCGCTGCAGATATTTAAGGAAGAGCGTTTTAACCTGGTGATATTGGATGTTATGATGCCCGAAATAGACGGCTTTGTAGTTGCCGAAACCATCAGGCTCGAAAATTCAGAAGTGCCCATCATGTTTCTGACGGCAAAAAACACGAACGAGGATAAGATATCCGGCTTGAAAAAAGGCGCAGATGACTACCTGACCAAACCTTTCAATCTTGAAGAACTTATTTTGCGGGTAAATAACCTGGTAAAACGGAGTCTTAAGGGCGATGAGCTTAAAGAGTTTAACAGTTATAAAATCGGCGATAAAACCATCCATTTTAACTCGTTCGAACTTGTAAACGGCGACGGGTCCATCACACCCTTAACAAAAAAGGAAACCATGCTGTTAAAACTGCTCATTGAGCGCCGTAACGATGCGGTATCGCGTGAGCAAATATTGGAAACCGTATGGAACTATGACGTTTATCCGTCAACCCGTACCATCGACAACTTTATCCTCACCTTCCGTAAATATTTTGAACCAGACCCCAAAAACCCGGTTTATTTTCATTCTATCCGCGGCGTGGGCTACAAGTTTACCGACAATCAACACTAAATGTTTACCAACAGGACGCGATTATTCATCGGCTTTATTTTCCTTTTGTCGCTGATCTTATTGGTTGACCTGCGGTATTATACAATAGCGTCGCTTGCATTGATGATGATCATTTTGCTTGGCTGGGACTATTTGCGGCAGGGAACACTCATGGTAGCGGCCAGGTATTTTCATCACAAAGAATATGATAAAGCCGGTCGCGTTTTGATGGAAGTATTTAAGCCCGAATGGTTGAGTAAAAACCGCCGCGGTTATTATGAATTCCTGATGGGCGGCGTTTGCCTGCAAAAACAGGACTTTGAAGATGCCGAAAAACATTATGAAATAGCTGCACAATATCCATTACGGTCGGTAAACGACCACGTGGCCGCGTTGGTGCATGTAGCGAACATCAGCATACGGCAGGGCAATTATGATAAGGCAGACGCCTACCTGAAGCTCGCTGAGAAACACCAGGAAAAAATAAACGCCAAAATGAAGGATGTAATAAACCGCCTTCACGAGGAATTAAAAAATCACAAAAAATAGAGCCAGGAATCAAGAATCAAGAATCAAGAAAATTAAATCTTGGATCTTGGTTCCTGGTTCTTGACTCTCGAAGCTATATGAGAGATTCATTACTAATAAAAGCCGCATTTTCAGAAAAAACAGAACGCCCGCCCGTGTGGATGATGCGCCAGGCAGGCCGTTTTATGAAAGAATATTGGGACATCAAAAACAAATATTCTTTCCTGGAAATGTGCAAAACGCCCGAACTGGCCGCCGATGTTACCATGCTTCCGGTTGACCTGTTAGGCATCGACGCCGCTATTTTATTTTCAGACATACTGGTCACAGCCGAAGCCATGGGCGGGGATCTGAGCTTTACCCAGGGCACCGGGCCAAAGTTTGCCAACCCCGTGCGCACACAGGCTGATATTGATAAACTGGATACCGAAGTTGTTCACAAACTGCAATATGTTGCCGATGCAATAAAGGTGATACAGCAAAGGTTGAAAGGGAGCATCCCGTTGATCGGTTTTGCCGGCGCGCCCTTTACGGTGATGAGCTATTTGGTTGAGGGCGGGTCCTCAAAAGATTTTAAGCTAACCAAACTGATGCTCCATAACCAGCCGGAACTTGCCCACCAGCTTTTATCAAAAATAGCAACAGTTACCGCCGATTATCTTAACCTGCAAATAGCAGCCGGGGTAAATGCGGTACAGATATTCGACAGCTGGGCGCAGGCATTGGCCTGGGATGACTATAAAGAATTTTCGCATAAATACATTTGTGAGATCATCAGCAAGCTGAACCGGAAAGACATTCCCGTAATTTCATTCTGCAAAGGCAGTTCAGTATTTGCGCCGTTGATGGCCGGGGCTAAGCCTGACGTAATTTCAATCGACTGGAACGTAGATTTGCTGGATATTAAGAAACGCCTGCCCGCAGGCATAGCGGTACAAGGCAACCTTGACCCGCATATTTTGTACGCGGATAAAAAAGTTATAAAAGAGCGCATCTACCGCCTGTTCGACAGGATGAAGGATGAAAACGGCTTTATATTTAACCTGGGCCACGGCATTATGCCCGACATCCCGTTTGATAATGTGAAGTACGCGGTTGATATAATAAAAGAATATAGAAACACGAATTTTCACGAATGAGAGCGAATTTTCACAAATCTGCTTTGTTAGTTTAATTCGTGTAATTCGATTAAATTCGTGAACATTAGTGCTAAATTATATTCGTGTCAATTCGTCCCTATTCGTGAACGTTAATGTATAATTATATTTTATCCATACACATCATATTTGTAGTCTGCTGGATGGCGGGGCTGTTTTATATGGTGCGCCTGTTTATTTACCATACCGAGGCGCAGGACAAGCCCCAGCCCGACCGTAAGATACTGTCAGGCCAGTTTGAGATCATGGAACGCAAGCTATGGTATATCATCACCGTGCCATCCATGTGGATCGTGCTGGCGGCAGGCACTACCATGATTTTTCTCATCCCGGCATGGCTGCAGCAACCGTGGCTCCAAATTAAGCTGGCTTTTGTGGCCGGCCTGGTGGTTTACCATTTTATATGCCAACATAAAATGAAACAAATGGCAAAAGGCATCTTCAACTGGACATCCACGCAACTGCGTATCTGGAACGAGGTGGCCACGATATTTTTGTTTGCGATAGTGTTCCTCGCAGTGCTTAAGGACGGCGTTAACTGGATATTCGGGCTCCTTGGGATAGTTGTTTTGTCAATGATCCTGATGTCGGCCGTGAAGATTTATAAGTACTACAGGATGAAGAAGTGATTAATGAGCATTTTCATTCACTAAGCTCAAATGTAATTGAATAGCCACAAATAGAAATTTTTAAAAGTTTATTTTTAATTTCTCTTTTAAACTTTATCTTTGCAATCCCTAAAAAGGAAGTCAAAAGTACTTAGTTTTTAGTCCAAAGTCATGTGGCGACTTTAGACTACCGACTTAAGACTTTGAACTTAGAAAAAAGGCCCGTTCGTCTAGGGGTTAGGACGTAAGATTTTCATTCTTGAAACAGGGGTTCGATTCCCCTACGGGCTACGGAAAACAATACCAAAAGATGCTAAAACCCTGCAAATCCACCATTTGCAGGGTTTTTTGTTGGTGTCAAAACTCCATATTATGCACCAAGACGCAACAAAAATGAGCGTAATCCGGTGCGTAACTGATGGTAAAACACTACGCACCTAATTGCTTTTAATTAATTGATTATCAGCATGTTCGGCGAGTGAACATCTTGATAAAGGCAAGCTACAACTTACTTTGTTAACACATTAAAGAACGGTTAGAATTTTTTTTACTGTTAACACAAATTGATGTTCAACGGCGCATGGAATGGTCTATTCCAGGTATGCAGAATTTTCATATTTGTTCAAAAGTATTTTTTGTTTATTTCATGTTAAATGTGGCGACCAATCCAAATTCGTTTTTAGGTGCTTCACAAACCGGGCAATAATAATCAGTTAAGGTAATAAACTCAACATCTTTACTAACACCGTTTATGGGGTCTCCGTAACGCTTGTCGTACCTTGTTAAACAATTATTACATTGGTAAATCTCCTCCGATTCTTTCTCTAAATATGCACCTTTACTTGGATAAATCGATATAGAAGGCAAATTACTGCTTTGCATGTCGTAGAATTTTTTACAAAGCGAAACCAGGTTGGGCGTTAGTTCGCCGACCTTTAGCTGTTCCAGATAAACCACGAAGTCTTTTGAATTCGGATTAAAATCTTTGGTGTACAACAGATCATACCATCCTTCTTTAGTCTTCTTTAAAACGATTGAGCCAAACAACCCGGTTTTGGGTTGCGTTTTAATAGCAAAGCACAGCTGATAGGTACGTAAGTCGGCTTCTTCAAATTCGCGCACCAATTGCTTTTTTAACTCCAAACCTTCTGAGCAAAGGTCTTCAATCTGCCAGTTCAATTCGTTTGCAGCATGCCTTACGTTAAGGTGATATTTACTCAATATCAAACCCCATTCATTCCGGTCTGTCGTTTCAATACCTTTAATAATAATGGATTTCCATGGGGTAGTATATATCTGCCCGATCCTCGTTTTAAGACAAAGTAAACAGACATCCTTCAGGAAATCGAGCGAAAAAAGCTCATTCCGGCGGTAGATACCCAGCCAATACCGGTTATTATATTTATTAAACCCTTCGTAATACGGCAGTTGAAAGCCGGGCAATTTCAAAGGATCTGTAACTTTCTGAAATTCACTTCCGGTTTTTTTGGCAAGCATTTTAAAAAACAATTGTCCGTCAGCATTTTTCTGATCGTAAAAAAGTTTTTGGTTATCCAGGATGATCTCTTGGGCAGTTTTTGCAATTGCCGGAATATCATCCGAATAAAACAGCCACGGGCAGCAATAATGTGTGCCTGATCTCGGAAAACGCACGTACATAAACCAATAGTTGCTGGTTTCGGAGGCAATAAAATTAATATTGCCGCTAAAAAACGGGACGAATGATTGCTGATTATCGACAAGGTTTATTTTTAGCCGCGGCTGAAAATCAAACGCATCCAAAATATCTTTGTAAACACCCTCGCGAAGCCAGCTTTCCGTGTTAAAAATGGTGTCGGCAACGTATGAACTGACGATATTAGGGTACAAATCAGTATCTGTTTCATAATGAATTTCAGTACGCAGCATCTCGGTTTCCAGGTCCTCAAAACAGCTCTCGTCTATTGTGAAATACAGCTGCTGCCGGTTGCCGAAACGGATATGTTGGGCGCCGGCATTTTCAGCTATCAGCAGTATCTCATACAGATCTCCTGCTGATACAAAGCCTCCCGGAAGGTTTATTTTGATCAAATGCGCCATATCCTTATTTGATTATGAATTAACGGGAACCATATTTTTCAACGCTTCATCCAGCAGCCGTTTTATCTCGGGCCGACATGAACCGCAGCCAGTGCCGGCACCCGTAACGGCACACAATGCCGTCATGGTATTACAACCTTCTTCAATTTTTGTCTTAATATTTTCGGCGCCCACATTGTTACAGCTGCAGACCAGCTTGCCCAATACCGGATCGGTCTTATTGCCGCTGCGCAGTAATTGCAACCTTTTTTCGCTGAGTTCGGTTTTGTTGGCGATCAGATCTCTGAATTCAAGAAACTCGCTTTTATCGCCTATCAGGATGGCGCCCACCAGCCTGTCCTGGTGGATAATGCACTTTTTATAATAGCGTTTGGCTTTATCAATAAATACTACTTCTTCATAATCTTTATCATCCGGGCATTCGGGCACGCCGATACTGCAAAGGTCGAAACCATGAATTTTGATGATATTCATAAAAAGGCTGCCTTTGTAATAGCTGGCTATATCACCATTCATATAATTAGCAACTACTTCGGCCTGTTGTTCGGCGGCGGCTGTAATGCCATATATCGTGCCTTTAAATTCAGCTATTTCACCGATGGCATAAATATCGGGATCGCTGGTTTGCAGGCGCTCATTTACGGTTACCCCCCTGCGGCAGTCGAGGCCGCAATCCTTGGCCAGCTCCAGGTTAGGCGTGGTGCCGATGGCCAATATCATGGCATCACAATTTATTTTGCGGCCGCTTTTTAAACCTATCCCCGCTAATTTCGAACGCCCATAGTAAAGCTGTACTTCATCGTCATAATAAATATCGCAGCCCTGATCAACCATTTCCTCGTGCAATAACCGGCTCCCAAGGTCATCCAGTTGCCGGTTCAAAAATTTCGAGGTGCGTTGGATAATGGTGATCTTGATGCCCATTTCCCTTAATGAAGCCGCCATTTCGAGACCAAGCAACCCACCGCCAACAATCACCACATGGCCGTCGGCCGGGACATGTTTTTTAAAGTTGTCCGCATCTGTGCGGTTCCGCATGGTAAATATACCCGGCAATGCAGGTACATTTTTGGGGACGGCGGCCCGGCTTCCCGTGGCGATCAACAAAACATCATAATTTGTTTTTATCCCGCGCGAATCAGTTACCTGTTTATGGGCTCGATCTATTTTTTCTACGCTTATCCCGCGCAGCAAACGGATATTGTACCCGGGTTCGTCCTCATCCCTCATTTTTACCAGCTGTTCCCATTTTTGCTGGCCGCTGATGTAATCAGGAAGCATTACACGGTTATAAAACGGAAAATTTTCTTTGCTGAAGATGATGATCTCGTCATTTGGGTTAATTTCACGGTACGATTTCACAAACCCATAAGCCCCTGCCCCTCCCCCAATTATTACAATACGTTGAAAAGGTTTTTTGTATTTAACGACATTTACTGCGCAATATTTAAAATCGGGTTCTTTTGAAATGGGATCGACCTGATTCGATGTTAAATTATTTACCCTGTTGAGATCACTGCCTAATATTTTCCCCCAGTGCATCGGTAAAAAAACAATACCTTGTTTTATTTGGGTTGATATTTTGGCTTTCACCTGCACTTCGCCCTGCCTGGAAGTGATGATGGCAATATCACCTTCGTTTATCTGCAGCATTGCGGCATCCTGCGGGTGTATTTCAATAAAAGATTGGGAATAGTGCTGGTTAAGCTTATTTACCTTCCCGGTTTTGCTCATCGTATGCCACTGATCGCGAATGCGCCCCGTGGTTAAAATAAAGGGAAAGTTATCATCCGGTTTTTCACTCGTATTGGTATCTGAGACAGCATGTATAATGGCTTTCTTTGATGGTGTATAAAAGCGTTTATCAGTAAATAGCCTTGCGGTACCTTCCGCTTTGGTTTTCTTGGTGTACGGCCATTGCACCGTTCCTTGTTCTTGCAGGATAGCATAACTTAATCCGCTGATGTCAATATTGGTTCTGGCCGTTAAACGCGCGTACTCGGCATAAATAGCGGCAGGGTTTTCAAAATCGAATCCTTTATAGCCCATTTTGCGGGCAAAACGGCAAATGATCTCAGCATCGGGCAATGCCTCGCCCGGCGCTTCAACTATCTTATTCAGATAGCTGATCCGTCGTTCCGAGTTCGTCATCGTTCCTTCTTTTTCGGCCCAGGCGGCGGCGGGTAATATCACATCGGCATAGGCCAGGCTTTCGGATTTGTTGCTAATCTCCTGCACTACCACAAATTTGGCCTTCTTTAGCGCCGCTTCGGCAAGCCGCACGTTGGGCAAGCTGGTTAACGGGTTAGTACATAAAATCCAAATGGCTTTTAAACTGCCATTGTCCAGCGCCTCAAACATTTCGGTTGCTGTCAAGCCAGGTTTTGGGTTAATAATGGTTCCACCCCAAAACTTTTGAACTTCAGCGCGGTGAAGGGGATTGGCCAGGTCGCGATGAGCCGGTAATAAATTTGCCAGGCCGCCTACTTCACGGCCGCCCATCGCATTAGGTTGGCCCGTGAGGGACATTGGACCGGAGCCTGGCTTCCCGATGTGGCCCGTAATGAGGTTGAGGTTGATCAAACTCAGGTTTTTATTCACGCCAACCGCACTTTGGTTAAGCCCCATCGTCCACATGGAAATAAAGCCTTTTGCTTCGGCAATATATTTGGCCGCAAGACGGATCTTTTCTTCTTTTACACCGCAGATCACCGACGCTTCAGCAAGACTTTTCTCAAATACTAATTTGCTGTATTGTTCAAATCCTTCGGCATGATGGGTGATAAAATCAAGGTCGATATCCCCATTTTCTATCAATACCCTGCCAATGGCATGATTTAGGGTAATATCTGTACCGGGGTTCAGTTGTAAATGCAAATCAGCAATGCTGCTGGTATCGGTAACTCTCGGGTCAACAACGATTATTTTTATGCCTGGATTTGACGTTTTATGTGCTTCAACCCGTCGCCATAAAATAGGGTGGCACCAGGCCGGGTTAGCGCCTGTTACGTAAAAGCAATCAGCTAATTCAATATCATCATAACAAACCGGCACAGTATCCTCACCTAACGACATTTTATAGGCAGCAACCGCGCTGCTCATACACAGCCGCGAGTTGGTGTCGATATTATTACTGCCGATAAACCCTTTCATCAGTTTATTGATTACATAATATTCTTCAGTAAGGCACTGACCCGATGCATAAAAAGCCACCGAATCGGGCCCATACTTATTGATGAAGGTTTTAAAAACAGCGGCGGTGCGATCAAGCGCCTCATCCCAGCTAACCCGCTGCATCGGCATATTTTTATTATAACGCATTTGCGGGTACAATAGCCTGTCGGATTTATCATTAACTGTATAATGCAGGTTAAGGCCTTTACTGCAAAGCATCCCGCTATTAACGGGATGCGCTTTATCACCTTCGACCAAAATATTGCCGCTTTTATCTTTATGAACAAGCACGCCGCAGCCCACCCCGCAATAACAACAGGTTGAACTGGATGTGTTTATATGCTGCTTTTTTATAGTCATTTACTAATTCGTTCGGTGTAACTTTAGTTTTTCATACCGAAAATCAGTTGCAGCTTCTTCGGACTTTACTGACTTTCGGACTATTCTTGCCTATCAGGCCATGCCACCAACCAAAACCGGTTCGCTTTCCGTATTTTCGTTTAAAGCCGGCTTCTTATTAAACCTGGTTATCAATACAATTAGTGCTACTGCAATTACCGCGTAGCCGATGTAAGTAAATGCCTGCACATAAGTGATGGTTGATGATTTAAAAAGGAAGCCAAAAAGCATCCCGCCAAGGTTGCCACCTGCGCCTACAATGCCGCTTACGATGCCTACATTTTTTGTGTTTACAAAGGGCACGATACCATAGGTAGCGCCATTCGACATTTTAAGGAACAAGGCGAACGAAAGCATAGAGATTATGGCCAGCATTAAACTGCCTGCCTGGGCAAATAGGATCAGCCCGCAGCCTTCCAGTAATAACACGCCGGCCAGCAAAAGGCCTTTTCCGCGCATGCCAAATTTTCCGCCGACTTTATCCGATACAATACCGCCAAGCGCCCGGGCAAAAAGGTTCATAAAACCAAAAATACCTGCCCAAAAACCGGCCATACTTTGCGTTAGATGGAAGGAATCGACAAAATGCAGGGAAGCCACGTTATCAAAAGTGATCTCCATACCAAAGCACATGGCATAGGCTATGGTTAAGGCCCAAATACGCCAGTCCGATAAAATTGACCAATCGGTTTTTGATGTGGCCTTCCGGTAACCCACCTCATCATAATTCCCGTCTGGGGTATCTTTCGTGTATTTGTAATACAAAAAGGCGATGATGAGCATCATTGTGCCGGGGACGATCATCGCGTAACGCCAGGCTTCAGCTTTTGTATAGCCAAATCCCACAATGGCAGCAAAAATTAAAGGCATTACCATATTGGTTACACCGCCGCCCAGGTTGCCCCAGCCACCGGTAACCGCATTTGCTGTGCCTTTTATTTTAGGCGCGAACATCATCGAAGTATGGAACTGGGTGATGACAAACGATGCACCGATTACTCCAATGGCCAGGCGGAACAACAGAAAGGTAGCATACGAGTGTGCCAATCCAACAAAAAATACCGGCAGTGAGCCGACCAGCAAAAGCCTGACAGCAGTTTTGCGCGGCCCCCAGGTGTCGCAAAGTCTGCCGATAATTAAACGCGCAATAATGGTTGCTGCCACCGAGGCAATGATGGTATTACCTACCTGTCCCTTTGTTAAATGCAATTCGGCCCGTATGGTCGGCATCAGCGGCGCGAGGCCGAACCAGCCGAAAAAGCATACAAAAAACATGAGCCAGGTGATATGGAAAGTGCGCATTTGCACCCCCTTAAGCGAAAATATATTGAGTTTTGTGAGTTGATTCTTCATGATTCTTTCCTCGTTTTGTTATTTGCCAAAAATGAAATAGAACGTTAGTCTGTAAACCAGCACGTGGCTGTCGGGTAGGTAGCCTGTAGTTGATGGATCCCGCTGATCCTTGTATTGTACCATCCAAATATTTGGCTGGAAGTGTACATTTTTAGCAGGTGTAAAGTCGAGGCCCGCGGTGTAAAAATGCTCCTTGGTGAATGGGCTATATGCAGGTAGATTTGTATTGACCGTATAGGCATCCGCTGGATTATAATCGTTATCCGGATTATAGCCGTCATACCGGGCAAAGAATCCCAATTTGTCTTTGTAAATGGCCCCGTGGGCGTAAACCGAAAAGGCCTCTACCGTAACGTCTTCAGGTAATTTGGTCGTAGTATTGGATACGCCATTGGCTATCTTTTGCGTAAATGCCTCCAGGCCGAAAGTTATTTTAGGTACGGTATAGGCAATAAAGCCTTTGATCATACTGTGCGACTGGCCGCCAACAGCAGCCGTGGCCGGTGCGGTCTTCATAAAGTCTGCATACAGGTCGAAAATCAGTGCCTGGTTTAAAAATTTAGCGTAAACGTCTCCATAAAAGGCCTTGTAAAAACCGGTGTTGGCGTTTGCCGCCGACCCTAAGCTGGCGGGGCTGCCTGCACTGTTATTGCCAATTAAAATATTATAACCGAAATTTTTGGTGGAGGGGTCAAAAACGCCTTGCAGGGATGCGCCAACATCATAAGCATTGGTCCGGTGAAAGTCGGAAATGGTGCGTTCGACAGAGCGGTAAGCCCATATCTTTTCGGTAAGCAATGGGAAGGCCGGTGTAAGCATTTCACCGATCACGAAATCTGTACCGTTCCAAACGCCATGCCATCTCAGGTCGAAGTTTTTGATATAAAAGGCCATTTTATTGTCGGCAAGGTTATCACTACCAGCTATCGATGTAGTACCCGAAACTGCGGTATTTGCATTCGGCTCTGACGCGAGCAAAACCTCAGCGGTAAACTTTTTATTTATATCATATTCGTATCCTAAATAGATACGGCGAAACTGGAAAGCGTTGCGGTAAGTTGGCACCCCATTGTAGTTTGTTTCGGGGCCCCGATTGCCTGCATCGGCGTGGGCGTCATAATAAAAATCGCCGAAGGTATATCCCCATAAGCGTCTGACAGGTTTCCAGGCGGTATCTGTTTCTGTTGATTTGGAGGTGATGGCTATTGCCGCCGGGGGATGTTCTGATTTTAGATCAGCATTAGCATAATTTATTGCTGAATTTTCACCTGATATTTGCGCGTTTGCAGTAAAATATGATGAAAATAATAGAATTACGCCAATAATGTGTTGGTTTAATACATTTTTGTACATTTGATTTAGTTTTTTTATTGTTAAAGCGATAAAAACTGTTTAACCCTGTCCGGGAATGCGACCTCCCGGCAGGGCTTTTTTATGTTTATAGTGTTGTCTGTTTTTTCATAGGCGTCATTTTTTTGAATTAATTCTTAAAACTGATTTAACAGTCATAAATATAGCACATTTAATACAAAAAGTAAATTAATGGTGTATTATTTACACACTTTTATGATTTGAATTATATAAAAACATGTTTTTTATCAAAATATTAAAAACATAAAGCTATTTTTTTAAGAAAATATGAAATTCACAATGAATTTTTGGCATCCAACTTAAAATAAATGTGTCATTTATTAATTTAGATATAAAAATCCCATATTAATTGTCATTAAAATCGCTAAAATTGCTGTCAACCTAAAAATTGGCGATCATTTTATAATAATTTCGCCTTTTAAAGACATTTTTATTGAGCGAAATCTATTTCAAACCCGCACTTCAGACGTGTTCTTAAATAAATGAAGAAAAGTAAAAGCGAATGTGATTTAAACAGCTGCTTTATGTGCCAAAGCTGTTTAAAGCAGTGGCAGCCGGCTATCGCTGCCAATAAAAGGAATTTTAAGGTAAAACGCGGCGAAGTGATCTTTCATGAGGGTGATGCCGTTAAGGGCGTTTACTTTGTTTACGAGGGTGTTGTTAAAGTGCATAAGAAATGGGGCGCCGAAAAGGAGCTCATCATCCGCTTTGCTTCAAACGGCGCCATTTTTGGGCACAGGGGGCTTGGTGGCAATAATGTTTATCCTATATCGGCGACGGCACTTGAAGACAGTGTTATTTGTTTTGTGGAGATCGACTTTTTTGAATCGACTTTGAAGGTTAATACCGATTTCACCTATGGCCTGATGATGTTTTTGGCAAGCGAACTGCAGGAATCTGAAAAGAAAATGCGCAACCTGGCGCATATGTCGGTTAAGGGACGGGTAGCCCAGGCGTTAATTTCGCTGCAAAATCAATTCGGTACGAAAGAGGATGGATCCATCAATATTGAACTTTCAAGGCAGGACCTGGCCTCATACGCCGGCGCCACCTACGAAACCGTATTCCGTGTTTTAACCGAAATGCTGAAAGAAGAGATCATCGAAGCGACCGGAAAGAAAATAATTGTAAGGAACCAGCTCAGGGTTTTAGCGTTAACGGCCGAACAGGTGTAAAAAGCGAAAGCCCGATGCCGGGCGGCAGACAGGCTTAAACTTCATTCTCAAACTAAAATAGGTCCGGAATGTTCGTTTCAAACCGAAATGTCTTTATTTACCCAGTCAAGCGAAGCCGATAAAAACTTTGCCATTGTCTACCATCACCGGGAAGGTTTTGATGGATAACTCATTATCCGTTAAACATTGCCCGCTTAAAAGGGAAAAAGTGTTTTTATGAAAAGGGCAGGCAACTTTTGGCTCGCACATTTCGCCGGTGCTGCCGATCATCCCCCGCGATAAAACCATCTGCTGCTTGTGCGGGCATAAATTCTGGGTTGCATACCATTCGCCGCGGCGCGAAAAATTATAAACGGCTATTTGCTCGTCCCTTAATTTTACACAGGCCCCCCCATTTGCCGGAACGTCGTCGGCGTAACAAGCCATAACCCATTCAACTGCTGTTATTGTTAATGTTTCCATGTCTTTCTTTTTAGATTATATTATGATTTTTTATCTCATTACCATTTTGCCTTTACCTGGTCGCGCATCGGCTCAAATTGCACGGTTGGGTCTTTTTCTTCTGGTGCATTAATAAAATGCGTAAAGCGCTTGCGCAAAGCCGGGTCGTCTACTACTTCTTTCCATTCACAATGGTAGGTATCCACCAGCGATTGCATCTCCTGTTCCAGTTGATGGCCTAGTCCAAGGCTGTCATTTACGACCACATTTTTCAGGTAGCTCAAGCCGCCGTCCATTTTATTCAGCCAGGTTGCGGTGCGTGATAGCGGCTCAGCGGTTTTTATGTAAAACATCAGGAACCGGTCGAGGTATTTGACCAGAGTTTCTTTATCGATATCAGCTGCCAGCAATTGGGCATGCTGTGGTTTTGATCCCCCGTTGCCGCATACATACAGGTTCCAGCCTTTTTCGGTAGCAATAATGCCAAAGTCTTTGGATTTCGCTTCGGCGCACTCCCGTATGCAGCCGCTTACGCCGCCCTTAATTTTATGTGGCGCGCGGATACCCTTATACCTTTCTTCAATTTCAATGGCAAATGATACGCTATCATGAAGGCCAAACCGGCACCAGGTGCTGCCCACGCAACTTTTTACTGTACGCAGCGCCTTGCCATACGCATGGCCGCTTTCAAACCCTGCATCTATCAGCTCCTCCCAGATGGCGGGCAGATCATTCAAATGCGCACCGAACATATCAATGCGTTGCCCGCCGGTAATTTTGGTGTACAGGCCGTAGCGTTTTGCCACCTGGCCTAACACAATCAGTTTATCAGGTGTGATCTCGCCGCCCGGGATGCGTGGGACCACAGAATATGTACCGCCTTTTTGAATATTCGCCAAAAAGCGATCGTTACTATCCTGTATGGTATCCTGCTTAACAATTACATCATTCCACAAGCTGGAGAGTATGCTGGCAACCGCAGGCTTACAAACCTCGCAGCCATCTCCCTTGCCGAAATAATCCAATACCAGGTCGTAATTTTTTAGCACATTGATCTTTACCAGGTCGAAAAGCTCCTGTCTTGAATAATCAAAATGTTCGCACAATACATTTTTGATATACTGACCATTGGCTTTCATGGTCCCGGCAATCAAGTCTTTAACCAGCGGCACACAGCCGCCACAACCTGTTGCGGCTTTGGTACATTTCTTTATACCATCAACGGATGTTATGCCTAAATCACTCACCGTCGAGCAAATCGTTGCTTTGTTAACCGCCTCGCACGAACAGATCAGTGCATCGTCCGGAAGGCTCATCACCCCGGCGCCTTCGCTTTCTGAACCGCCTCTTGATCCTAATATTAGGTCCTCCGGGTTTGGTGGAAGCACAATTTTGTTATTAACCGTTTGTAATAACATATTGTAAGCATCGGCGTCGCCAATTAAAATACCACCCAACAGTTGCCTGCCGTCGGTGCTCAGGTTTATGCGTTTGTATACGCCTTTGTGGGTGTCTTCAAAAACGATAGTGCGGCAATCCGGCTCAGTAATAAAAGCATCGCCAAAACTGGCCACATCCACACCTATCAATTTTAATTTGGTGCTCATGTCGTAGCCATGAAACAGCTTGCTGCCGTTTGTTAACTGGCTCACCACAATGTCGGCCATCTCGTAGCCGGGCGCTACCAGGCCATATATCACGCCTTCATATAAGGCACATTCGCCGATGGCAAAAATGCAGCCGTCGCTGGTTTGCATTTTTTCATCAACCACAATTCCGCCGCGGGTGCCGGTTTGTAAGCCGCAAAGTTTTGCCAGTTCATCGCGCGGCCTTATCCCTGCAGATATTACCAGCATATCAACGGCCAGTACACTTTCGTCGGTAAAATGGAGATTTCTATTTTATGTACTCCGCCGATATAAGCGGTACTTTTATTTAAATGGACCGACAAGCCTAACTCCTTTAGTTTTGCCTGCAGCACTGCGCTTCCTGCTGAATCTATCTGCCTTGGCATCAACCTCGGCGCAAACTCTATTACATGAGTATCGGCAACGCCTAAGTCCATGAGTGCTTTAGCAGCCTCAAGGCCAAGCAAGCCGCCTCCCATTACCGCCCCGGTTTTAGCTTTCGGGGCGTAGGCTTTCATCAATTCCAGATCCTCTATCGTGCGGTAAACAAAAACACCTTCTTTTTCTACTCCGGGTATGTCCGGCACAAATGCGGACGAGCCTGTCGCCAATATCAGGAAGTCATATTTATAGGTAATTCCTGATAAGGAATGGACGGTTTTTGCGGAGCGGTTTATATCCTGGATGGGGTCGCCAAGGTGTAGGGTGATATCGTTTTCCTGATACCAGGAAAAGGTTGAAAGAGAAAGATCATCTGCCGATTTTCCGCCGAAATATTCGCTGAGATGAACGCGGTCGTAGGCGTGGCGTGGCTCCTCGCCAAAAACAATGATCCTGAAGTCTGCCGATCTTGCTACAAGCTTTTCGCAAAACTTATATCCTACCATCCCGTTTCCAACTATAATAACTGTTGGTTTGATCATACCGATTTTTTTAATTGTTAAAGCTTTTAGCGCTGTAAATACAACAAGTGCGACCTAAAATGCATTTACGATAGCAATTTTAAACAAAAAAACCAATACTTCAAATATTTTTATTAATTTAGTCATAATTTAAGTCATTTAAATCACTTTTATTTCGTTTTTTGATGATTTAAATCATGTTTTGTTTTGTTTTATTGAGAAAAAAATCATAATTGATTGAAATTTTTGCTTTTTTATCGAAAAAAATGAAGTCAATTTTGACAATTTGCTAAAACAATGAAAGATATACCCATTATTCCGGAATTATATGTTTTAGGTGCAGGACCAGGCGACCCGGAGTTAATTACGGTTAAAGGCTATAAAATACTCCAACAGGCTGACGTCATTCTGTATGATAACCTGGCCAACCAGGAACTTTTGAGCCTGGCGCCCGAAAGCTGCGACAAAATATACGTGGGCAAACAGCCCTATGGTGAATATACCCCCCAGGAACAAATTCATGAGATGATCAAACACTTTGCTTTTACCCGGGGAAAGGTAGTGCGCCTGAAAGGCGGCGACCCTTTTATATTTGGCAGGGGCTTTGAGGAAATTATGTACGCACGCGAGCAGGGCATTAAAACCCATTTCATTCCCGGCATTACCAGTATGCAGGCATCGGGTTTTGAGGATATTCCGTTAACACACCGCGCGTTAAGTGAAAGCGTTTGGATGGTTACCGGGACTAAAAAAGATGGCAGGCTGTCGGCCGACCTAAAACTGGCTATACAAAGCAAGGCTACGGTGGTGATCTATATGGGAATGAAAAAGCTTGCCGAGATCGCCCAAACTTATATTGAAGCAGGTTACGAAAACATGCCGGCGGCAATTATACAGCATGCTTCGCTGCCACATCAAAAATCGGAACGGGGCTTGGTTAAAGACCTGGTTCAAATGTCGGAAAGCAAGCAGCTAACCTACCCGGCAATTATTATAATTGGTGAAGTAACCAGCATCTTAAGCTAAAGAAAAAAAATATGAAGATCAGGATAAAAGGAAACTCTTTACGATACAGGTTAACAAAATCTGATGTCAGACAATTTGCAGAAACAGGTTACCTGGAAGAAATTACAGATTTCGGTACACAAACGTTAGTATACGCTTTACAGCGATTTGTTGGAGATCATTTAACGGCTAATTTTAAGAATAATAAAATAACCCTTTATATGCCTGAATTAATGGCAAATGAATGGACTAATAGTGAACGGGTAGGCTGTGAATGTAATAAGAACGGATTTTATTTATTAGTTGAAAAGGATTTTAAGTGCCTGGACAACGTGGCCGACGATCAAAGCGATAATTACCCCAATCCTTTAGTTGAAATACAAAAGGTTGAATAAAAAAAAATGTTTTGTTTAACCGTTGAAAATGGGATGATGTGCCTCTATCTTGCAGGACGGTTGGCCAATAATGGTTTATTAAAATTGTATGAATATCTAATATTTCGGATCTTTATATCGTAAGATTTGTAATTAATCTGCATCAAAAAAATGGTTAGTAATTCGGTGCGTAGTACCATAAGGTATTGTGAGCCAATAGGGTTATTGCTTTGGCCTGCCCGCAGCCAAATATCAAGTCGCTTCATCAACCAGGTAAAGTATCGATTCGTAATTTTGTTTTACGGCTTGCGACATGGCCATTTCACAGGTTTTTGTGGATGAGTAGTACCCGTCATAGACGCATTGACTTACTTCCAACGCTTCGGGCAGTGCTGCTGAGGCAGTAAGTTCCGGGAATAAAAAGCCCCTGTCGCCGGCCATTCCGCAGCAACCGGCCTGGTGCGGGACGGTCACTTGTTTTGCGAAGGCATTTGCAAGCTGAATAAATTTTTCCTGTGTTTGCATTTTTTGAAGCGAACAGACGGGATGAAGTACGATGGATTGCTTTTTATTTTTTATCTGCAATCCGGGCATTATCCGGTCATGCAAATATTCCACGCTGTCAAGGATAGTTAAGAGGTCGAACCTGGCAATATTTTCTGCTGTAAGCACCGGCCGTAAATTTTTCAGGGAATATGCGCATGAACTTACATCAATCACAACCTTTATTTTTCCCCCATCGCTGCTTTGCCAAAGCTGTTCAACAATGCGGTTGGCTGTATAACTATAAGCGGCCTGGTAACCTTTGGACGAAAACACCTGGCTGCAGCAGCTTCCGTTAATATTTTCGATCAGCTTAATGTTGATATTCGCCTTCCGGCAAACGCTGAGGAAGGTTTCCATAATATTTTTCTTTCCCTGGCCGCTGCCGCCGAGCATTCTCGAAATGCAGCTCGGGAAATAAACGACCTGGTCTGCCGGCTGATCAGGGTTAAACAGGCTGCCTGATTTTAAAGCTGCCAGCCTTGGCGGGCGCGCTATTTCAGCCGACCAAACCGGCATTCCCGGAAATAGCCTTCTTATTCCCAGCGTAAGGGACGTCATTGCCCCTTTGCCAACTATCTTATTGATAACATGGTCGGCTGCCAGTGCAGCTCTCGCGGCCCAAACCACAATTTTAAAATTCCGCGCGACCGCTAATGCTACGGAATTGGCCAACCTTGAATGGTTTTCCCGCCTTAATCTTTTGATTAAATCTCCCGTATTGATATCCACATGGCAGGCGGATGCGCACAAACCGTCTACGGCGCAGGTATCCATGGCATCGTATTGGTATTGTTCCAATAAAACCTTATATTCCTTTATATTACCGGCGTCGCTCAGGTTTTTAAGTTCGCGCCTTAGCACTATCCTTCGCCTTGGCGTAGTGGTTAAATTCCGGCTTGGGCATTTGTGCTCACAAAACCCGCATTCAATGCATTTATCAACCTCTTGTTCAACGGTTGGCAGGCTTTTGATGTTTTTAATATGTGCTTCTTTATCCGCATTGATGATGACCCCCGGGTTTAACAAAAGTTTGGGATCGATGGCCAGTTTTATTTTTTCCATCAATGCATATATCTCGTGCCCCCATTCGGCTTCAACAAAAGGCGCCATGTTCCTCCCGGTCCCGTGTTCAGCCTTTAATGATCCATTATATTTATTGACAACCAATGGCGCCAGTTCCTGCATAAACCGGTCATATTTTTTTACTTCATCGGCATTGTTGAACGATGGGGTAATAACAAAATGAAGGTTGCCGTCCTTTGCATGCCCAAAAATGATGGCGTTATGATAAGCGTATTTTTCAAAAAGTATTTGCAAATCGGCTATGGCATCCCCCAATTTCTCAATAGGGAATGCAACATCTTCAAGGATTACCGTAGAGCCTTTTAAACGGACCGCTCCAACAGATGGGAACAAGCCTTTTCTCACTTTCCAATAATTGGCCTGCTCTTTAGGGTTGCTGGTAAAGGCAGGGGCATGCAGCAGGGAGATTTGGTTTGCAAGGCCAAGAAAATGGTTAACATTCGTTTCCAGTTTTGCATAGTCATCTTCCTGGAATTCGATCAGCAGCGCAGCGGCGCTATCCGGCAAATCCTTAATGACCGAGGGCAGGTCCGGCAGGTGCTCGATTGCACGCAAAGCAGGCCGGTCCATTAATTCAACTGCCCTGGCCCCGCATGAGGTTATCATACCGATAGCATCACAGGCGCTGGTGATGTCCGGGAAATAAAGCAGGGCAGTGGAGCTAAATTGATAGTCGGGCACCGTTTGCAAAACTGCCTCCGAAATAAAGGCCAGGGTCCCTTCGGCGCCTATTATAAGATGCGCGAGTATATCCAGCGGGTGCTCAAAATCAATAAACGCATTAAAGGAATAGCCGATGGTGTTTTTGATCCGGTATTTTGCGCGGATCTTTTGATACATCGTATCATTAGCGGTGATGTCCTTCCGGGTATTTCCAAGCAGATTATACAGATCCGGATATTCCTGCTCAAAACGACTATAATCACTTGCTGTTTCTGTACTGAATATATTGCCGTCGGGGAGAATAAACCTGATAAATTTGATGGTGTGATAGGCATTTAATTTCACGCCGCAGCACATTCCGCTCGAGTTATTAGATAAAATTCCGCCGATCATCGCCGAATTTATGCTTGCGGGGTCCGGGCCGATCTTCCGGCTGAACTTCTTAAGATAAGCATTGGTCATGCCGCCGGTAATTCCGGGCTGCACGCGAACTAGTTCCCCGTTTTGCTCTATTTTAATGCGGTCCCAATATTGACTTAAATCAACCAATATCCCATCTGTTATTGATTGCCCGGACAAGCTGGTGCCGCCCGTACGGAAAACCATGGGTATTTGGTGCAGATTGGAAAGCTTAAAAATGGAGATAATTTCTGCTTCGCTTACCGGTTGTACAACAGCTTTTGGTATTAAACGATAAAATCCGGCATCCGCTGCATAACCCAGCAGATCGATCAGGCGTGTTTTTACACGTTGCGCAGGTAATATTTCTAACAGCAGTTGCCCCGGATCCATATTATTTAAACTTTATTTTCAAGCTTTACCACCCCGGTTCCTATTTCAACGGAATCTCCAGGCGTTAAATATAAAGTTATCGGGATAAAACCCCTGCTTCGTATCGCAAAGAATTTTAAAAAAACTGCAGCGGATGCCGGGCGGGCGGCCGCTGCAGTTGGCCATATCTAAGCTAATTCTTATTTTAATGTACCATTACTTATTACTGCGATTACGATATTGTTCCATAGGAACATTTGGTTGGTAGAAAAACGCCGCCCCTTATTTTTTCGTTCCATAGGAACGATTGGTGGTCGTCAGATATAAACTCGTTTGAAATAGATCGGGACAAGCGGTACATCTTTAAAGAACTGGATTAGCGCCCACCATGCGTTCCTGACGGAGCGCTTTACTATAATTATTTATTTTCTACCAACGAGTTGTTCCGCTGGAACAAAGCCTCAAGCAATAGCACCTCAAACTAAGGATAACCCCATATCTATAATTTACTTGTTATCAGGTTATAATAGGCTATCTCTTCAATTACCGATGGCAGGTTGCTTGGCCTGTAGTCGGCATCTCTTTCAATATAAATATACCCCTTGTAATTTTGCCTTTTCAACTCTGCAAAAGCCGCCTTAAAGTCCACAACGCCTTTGCCGAGGTTCACGTCGTTCGCTTTGGGGTTGTTCAGCTGGTCGGCATCCTTTAAGTGTATGGCCAGGATATGCCCCTGTAATTTCTTTAAGCCATATACAGCGTCGATGCCGCTTTTCGGCCAATGCCCAAGGTCGGGGCAGGCGCCAAAATTGGGGTGGCCTTTGATCGCCGCCAAAACCGAATCCGGATGCCAATAGGCGCTCATGCCTTTCCAATGATTATGGATGGCGACTTTCACATGGTAAACGCCGGCAAGGCTGTCGATGCCGTCCCATAGTTCCCTTGGAGGTTCGGCGGTCACAAATTCCAGCTTCAATCTTTTTGCAAGCTCAAACCCGGGCTTCCAGCTCGCCAGTGTTTTCCCGCCAAAAACATAGATGGACTTCATTTGGATATGATGGTCGTCCAGGTACTTATTTAGTTTGACGATTCCCTCGTCGGAAATTTGCGACATGCCGGTGCTTTCTATCTCGTCACCGACCTTTTGAAAAGTCGATCCTTCAATGTAATGCACACCTGCACTGTCAGACTTCCGGATCGATTCTGCTACCGTAAACCGGTGAAAGGTCCAGAGCGCAATCCCCAATTTCCAGTTTGCAGGGGCTTTCGGGCCTGGCATGGTCCAGGCGATAAACAGGCTGGA
>Ga0134126_10000798_pt1 | contig 39730 bp, 33 predicted proteins | sample KB31752_FD_96881 | JGI IMG/M metagenome (GOLD analysis project Ga0134126, IMG submission 96881) | Terrestrial soil microbial communities with excess Nitrogen fertilizer from Kellogg Biological Station, Michigan, USA - KB3-175-2 | ecosystem: Environmental > Terrestrial > Soil > Unclassified ...
AAAGGGCGCGCTTCTTGCGAAGCGCGCCCCGGTTAAGTCACTTGCCAGTTTCTAGAACTGGAAGCGCACGGCCCACTGGATCTGACGCTCGCGGAAGAGCGTGCCGCCCGCCGCGTTAGTCGTTTGGAACGACGTGTTGTAAATCAGTGTTGCGGACCCCGCCACCGCAGACGTGCCGTCAACGCGCGTGGGGGCTCCCGTGGAGGTGTAAATCTGCGCATTCGCACCGGTAACTTGAGTGCGATTGAACAGGTTGAAGCCCTCAATCAGGAACTCAAGGGCCCGCGCCTCGTCGAAGCGAATTCGACGCGACACGCGCATGTCAACGTTCCAGATGCTCGGCAACCGGTAGCTGTTCTTGGCCGCCAATGCGAACCGAGAGGAACCGTTTGAACCATTCTGTGAGCTGCCACCCTGAAGACCACAAAGTTGCGTCGAGCCTGAAAAGCAACCTGGAACCTGCGAGGCGCCGGGCAGCGGAATGGTCGCCGACACACTCGGGTTACCGCCCGCATTAAAAATTGGCACGCCCGTGTAGTACTGGAAGATAGGAGCGAAGGTCCAGTCTTTCAGGAATGGATTCTTCGACTGCGGTTGCCATACAGCGTTGGCAACGAATTTGCTAGGCACGTCGAGGAACGACGTACCAGCTTCTGCCCCAGTGTCAAAAGCGTTGAAGGTATTGTTGCCAGTCGTAAACGTCTGTGAACTCTGCCCGGTGTCAGTTGCTTTCGAGCGAGTGTAGTTGAGGCCAAACTGCAGCCCATTGGTCAGACGGCGGTTGAATTGAAATACGCCACCGACGTACTTGCTCCAAACAGCGCTGCGAATCTCGGTCATCTGACCCAGACACTTGTTAGGACGAGCCGAGGTGATGTTGAGGGTCACCCCGTTAATGTTACAAGACGAGGTGCCGTTCAACCCAAAAAACCAGGGCACAGTGTACTGCTGACCATCAAATGGTCCGCCCTGCAATGTATAGCTGAAAGTCCGCGTCGCCGGCGTCAGATTGGTGTCTACGAACAACGGCAGCCGTTGACCGTAGCTCAGAAGCAGCGAAGCTGAGACTACCGTGTTGTGCGCGATCTCACGCTCGACGATCACGTCAGCCTGGTGAATGCGCGGCAGCTTGAATCCCGTCTGGAAGTATTGGATTGCCGGCGCTGACACGGTGCTGGGGAGTGATGCAAATGTGTTCGGGAAAACAGGGCCGGACGCCTGGGCGATAGATACTGCAAACTGTCCACCCGGCATCGCGGTGTTTACCAGCGCGTTGTAGATGGTCGAAGTGCCCATGAGCCCGTAATAGATTCCGTAGCCGCCGCGGAGTGAAGTCTTCCCGTCGCCAGTAGCATCCCACGCGAAGCCGAATCGCGGACCGAAATCAGTTTTGTCGCTCGGCATCACGCCGGTCTGGGGAACGGCAGGATTGGGAATGAATGGCTTGGGCATTTGTTGGTACTCCCAACGGAGACCAAGGTTCAGCGTGAGCCGCGGGTGAACGCGCCAGTCATCCTGGGCAAAGAAATTCCATAGATTCTCGTTAAACGTAAAAGCTGTGCCGCCAAATGCCTGCGCGTAGTTGGATGTGTAGCAACGACCGGCTGTACGGGTTGAAGTGGAACACGGAGTCGTGATCCCGCCCGTTGTCGTGTAATTCAGATAGTCAATGATGAAATCATTGATGTTGTTGTACGAATACGACCCCGCATAGGTACGCAGGTTGTCGGCTGTGTCTTTAACGTGGCTGAAGTCGGCGCCAAGTTTGATGGTGTGCTTGCCGTTCGTCCACGTGAGCATGTCGAACCACTGGTTTTTGTGCTCATTAGGATATTGCGGACGCTCAAGGAACGTTTGGGTTCCGAACTCAAGACCGTTAGTCAGGAAAACATCCGGCACGCGCGTGCCTGCGGCGAAGAGTCCGGGATATGCCGGCGCCGTTTTAGGCTCGCCCGGCAAAGGCTCAGTGCTGAACTCGTATTCGAAGTCGCGCGACCACAAATAGCGAAATTCATTAACCAACGTCGGCGAAATGTTCGATGAAAGCCGCACGTTGAGCGAATCATCGTCAACGAAGTCGTCACCGAATGTGGCGCGGCCGTTGGTGTTGGTTGGCTGCGTCTGAACACCATTCGGTGAATCCCACCGGAAGTAGTTGTACGTAACCGTCAACGTGTTGCTCGAATTCAGGTTCCAGTCAACTTTCGGCATGAAGATGCGCTGGTTGCCTTTACGGACATTTGGTCCGGTTTCGCTGTTCAAGAAATTCAATACGGAGTTGATCTGAGCGTCGCTAAGGTTTCGCGTACCACTCTTCAACGACTGTCCGAGTAGGGTGGCAGAGCATGGAACTCTCGCACCGCTTTGTAAGTTCGCTGGTCCATTGATCTCGGTGCTGTTGGAAGTCGCGCAGAGGTTTGTGCTGAGCAAATACGCCGGAGAGCTGAAAACCGCGAGACCCGGAAAGTTGCGACGAACTTCGTCATAGTTAAAGAAGAAGAAAGCCTTATCCTTCTTAATCGGCCCGCCAATATCACCACCAAAGGTGTAACGTTTGTCAGTCGGCTTAATTCCGGCTTTATCCAGAACGCCGTTGTTAATGGAAGTAACGAACGCTAATGGGTTGCGCGCGCCCAGCCGGTTGTCGCGATCGTAAAAGAACACGTCGCCGTGGAACTGGTTCGAACCGCTCTTAGTAACCGCGTTGGTTACGCCGCCGGCCGCGCGACCGTATTCAGCCGAGTAGTTCGAGGTGTTGACCTGAAACTCGCGGATGGCGCGCTGGCTCACCACGTAGTTGATACGGGTGCGACCACGCTCTTCTGAGAAGAACGCCTGGTTATTGTCGCCGCCGTCGATCGTATTGTTGTTCAGCAGACCGGAAATGCCACGGAAACTGATCAAGCCAAAGTTTCCATCAGGCACCGTGCCCGGGCTGAGCAATGCGAAGTTCGACCAGCGCGCGCCGTTAATCGGCAGTTCGTTAATTTGTGTTTGGTTTACATTACTCGAAAAATCCTGCTGGCTGGTGTTGAGCACCGGCGCTTCCGCGGTGATATTGACCTGCGCGGTCTGCGCTGTCAGTCCCATCTTGGCTTCAAGGGGATTTACCGTGCCGACCTCAACGACGACGTTTTCCTGCGTGAAGTCGCCGAAGCCGGTCGCTTTTACGACCACAGTGTAGGTGCCGGGCTGCAAGTTAACGATGCGAGCTCGTCCGTCATCATCAGCGGTCGCGGTTTCTTCTTTGTTCGTGGCCACATTCCGTACGGTGACGGTGGCGTTCGGCACAATGGCGCCATTTGGGTCCACAACCGAAATTCCTATGCCGCCGGTCGTGGTCGACTGCGCCATCGCCGTGAATGCGCAAAACGCAAGCACGAGAAGCGAGGCAAAACTAAAACTGAGAAATTTACGCATATCAGGAGAACTCCTTAAGAAAAGTAGATTCGTGGTGACCATTTGCGCTCGATCCATCGGCGCAGAATAACTGAGACTTTCCCTGGATTTGGAACTGCTTGTTTGCGAAGGAACCTCTTGGAACAAAACAGAAGGCGGTTTCTATCACGACGTTCAGTAATTGTGCAAGACTAAAACCGTGTTTCCGATATGAAAAGCTCATGAACAGGTCGGACTTGCGGGAGAGAAATCGGCAAGTGTCGTGCCCTGCTCCGGTCTGACCAATGCCTCCAGTAAACCTGCCGTTTTCAGCTCCTCTCTTCGCTCGCGTACCCTTCTATATGAAATATCTGAAAAAATTAAACGAGAATTTGGATTTTCTCTAAAAATCTAAACGCGCTCGACGATCATCGCGATTCCCTGACCGCCACCGATACACGCCGTCGCCAGTCCATAACGACCCTTGCGTCGCTGCAGCTCGCGAAGCAGCGTGAGCACCAGACGCGTTCCGGTCGCGCCCAGGGGATGGCCAAGCGCAATTGCGCCACCGTTCACATTCGTCTTTTCTCGATCGAGACCAAGCTCCTGCTCGACAGCGAGGTACTGCGCCGCAAAAGCTTCGTTGACCTCGACCAGATCCATCTGTTCGAGTCTCAATCCGGCCTTCTCCAGGGCTTGCAGCGATGCCGGCACGGGACCGATCCCCATAATCTCAGGCTCGACTCCGGCGTAAGCCCAGCTCACGATCCGTCCCAGTGGTCTTAGGTTATGTGCCTTCACGTAATTCTCGCCCGCGATCACCAGCGCGGCGGCTCCATCCACAATTCCGGACGCGTTGCCGGCAGTAACGAAGCCGTCTTTGCTGAAAGCGGGCCGAAGTTTTGCCAGACCTTCGAGGGTGGTCTCAGGGCGCATGTGGTCGTCGCGATCGAACAGCGTCGTTTGTTTCCGATTACGGACCTCGACCGGAACGATTTCATCGGTGAAGAACCCTTCATCGAGCGCGCGCTTGGCGGATTGTTGCGAACGCAGCGCGTACTTGTCCTGCTCTTCGCGCGAGATTTCGAATTTACGCGCCAGGTTCTCAGCGGTTCCGGCCATGGGTGTGTTGCAGTAAGTGTCGAGCAACGCCACCATTAAACTGTCTTCAAGTTTTCCCTGCCCGAGGCCAAATCCCGAACGCGCGCCGCGAATGACGTGCGGCGCCTGCGACATCGATTCCATTCCGCCAACGAGACACGTCTGCGCTTCGCCCAGTTGAATCATCTGCGCGCCGGAAACAATCGACTGAATGCCACTGCCGCACAAGCGATTCACCGTCAGCGCAGGCCGATCGAACGGCACGCCCGCTTTTAACGCAACGTGGCGAGCGCCGTAAATCGCGTCACCAGAAGTTTGCAGCGCGTTGCCGAAAATCGAGTGGTCGATTTGTTCGGGCGGAACCCCGGTTGTCTCGAGGGCCGCCTTCGCCGCTGTCGCACCTAGATCGATTGCGGAAATGTCTTTCAAAGCGCCTACGTACTCGCCCATCGGCGTGCGTTTACCACCAAGAATAAAAACGTCCTGAGACATAAAACTGTTGTTGCCTTCCTACGGTTAAGAATTTCGCCTGGGTCAGAAACGGACGAGGCTAGCAAAGGCTGTGAAGAAGGTCAATTTAGGGAAGGCTAATTTTACTTGATATAGATGTAATGTTAGTCTGCGCGCACGACACGACGCTGTCCACCCGGCGCTGATAACATCGCAGGAGGTACTTCCCACTTTATGATATTTGTCCGAAATCTCACGGTACGTTCGTCATGCTTGCACCTATTAGCGGCAGTAACGCTTTCGCTTGCTGCCCATGCAACGGTGCTTGCCCAAAAGTTAAGCGACTTTGATCGCGATCGAGGCCGCAACATGCTGACCGCCATAAAAACCGACATCAAGAAGGACTATTACGATTCCAATTATCACGGCATCAACCTCGAGGAACACTTTCGCCTGGCGGACCAAAAAATCAAAGAGGCCTCGTCGCTGGGCCAAATGTTCGGCGTTATCGCGCAGGCGCTGATCGATTTTAATGATTCGCATCTTTATTTCATCCCGCCCGGTCGCGCCAACAGGTATGACTATGGCTGGCAGATGGCGATGATTGGCGACAAGTGTTTTGTCACCGGCGTGAAGCCGGGCAGCGACGCCGCGGCGAAAGGGTTAAAAGCCGGTGATGAGATCTATTCGATCGACGGCTACGAGCCCACCCGCGACAATCAATGGAAGATGCTCTATTCGTATTTCGTGCTGCGGCCGAAGGCCGGCGTGCGGCTTGTCGTGATTAAGCCGGACGGCAAAGAACAGCAGTTGGACGTGATGACTAAAATCACCGAAGGTAAACGCATAACGGATCTGGCCGGCGGGACTGACTTAAATGCGTTTCTGCGTGATGAGGAAGACGCCGATCGAGAACGCCGCAACGGCAACCGTTTAGTTGGCCTGGGCGACGAGTTGATGGTTTGGAAGATGGATGCTTTCGAGTTCGCCGACGCCGAGGTGGATTCGGCTTTCGGGAAATTTCGCAAGTACAAATCGCTGGTGCTGGACCTGCGTGGCAACGGTGGCGGCGCTGAATCAACCATGCTGCGAATGATCTCCAACCTTTTCGATCATGACGTTACCCTTGGCGAAATAAAACGGCGCACAGAATCAAAGACGTTGGTCGCGAAGACCCGCGGTGGTGACAGCGTTTTCAAAGGTAACGTTGTGGTTCTGATTGATAGTAAATCGGGATCAGCGGCCGAGTTGCTCGCGCGAGTGATTCAGATTGAAAAGCGTGGTGCGGTTGTCGGTGACCGCTCTGCCGGCGCCGTCATGCGCGCCCGAATTCATAGCCACGAATCAGGCGTAGATATTGTCGCATTTTATGCGGCCAGCGTTACCGACGCCGACGTAATTATGAGCGACGGACACAGCCTGGAGCGCGTGGGAGTTGAGCCGGATCATCCGAAGCTGCCCACTGCAGCCGACTTGGCCGCCGGACGCGATCCGGTATTGGCGTACGCGGCCTCGCTCGTCGGGTTCAATTTGGATCCGGAAAAAGCGGGCTCCCTTTTCCCCGCACGGTGGAAGGACTAGTGGTAAAGGGGAACCGGGATATTGCGACGCTAATCCACAAATCGATGCTTCTCGCGATAGCGATGTAGCAGCTCTTCCAAAAATCCCTCATAAGTAAACGTCGCCACATCGTACCGGGGCCGCAGCTTGAACATGATCGGCATTGCCACGCGCCAGGCCATCCATTGGCGCGGATAGTCTTTCAAGTCCCAACGCCGGCGCAGAAAACTTTCGACGACTTGAATTTCTGTTTCGGTCAGCAAGTTCACGTCGGCGGTGAAGGGGACCGGTGTCCACGAACGTCGCAGCGCGGGATCAGACACAGGTGAAGCAAACACCTCGGCAAAGGCGGGGGCTTCTGCTTCCCGTTCGCGCACCACGACGGTGCCGGCAACCAAATCGCCGACCCGCTGATCGCGCTCAGTGGCAAAAACGGAAATCAATCCAATCGAATAAAACGGCGAAGGCATGACGTCGAAGTTCCGCAACAGGTTTCTTACCATCGCTTCAAAGAATCCGATCGGCCGGCCGTCTTCGCGAATCACGCGCAACTTCAACCAGCGCTTGCCGGGCGTCTGACCATTCCAAATCCATTCGAATAAAGCGAAATAGCCCGACATCAGCAGAAACACAAAAATGACCAGCAAAGCGATCACCCACTTCGGGGCGCTCGTCATACGATTTCCAAAGTCCGAAAACCCCTCAATAATCACAAACACAATGACCAGTCCAAAGAGTAAAAGGATCTGAATGGTGTGGTCGATGGCGCAGGCGATGAACCGATTGCCGATCGATGCCAGCGCAAAATGCAACGGCACGCGCTCCGGCGTTTCAATTACCAGGGTCTCGTCCGTGGTGATGACGGCAGACATGATTTACAAATTGACGGCTTGGCCGCTCTGCGCGCGCGCCAGCACACTCGCGACCGCTGCCGGATAAAGTTCGTGTTCCTGCTCGAGTATCCGTTGGGATAGAGTTTCTACTGTGTCTCCTTCGAGGACCGGAACCGATCGTTGCGCGATGATGGGACCGCCATCCAAAGTTTCGTCAACCAAGTGGACCGTGCAGCCCGCGGTCTTTGCGCCATGATCAAGTGCCTGCCTCTGCGCCTCGAGTCCCGGAAACGAAGGCAACAGGCTCGGATGAATATTCAAAATTCTGCCACGATAAGCTTCGATGAACTGTGACGAAAGGATTCTCATGTATCCGGCGAGGCAAACTAGATCGACTTGTCGGGCGCGCAAAGCAGCAGTCACTTCCTGATCGTGTTCTTCGCGCGAACGTCCACGACGTTCAATCACCAGCGTTTCAATGCCACACTCGTAGGCTTTTTGCAGGCCCGGCGCTGACGGTTGGTCGCTGATTACTAACGCAACTTCGCCCTGAGGAATTTTGCCTGATTGCGCGGCGTCAATTAACGCCGCCATGTTCGAACCGCGCCCGGAGATGAGAATCGCTAAACGGAATGTGCGTGCAGCCGGCGTCATACTTAGGCTTTAGCATCGCCGAGTATCTGCGCCAGATGATGCTTCAAGTGATCGACGTAATCCCGCATCAGATACTCCAGCGTTACCGGTTCAGCTTTGGGAACAGTCTTGAAGGCAATCTCTTGCAACGTATGCAAGGTGCACGGCGTGGTGAGCTTCGCCTTGTCTGCATGTGACATCAGGTGATGCAAGTGAAGATTGTAGGAGCGCCAGAATTCAATCAGTTCCGGCCAGGTGCGTTCCTGGTAATGGTTCGTGCGCACCCAGCCATCCTGATCGTAACCTGCAAAAACAAGATCATCTTTCAGTTGGCCCAGCACGAATCGCGCATGGTTATTCGCGGCTGAATCAATCAGGTGCCCGATGATCTGCTTCGATGACCAGTGATCTTCGGCGCGCGGCCGTTCACTCTGCGCTTCGTCGATCTGCATCAGCTTCGCGGAAGCTGAATCGATGGTTTGCTTGAAATCCTGAAGCCAATCCGCCATTCGGCCTCCTTAAGTCAGCACGACTCGGCCGTCACCCGAAACAATTCGACCGATTTCGTAGCAACTCTCTCCGGTTGATTCAATATGAGATTTGATCGTCGGCGCGTCCGCCGCGTCGCAGACGATTATCATGCCAATACCCATGTTGAAAGTGCGAAACATCTCGTGGTCTTCCATATTGCCGATCCTTTGAAGTAATTCAAAGACGGGCAGAACCGGCCATGACCCTCGTTTGATCTCAGCATTCGTCGCTGCGGGCAAGATCCTTGGAATGTTGTCGAGGAAACCACCGCCGGTGATGTGCGCCAGACCTTTTATCTTGTCGTTATCGAGTACGCCTTCGAGCGCGCCCAGATAACTAACATGCGGCCGCAACAGCACTGAGCCCGCGCTTCCCTCGACTTCATCGACATATGTATCGACGCTGAACGCGGCGACTTCGAAGAATAGTTTGCGTGCGAGCGAGTAACCATTCGTGTGCAGACCGGCCGACGGCAACCCGAGAATTACGTCGCCGGCTGTGATTGTGCGCCCGTCGATAATGCGTTCGCGATCCACGACGCCCACGATGAATCCGGCGATGTCGTATTCACCTGGCGCATAGAAGTCAGGCATCTCAGCCGTCTCGCCGCCCAATAACACACAACCGTTTTCGCGACAGCCGGTCGCAATTCCTTCAACCACGCTGGCTGTGACTTCCGGATCCAGTTTTCCCGTGGCGAAGTAGTCGAGAAAGAAGAGCGGCCGGGCTCCCTGCACCAAAATGTCATTCACACAGTGATTGACGAGATCGCGTCCGATTGTGTTGTGGACACCCGTTTCAAACGCGACTTTGAGTTTCGTGCCGACACCGTCCGCTGATGCCACGAGCACGGGCTGCCGCATGTGCGGGAATGCGCCATCAAACATCCCACCGAAGCTGCCGATGTCAGACAACGTGCGAGAGTTGAACGTCCGGCGCGCGAACTCTCTAATTTTTTCAGTCGCGCGATTCGCCGCGTCAATGTCGACGCCGGCGTCTGCGTATGTGGCGGGCTTACTCATCAACAGTTTTCACCACAAAGACACCAAGGCACAAAGACGATTTAGAAAAACTTAGTATCTTTGTGTCTTCGTGGTTGTGGTTTTCGGTTTTGGCGGCGGTCCAAAATCGCCGTACGCGATGAATCCCGACCGTGACGAATCGTCTTTGAAGCCTTCGCGTCCAAGCCACGCATCCTCCGTAGTTTCCTTCGCTGCTTTGATCTCGTAAAACTTGCCTGCATCCGCTCGGCCCTTGGTCGTGATCATGATTTCGCCCTGCAAATCGGTCCGGAACAATTTCAGGTTCGCGGCCTTGAGTCGATCCAAAACAGCTTGATCGGGATGCCCATACCGATTCCACGCGCCGGTGGAAATGATTGCTGCCTCGGGCTTCACGCGCTCGAGAAAAGCGTGCGTGGTCGCGTACTTCGACCCATGATGCGCGATCTTGATTACAGTCGCTTTCAAGTCAAGATCTGGCTTGCTCAACAGACGCTGTTCAGTTTGTGCTTCAGCATCGCCCATCAACAGCATTGAGAAGTCGCCGTAATCAAGCCGCAGCACGATTGAGTTCGCGTTGGGCTCGTTGCCGCCGGCTTTCAGTTGATCCGCGGTGAAAAACGGTTCGCTGGGAGCGAGTACTGTGAGAATCGCGCCGCCACCGAGATCGATCTTCTGTCCGACTTGCGCCTTTTGATATTGCGCGCCGGACTTTTGCAAAGCGTCTTTGTACTCGTCGAAAAATCCGTTGATCGTTTTGCCGCGTGTTCTGCGGGGCGGAGGAGTCGGTGAAGGCTTGGCGCCTTTCTTCGCAGGTGTGGGAGACGGCGCCGGCGTCGACATATCCACACCATTGTCTATCACCGTGCCAACTTTGATTCCGTTGAGCAGCTCGTCCGCGCCGCCGATGTGATCAGGATGCGGATGGGTGGCAATGAAATAATCCAGCTTCTCGACTTTGTTTCGCTTGAGCGCGTCGAGCACCACTTTGCCTTTGCCCGCGTCGCCGGCGTCGATCAGAACCGACTTGCCGCCGGGCGCGATGATCAAAATCGCATCGCCTTCGATGGGACCAACATCCAGCACCGCGACCTTCAATTCACCCGCGGGTTTTGGCGGGCGCGATTTCCACCACGGCAGTCCCCATTTGAAAAGCGCGACACCACCGGCGGCCGCCGCGACGACCAGCACCGCCAGAACACATCCGCAACCACGAGTTGAACGCTTCATTTTCGAGTCTTAACCGAGCAAGGCTGAAAAGCCGGGTTGCTCAAAATGCTTATCGGCAGTGAGAGACTCAGTCAAACCAAAGTCTCGCATCACGATGAATGAAACACAATCAATCAGACCCCAACTTTTATCGAGGTGTGATCGATAAAGCTCAAAGCCGCGAGCAAACAATTGAGTGTTAAGCGGAATTATTTCAACTTCGTCAGAAGTCAGGAAGTGTTCGATTATCTGAATCGAAGCTCCCTTGAAATTGCGGGCTAATGCGTTCCCGATCTCCAACAGCACTGCATCGGAAGTTAGTAGCGATCGCTTATCGAAGCGGCGTGCAAGTTCTAATGCCTGAGCATGGTATTGGTCTCTTTGATTGACGAGAGCGACTACAAATGAGGTGTCAATAAATGCCTCAGCCAATCGTTTTTTCTCCTGAGAGATAGAGATCGATTTTTTCGGCGAAGTCTTCGGGACCGTCGATTGATACTTCGCGAAGCTTGGACATCAAGCTACGGCCGCCATTTACGGGTGCAGGTTGCGAAAATTCCTTGACGACGGAATAGAGAATGTCTAATCGTTCATCAGGGACTTTTTCAATCTCGGCCTTGATTAATTCCTTTGAAATCATGGGCGCACCTTAACAATATAATCCAAATTCACGGCGATTACCGGGTGATCGGGATTGCTGCATATTGAAGAGCTGCCTTCAAATCCTCAGCTTCTAAATCGGGCATTTCCTGAAGAATCTCTTCAGCGGACAAACCCGCCGCGAACAGATCCAGGACATCGACCACGCGGATTCGCATTCCACGAATGCAGGGACGACCGCCGCATTGCTCTGCATTGATCAATTCGATCCATTAACTCCGCCCTGACTTTGAAGATAGGCGTTTCAGAAATAGATATCAAGCATCACGAGAACTTCACCCGCTCCAAAATCAGCAGTCCGATCGACACCACCGCCAGAGCGTACATCACCGGATGAATGTCGCGGCCGCGTCCCACCATCAAATACAAGCCAACGTGAGAAATGAAGCCCCACAAAATTCCCTGCGTGATCGAAAACGTTAGCGGAATCAAAATCAGTGTGAGAAACGCCGGCACGCCCTCTTCGATTTTGCCGAAGTTGATTTTGCCGACACTGGTAAACATGGCTGCACCGACGAGAATCAGCACGGCGGCTGTCGCAAAAGGCGGGACCATGCCGGCAATCGGGGCGATAAAAAAACATGGCAGGAAGCAAAGTGCGGTGAAGACTGCGGTTCTTCCCGTGCGACCGCCCATACGAATGCCTGCGATGCTTTCAATGTAAGCCGTTCCTGAAGACGTGCCCGCCAAGCCCGCGCCCAAAGTCGCAAACGAGTCGACAATTAAACCCTGGCGCAAATTCTTCGGATGACCTTCTTTGTCGAGCAAATCTCCAGCGTGCGCTACCCCGATGAACGTCGAGATGGAATCGAACAAGTCGGTGAACATCACCGCGATGATTGCCGGGACGAGGCTGAGTTTGAGAGCGCCCAGAATATCCAGCTTGAGAAAGACGCTCTGGAAATCCGGCAATGTGAAAAGTACTGGTGGCCTCGAGATCATGCCCAAGCCCCAAGCTGCCAGGGTCACGAATACAATCGAGATTAGAAAGGCAAAGGCGCTCTTGCGCGCCATGAAGAATGCCGCGATGGCGACGCCGGCGATTGCCAGCAACGCGGGCTTTCCCAAGGTGCCGAGCTTCACGAAAGTTACTGGGTCGGCCACGATGAATCCGGCATTCTTCAATCCGATGAACGTCAGAAAGACGCCGATACCGGCGGCGGCGGCGATGCGCAGCTCCGCCGGAATCGCTTTTGCAATAGACTCGCGCACTGGCGTGACGGAAATCACCAGAAACAAAACTCCAGCCCAGAAAATTATCCCGAGCGCAGTCGGCCACGGCACGCCCTTACTGAGAATGATCGTGTAAGTGAAGAACGCATTGATGCCCATGCCCGGCGCCACCGCGAATGGCAGTTTGGCGTAGACGCCCATGAGCAACGTCATCGTAAAACAGACTAGCACTGTCGCAGTGAGCACACCGCTGAAGGCCATTCCGGTGTTGCCGTTGGCCGAGAGGACCTGCGGATTGACGATGACGATATAAGCCATCGTGAAGAACGTCGTGATGCCCGCGATGGCTTCGGTCGGGAGGTTGGGTTTCTTGATCGCGGATGAAGTCATAACCACAGAGGACCCAGAGGAAATAAGGGCGCAGAGGCCAAAGCGCTAAGAGCCAAGAGTCAGCCGCGAGGAATTATCCAATCCACATCAAGAACTGTCTAGCGCTTACCGCTTTCCTTTTAGCAGGTTTTCCTCTGTGGTTAATTTCTTCGACGCGCATCACGCTGCTTCGCACGCGGCGGGTGAGTCTGAGGTGAACGTACAGCTGCCTTTAAATGTCGCGCCGGGCTGAATCACCAGTTGCGCGGTCTCAATGTCGCCGATGACCCGCGCAGAACTGGTAAGCTCCACCCGCTCGGTGGCGCGAATTTCGCCACGCACAATGCCGCTGATTACTGCCTCGGTAACGAAGATGTCCCCATCAATTTTTCCGCCCTCATCCAGGATAAGCTTTCCATCATTGGAACGGACGAGGCCGGCCACGTAACCATCAACGCGCAACGTGCCCTCAAAAGTGATCTCTCTTGGCGATTCAAGCGATTGATTCAGCCACCACTCTTCAAACGAGAGATTAGTCTCGCGCAGCAAATTGGTTTCGTCGAAGGACTGCGAAGTAAGACAGACTTCGTCAGCGACGATCAATTCAGTTTCCAGGGATGACATTGAAGTTCAGCCGTATAAACTTAGCTATTGGCTTTGAGCATGCGGCAATCACCCTGAAAGGTCGCGCCGGGTTTCATTGAAAGGTTCGGCGTGGAAATGTTGCCATTGATAACAGCTTGCTGTCCGAGCTCGATTCGTTCTCTGCCGACAACGTCGCCGTTGACGGTCCCACCAATGACGGCGACAGCCACATCGATTGAGGCATCGACGCGGGCTGAAGTGTCGACAATCAGCGTGCCTTTCTCTGACGAAATTCTTCCCGCGACGTGGCCGTTGACGCGCAGCATGTCTTTGAAATTGATCTCGCCGTCCAATTCCGGAGTTGATTCGACGCGACCATTGCGCGGTCGTTGCTTGATCGTCATGACGCCGCCGCTCGCATTCAACTGACCGGAGATTACGCCCTCGACGGGCAAGTACCCGCGGTAGCTTGCTTCACCGGTGATCACCGGACTGCGCGGTTGAAATATGAAGGGATTCTGGTTTCGCTGCGGTGCCGGCGGCTGGACCGCCCGCAAAACGGCGAAGTTGTGATCCGAGCCTGCTCTGACGTTGGGAAATCTGGGGGGCAGTACTGCTTCGGGTGATTGCGCAACCGGCAGACTTGAATTGGCGTCGTGCTCTAATTGCAGAGCAGCTTTTGCAGGGGGCATTCGTTCTCTCCAACCCAACCTGGGCGACAGTTTGAAAACTGCTAAAGCAAAGCCTGGTAATTCTGGAAGTTTTTTTGAAGGCCGCGAACCCTGCGACCTGGGAAACCCGCTTGAGTGCGGCGCACACTATCACAGGGCCTGTATGGATTCAAGCCATTTTTTCACGAGTCTGGATAAGAGGAGAGTTGGGCCTCACCGATTCAGTGTCGGAGGCGCGGATTGGCCGTACTTCAAGATTGTGCCGCCGTAGCCGACAGCCCAACCATGATTTCGATCGGTAAAGAAGAGACGTTCGAGGCTGTGAGAAATGTTTGTGTTCTCGGCGAACCAATAACGGCCGCCATTGACTGTGTGAAGCACTGTGCCTTCGCTGCCCGCGGCCCAGCCTTCGCTCGCACTGATGAACTTCACGTCCATCAAATCGGCATCGACGTTTGATCGTTGCGCCGCCCACGCATGGCCACCGTCGACACTCATGAAAATTCGGCCGGCTGAACCAACTGCCCAACCAAGACGGCTGTCGATGAAACTCGCTGCGTTGAAACGAACGCTCGCTTCTTCGCGCACCAGGCTGCTCTGCCATGTGGCGCCGCTGTTGATCGTATGAATGATCGTTGCGCCCGCACCGACTAACCAACCCCGCGACGTATCAAGAAATGCGCCACCCAACAGGAGATGCTTAGTGGGTGGAGTTTGCCGCGTCCAACTCGTACCACCGTCGCGGGTAACGAAAATGACTCCGGTCTCGCCAAACACCCAGCCATTCGCGGCGTCAGCAAACATCACGCGCACCAGCCGCGCGTTCGTGTCAAAGCCATTCAGAGAAACCGAGCGCCAGGTGAGACCACCATCGTCTGTCCGCAGCAAGTAAGAAAGCGCTTCGTCGTTCGTTTTCAATTTATAGACGTCGCGTTCGGCAACAAGCCAACCCACGTGATCGTCAACAAACCAGACATCGCGTAAGACATCTTTCGTGGGCGTCACAACTTTGTTCCAGTTGGCGCCGCCGTCAGTTGTCTCGAGCAGTGTGCCGTTGCTTCCCGCAACCCAGCCGTGACTTTGATCGAGAAAATAAACTGAGTGGAGCCACGCCATCGTGCCTGACTTTTGTCGAGACCAGGTCGCAGCGGAAGCGGAAGGCAGAAGGCAAAACGTGGAAAGCAAAAGGCAGAAGGCAAAAGGCAGAAAACGATTGGAATTATGAGTCACGCGCAACATTACAAGTCTTCTGCCTTCCGCTTTGAGCTGCCCAGTGCTTTCTGCTTACTGCCTTCTGCTTACTGCCGTGCTGGCATCTGCTTACTGCCGGGCCGCCTCCTGCCTTCTGCCTTCTGCTTTCTGCTTTCCGTTCTCAGAATCCTCCAGTAAACAGACGCGCGAAACTCAACACCGGCAGGAAGCTCGTCAAGGTCTGCCACTTCTTCAAACTGTTGCCGGGCACGACGACTTGATCGCCGGGGACGAGATACACGGCGTCGGGAGCCTGCCCTTTGTAAATCGCCGAGACGTTGACGGGAATCGGTTGCAAGTTTCCGTTCGCCTGCTTACGCAGCACATATACCTTGCTCTTGCTTCCGGTTTGCAGGATGCCGCCCGCTTCCGCGATCGCTTCGGTCACCGACAGTCGCCGCGTCATCAGACGAATTCCCGGCTGGCCCACGTCGCCAATCACGCTGTAGCGATACGAACCGGCGCGATCGAGCGAAACTGAAACCTGCGGATCGATAATGTACTCCTCGTACTTCTTCTTGATCAGTTCGGCGACCTGATCACAGGTCTTGCCGTTCACAAAAATGCCTTCGGGAATCAGCGCCAGATAAAGCCGGCCGCTGGGCGGGATGACGTTGCCCTGTTTCGAGTAACGATCCTGCCCAAAGACGTTGACCGAAACGACGTCCTCCGGCCCGAGCCGGTAGGTCGTGAAGAAGTTGTTGTAGTACGGCACGATTGACGCCTCTTCTGACGTCGGGTCGGCGCGATTTGTCAGCGCGTCGTCAGTCACCTCAGGCGGCGGCGAAGGTTGCGCCGTCGCATTCGCCTGAGTTGGCTCCTCAGTCGTGGACGTGCGCCGTTGTCGCGTGGCTGTGGGTGATTGCGCGAACGCGCTGATTACCATCGTCAGCGCCAACGCGGCAATTGAAAATTGAATGAGCAACTTCTTCATGGTTGAACCTCCGAAAGTGGCACAGACTTTAGTCTGTGAATTCCACGGCGACACAGACTGAAGTCTGTGCCACTACGTACCTCTGCCAAACAGAATCGTCTTGATAGTTTCGAACATGATCGTGGCGTCGAGCGCCAAACTCTGGTTCTTCATGTAGTACAAGTCGTATTGCAACTTCTGTTTCGCGTCTTCAATCGACGCTCCATACGGATAGTTGATTTGCGCCCAGCCGGTCAGGCCCGGCGCCATCAAGTGCCGCTGTTCGTAATAGGGAATCTCGTCCGCGAGCTGCGCGACAAAGTGCGGCCGTTCGGGACGCGGCCCGACGAAGTTCATGTCGCCGCGCAGGATGTTCCAGAACTGCGGGATCTCATCGACCCGAATCTTGCGGATGATGCGACCGACACGCGTCATGCGTTGGTCATCAGTCTTCGCCCAGACGGGACCATCTTTCTCGGCGTCCGTGCGCATCGAGCGAAACTTCATCAGCTTGAAGGGGCGGCCGTTTTTCCCGACGCGTTCCTGTTTGTAAAGAACCGGGCCGCGCGAATCGAGCTTGATTAAGACGGCAGTCAGAATCGCGATCGGCAGGGAAAGAACGGCGCCGCTGAAAGCAATCGCGCGGTGCATGGCTGAGCGAGCCAGTTCGTTGACACGGGCGCGACGGCCGCGGCTGGAAAAGATCAGCCACGACGGACGAATCAAATCGAGCAGCACGCGGCCAGTCAGCCGCTCGTAAAAAGCAGCGCTCTCTTCGATTGTCACGTCGCCCGACAAACTCAACTTCAGAAGCTCCTGTGTCGGAAACTGTCCGCGGCGATCGCCAATGGCCACGACCAGACGATCGATGTTCTCGCTCTTGACCAGCGTAGCTAACTGAGAGGTCAGGCCGATGACTTTCGGATTGATCAGACTCTTGCCCACCAGACTTGGATCGTTGTCAACGAAGCCGATCACTCGATAGCCGGCGTCCTTGCGCTGCAAAGTCTCTTTGGCGATTTCGACTGCGAACGGGCCGGAGCCGACGATCAAAATGCGCTCGCCGAGTTCCGGATGTCCCAGAACCCAATGGATGGACAAACGCCACGCGACCATGAAAAACAGAGCGAGCGGTAAGGAAATCAGCGTGACGCCGCGGCCTATCATTACCTGCGGCAACGCATAGAACATCAGCGCCAGCGCCACCCAGGCGAGGCCGAGCGCTTGCAGCAAGCGCAACACCAGCTCGCGCCGATCGCGCATGACCACGAAATCGTAGAGATCGAAAAAGTAGAACGAGGTCAGGCAGAAGACTGTCGCCAGGGCGGCCTTGTAGAAGCCGTTCCGAGTGATGAGCGCATCTTCAGCATCAAGCGCGCCGAGTCTCGCGTACACAGCGATCACCAAGCCGCCGAACAGCAACATAGCTTCGACCAGCAGCAGGAGAATCGTGCGAGCTTTGAGACGCGAGGTCTTCATTGGTCTGGTTCCCTCTCCCCCTGGGAGAGGGTTAGGGTGAGGGTCCGAAGGTTAGTGGAAGGACGAATAAATATTTTGTTTTTTCGCACTAGCTTCGCCCCTCACCCCGGCCCTCTCCCAAAGGGAGAGGGAGAAAAATCACGACACCACACTTTCATCTATATAGATCATGTCGAGTTCATGCTGATCCGCGGCGGCATCCGCTTCTTCGCCCATCCCGGAGAATGGCTGATAGCGCTTCTGTGAATAGTAATAAGCAGTTTCGTCGGCTCCCGTCTCTGCGCGATTCAACACCACGCCGAGCATCCGTTCGCGCGGCAATTGGTCGAGCAGACGATCCACTACCGCATAACGCGTCTTGCCTGAACGCACTACGAGCAGAGCTCCGTCAGCGCGATTGATCAAAAGATTCGCATCCGTGAAGATGCCCAGCGGCGGCGCATCGATGATGATGTAGTCAAAGTGCTTGCGGGCTTCGTCAAGCAGCCGCCCAAAGCGCGGACCTGACAAAAGTTCAGCCACGTCTTCGCGCGGCGCTCCACCCGGTAACAGGTGCAGGCCCGCCGGCTGCAACTTGACGATCGCCTGCATCAATTTCTTGTCGCCGGTCAATACTTCCGAAAGGCCGACTTCGTTTTCAATTCCGAGATAAGCAGCTGTGGCGGGGCTGCGCAAATCAGCATCGATCAGCAGCGCCTTGGCGCCATCTGTCTGCGCCAGCAGCCAGGCCAAATTCAAACTCGTCAAAGTTTTGCCTTCACCAACGCCGGCGCTGGTAACGACAAACGCGCGCATGTTCCGGCGCTCGCCGGCTTCCAGAAGTTTCGTGCGCAAAGAACGGAAGTGCTCGCACTCAGGTGAGCGCGGTTCCGTAATGGCGACGAGGTGTGGTTCGACGCGCGCGGCCGAGATTGCTCGTTGAGAGAACTCGGCGGCGCGCGCCGTTCCGACAGCGCCCAAGGTTGCCCCAGCATCACGGAAAGCTTGTCCGCCAAGGAGTGCCGGCCCGGCGGTCGCCTCGTCCGTGTGCGCAGTGGACGCTGAATTGATACCGATTGGGCTGGCCGTGAACGGCGCCACATCCCAGGGATGTTCCGCCGGTCGCGGCACGAAGTACGAGACGTTGTCTGCGTTGCCCTCGCGGTTAATCGAAGTATTTGAAGTTGGAGTGCGCGGCTGGCCTTCGGCCCGCTTCAGCGCATCATAGACTCTGCCCATTGTTTCCTCTCCCGAATCGGTCAGAACCACCTGCGTTAGCGGGTGGATAAATCGGTGACCTCGGCTCCTCAAAGCTGAACCCGCCCGGTGATGCAGGCGGTTCAGAAAGATTGAGTGGCTCAGTACGTCGTAGGTATTCGCTCAAATAGTCGCGCTCGGGGGCAGGCGAGACCAGCGAGAAATTTTCTGTGGCACGTGCATCCTGCACGTGGTTTTCGCCGTAGCGGTAACCGTTTCCATTTCCATGGCCGTTGCCCGTGGTATCACCCGCACCAGCCTGGTGAGTCATGGGCGAGACGCCCATTGCACTATTGCCGTTGCCGTTGCCATTGGAGGTTCGCGCATCTTGCGCATGCGTCACGGGCGCACTGTCGCCGTTGCCGGCTGCCCAAAGTTCTGCACGAGCTGAAGAGTTGAAGATACGCGCAGCAGTCTCCTGCGGCGGCAGCCCCGCCAACTCGGAGTAACCATTGCGTGGCAGCATGTCGAAAGTGGCCGCCACCTCTTCAATGATCGCGCGGCTGATTACGGTGGCGCCAGACGCAAAACCGTTGAGCAGTGCGTTGTCGCAGAGGTTGTTGATGTTGCGCGGAATGCCGGCCGAGCAACGGAAGATATAATCGACGGCGCCCGGCGAAAAGATGTCCGTCTTCGCCGCGCCGGCAACTTTCAAACGTGATGAAATGTAGTGCGCGGTCTCTTCGACGTTCGGCAGCCCGCTGATTTCGCAACGAAGTGCGACGCGCTGTTTGAGCTGGCGCAGATTCGGTTGATTCAAAACCTCGCGCAGCTCAGGCTGGCCCGTCAGCACGATTTGCAGATGCTTGGCAGTGTCCGATTCGAAGTTGCACAGCAGACGAATCTCTTCCAACACTTCCGTTGACAAGCCGTGACCTTCATCGACGACCAGCACCGTGCGCAGGCCACGGTTGTGACGCCCTTCCAGCACCTTGCCTAACTCGAGCAGCAGATCGGATTTATTTTCCCAGGCGCCGATATTGAAGAGCGCCGAGAGGTATTGATAGAACTCAGTCACCGACAAACGCGGATTGAAGATGTACGCGATCATGACCGTGCGGTCGAGCCGCTGCATCATCCAACGCAGCAACGTCGTTTTGCCGGTGCCGACTTCGCCGGTCACGACAATCAGACCGCGCCCGCTCTCGATCCCGTAATGCAGGTTCGCCATCACCTCGGTGTGCGAAGGCGTGAAGTACAGATAACGCGGATCCGGCGTCAGCGCGAATGGAAGTTCTTTGAGTCCGTAAAAATCTGTGTACATCGTTTTTCCCCCGTAGTGGCACAGACTTTAGTCTGTGGTGGCGAAGTCCAGGCACAGACTGAAGTCTGCGCCACTGCCCTACTGTGTAATCCGCTCCAGCACGTGCGTCATCGTCAGCGCGAATGCCAGCATGGGCACCGCGACCACGGCCGTGGCAAACCCGGCCGCCAATGCGAGATTTTGCCGGCGGGGAACCGCGAGCGCTTCCGCCGGCGTCATGAGTTCAGGAATGGATGCGAGCACTGGCAAGGTCGTGTAATGCTTTGCGTCTTCAATCGTTTGAATGGTGAACAGGCGACGCACTTCAATAATCAGCACGAGCAACATGCCGAGCGCCATGCCAATTCCGAACCCGCCGGCAGTCAGCACCAGCCGCTTCGGTGCGACTGGTTTTTCCGGTAAGTTCGCCGGGTCAACCACCTGAATTCCACCGCCCTGCTGTTCCTTTGCCGCGTCCGCCCCGACCACAATTTTCTGTTGCTGCTGAAGCAGGTTGTCGTAATTCGATTTCTTTGTTTGATAATCGCGGTCTAGCGCTTCGAGTCCGACTTCCGCATTGGGAATCGCATTGATACGCGCGTTCATGTCGGCGATCTGCTTGTTCGTCTCTTCCAACAAACGACCCTGGCGATCCATATCGCCTTCAACCATCGAGATGTTCGTGCGCAGGGTAAGCAGGCGCGGATCGGTTAGCTTTGTCAGTTTCTGCCTGCGGTCTTCGATCCGATCTTTCCAATCGTTCAGCATCAGATCCTGCTGCGCCTTGATGTCTTCGATCTGCTTTTTCTTAGCGACGACATCCGGATGCTTTTCCGTGTACTGCGTCGTCAGGCTTTGCAACTCCCCCTCATATTCAGACCGGCGACGCACCAGTTCGGCCCACGCCGCAGTTGTTTTCGGATCGGTAGTATTCTCGGCGCTCAGAACAATTTCCTGTTCGTAACTCTTGGTAATGTCGCCGAGTTGGCTGCGATAAGCGGCGGCCAGATCGCGCAGACGACCTTGTTCCGCTATCAGCGCTTTTTGCTCTTCATGCAAAGCTGTCAGCCGGCCGACTAAAGCCTGCGACTGCGACGGCAGGTTGTTCATGTTCTGCTGCAGATAAGCAAGCCGCTGATTGTCGATCGCATCGACCTCTTCTTTCGCAGTGCGCACCTGCTCTTCAATGAATTGCTTGGCAGAGGTGCCCGCGTTCACAGTTCCCTTGGTCTGTTCGTCGACGTACTTGCTTGCGAGTTCGGCGGCGACGGCTTGCGTTGTCTTCGGATCGCGACCGCGATAAGTGATGTTGAAGGCGTTGGTGATGTCGTTGCGGCTGGTGTTGATCTCGACGTGGATGCCTTTGCGCATCTCTTCGATGATGACTTCCATGGCTTCGCCGCGACGCCGCTCTTCTTTATACAGGTCGTATTTCTCGACCAGCGGCTGCAGCGAGCTGCGGCTGGTGACGACTTGAGAAATGCTGGCGAGTTCGCGCGTCAACGTTTCTTCCGTGATCATCGGCACTACGGAATTCGGCAGCGTGGAAGGCTTGACCACAATCAAGGTGGACGATTCGTAAATGTCGGGCAGGCGAAACACCACGAAGGCGATAGCCAGGCCGATGGCGAGCGTCGGCAGGATAATCATCCACTTGCGCTTCAAAGCGATGCGCGCGTACTCGCTCATTTTCCGTTGTCGAAATTCAGTGCTCATCTGGATTGCTCCTATGTCCGACAAACTTTAGTTTGTCGTTCTACGTTCGCGTCGGTTCTCTCGACAAACTCAAGTTTGTCGGACATCCGATTACAACGTCGCCAGGGCTTTTCTTGCTTCGTCGGCTTCAGGGAAAGGCGTTTTCTCGCTCAGACGCAAAGCGCTTTCGATCTCGCGACGGGCGGCCGCCTTGTCGCCTTTCGCGGCCAGGGCTGCGCCGAGGTGATAGTGATAAGTCGGCGAAGGCGTTCCGTTGCTTTGGCGCGCGGCGCTCTCGTCCACACTCACGGCCTTCTTCAACTGTTCAGTAGCCGGTCCATACAAACCTTTTTTGTAGTAGACCCAGCCCAGCGTATCGACGAAGCTCGATACTTCCGGATTCGCCTGCACCGCGCTCTGCGCCAGGCGCACCGCTTCATCGAGATTTCCTTTGCCGTGAATCGCGTACAGCCACGCCAGATTGTTGGCCGCAAACGTTGAGTTCTGATCCAGCGACAGCGCCTTGCGATAGTTGTCGATGGCCGCGTCGATGTTTTGCAGGTTCATTTCGAGCATGCCGATCAGCGTGTAGATCGCCGGATTGTCCGGCTGACGCTCGACGATGCGGCGATACTCTTCCAGGGCGCGTTGCTGCTGGTTCGTGTTGACGAAAAGCGCGCCCAGCGCTGAATAAGCGGCGAGATAGTTACCGTCGATTTCAATCGCGCGGCGGAATTCTGCTTCGGCGCCCTGCGCGTTCATTTCGAATCCGTAGACGCGGCCCTTTAAGAAATGCAGCGAAGCGTTATTTGGCTGCGCCGCGATGGCCTGATCAATACGTGCGTGCGCTTGATCGGTTTTCTTCTGCGCAGCGTAGATGTTCGTGAGCCCGCGCAAGGCGTTGAAGTGCGCGCCATCAATGCTCAGCGCATTGTTATAAAAGCCAATCGCTTCTTCAGCCTTGCCTTCGGCAAGTGAAACCATGGCCAGGTCGACATCAATGTCCGGACTGCTCGGCGCGATGTCATGCGCCGCGAGAAAGTCAGCGCGCGCAGTCTTCGTATCGCGCAGTTGCAACGCCGCCGATCCGTGCGCGATTAGAGTTTTCGCTTTCAACTCAGCCAGCAGTTGCGGTGAGTTGTCTCGATCAGGAGCAGTCTTTGCCAGACGATCCTGCAGATTCGCTGCGCTTTGCATGGCCGCCTTCGCGTCGCCGCCGGCAAGGTTGATTTGCACTTCCATCAATTTCGCCGGCAGGTAATCCGGATAGTTGCGCGTCAAGTCGCTGGCAAACGCGCGGGCCTGATCGATTTGTCCTAGACGAAAATTCGCTTCGGCCATGAAGTACAGGCCGGCGCGCGAGTTCGGCTCTTGTCTCAGCACTTCGCGCAGGTCTTCGATCGCAACTTTCAAATCGCTGTTCTGGCCGGCTTGCATGCCGATGCGGGCGCGCAGAATCAGCGCCTGGCGATCTTTGCTGTCGCCCTTCAAAACCGTTTCCACTTCGTTCTTCGCGCCGGCGAGATCGCCGCGGTTCAGCATGATTTCCGCCAGTCGATAACGCGCCTGCGTGTATTCGGGCGATTTCGCGATCACTTCGCGATAAATTGCGATCGCTTCGTCCATCCGTCCCACCGACGAGTAAAAGTCACCGAGGACCGAACGGCCTTCAGGTTTGTCTTTGTCGAATTCCGCCAGCGTCTTGTACGCGGCTTCAGCTTTGTCGAATTGTTTGTTGACGAGATAGAAACTCGCGAGGATGAACTGCGCTTCGCGATTCTGTGGTTCAGTCTGGACCGCTTTCTGAAATTCAGCTTCCGCCTGGTCCAAACGCTGTGCGCCGACCAGGAACTTTCCGTATTCGTAGTGGGCCATCGCTGAGCCGCCGCTCACGGAAATCGCGCGCTGATAGATCGCTTCAGCGCCGGCGACGTCGTTGGTCATGACGTAGAAGCGCGCCAGACTTAGATACGATTCGACTCGCTTCGGATTGAGCTCGACTGCGCGGTTCAGCTCCACGAACGCTTCCTGCTTTTTGTCCTGCGCAAACAGGACCGAACCCAGCAGGATATGACCTTCAATGTGGTTGGGATCCTTTTCGAGAACTTCTTTCGCCAGCCGTTCGGCTTCGCTGAGCGCCGCGGGTGATTGCTTGGACCCAACCAGGTAGTAGTTGCCGAGTTTTACGCGCACATCGAGATTGTTCGGATCGAGTTCCGCCGTCTGGCGCATCTCGTCGAACGCTTCCTGATAACGCAGCAATCCCTCGTACGCGTTCGCCAGTCCCCAGTGCGCATCGGCGAGCTTCTCGTCGATTTGCAACGCACTACGAAACTCGAGCGCGGCTTCCTGAAACTTCTTGTCTTTCAGCAGCGCCTGTCCACGCGCGACGTGTTGAGCTTTGGCTTTTTCCGGGGTAGTGCACGCGCCCAGGATGAACGCGGCAATCAGGACAACGAACAGAGGAAGGGTGTAAAACTTGCGGCGGCACTCTCGATTTTTCATTGCAGTCTCCGTGAGTCTCGACATGTCGGGACCCGGGTTTATTCACTCAGCGGTTGTCTTTCAGCAACGGGCAACGTCGTTTGAAAGGCCGTTTGAGCGAGTTGGTTAGGGTGTCAAAAAACGTCACTCACCTGCACTGGCGAGTCAGAGAAAAGAAAGGACTAATCGGGAATCGATTTCAGGAAAATCTCCCCTCTCCCCTTGGGAGAGGGGTTAGGGGTGAGGGCGCGAAGCGTAGCGGCGGAAAACCCAAAAGAAAATTTTTTCTTTTCGCGGCTAGGCCCTCACCCCGACCCTCTCCCAGAGGGAGAGGGAGAAAACTTAGTTCGGCACGAATGCGCTCAATTGCGGCGCGGCTTGCGAGGCTAACTCGATCGCGCTCTTCTCGGCCTCTTCTTTCGAATTGCCGATTGGCACCATGATGCGGACCATCGAGCCATCAGAACGGCGACGACGAACGCTGTCGAGCACGGTGTAAATCTTGCCCCAATATTCGCTGGCCACAGCACGCCCACGGCCTTCGTACCAATACAGCATCAGCGCGCTGCTGCTGCCGTTCTGGATGATGTAGCGATTGACTTCAAACGCGGGTCGCTCAGAGGTGGACGGTATTGTTATTCGGCCGCCGTCACTCATCACCCAGCCGGCGCCGGGCAGGCAATTCAGCGGACTGTGATAAGTCGCGCCGGTGCGTTGCGATGCGTAGTAGCCTACGTAAAGCGAAGCGTTGCGACCGCCGGACGATTCGTAATTCCGTGAAAGATAATCGTCGGCGCGAAGCACCTTTTCCGTCTCCGCGTCGAAGCGGGTGTCGGCGCCATTCTGATGCCACGAACCAACCTGCGCCGGAAACTCGCTGAGTGGGCGGCGCGAAACTTTAGCTTCGCCGGCATGCTCCCAGGCATTGATTATTCCGCCAGCCAGCAACAGGGCGACCAGTAAGATCCAGAATCGTTTTGAATTCGCTTTCGACATGATCACTGTCGATTAGTTTAGAGTCGGGACTTGTCCCGATACTGGCGGCACAAGTGCCGCCTCTAAACGCCTCGGTTTTTGACTAAACGTTTGCGCGAGCTTATCGATCAACCATCCCGTCGCGAACAGTAATGCTGCCGCTACCAAATAGATCACCCAGCCTGAGAAAGAGTGAAAGAATCCGTCGGCCACCCTGGTTCCGTAGTAGTGCGCCAAAACGCCCGTGCCGCTGACGCGCGCAGCATTGGTTAAAATTGCAATCGGGACTGCCGAGGCGACCAAAATCGCCGTCCGCCAAAATCCGAACGTGGCATAGACTTTAGTCTGTGCATTCTTAGCGCGATCACAGACTGAAGTCTGTGCCACTTTCGGTCGGGTGAAATATGCATAAACCACGGCCAGGGTAACGAGCGTCATCAGCGAACGAATGCCACTGCATGCTTCGACCACGGCTAAGCGCTTCGGCTCTTTCGCGCCGAGCGGCATCAGCTCGATCACATTGCCCTGGCGCAGTACCGGAATCTCGAAAAATGACATTGCCGACACGGCGCAACGCGACGCGAAGAGCTGCAAAGGAAAAGCAATTCGATTGAAGATGATTTGCGGAATCGGGATCGCCAGCGCCAGCAAAAGCAAAGGAACTGCGATGCGTGAAAGGATGCGAGATCCGAAGAAATAAATTGCAATGCCCGCCAACATCAGAACCAGAGACGCGCGCTGAACAAACAACTCGGCCCCTGCCGTTCCGGCCCAAAGGCCAAAGACACCGAAAGCAATCAGGGCCACGCCCGGCCAAATAGCGTTCGCGTTTTGTTCAGTGAAGTTCTTCCGTTCCTGCCAGACAATGAAGCCGATGATGAACGGAATCAAGAGGCCGTGCGAATAGTTCTCATCGCTCCACCAATCGCGGCCCAGCTTGGTCAGCACGCTGAAATACAAGAAGATCAGCGCCGCGGCGATCGCGATGGGCTTAAGGAATTTTTGGGGGATGGCGACACTCATGCGATTTGCTCTGTGTTCGTGACCGAGGGGCAATCTCGGTCTAACGAACTTTTCCTGGTGCGGGCCGGGAAATAATGGCCGCGGGGCGAAGGAAACAGAAGTCCTGCGGCCGTAATGTCCGGGCCCGCCAGAATGAGGAAATGATCAATCGGGGGGACGTTCCCGACTGTTTGAGTGACAAAATAAGGCAGGTATAGAGCCGCGAGCGATAGCGAAAGGGATCCAGGCGCAGTCACAGAACCGCGAACGATAGTGAGCGGGTTAAAGGACTCAAGTTGGGAGCAAACCCTCAGGCTTCAAAGTCGCCTCATGATTCTGCTCGCTACCGCTCGCGATTCTGTGCGACGAGGCGCCAGGCGAGATACCGGCCCGCGGAACGAAAAGTCATGTCGTATTCTTTGCTCCCGGCCGTCGCCAGGTTTCGCAGCTGATCAGTGGCATCGCCGAACGACGCTCCAAAAATCTCATCGCCCATTTGCAGAAACGAGGCATCGCGCGTGATGAGGTAAGCGTAACCAAAGGCATGATGAATCGTGGAGTTCAGATGCCGCACGCCGCGGACAACATTCGCATCGCCGTTCGTCGCGCGATCGCCCCAGCCGTGCTCGTAAGCTCGCGGATTTGCGAGGTTGCCGCCGCCCCAGAAATACCACATCCCCCGCCAACGATACTGCGGCATATCTGAGACGACTTCTTTTCGATAAGCATCGCGATAAAGATGACGACATGAGCGCGTGATTTGGTCGCGCAGACTGGTTTTGACCGCTGCGTTTGCAGTCAGTTGATGCAAAAGGATCGCGCTCTCGAGATACAGCCCAACCATGAATGGTTGCTCGGTGTTGCGATGTTTATCGGTAGGCGCCGAGCCCACGTCAGCATCCCAACGCCACGAGCCGTCCGGCTTTTGTAATCTCCCAAAGAAATTCACGGCCACGTCTTCCGCATCCGCCAGCAGCGCTGCGCGCTTGCGTGCGCCGTCAGTCGCCACGCCGGTTGACGATTTAAGAGTTCCGTTCGGGAACGACTGATAACGATCGGGCAGCACGCGGGCCAACATCGCTGCATACAATTGTGCGTATCCATCCTCACGCAGGTCATAGTAGAGCGTCGCATCATTGCGCCGCCGCTTCAGCCAATCATCAAACGTCGCGCGCACTTCGCGATAAAGGTAATCCCAATACTGCGGCTTGCCATCGAGCGCTCGCAGCATCAGTCCAGCGAACGCTTGCGAACGTGGCTGCAAGTGATTCGGACCCGAAATGACTGTGCCGAAGTCGACGTAAGGCGAGCCCCATAATGAATCAGCGATCTTGCGCGCCGCATCGAGAAACGCCGGGTCACCCGTCCGGTAGTAGTTGATGTACTCAACGTAGGCGGTGTCGTAATAAGTCGCGCGCAGGTAATGATCGTAGTTCCAGGAAGCCTGCTGTGTGTCGCGATGATTGGTGTCAGCCTTCGTGTTACTGACCGCCGCGAACTTCCACGAAGAGCTTAGCGTTAACTGGGCGTCCGATTGCACCGATGCAACCTTCACTTCACGATCCGTAGCGCCGTCCCGTATGCGCAGCCAGCCGTCGTAAAAAGGAGCCGGCCCGTTGGGATCGACTTCCGATCTGAATCGCGTACCGACGCCCGTGACGATCCGATCATTGCGTCCCACGCTGACAGTCCCGGCGAGAATGCGCGGCGCGATAGCCGGAGCTTCGCGAGCCTGCACGCGACCTTGCGCGATCTGCGTGTCATCGAACCATGGAAATGGATTGAGGCGGCTGCGCGCTTTCAACTGCGGACCGCAGATGAACGCGATCTCCGGACTCGGATACGTGACCAGTTCAGCCTGCATTTCCGGCGGCAGAGTCGCGGACGAATCAATCGTTCCCGCGCGTCGCGGCCTTGTCTGGTTCTGCGCTCCCAGTCGGACGTGCGCCGCGACCAACAGGCCGGCGACACATCCCAAAACCCACAGCACCGTAATCTTTTGCCGCATTTAACGAAAATAAGGCGAATTCGCGATTTATTCTATTCCGGGGGAGGGAGCCTTTGTGCGATGATGTTTTTTGAGCGGCAACGCCGCCCGGTCCGCAGCTCAACCTCGACGGCCTTCCCAGCGAGTTCCGAGTACTCCATCGATGAAAGTCCTGAGCTTAATTGAAGCGACAACCGTCACCGGTCCGGCCAAGAATCTTTTGAATTTTTGCCGGCTGATGCAGTCGTCTGAGTTCGCAGTTGACGGCAAGCCCTCCGTCGAAGTTTCGATCGTGACGTTTGATCGCGGCGCGTCAGTACCGGGCGCTGTAGCGATGGGATCGAACTCGCTTGATGCACCAGATCCGGTCGCTACCGCTCTCGGTACTGACACTCCATCGCCCAATGCCTTCGTCACCGCCGCGCGCGAAATGGGAATCACTGTCGACGTTATTAGCGAGCGCTTTCGATTCGATCCGTCCGTGATCAGTCAGCTGCGCACGATCGTCGCGCGGCGCGCGCCTGATGTGATCCAGACGCACATGATCAAGTCGCACTTCCTGTTGAAGCTTACGGGACTTGGCAGGACGCATCCCTGGATTGCGTATCATCACGGCTACACCAGTACTGACGCGAAGATGCTCGCGTATAACCAGCTCAATCGCTGGTCCTTGCGGTCGGCCGACCGCGTCATCACTGTCTGTGCTGCTTTCAGTAAACAACTGACTCGTGCCGGCGTGCGCGCCGAACGAATCAGTGTCTGCCACAATTCCGTCAAAGCGCCGCGCCGGATATCCCCGGCCGAACAGCGGGCGCTCCGAGAGCAATTCCAGATTAGTGATGACGAACGAGTGATCGTTTCGGTTGGACGTTTGTCACGCGAAAAAGGTCATGAGGATCTCGTGCAGGCGATCGCTTCCGTCTGCCAAATGGATCCGACGCTGAAATTCAAAGTGTTGTTGGTCGGTGACGGGCCGGAACACGCACAGCTGGAAAGCACGGCCGGCGATCTGCGGCTGAACGAAGAGATTGTTTTTGTCGGCCACGTGTCTGATGTCGCACCCTTCTATTCGATTGCTGATGTCCTGGCGCTGCCATCGCATAGCGAAGGCTCGCCGAACGTCCTGCTCGAAGCGATGGCTGCGGGAATCCCAGTGGTGGCAACCGCGGTCGGCGGCGTGCCGGAAATCGCGTTGTCGGGAGAGAACGCACTACTCGTCCCGGCGCGGCAACCGCATGAATTCGCCGAGGCCCTGCTCCAGATTTTGAGCGAACGAGATTTGGCTGAGAAGCTGGCAGCAAACGCGACGATTCGCGCGCGCGAATTTTGTCCCGAAGCCTACGCTCATCGCATGATTCACATTTACAAACAAGTCTCGGAGACACGAATCGAGCCGGAGTCGAGTTCAGACTCGAGCGCAGGCGTCCCGCTTGCAATACCTCGACCTTCATGGATGAGTGATCGCAAGCGAGACGCTGGCGCTCCAGTCACTATCGATCCCGTTGCTATCGCTTCGGGTACAGACACTTCAGCCTAATGCCCCGCGTTTCCGTGATCATCCCGCTCTTCAACAAAGCGCCGTTTGTCGGCCGCGCGCTTCAGTCTGTCATCGCGCAGACTTTCACGGACTTTGAATTGATCGTCGTCGATGACGGTTCGACTGATGACGGCGCTCAGATTGTTGAGCAGGAAACGGATTCGCGGGTGCGCCTAATCCGCCAGGACAACGCCGGCCCGGGCGCGGCGCGTAACCGCGGACTCGCGCAGGCACAGGGCGAATACGTTGCCTTTCTCGATGCCGACGATGAATGGTTGCCGGAATTTCTGGCTGAGAGTGTTCGGCTACTCGACGAAGAATCGAACGCGGGAGCCAGCGTGTCTGGCTACTTTGAGTTTCCCAAAAACATTTCGCGCGAACCGATGTGGCGCGAACGCGGCCTGCGCGACGGACTCACAAAGGTAGACGCTAACACAGAACCAGAAGTCGCGACCGCTTTACTTGCTTATATGACTCCTTGCACAACGCTTGCTCGCACCGATCTGCTACGAAAGTTCGGCGGATTTTACGAACGCGACCGTTGCGCTTATGGCGAGGATGCGCACCTGTGGCTCAAAGTGCTGCTTAACGAAAGCGTGATCGTCAACTTGGATCCGCTGGCCCGAATCCATTTCGAAGCATCAGGTTCAACCCAAACGCGTCGCAGCATGCGTCCCATTGAACCTTTCCTGATCGACGCAAGTGACATTCACGCGAACTGCCCGCCGCATCTGCGCGAACTTCTCGCGCGTGTGCTGGCGATCCGCGCCTTCAAGGCGGCGTGCATGTTGGGATATTGGGGACGTTGGCGCGAAGCGCGCCAACTGGTTGCTCGTTTCCGCACCGCGCGCGCGTGGAAGCTTCCCTACTACGCGTCTTCGCTGGTTTGCCGCACTCCCATCGCCGCGGTGATCGGCAAAGTTTGGCGCACCGCAACTTCGGTTGGGTAAGACATCGCGGCCAGGCTCTCGCAACTCACTCGCAGAATATCCCGGTAAAGTCGATCGTCTCCGCCCAGAGCGTTTGCATATTTTCGACCGCGTCTGGCGATCTCATTTCGCTGGGCATCGTCAGCCCACAACATTTTGATTTGTCTCGCCAGGTGCGCCGCATCTTCGGGCAGAACGATTGCCGCCTCGTCAGTAAGCACATCGCCGACTCCAGGACCGTCGCTGACAAGCACGCATTTGTTCATCGCCATCGCGATCAAATACGTCGCAATTCCGGCCGGGCCGATGTCGTCCTTGAATCTCGGGATCACGACGAGCCGCGCCTTCTGCACATAATCAAGAAACACTTCGTGACTGTTTGAGTCGTCGATTACGAGCTTCACGTTTGGCGGCAAGTCGTCTTCCCAGGTCGATGTTCCGTGGGCTGCCATCATGTCCTTCGGCTGCTGATGAAGAATTCCTGGACAGCCGGCTTGCCGCATCGCCGCGACAAACGTCTTCACATCGCGCATGGTGCGGCCTGCACACATCACGTATTCGCCCTCGGGCGGATTGCCCTCTTTCATTCGCCGCTTAATCGAATTGAGCGCGTTGACTTTGAATGGCACAAAGACTGCGCGATCGGCGCCGATGCCGTAGAACCTTTCGCAGCCGCGCAAATCTTTGAAATAGAGAACGAACCTGTCCACACGCCGGAAGAGAACTTTCTGCACGAGCGTCTTGAGGCGGCCCCGCAGAGACTTCGGCGTCCGCACGATTATGTCGACAGAGACGATCTTGAAGCGCGCAAACGGCATCAGCCACTTCAACGCGCAGGCGAGCATCAACCGCTGCGGGTCGGTATTCAGGATTAGCAGATCAGTGCTAAGACATTTTTTCAGAAACTTGATCGAACTCAGATCGTGTGCGAAATAATCAAAACGCGCAGAGACGCCACCCGAATGCGATTCATTCAGATCGTGAAAGTTCGTCAGAATGCGAACGGGATGTATCGTCATGATAGAGAGTTCTATTAAAGCCGGACTAGCTTCTGGTGAGACCAGGCGCGAACGAACGCTTGCGCGCCGCTGATTGCAGAACAGAGGCGAACGCGCCGCGAATCTTTTCGCGTTCTTCGATCGTGGGGATCGAAAGTGCCATTACGAAAATAGCGTAGAGGAACGAGAAGACTAAACCGCAGATGACCAGCACTACGAACGGCCGCTGGCCAAGCACAAACATGCGTACGATCGCAGTCAACGAACCCGCAGCCAGCGCCGCGACTGCCAACTTGCCTACGTCTTTCAGCAGACGCACATCCCGCCAACGCACATTCACAATGCTACATGCCTTGGCGCCCTCAATCAGACGATCGACAAGATTCACGCTGACCATCACGGTAATCGCGCCCAGCAAACCAAAATATTTTGTGCCGAACCAGAGTCCCACGAAAAGCACCACAATCGTGAGCAGACGCACCTTCAAGAGAAAGAAGCGATGCTCCGCGTGCGAACGAATGATCGGATCCGCAAGCACGATCAGGAACGGCAGCGTCGTCAGATTGATCGCGAAAATCGGCCAGCTCGCCAGGTACTGAGTGGTAAAAAGAAAAGAGATGAATTCTCTGCCCACCACCATCAACAGCGCATACAGCGGAAAGTAAATCGCGGCCAGCTTACGCATTCCCGCGGCGGTGATAGCAATAATCTCGTTGGTCTTGGCTTGTTTTTGCAGCTCGCTCACGCGCGAAATCAGCACCGGCCCAACCGACTCGCCGATGATTCCCACGAATGGCAAACTGAAACAACCGATTGCGTAAAGGGCAAAAGCCGCCGGTCCGAAACAATAGGAGACAAAATAGTTATGCAGGTCTCCCAGAACAATGTAGAGCAGCGCGCTGAAGCCAAACGGCAACCCATAAGCCAGTTGCCCGCGCATCGTGGGCCAACTGAATTCACTCCAGAATGATCCGAAGCGCGAACGTAGATAACAGCCTAGCGTTATCAGTTGCAGCGCTCCCCAAATCACCGTCGCAGTCAGCAGCGCCTCGATCGATCCAAAGAAGATTGCCGCGAAAACGAGCATCGCCGTTTTCAAAACCTGAGAGGCGACGATGAAAACCGTTGCCAGTCTGGGCTCGCCATTCGCAATCGATGCAACTTCCAGAAAACTTCCCAGGATGAGCAGCAGGATCAAAAGTCCGATGTGGCCGGCGTATGGGACCAGCGACTGGCTGTTGAGTATCAGCGCCAGCGAGTGCGGCGCCAGCAGAAACAGGATGACCGCCAAACTACCGACGACGCAGTTGAACAGAATGATGTTCAGGACGATCGAGCCGCCCTTTTCGCGCTCCCGCGGCAGGAAATAGAACGCGCTCGTCGCAAAGCCCAATGGAAGGATTCCGGAAATCGTTCCGATGACGAGAAACGCTTGTTTATAAAGACCAAAATCGTTCTGACTCAGGCGCCGAACCAGAAGCAATGGCAGCGCAAAACCAAAGACAAACGCCGCCGTCTTGGCCATGATCAGCCATGACGCGCGCGACGTGAGCGAAAGGTTTTGCTTTGCTTTACTCATCATTCGATGTCTCGCGTGCACAAGGTCGCAAGTCGCAACAACTCCGACGCCTGCGCTTCCCAAGTCAGTTCCTCGGCAACCAGCCGTCGCACTTCTTCCAGATTTGTTTCGAACGCTTTCGGACTGTCGAGATATGTCAGAATCGCATCAGCCATGGTGCGCGGCGAATCCGCCACGAGCAGGCGCCGTCGAATTTCCGAATCTAAGAACTCCACAGCCATGGTGGTGCCAATCACGTACGTGCCGTTCGCGACAGCCTCGACCACTTTGTTCTTGAATCCGCTGCCGCACACGAGCGGTGCGACGTAGAGTTCGCTCTGCGCAATTTGCAGCGCTAAGTCTTCAACATATCCAGTTACCTGAATTCGTTCGTTTGCGCGGGCAGTCAATTCAGGAACCGGATTCGCGCCGGCAATTACGAGTCGAATATCCGCGCGCTGCTGCAAGAGCGGAAAGACCTCATCGATAAACCAAAGAGCGGACTGATAATTCGGGGGGAAGTCCATGTTGCCGGTGAAGATTAGTTGACCCTTCGTCTTCGCGACTGAAACTGCGCGCAGTGATGCCACGCCATTCGCTACCACCTGGCTGTTGGGCTCGCGACTGATGTAACGCTGGTCGACCGGAGAAACAGCGAGGCTCAAGTCGGCCTGGCGTGAGTAATACCTTTCGTGAATCCATGCCTCTGCGGCGAGTTGCATTGAGCGCAGGAGTTTCGACAGGCGCGCGCGCTTCACATGTAACCGCGCCTCGCGCAGGTGATAAAGAAAATACGAATCGACCCAGTCAACAATGGTGGTCGTCGACCCGATGGCGGGCAGCGCGAACAAAAGATCACGCGACATGAAGATGCAGACATCAATCGGATTGGCGGAGATTATGCTGTTCAAATCATCCGCGAACGATCGCTGGGCAGAACCTAACACCAGGTTTGCCGCGCCCGGATAGAGCGCAAGATGCGCCAGCTTCCCTTTCACTTTTGGATGCCGGTACTCAATTGAAAAATAATCAGTAATGACGCCCTGCGCTTTCAATCGCTCGAGAAATTTCTGCTTCTCAGCGTCGTCGTCAGCTTTTCGTTTCGGAACTGCGAAGTAAACTTCGTGACCTTGCGCCCGTACCTGTCTGGCAAAGCTGATTAATCTCAGGTTTCCACCGTGGGCAGCACCGAGGCGGTAGTCAACATCGGCAATCCATAGAATCTTCAAAGCGCGTTCTGACTTGGGAGCGCTTTTAAGCGGCGCAGTCTTTTGCGCTCGCTGCAAGTTATTAGCGCGAGCGAACGGAAACTCAGCGACGGCATTCGCCGGTGCGGTTTCGAATTCTGTGTCAGCCAGCAGGACAGTCATTAGCTTCAATATCGCAGACGGTAATAAACAAGCTTCACGTACTCGGCGCCTACCATCCTCCAGCCCCAGCGCGAAAGCCACCAGGTTGCCGGCGCCGGCGTCAGCCATCCCGGCGGTGGGCCATCAATCCCAATCTGAAGATTAGCCTGTGCCGAGGCATTCTCAATCGACCACAGCGCGCGTCGTGTGTGATACGCAGAGGTGACCAGCAACAGACGATGCAGCCCATGCTCGGCGGCGAAATCGCGAATGCGCGCGCATTCCTGAAATGTGCCGGCGCCAATTTCAGAAACGACTTGAATGCTTCGCGACGGCACGCCCTGCGCTTCTAATTCATGAACTGCGAGCTCAAAGAAAAACGGATTCCGCTGCTCACCTTGCGACCAGCCACTCATCAACTTTTCATTGGTGATGATTACCAAAGGCGCTTTGTGCTCATGAAAAAGTTTCGCCGCCCAACTGGTTCGTTCGCGGTAAGTCGCAGAGCCACTCAGAACCACAATCGCATCCGCCGCCGGCAGGTCCCGTTTGACGATGAGCATCCGCGCGGCGCCCCACGCAGCGACCGGCCACAACGCCAGCAGCATGGCCAGCATGAATGACGCAGTGCGCACTCGCGACTTCTTCCGCCCGCGAGCGTGAGCCGGCGTGGCGCTGAATCCGCCCGCTACTGATTCTATTGATTGAGTTGCCATTCTTGAGTGATTGGTGAGGTCGCGATTTTCGTCGACAGTAATTCGTCGTACAGCTCGAGTGTGTTTCGCAGGTGATGTTCCGAGGCGAATCTTTCTTCGGCCACGGCCTTGCTGCGCGCACCCATTGACCGCGCGCGTTCGCTGTCATTGAGGAGATGAATAATTCGATCGGCCATCGTCGCATGATCTCCCGACTCAACCAGGAAGCCTGTTTCACCCTCTGCCACCGCTTCGCGCAGGCCGCCGACATCTGTCGCCACCACCGGCAAGCCGGCAGCCATGTACTCGAGGATCGCATTGGCGAAACCCTCGGCCCGTGAACTCAAAACGCCGATGTCCGAAGCGAACAGTAACTCTGCGACGCGATCGCATCTCCCGATGAAAAATACGTCATCAGCAATGCCCAACTCCGCGGCGAATTCGCGCAACATCGGTTGCAATTCACCTTCGCCGGCAATAATAAAGGCCGCGTCCGGCACCGCCCTGCGTACCAGTGTCGCAGCGCGCAGAAACATCGGATGAGCTTTCACCGGGTTATGCAGATTCGCCACGATCGTGACGAAGCGACGATTGGACGGTAGCCCAAACACTGCGCGCGCTTCTTCCCGTCGAATTCCATCTCGAACTTTCAGCCGATCAAGATCGAGCCCGTTGTAATGCTGAATAATCCTTTTGGGCGCGAGACCTTCTCGAATCAATTGGTTCTCGACCATTTTGCAGTTGGCGATAACGCGATGCGCCAGGCGAAATGCCATGCGCTCGACCCGCTTTTGCATCGGCGTCCGAAAGCCTTCGGTCTCGCCTTTCGAAGTTACCCGCGCGGGTACCCGCGCCAGGAATGCGCCGGCCATTCCGAAGACATTCGTGTAGAAACAGTGCGTGTGCACCACGTCGATGCGGTTCTCTTTCAAAAATCGGGTGAAGCGGCGAAGCTGCCTGGCGAAATTCAGATCGTAAAAGCTCGTCAATGCATATTCCGGAATTTCGCCGACGCCCAGCGCTTCCGCGTCCGCGCGCAGCGAACCCTTGTCCTGCAGGCACGCAATGCGCACATTGCATCGTCCACTTTCATGCAGTTGTCGCAGCAGTTGCAGCGCCTGGCGCTCGCTGCCGCCTTGCTCGAAACTGTCGATGATGAAAAGGACGTTGGGCTTCATTTCATATCACTGTTTGACAGGTTCGCGAATCGGTTCCCAGCGTGCGTAACGTTCACCCCGCGCCAGCTTGTAAAGCGCGAGCACTGAAGCCACGTTCGTCAAGACAAAGTATTGGGGAAACACGAGCAGACGGCTGCGCAAGCCAAATCGCTCCATGATCAAACCCGCCAACGCGCAGCCATAACAAATCAGTTGTGCCGCGAATATGAGCCGGTAACTCAGCGCAGTTGGAGCGAGAAAACCGCACGTGATCAACGCGACCATCAGAAAAACCGGGACGAGATATCGCATCACCTTGTGCGAGAAGAGCTGCACGGCGTAGAACCCGCTGCGGAACGGATTCATCATCGCTCGGTGTTGCCAGAGGTCGTTCAGCGTCTGCGTGATGACGCGCACGCGCATGCGCAATTCGTTGTCAACGCGTCGATTGGTTTCTTCAAGGCAAACCGCATCGGGTTCAAAGACGGTGCGCAGGCCTTGCTGAATCATTTTGGTGGCGATCAGAAAATCGCCGTGAGCCTCGGGATAGAGCGGCAGGTAAGCCGACTTGCGCACCGCGTACATGCAACCCGAGGCGCCAATCAGCGAGCAGGCGCGGCTTTCTTGCCGCCGCAGGAAGACTTCGTAATTCCAATACGATACGGCCCCGCGCCCGATGCCTGAGTCGGTGGGATCGACATAGATTAAACGCCCCGCAACGCAACCAACGGTCGCATCGGAAAAATTGCGAACCATCGCGCGCACCACATTCGGCTCGTACATCGTGGTCGCATCAGAGAAAACCAGGACCTCGCCCTGGGCACGCTCCACGGCCGAGTTCTGCGCAGTCGTCTTTCCGAATCTTTGCGGTTGTCGGTAAAGCTTAACGCCGCGGGTAGCAAACTGCTGCACAATCTCATCGGTGCGATCGCCGGAACAATCTGAGGCGACGATTACTTCCAAACGGTCTTTCGGATAATCGAGGGCGAGGGTGTTTTCGAGTTTGGCGGCGATGTCGCGCTCTTCGTTGTAAGCCGTGATGATGAAGCTGACTGTGGGCTCGAAAGTATCGGCGCACTGGCGACGCGGTCGTAGGCTGGCGACGAGAAACACCAGCACCGGATAGCCGACGTACGTGTAAGCGAGCGCGGCAATGCTCAACCAGAAAAGAACGGTCGTGATGACTTTGATGTCCATGATTTAAGCCTCTGCAGTTCGGGCTCGGGATGTTCTCAGCGATCGCTTCTTTCGTATCTTACGGTTCTGCACTACCACCAGGCGGCCGGTGTCCGCTTCGTAAATGCGGCGCACGCAGACGGCGTAGCCGACCAGGTAGTAGACGTACCAGACATAAGGAACAGAGAGGAAGAAACTCGAAACCATATAGCCGATGAGCGCCCCTTCCACGCCCAGCGCTAAATAAAAGAACGGTGACTTTTGTCGATCGGCGGTTGTTTCTCGAACTATCTGGCCCAACTTCCGCAGGGGTGAAACCATGAACACGACGTAACATCCGAGCGCGAACACTCCCATTTCCGATGCGACCTGCGTGTACGAGTTGTGAGTAACCAGGCCTCTGAGAGACATCTGTCCCGCATAGTTACCCATGCCGATGCCAAAGAACGGGTGACGAATGGCGACGTACAAAGAGCGGAAAAGTTCGCCGCGGCGCGCGTCTGCCGATTGCACCGGATCGAGGCTGGGCACAAAGATCGACAGCAAGCGCGTGCCATAGCCGCCCGGAGCAAACATGAGAAAGGCGAGCGTGACCATCACTAACCCCAATACAATCCCCACACGATTCTGATTGCCGAGTTTCAACGCGAAGAAAACGAGGATCACAATCAGACCGATGAACGCGCCACGCGAATACGAAAGTACGATAGCGGCCACCAGAAGAATCGCGCATAAAGCGGAGGCAATCTTGATTAGCTTCTTTCGTGATCCAAACACCGCCGCGGCCACAATCGGAAACATGGTCACCAGGTGCAGCGCCATGTCGTTCGTGTTGCCGAAAATCCCCGTACCTCTGCCGGCAGCCCGATAACCTTCAACCGTCAGCAAGCCACTGCGATAGTCGTTGATGGCCGCGAAGCCCAACCAAATCGCGGCCGCGACGCCCAGGAACAGCAGCCCTTTCAATCTGGCCGGAGTGCTGGCCACGTTGACCATCACAATGAAGATCGCGACACAGCGAATGAACGTGGTAGTGAACACTTGCGCCGCGTCCGCCGGACTCATCGCCAGGGGAACATTGATGACGGCGAGCAGAGCAAACAGCAGGATTAGTTTTACTTCCGGTAGCGTGACACTGAGATTTCCTTCCAGCGCAAATTGAGTCGGCACGAAGAAGGCCAGCGTCATGATGCCGATCACCAGCGCGATTGAAGCCGTGACTGGAGACGGATAGAACTCGCTCGGACGGGCGTAGAGCACCAAGGTGAACGCGAACAGTGCGATGTATGAAAAGCTGTGGCCACTCTTCAATTTCTTTGAGGGAATGCTTTGCAGGCCGGGGGCCGGCTTAACTGCGTCTACTTTTGCCGCGCCTGACTGACCCGGAAAATTTACGACCTGGTTGCCCTTCTGCCCGGGTTCACTCGGCCGTCGCGCGCGAGTCGGAACGACTGAGTCATAACTCGTTTTTGTTTGGGACCTAATCATTGCGGCGTCGTCTTAAAACCAAAGAAGCGCAGTCGTCCTGCGCTTCTCGGATAGATTTTGTGTGCAAACAGGCGCAGATTAAGCAACCACTTCTTCTTCGCCCATCGAGACAATTACACGCACGCGTTCGCGCAGGGCCAGCTCGAACATGCGCGCGTCTTCAACCTCCGCAAACGCCAGCGCCCGCAATTCCTGTTCAATGCGCCGCCGATAGTCGGAGACCAAAGAGTCAGAAACTCCTAATGTCGCCGCTACTTCCAATTGCGTCGCGTGGTCAGGGCTCAAATAGCAGTGCCAGAGCACGCCCAACATGCGGTTGTACTGTTTGATTTTGCCGCGCACATTCCCCCGCAGGTTCGTTAAGAACTTATCTACGGATCCGGCGGCTTCACGTTGCGACTCATGCCGTAACAGGCTTTCTTCG
>Ga0134126_10000799_pt1 | contig 39637 bp, 36 predicted proteins | sample KB31752_FD_96881 | JGI IMG/M metagenome (GOLD analysis project Ga0134126, IMG submission 96881) | Terrestrial soil microbial communities with excess Nitrogen fertilizer from Kellogg Biological Station, Michigan, USA - KB3-175-2 | ecosystem: Environmental > Terrestrial > Soil > Unclassified ...
GGTGAGTGTGAGCACGGTGCACAATCGCAATGGCCAGACGCTGACGGTCACCAGTGCGACCAATACGACCAGTTACAGCTACGACCTGAACGGGAATGTCGTCGGGATCTCAGATAACCTCGGGTCACTCGAGTCGCGAGCCTATGACAGCGCCGGGAGAGAGGTGACCGATACGGATGCTCGCGGCGTTATCACCCGCCTATCCTACGATGCCGCCAATCGGATTTTGAGCCGCACCGTAGACACCGGCGGCCTGGCGCTGACCACGACCTATCAGTATGACGGACTCGGTCTGGTCGAGCAGGTCGTCGCTCCGGGAAACAAAATTACGGCAACCACCTACGATCGCGACGGGCGCGTCACCCAGGTGGTGGTCGACCCATATAACGCCACTACCAATCCCAACGGTCTGAACTACGCCACGACCTACGTCTACAACAGCGAGGGCGACGCCAAAACCGTCACCGTGACCCAAGGTGCAGGCAATAGCACTGTGCGGGTCACACAGTATACCTTCGATGCCATGGGCCGTCGCACTCAGGAGGTCGTCGATCCAGCGAACCTGAAGATCACGACAAATTACAGCTACGACGCCAACGGCAATCTCGTCCATAAGATCGACGCAAACAACAACTCCACCTGGTACGTCTATAACGCTGACAACCAGCTTCACTACACCATCGATGCGCTCGGGGGCATCACTGAGACCACTTACGATGCGGATGGGCGGGTCGCATCGACGCGGCGCTATGCGACCCCCATGACCCCGCCGGCCTCAACCGTCAATCTCCTCAGCGAAACGCAGATTACCCCCGCTCCGAATAGCGCGGATCGCCTCGAGCGCAATTACTACGACGGCGATGGGAGGGAGGTGTACACGATCGATGCGGCCGGCACGGTGACGCAGCGGACGTACGATACCAATGGCGATGTCATTCAGCTGCGGGTAATCAGCACGGCTACCCCATTGACGGGGACATACGCAAACGCGGCGGCAGTCAAGACCGCACTGGGGACCGCAGGGACGTCGCTCGGCTCTTCCGACCGCGTGCAATGGACTGTGTATGACGCGCGCGGTCGCGCCATTTTCAATATCGATGCGCTGGGCGCGGTGACGCAGACTCAATATGACGCAGCCGGCAATGTGGTCTCGAGCACCGCTTATGCCACGCAGGTCACTCCGCCTTCGACCCTCGTTACCAGCATCAGCGCAAGCGGCCAGACGGTCACCGTAAACGGTAGCACCACCATCACGGTGGCGAGCAGCGGCAATGACCGCACGACTCGCTATTGGTATGACAACGCCGGGCGTCAAGTCTACTCACTCACTGCGGCGGGATCGCCCAATCAGACTCTCACGCGCACGCAATACAACGACGCCGCCCGCACCCAGACGGTCACGGTATACGCGAAAGCTCCGACCATCCCCGCAGGCGCGACGACGAGCGACCTGCAAAACGGCACGAATGGGGTCGTGATCACCACTAGCGCCGGTACAACCTTGTCTACTGGGCAGGTGGTGGGAGCGGATCAAACCACAACGACCTACTACGATGCCGCGGGACGGGTGAGCAAGATCACTGATGCGCTCAACCATAGCGAGACCTACACCTACGATGCGGAAGGAAACAGGACCAGCTACACCAACAAAAACGGGCAGACCTGGACGTATCTATATGATGCGGGTGGACGGCTGATCGAGGAGGACAGCCCCTATGTGGCCGTGACCAATGTCACCGGATCCATGACGAGTACCACGCTGGGCGCCCCCCTTCCCACCGCCACCGTCTCGATCGTCTCGCGCATGACCTATGACGGGCTGGGGAACGTCAAGACTCTCACCGAGGGCATAGAGCACTCCAGCAACGGAACCGAAGACACTTCTCATGAGCGCGTAACCACCTACGGCTACGATCCGCTGGGACGGCAGACGTCGGTCACCCTGCCGTCGGTTCCCGTCTACAACGGAATCTCGACCACTGAGGTCGATACGGCCGGCTCTCTGGTTGGGGCCAATAGCACCCCGACCATCATCACCACCCAGGTGACCTACAACACTCTGGGAGATGAGATCGCCAGCCGCGATGCGGCCGGGAACTACAGCTACAAGGCCTATGATCAACTGGGTCGCGTCATCTATGAGATCGACGCGATGAGCTACGTCACAGGTTATACCTACGACGCCTTCGGCAACAAGCGCACCACGACCCGTTACGCCAACACACTCGTCGGCTCGATCAGCGGGACCACTCTGACGGATTTGAGGGCGAGCGGAACCACCATCACGGCGATCAACGGCGGCGCCTCGAGCACGGTGACGGTGAGCGTGAACAGCAGCCAGGACCGCACCGTCACTACGACCTACGATAGTGACAATCGTGCCACGCAGGTAACCCAGCCCGCGGTCTTTGCATTCGTGCCCAACGTGCAGGCGGCCGGCGGACAGACGTTCACCGCAGCCCCGACGACCTCGTACACATACAATGCTTTCGGGCAAGTGGTACGCACCGGCCAGCTCGTGAATCCCAACACGAGCACCTGGGCCTACAGCTACAGCTATTACGATCAGGTCGGCAACAAAGCCGCTGACGTCAATGCCGACGGCTACCTCACGACCTATAAGTATGACGCGGAGGGAAATCTCACTGACCAGATCGAGTACGCGCAGGCGGTGAGCGGTGCCAGCATAAGCAATCAACCGGCACCGACACCGTCATCCAACGACCGCGAGACCCAATACCAATACGATCAGCTCAACCGCCAGGTCACGCGGACACTGAAGGCGGTGCAATACACGCAGATCACCAGCGGCTCCGGCGGCCTCAGCGTAAATGAGGCAGCATCCGCGGATGCGATCACCTATTACGCCTATGACGTCCTCGGGAATCAAACCAGCGTCACGGCGAATGGTGCAACCGCCTACACGTACTATGACGTACTGGGACACGTCATAGCCACCATCGGACCGGCGAGCAACCGGGGCGACGGCACGACCGTAACCCCACTGACCCTCATGCAGCGTGACGTGTACGGAAACCTGGTCGCCGAGACGCAGTATGCGTCGGGAGTGACCACGATGCCCGCTGCCGGGGTCGCTCCTACCGCGGCAGCTAATGGCCACGCTGACGGCGATGAGGATCGGTTCACCATTATCCTTAGGGACGCGGAGGGACATGCGCTCAGAACGGAGCAGGTGCTCACTGCGTTGAACAGCGGGGTGGGCAACATAAATGTGTACGATGCCTACGACGCGAGCGGCAATCTCGTCAAGGAGTATCAGGCGGCCAACAGCACCGATACGCTGGTGACGTTCTACTCCTATGACAAGCTGGGTCGGCAGACCGACGTCATCAAGCCACAGTCTCTCGGCGGTAGCAATATCGTCTCCGATCAGTACAGCCAGTACAACGCCTTTGGCGAAGTCACCGGGAAGGGAACGGGTAAATACGGTGATACCAAGGTCAATCAGGAATTCTTCTATTACGATCAAGCCGGCAGGGTGTACCTCACCAATACGGGCGATGGCGTTTATAGGGCATACCTCTACAACTTGGCCGGCAAGTCCACGGGCAAGCTCGAGGATCAGTGGACCACGACCGGCACCAGTTACGACCTCAGTGCGCTGAGCTCGCAGCCCTCCGCTGCGAATGCCTACAGCGCTTATCTTGCGGGTGGTACCAACGCACTGATGTTTACCCAGACGCGCTACGACGCGATGGGCAACGTGGTGGAAGAGCGGCTACCGGTATACAGCTCGCCGAACTCCGCTGATGCGATCAACAACAGCACCGTGCAGGTGCAGACGATCAACGGCATCACCTACCTGACCTGGAACGCGCCGGCGGATACCACTCTGCACGCCACGTTGCTGATCGACGGCGTGGCGAAGACGTTCACAACGTTGTCCTCGTCAGGCAATGAATATGGCTATCAGGCCGGGTTCGCCGTGACCGGGATGTCCGGCACTCACTCTTACAGCATCCAGTACAGCCGCCCCGGGGACACCACCGTCTTCGGTGAAGCGACCGGAACGTTCAACCTCAACAACACGACCTCTCTGACGATCTCGCCTGCGGCGAACGGCATCGTGAGTGGCGTCAGCGCGGTGCTCTCAGGCTCCAACCTTCAGGTATCCTGGACGGCAGACAATACGTCGATTGCACCCACTTTCGCGATCCTCGTTGGGGGTGTCTGGAAAAGTTACACGGGCACCATAAACGAAAGCAGCGTGGTGACGGTCACCCTGCCGGCGCCGGCGGCAGGTACTTATCAGTACACGATCACCGATTCCCTCAATGGCGTGACTGAGGCCGATGGTGCCGGGACGATCACCATCACCGGAGCCACCACAACCACGTCGCTGGCTATCACGGCGGCGACGACCGGAACGGTGAACACCCTCAGCGCCTCCGTGAGTGGGTCCACTGCCTCGGTGAGCTGGGTGGCCGACAGCGGAGTGACGAGCGCGAGCTTCGCGATCCTGATCGGAGGAACGTGGACCACGTATTCGGCGAGCCTCACGGAGAGTGGCGCATGCAGCGTCAGCTTTCCGCTGCCCGCCGCAGGGACCTACCAATATCGCATCACCGACCTGGTGAACGGGGTGACTGAGGCGCAAGGCACCGGGACCATCTCCTTCACCGCCGCCAGCAGCAGCACGACGACCACCGGAAGCGCGACTCCGGCCGCGGTCTGGTACACGCCTGCGCCGGTATCGGCCGCCGCGACTGTCGGGACGCAGGGCAGTGGGACCATTACTTCGTCGGCCACTCCCGTACAGACCCCCATTCGTAACGAGTCCGGTCAGATCACGGGCGAGACGGACTCCTGGAGCGGAACGGACTCGGTCAATCTGACCTGGCTGAACCTCGCTGCGGGAACCTATACCGTAACCATCCACTACAACACAGCCGCAAATGCCACGTTCGGCATCGCGTCCGTCGCCGCCACAAAGTCCTTCAGCATCACAGGCGGGTCCGGTCAGTCGTTCTCCTGGGGCGATCCGACGCAGACGAACTCCTTCGCCTCGGGTGGCATCAGCTCAATCAGCTATTTTCAGATCCTGCAAGGCAGCACGGTGGTGCGCGACTCGCGCAATGCCGGGGTCACCAAGACAACCATTTCCTGGGCAGCTCCGGCAGACACTACGTACAACGGAGCCCTGCAGTACCGCGTGACGGGGACATCGACGTACACGCTGGTCAACGCCACCCGCTCGGGAAGCACGTTCCAAGTACCGCTCAGCGAGCTCGCTCCGGGCACTTACGACTACATCGCAGAGGTTTTTCAGAACACGGCCGAATCACCGACCAACGAGACTCAGGTTTCCGGCCAGTTCGTGGTCGCAGCCAGCTCGGCGTCGATTTCGAGCCAGACCGGCACTCCGGCCTACTTGAGCGGCGTGGCAGTAAGCGGCACCAACCTCACTTGGGCGCACGCATTGCCCGCGGGCGACACACTGCAGGTCCAGCTGACGGGGCCGAGCACCCAAAATCTCACTCCAACCACCTCCAATGGAACGAACTACACCGCCAGTTTCAACGGTATCGCCTCGGGTACGTACAGCTACGTAATTAATTACATCCACGCTGGCGCGACGTACCTGCAGGGCAAAGGCACCATCTCGATTACGACGACGACCACGACGACGCCCGCGACCGCGAGCATCGGGGCGCCGACACAGCTCTCGACCGTAGCAGGACTTTCGGATCTCGGGAATGGCGTCTTTGGGTGGACTACAGCTGAGAACGCCGGTGACGGCGTCGTCTTCCACTACAAAGCCTCGGGCGCGTCAACGTGGGCGGGTACGCTCGCGGTTTCAGGGACCGGTCCCTTCTCGGTGAACCTCAGCAGCCTCTCCGGCAGCATCGACTACGAGATCGACTACACCGCTTCGGGTGGCGCTCAGCCTTATCGGGTCGGTCGCGGTACGGTTGCAATCAACCGCACGACCAATCCGGGATCGGCCTCTATCGGCGCGCCGGCCAATCTATCGGCCGTCAGCGGCTTTGCGGACCTCGGCAGCGGCAACCTCGGCTGGACGACTGCCGCCAACTCCGGCGACAGGGTCGTGTTCAACTACAAGGCTTCAGGAGCCGCCACCTGGGCCGGAACGCTGCCTGTCACCGGCGCCTACCAGGTGAACATGAATGGTCTCTCGGGCAGCATCGACTATGAGGTCGACTACATCGCCTCGGGTGCCGCCCAGCCGTATCGCGTCGGCCGCGGTACGATCACGGTCAATCACGCCACCTCCGGTACGGTCACCGATACCACGCTTGCCTCGCTCACTCCCACATCCGCTGCGCCATACGAGCTACAGACGGTGGATCGTTGGGGCAATGTAACGGCGTTTACCGATACGTCCACGCACACCACCCAATACGCCTACAACCGCTACAACGAGGTGATGCGCAAGACCGATCCTGCGGTCACGACCGTGTCGGTGGCAATGACCGGGAGCGGTCAGAATCAGACGGGTACCGTTTCCACCAGCTCAGGACCGGTCAGCCCGGTTTCCCATAACTACTACGACCAATTCGGGCGCCTGATCGGTACCCAGGATGCCGACGGCAATATCAATCAGCAGACGGAAAATGCGGCGAACCAGGTCATCAGCGAGCAGCACGCGGATGGAGGTCACACGTCGTACGTCTATGACGCGTTTGGCGACCAGATTCAAGTGACCACGAGCGTCACCGCAACGACCAGCTATAAGACACGGAATGCCTACGATCAGGTGGGTCGTTTGACGGACACCGAGCAGGAGCTGGTTGCGAACACTTTCACCGGAGCCGCGACAGGGTTCGCGAACGACCTGCTTCCGGCAAGCAACGTCAACGTCATCCGCAACAGGTACGCGTATGACGGTGCGGGCCGCAGGACAAGCAGCACCGACGGAGCAGGCGATGTCACGCGCACGACCTACGACCTGCACGGCAACGTAATCTCCACGCTCACGCCGACGAACAAAACTACCCTCTACGGGTACGATATCCAGGATCGCAAAACCAGCGAAACCGATCCCGACTCCCACACACAGTCATGGACGTACGATTATTTCGCTCACCTTAAGACTCACGTGGACATGGGCGGAGCCACCTTCACCTATACGTACGACACCAACCGGTCATGGCTCCTCACTTCCGCCTCCAGCACGGCGGGCGTCTCCTTTGGCGCGCAGAGCAAGGCGTATAGCTACGACACTGCCAATCACCTCATCAAGATAAACGATACCGGCGTCAACAGCGCTACCTACTACAACTACGACCCGTACGACCGCATCAACCATCAATGGACCATCGACGACGGATTGATCGCCGATGACACGCGCACTGACTACGACGCGATGGGCCGTATCTCGCATCTATCGGGAGTAGGCTACAGCGCAAGCTACTATTACGACGCGGCTGGCAACCGTACCCACATCGCGGCGAGCTATTCGGAGGCGGCAGGTGCCGTGGGCACCCAGGATCTCTGGTACGGCTACGATGCGATGAATCGTGTCCTGATCAGTCAAGGGGTCGAGACCGGCACTACGATCGGAGAGACTCCCAGTCAGGGAACGATTTTGACGTATGACTGGCGTGGTGATCGCACCTCGGCCACCACTGATGGAACCGTTATTACCGAATTCGTAAGCGAGTCGGGTACTACGTATACCAGCGCTAACAACGTCGGATACTACACGTACGCCTACGACGGGGCCGCGCGCCTCACCGATACGTATGTCCAGCCGTCGGGGACGACCTCCGCACCGCCTGTCGACCTGGAGTCGCGTAAATACGATCAGGCATCGCGGATCACGGTGGACACCACACAGTTCGTGGAGGGCTTTCAGCTATCCAACCGAGCCCAGACGAATACGTACAACGCGGATGGAACCCTGGCATCGACGGTCACCAAGAAAAACGGGACCAATGAGTCTTCAGTATCCTACAGCGGCGGCTATGACGCCGCTGGTAACCTGACTGCCTACAACATAACTGTCTATGCATCTGACGGTGTCACCGTCTCCTACACGAGTAGCAATTCGTTCGCGTACGCGCTCGGTGACTCATACCTGCAGACCAGGCATACGGTTAACAACAGTGCAGGCGGCCCCCTGAGCGGCTCAACGACCAATACCTATAACGTCGATCAGCAGCTGATACAGTATGTCGATGCTCAGAACAGCGGCAACAACCGCTATTTTTTGAACAACGCGCAAGGACAGGTACTCACCGTCGTCCAGGGAAATGACGGCACGTACGGCAGTAACACACAATACGGCGGCAATGCCGCCGCTATGACCGCGTTCACGAACGCGCTGATTTCCGGCTCGGGTTTCTTCCAGAGCGCCAATGCGCAGTACTTCTTCTACGACTCCAAGGGGAATTCGGTCGGCACGTTCGGCCAGCTGAACGGCGGGCTGAAGGCCAACTTCGATGTGAACTTCACCCCTGTCTCCCAGCAGTACCCGCTGGAGGAGCCGCCAAAGTACGTGGTGGAAGCTGGGGATACTCTCTCGATCATCGCGATGCGCGTCTACGGGGACGCTTCGCTCTGGTACATCATTGCCCAGGCCAATGGGCTCACTGACCCGAATGCGACGCTGACCCAGGGATCGACGCTCACCATCCCGAACGTCGTCACCGCGCCGCACAATAACGCTCAGAGCTTCAAGCCTTTCGATGTGTCCCAGGCTCTCGGCGATACCACTCCGACGCAGCCGATGCCGCCGCCCCCCCACCACGGGGGAGGGTGCGGGGGCTTCGGACAGCTTCTGGTGCTCGTGGTGGCGATCGTGGTCACGATCTACACCGCGGGAGCTGCCGCCGAGGTTCTGGCCCCTGCAGCGTCCACCGGCGCTGGAGCATTCTCGACGGGCTTGGGAGTTCTTACCGGGACCGCCTCCGTCTCAACGGGCGTCGCGGTTACAGCCGGGGCGGTCGGCGCCGCCGTCGGATCCGTAGTCAGCCAAGGTGTGGGGATTGCCATCGGGGAGCAGAGCTCCTTCAACTGGGGCGCAGTCGCGAGTGCGGCCGTAACGGGTGGCATCGGTGCCGGGCTGGCGAGGTCAGGGGTACTCGGAGAAGCCGCTGACGCGCTGGATATCCCCTCGGCCGCAGAGCCCGTCTTCGACGCTGCCGTTAACAGTGCTGCCAATCAGGCAGTAGATATCGCACTGGGACAGCAGAACGGGTTTAGCTGGGCGGCCGTGGCCGCTTCTGCCGCCGCAGCGCCAATCGCCAATGAGCTCGGCAAAGAAGCCGGCTCGGCAGTTGGGGATGAATTGCAAAGCAGCGCGATCGGCGACTTTACTCAAAAGCTGACCACAGGAGAGGTCAATGGGATTGCATACGGCCTGGCTACGGGAGGCAAGGTCAACTACGTGCAAGTCACTGCCGATGCCTTCGGCAATGCCATCGGTAACGGCATCGTGCAGGCCGAGGCTGGACCGCAGTACGGGCTGACGAACGAAGAGCAGCAGCAGGAGTACGGTGACATCAATGCCAGCACTACTGCCGCGGTCAACCAGGACAGTAAGCAAATCGCCAACGCCGCGGGCAGCTCGCTCCTTGCACAGGATGCTCCGCTGACGGACAACTTGCAGCTGTCCGACCCGGAAATCCAGCTCCAGAACATCACTGTGGATCTGAACTCCGTTCCCTTACCCGCGATGCCCAGCATCGGGGCCGCACCCCCTGCGCCGGTGAACGATGCCTTCACCCGGTACTGGAACGATAGCGTCGCGCAACTCACCGGCGGGGTATCTCCGAGCCTCGCCACCGCCTTCAATCAGATGCTCTCAGGTTCTGGGACGAGTAGCGGCCCTCAGGCCGGAGAAGCTACCGGATATGGCCTGCCTCCAATCGAAGAGTTCGGCCCGGGGTATTTTGAAACCCAGGCCAACACAGCCTTTTCTGAGGCAGCGAACCCGAATAACAGTGTGGGTCAACGCGCGATATTTGGTCTGCTCGGGCTGGCTACCGAGCCGGTAGCCATGGTCGAATCCATTGGCCGTAGCATTGAGAATGCGGCCGCGGTAACAGGCCAGGAGGTCGCGCAGGCGCAATTGCAGTATCAGGCAGGCAATACAGCCGAGGGCAACATAGCTGCGCTGGGCGCGCTGGAATACGGGGCTGAAGGGTTCACGGTTGTAGGGTCGTTGCTGATGCCCGGTTCGGAGGCGCTGGCCAGTTCGCCGACTCTCAGCGAGGCGGCGAGCGCGATTGGCAATCGCGTTCAGCAGGGCTTCGGTCAGTTGAGCGATCTGTTCGCTGGAAGTCCTGGGAGTATAGGGAACAGCGGTACTCCACTTGCGGCACAGCTCGGGCAGCTCGACTTCGGCTCACTTGTTCCCGAGAGCAGCACATACGCGCCGACGGTTGGCTCCAATGCGTTGGCTGAAGATGTTCAAGCTGCTAACCGCGCGCTGGTTTTCGATCACCTCACGAATCAAGCCGGCTTCTCAGAGGCTCTGGCGCAACAGCACATGGCGGCAATCGACTTTACGCAACCTGTATCCCTCGAGACGCTTGACCCTAATACAGTTCTGCAACAGTATGTCCACACAGGAGGAAACCTCGGCAACTACTTTGCTCCTGTGGGTACTACGCCTCTTCAGTCGGGCCTAGTGGTTACCGATCAAGTCCCGGGAGTGTTTCAGAATACGGAATCGGTGGTTGCTCTGAAATCGGTGACAGCTCCCGATTACCTGTTTCCGCCGGGTCAAATTGTCCCGGGTTCCGGTGCAGGAGGTGGAGTACAATACTTTATCGTCAACAAGAACGTGTTCGTGCCTGTAACGCCATGAGTTCTCCGATATGAAAGGACCTTACAAACTCGGAACGTTGCATTCGCCTCTGCCTCCAGCGACAACGAGCTGGGAACACACGAGGCTCTCTCGTGGATCGCGCTATAGAGTTGCGGGGTCGTTCGTCGATGCCGACGGTGATGAGCATCCATCGGGAGAGGAATGGATTTTTCTGAATACCACCTTCTCCAAGTTCGATAATGAGTTAACCATTCAAGTTCGCAAGGACAACGGAGAAGAATGGAAGATCCCACTGGTCTGGGAGCGGGGCAGGCAGTGGGATGTTCTGGAGAATTGGAGCCAATATTTTAGACTCTGTTGATATTACCAGAGACAAGTATGGGGTTTTGTGGCGTCAGATGGCCGTAAGGCCAGTGGAAGCGTCAGCTCTTCTCTCCAAGATCAGCAGTAAATCCGATGGGCCGGCGCTTGGGAGCTGGCGGGCTCATGAGCTGGCGGATGGCCGAGAGCATGGCGGCGATCGCCGCGTCGTGGGTGGCAAGCTTCTTCTCGATGTTCTTCTCGATACGCACCTCGAGCCCATCGAGGCGGCGGGCGAGCTCCTTGTTCGAAGCGAGCAGCTCGCGTAGCTTCACGAAGGCGCGCACGACGTAGACGCCCATGGCGATGGCCCGCGGGCTATTGAGGATATTGGCGGCCTGGATGGCGCCGTGCTCGGTGCTTGACAGACAGTATGCAACATTCTTGCGCCACGCGAACGGGTGGCGTGCCTTCTACCAGACGGTTGATCTGTTCGGAACCGGTGAACTGTCAGGCGGCAGCTTGATGACTTACGCATGCGACCTTCTTCGGTATGTTGAGCCGGAAGTGCTTGTGACGGCTGACCTTCAGCGCGCCGACCTATTACCCATTGCAGCTACTCGACAGGATAAAGATTTATTTGTGCTCGTTAAGCCGGGTGCCAAACAGAGTGGGTCAGTAGTCTGGTTTGCGGGGACAGAGATTCAACGCTTCGACGGCTTCGAAGAGTATTTCCTCGTCATGGTGGACTATAATCGCAGCCAGATTGAAATTACCCAACAAAACAGCCGGCGGACGAGTTGATCGTAGGAAGACTGATTCGGCAATGCCATCGGTAACGGCAGCGTTGCGGCCGAGGCGGGACCAGAGTACGGACTGACGAGCGGAGAGCAGCAGCAGGAGTACAGCGATATCAGCGCCAGCACCAATGCTGCGCTCGCCGCGGGTACCTCCCCGAGCGAGCAGGTCGCACCGTTGACGAACAATATCGACACATCGAGCTTCTATCAGCCGAATCTCGATGAGGTATTTACTGCCTCGGTACTGGCTCATGGTGCCACGCGGGATATAAAGCTCCCGCTTGATGCGCTGGATCATCTGGCTCAGCTACAGAAACACAAGCCAGAAAAGCAGGCGGATGAAATCAAGGCTCCGCCTTGGCGCCACTGCTGATGAGGTAGCGCAAGTGCAGCGGTACGTGGATCTGTCTAACGAAGCTCTCGATGCCGGAGCACTCTCACCAACCGGAAGAGTGTCTACGGCCGGACAGCTGCGCCGAATCAGAGCTCTCACGCGCGACTACGAGCTCATCGTTCAGAGGCAGCTCCATGAGAGCGGGCATTCCAGCGGCGGGCGCGCCGACGGGTTGATCCACCGTTTCCGCTTTGCGGTGGAGAGACAGTTCCTCCCCCTCTATTTTGGCTCTCCGCCGAGATGGCGGCTGGCGCTGCGAGCGGCCTTCGGGCGGCGCACGCTGCCCGATTTTTGTGTGATCGGGCCCGTGAAGGCGGGTACGAGCGACATCGCGACGACGCTGCTCCTGCACCCTTCGGTGATGACGCCGCTGGCAAAGGAAATCGGCGAGTTCGACCGGCTCGCGATCTACTACCCGACCGTCCGGGAGAAAGATGCCCGGCGATTGAAATACGGTGCGGCACTCGCCCCGTACCTGATGCCCGCTCTTCACAGGATCGAATACGCGAACGAGCTGGCGCGCATCGCCCCGCACATGAAGATTGTGATAACGCTGCGCAATCCCGTCTGGCGGCTGTATTCGCACTGGAAATGGGAAGTGCTGGCGGCGGGGAAGCAGAGACTCGCCGGTCTGCAATTCATGCACAGCTTCGACACCTACGTCGACAAGTCCCTCGAGCTGTATCCGTCGGTGCCAATGTTTACGGCGATCGGATGGGAGGGGCTGACGAGCAGCATTTACTGGCAGGCCGTCAAATGCTGGCTCGATCTATTCGGCGCCGCGAACGTGCTCGTCATGGAGTCGGACGAGTACTTCAGAGAGAAAGCGGAGTTCCTGCACCAGGTCCAGGACTTCGTCGGCCTGCCGCGCATGCCGCTGCCGAACTTGGGCAAGACCGTGAACGAGAATCCGCTGAGATTGCCTCCGCCCAAGCAAGAGACTTTGGACAGGCTGCAGACCTTTTTTCGGCCGCACAATGAGAAGCTCTGGGACATGATCGGCCGGCGATTCGATTGGTAGCCCGACTCATGGCAGCGCGTTCCGTCGGCGGCATCACGCCTTCAGTAACTATTTGCGATTTTTAGCCGGTTGATCGCGGCCAGCGCTCGCCGCTCCAACGCGATGGCCAACAGGGTGCCGCGGAGGGAAATGCGCCAGTAGGAAGCTTTCGTGCCGAGGCAGGTCTCGGTCTCGCTGCTGTCGAGCACGCTGTGCGGGGGCCTGAGAGCTCTCGCATCATAGGTCGCCGAAGAGACCGGCACGATTTTCGATACCGACTCGAGAGCCCCGACCGCCTGGCCTTCCTCGGCGATGGCCAGAGCAAACTCATACCAGCTCGCCGCGCCCGAATCCGACCAGTTAAATATCCCGGCGGCCTGGCGCAGCGCGAGCGCCCACAGGGTTGCAGCAAGCCCATCCGCCGAGGTGGGCGTGCCGAACTGATCGCATACCACGCGCACCACGGGCTTGGTTTCCAGCAAGTGGAGCATGCGCTCGAGAAAATGTCTGCCAAGGACGCTGTGCAGCCACGACGTGCGCACGATGGTGCTTCGATCCGGCAACGCTGCCCTCACGGCGAGCTCGCCCTCGAGCTTGGTCATCCCGTATACGTTGAGGGGCTGCGTGCGGGCGGTCGTGGCGTAGGGCCTCGATTGCGCACCATCGAATACGTATGACGTGGACACGTGCACGAGCCAGGTCTGATGATCCGCGCACGCCTCCGCCAATATCTTCGGCCCCAGGTGGTTCGCCCGCCGCGCTTCCTCGGGAAACTCCTCGGCCATGTCCACATTCGTGAAGCCGGCTGCATTGAGAACAATGTCGGGCCGGAGATGGTTGATCGCGGACTGCACCGCACGCCGATCAGCGACGTCCAGCTCTTTGTGGGTCGCGACATGCACCGAGACTCCAGACGGCGCCGTTCTGTGCAGCGCACGCCCCAACTGTCCGCCGGCACCTGTGATCAGCGCTCTCAAGGCATCGCCTTTCTATCCAGCTGCGGTCGCGCCACGTTGTTGACCTTTGCGGCGTCCAGGAGGATGCGCCCCGCCCACCTGTAGACATTGTGTCGCTCGACCGTTTTTCGCATGGACCTCATGCGGTCTCGGCGCGCTTCCCTCGGCATGCGCAACGCGGTATCGATGGCGCTTGCCGTCGCGGCAATGTCGAGCGGATCGATGAGAACGGCTTCCACTAGCTCATGCGCAGCGCCGGCGCATCTGCTGAGAACGAGGACTCCGTCCTCATCATCCCGGGCAGCGACGAATTCCTTTGCCACCAGGTTCATTCCATCGTGCAGGCTGTTGACCAGGCAGACGTCTGCGCCTCTATAAAGCGCATGCAGATACTCCCGGCTTTGCTCCTCCCTCACCCATACCACCGGCTTCCACTCCGGCGTGGCAAATCTGGCATTGATCCTGGCCACTTCCTTCTCGATCAGTTGCTGCAGCTCCTGGTATGCCGGCACGTTGGTTCGTGACGGCACCGCGATTTGCAGCAGCGTGAATGCACCGCGCCGCTGCGGGATAGCTTCGAACATGGCTTCGAGTGCCGACAGCCGCTGCAGGATTCCCTTCGTGGGATCGCACCTGTCCACGCTGATTCCGATACGCACCGCCGAGCCGATCCCGAACTGCCGCCGGATCTCCAGGCCGCGCTCGGAGTCCGAGCTCTCGTCGGCCGACCGAAACGTCCACTCGATGGAGTCCGGATAAGGAGAGACCCGACAGACATGAGCGCCGATTGCGGCGGTACCTCTAACCTTGTCCACCCGTACGCTGCCCAGCCGGCTGGCGGCAGCCAAGAAGTTGTCGCAGTGCTCCGGAGTATTGAAGCCGAGCACATCGGATCCGAGCATGTACCGCACGATCTGCTGCCACCAGGGGCACTGCATCAGCCTTTCCGGGCTCGGCCAAGGGATGTGCCAGAACTGCACGACGGTCATCTCCGGCAGAACCTCCCGCAGCAGTTGCGGCAGGAGCGCGAGGTGATAGTCCTGAACGAAGACTATGGGCCTGTCGCCGCTACATTCCTGCAACGCCGCATCGGCAAACCGACGGTTGACCTGCTTGTAGAAGAGCCACTCGGTCGGGCGAAATATCGGGTCCATCGGCGTCGTGTGACAAAGCGGCCACAGACCCTCGTTGGAAAATCCCTCGTAATACCGCTTGCGCTCTTCCGTCGAGAGCCAGACGCGGCGTAAGAGATAGGCGGGAGCCTCCGGAGGAACGCGGACCCGGTCATCCGTATCGACAATCTCCCGGTCCGCCGATCCGCTTCCATGCGCCACCCAGATGCCTGCGCATGCGCGCATGAGTGGAGAGAGCAGGGTAACCACGCCACCGGCCGATGTCCTCACCGAGATCTGTCCGCCCTCATCCCTCTCGTGAGAGTACGGCTGCCTGTTGGACACGATCACGAGCCGGCGCGACTGCAGCTCCGTGCGCAGCACGCGCCGGAGTCGATCCGCGGTCCATGAGCATTCATCGTCCGCCGCTTCGCTGCGGTCCGGCCTGAGCTCGGACATGATGTCAGGTCGCTCCATAGAGGCCGCCGGTGATATGGAGCCAGAACGGGGCGGAGATGCGCATGTATTCCCTGGGGAGCAGACCCACCGTTCCCTCGTTGCGAAGCGGCTCGTTGCGATCGTCGAAAGGCAACTTCAATCGTCCCGCGAGGGCGTCCTCCACTATGGGAAGAATGTTCTCCCTCAAACCGTAAGTGTCCTCGTGCGGATCGAGCTCGAGCAGGTAGGATTTGAGCGCCTTGGCGGTGCGCCGGATCGCCTTGTGATCGAATTCCTGTGAAAGCTCGGATTGTGGCCCCAGACGGGCGATCTTCTTCATGACCGCGATGACCCCCAGCGAGTCTATGAACCTTGGGAAAGAGGGAATCGGCACTTCGGCCGACCCGATAGCTATCCCGGAATTTGAGGCATGGTTTAGCCCGGCCCGGTGCGGGGCCGGCGAATGAGCCGCTACGAACCCTGCTTGCTGCTGCCCCTTCTTCGTCCTCGATTGATCCTGCTTCCCTTGCCTGTCACCGGCGGGTCCTCGAAGGCATAGAGTCCTACACAAAGGCGTGTGACCGGCTGTCCCTGCAGGCGTGTCTCCTCCCGCCGCATATCGGCATCGAATCGCCAGAGCACTTCCGTGGCCTGGCGTTTGAGCTTGCGGTGGAACCGCGGCAACGCCCGGATGGGAAAACTCGGGTTGATGGCGAAGCGATCGAGCAGCCGTTTGCCGGGGCGGGCCGTAATGTTGTGCTCGACGGTGCGCAATATTCCGAGCACCGTCATCAGCCCGTGTAGCCGGACCGCATCGGGCAGGCGATTCAACGCCAGGTATCTCTCGGTCGGCAGAAACCGCTTGCCGCGACGGCGAATACCTTTCAGCTCGAGCAGCCCTTGAATCGCTTCCAACGGCTCGACCGGCGGCAGCGCCCGCGAGACGAGGTCCTTGAGGCTCGGCGCCGGTCCTTCGAGCGGCAACGGCACGGGCCTGCCGTCGGCATCGACGTAGTCCTGATCTGCATGCCAACGAGCGAGGACATGAGAGAGGTCATCGAAATAACCCAGACGCTGGGGCTCCGATGCGCGCTTGGGGACAGAGAGCGTGCGGCAGATGGCGGCAAATTCGCGCTGCAGTGCCCGCGGGTGGTAGCCGGAAACGTTCAGAATGCGGGCCAGCGGCCCCAAAAAGGCGCCTGGTCCGATCCCCATGCGGGTCGAGCCTCTTTGAACGGTCTTGGAATTGCGTCGACTCATTTCGACTCCACTCCTATCCTCATTCATCTATGCGGTCCGCGATGGGCCCTTCGGGGAGGCTCTGCGGTTCGGAACGGATTTCGTTCCCTGTTCAGTGGCGAGGTCCACCGGACTCTCGAATACGTAGACACCCAGGCCCAGGACGACGGCAGGACCGCCGGACTCTGCCGAGTGCAAAGGATCGTTCAGGCTGGCGTCCAAGGCATCGGCCTGGACAGCAAGGCTGCTCTCGATGTCGCGAACGAGCACCGGCGCGTAGCGCGGGTTGAGTCGAATGTTGCTTACCTGACGCGCGAGCCGTGGGCGCGTCGGATGCTCCAGGTTCGCGATGAGCGTCGTGCAATGCTGCGCCAGCTGCTCCCCCAGCGCCGCGATGCCATCGGGGTCCCATCGGACGGTCGCATACGTGCGACTCAAAGCCTGCACGCGGCCGTCCGGAAGGCGCCGGATGGCGTGCACGCGGGAAAGCTCCTCCAATACGGGTGCGGCCCGGTACTCGCCGCTGTAGCGGCGGCACAGTGCTTCGAATGAGCGCCGCGATCCTCTTATCTTGAGGATTGCCGGCTCACCTTGCGGCGTGAGGAAGGCCGGATCGGACCACCAGCCGGACAGCACCCGCTCACCGCGTTGGCGGTTGCGCTCTGCCGTCCGCGACACCGCTTCCCCGGTGGCAAGGATCCTGGAAACTTCAACGCGCGTCATTCCGGTAACCACCGCCATCTGCGAGGCGGTGGGGCGCTCCACTTCCTTGCCGCCAATCGTGCCTCGCTGGCGGGCCGCCCTGACATACGCCACCTTTGCGAGGCTCATGAAGTCTCCTACGCCTATGCCGGCATCGAGGAGGAGCTTCATGAGCGGCTCCAGCAACCGCAATACCGCCGTCCGCACCGCCCCCTTGAGCAGATCGCTCATGGGTGGTCACCCGTCGAATGACCCACTTGGCTTCAAATCCCCATCTGCCATCACCGGCCGAAAAGACTGGATCTTGATCCTAGCAGATGTATAATAAAATTCACACGTCGTGTAATAATTATTACAGACCGCCGGCGCGGCCGATGCGCGCGGCAATGCTGCCTGGCCGGTCTGCGCACCCCGCGACGGGCTGCAGCTCTCCCGGCTGTTGTTTCGCAATCCAGCGAGCGGATCTCACGCCGAGCAGACGCGCATCCGAGATGGATGCCGGCGAACAGCGGTTCGCGCGGGTACTGCGTGGATAAAAGGCCGGGACCCGGCCGTCAGAGTTTGAGTTGGAAGCTGAATGCAGCTCATCCGGCATCCAGCTTCAGGAACAGTTATCGCGACATTCCTTGCGCGGTTTAGTTTGAAATAAAAAATCGCTGTTGATTGTTGCTCTGGCTTTCGCTAGAGTCCGCCGCAACTGGGGAACGAGCGCGGCTCTGATGTTGTTTCCGCGCCGAGAACAAAACATGGCAGGATCAACAAGAGTCAGAACGAAGCCAAGGGTGGAGATCCCAATGCGCTTGCTGCCCGACAGCGGATAAAGATACCGCAGCTTTCCGCAAACGATCAGTCCTGAAGCTCGCGCGCCGGCTGCGAAACCGGTGCGGGGCTCGCATCAGCGCCGCACGAGTGGCGTTCGGGTCGATTACGCCTCCGGTTTCGGGGGAGGGGTTCACTATGGTCGATGAATTGGGGCCGGACCTCACGATGGCCCTGACGTCGAAGACGCTCTGGACGGCAGCCAGGTTGACGGCGCCGCTCATCGGCGGCACGACACTCGTCGGGCTGGTCATCAGCATCCTGCAGGGAGTCACCCAGATCCAGGAGTCCTCGCTCTCCTTCGTGCCGAAGCTCGCGGCGGCCGGCGTAATCCTGTTGGTCCTGGGCGGATGGATGCTGCGAGTCCTGACCGACTACGCGACCGCGCTGATCTCGAGCATTCCGAGTTATTTCTGAGGCCGGATCTCAGGTGAGCATCTCCCTCAACATCGGCTGGCTGGCAACAGTCGTACTGCTGTCGATCCGCGTGGCGGCGGCGACCGCAGTGGGCGCCGTGCTCGGGCCCTCGCAGATTCCGGGCATGGTGCGTGTGCTCCTCTCGCTGATGCTGGGCGTGTTGCTTGCCTCCGCGCCTACCACGCGGGTGACTCCCGTCGCTTCGCTCGACCAGTTGCTCGGTGCCGGGGTCGCCGAGGTGCTCATCGGGGCCGCTCTCGCGGGAGGCTTTCTCGCGGCTTACGGCGCCACGCAGGTCGCCGGCCGCATTCTCGACACGCAGACAGGCTTCGGCGTCGCCGCCATTTTCGATCCCGCTACCGGCTCGGTAGCGCCGATCACCGGCACCCTGTTTGGAATGGCTGCCGTCTGTCTGTTTCTCGCCATGAACGGCCATCACGTGCTCATCCGCGCGCTCGCCACCTCCGTTCAGACGTTTCCGCCGGGGGGTGCCCCGCAAGGAATCGACTGGGGAGCGGCGCTGGCGCAGGGCGGCGTGATGTTCAGCTATGGACTGGTGCTGGCGGCGCCGGTGATGAGCGCGCTCCTTCTGGCCGATCTCACCATGACAGTGTTTGCGCGCAGCATGCCGCAGCTCAACGTGTTCATCATGGGCTTTCCCCTGAAGATCATGCTGGGGCTTGCAGGTCTCGCAGTCTCGATCCGGTTTTCGACGACCGTACTCACGGCGCTCTTCGACTCGACGTTCCACTACTGGGCCCACGTAGCGGGGTAAGTAGATGCAGGACCAGGAGCAGGATCGGACCGAGCAAGCGACACCTTTCAAGTTGGAGGAGTCGCGCAAGCGGGGCGAAGTACAGCGCAGCATGGAGGTCAGCTCCTTCGCTCTGATCCTGGCGCTATTGCTAGCGCTGCTCCTGTCCGGGAAATCGGTATGGGAGCGCCTGTGTCGCGGAGCGACGGCACTGTTCGTGGCAGCCCCATCGGGTGAGCCGCTCGCTCTCCTTCGGGTATTCGTGAGCGACTGCCTCGGACTCGTGCTGCCGTTCGCAGTCGCCGGCATCACCTTTACTCTGCTCGCCAATCTCGCGCAGACCGGCCCGATCTTCACGCTGCACCCGCTCGAGCCGCGCTTCGAGCGCATCAACCCGCTCAAGGGCTTCCGCAAGATCTTCAGCAAGCACCTTCTATTCGAAGGTCTGAAGAGCATCCTCAAAGTCGGGCTTCTGGGCGCCGTCGCCTATGCGTTCTTCGCGCGCAATTGGCTGCATCTGATGTCCGAGAGCGCCGCCGGCCCGGCCGGTCCGCTCGGCTTCGTGGCTCGGCTGGGAACCTCGCTGCTCGTGCGGCTTGCCGTCGTTCTCTTCGTGATCGCGCTGTTGGACCTGCTCCTCGTGCGCTGGCAGTACCGTCGCCAGATGATGATGAGCCGGCGGGAGCTCAAGGAGGAAGTGCGACGGCGCGAGGGCGACCCGCACATTCGTGCTCGCCAACGCGAGCTGCAGCGTGAAAGCCGCAAGCAGTCCAGATCGCTGGCAAAAGTCCGCGACGCCGATGTCCTCATCACCAATCCTGAGCACGTGGGCGTTGCTCTGCGCTACGAGCGTGAGCAGATGAACGCGCCTCACATCATTGCCAAAGGCGCCGGCCTCTGGGTCCTGCGGATGCGACTCCTGGCATGGCGTCATTCCGTACCCGTGCGTGAGCAGCGCCCTCTCGCACGGCATCTCTTCCGCCACGGCGTGATCGACCGCCCGGTGCCGCCCGACACTTACCTGGAGGTTGCTCGATTGTACGCGGATCTCGATCTGCGGCGCCGGCGCGCCCAGGGGCGCTACGAGGTACGTGCGTGAATGCGTGGGCCGGCATCGTGGGCCGCATGTTTGCCGAGCAGAGCGAGCTCGTCCTCGTGCTCATGCTGGCCGGCGTCCTGCTGGTCCTGTTTGCTCCCATCCCGCCGGGCCTGCTCGACCTCCTGCTCATCACCAACTTCTCCTGTGCCCTGCTCATCCTGCTGCTTACGTTCTACATGGGCAGGCCGCTCGAGTTCTCCACCTTCCCGTCGCTGCTCCTCGTGGCCACGCTGTTCCGGCTGGGTCTGAATGTCTCTGCGACGCGCCTGATCCTCTCGCAGGCGAACGCGGGTCATGTGATCGGCGCGATCGGGCACTACGTGGTGGGCGGAAACTATATCATCGGCCTGATCGTATTCGTCGTTCTCATAATCGTTCAGTACGTCGTCGTCACGAACGGCGCCCAACGTGTGGCGGAGGTCGCCGCGCGCTTCACCCTCGATGCGATGCCAGGCAAGCAGATGAGCATCGACGCGGACCTCAACATGGGCCTGATCGATCAGGCCGAGGCCCGCGAGCGGCGGCGGCAGATAGAGCGGGAAGCCAACTTCTACGGCGCAATGGATGGTGCCAGCCGGTTCGTCAAGGGCGATGCGATTGCGGGGATACTCATCATCGTAGTCGACATCATCGGCGGGCTCGCGGTGGGTGTCGGCCAGAGCGGCATGAGCTGGTCGGACGCGCTGCACACGTACACGCTGTTGACCGTCGGTGACGGTATCGTCACCCAGGTCCCTGCCCTGGTGATCGCCACCGCGACCGGTATCATCGTCACGCGAGCGGCATCGGATGCCCGCCTCGGCGCAGAGGTCTCGCGTCAGATCATGGGGCATCCGCGAACGATCGCCATCGTCGGACTGGTGCTCCTGGCGGTCGGCGCTCTTCCCGGCATTCCGCTCCTTCCGGTACTCGTGGTCGCCGGGATCATGGGTACGCTCTTCTGGTATGCGCAACGGCGTGGCAAGGAGCCGGACAAGGTCGCGGCACCGGTGCTCGCGCCCGGCAGCGACAAGCCCGAGGACCTCTACAAGGCACTAAAAGTCGAGCCGGTCGAGATTGCGATCGGAAGTGCGCTCGTTCCTCTCGTCGGCGAGGAGGGCGCGACGCTCGCCGGCAAGTTGGCATCGATCCGCAGGCAATACGCGCTCGACATGGGCGTCGTCCTGCCCCTGGTGCGCGTGCGGGACGACAGGCGGCTTGGCCCCCAGCGCTACGAGATCCTCATTTTCGGCACCCGCGTCGCCGAAGGCCAGATCCAGCCGGAGCGATTGCTGGCCATCAACCCGGGCGGTCAGAGGCCGCCCCTGGACGGAGAGATCGCCATCGATCCGGCCTACGGCCTGCCGGCGGTCTGGGTGCCGGAAGACAAGCGCAGTGCAGCACGGGGCTCCGGCTATACGGTGGTCGATGCCTTCACCGTGTTCATCACTCATGTTGCCGAGATACTCAAGCAGAACGCCCACAACCTGATCACCCGCGCCGAGACCGAGCGGCTGGTTGCGCGCGTGCGCGAGCAGCAGGCGAGTCTCGTGGAGGAGCTGATACCGAAGGTGCTGTCGCTGGGGGACGTACAGCGAGTGTTGCAGAGCCTGGTGCGAGAGCGCGTGCCGATCCGCAACATGGATGCGATTCTGGAGGTCCTGGCGGACCACGGACCCAAGAACAAAGAGCCGGACGCACTGACCGACCTCGTGCGGGAACGGTTGGGACGCACCATCTGCCAGCAGCTCATCGATCCTCAGGGCGAGCTCCAGGTGCTGACGTTCGATCCGGCGATCGAGCAGTCGATGGCGGCCGCCGTGCGGCCGATCGAAGAGAAGCCCACGCTCGTTCTCGAGCCGCGGACTGCCGAGCAGGTGCTGCGCCGGCTGTCGGAAGAGGTGGAGCGCATGACGCGCCGCGAGCTGCGCCCCGTGCTCCTGTGCGCGCCTAGTTTGCGCCGGCACATCAGGCGCCTCACCGAGCGGCTCGTGCCGCAGCTCGCGGTGCTCTCGCTGAACGAGGTTCCCTCGCAACAGAATCTGCGGGCCTTCGGGGTCGTGAAGCTATGACCGCCTCGATCTCGAGCCTCCGGGCGGGTGAAGACATGCTGATCGCGCAGCCGGCCCCGCGCGCAGCACCGCCGCGCACCAACGAGTGGGACAGTCTCTATCAACGGCAGCTCCGGCAGAGGAATCAGGTTGCCCTGCAAACCCAGGGGAGCGGTGAGAGAGACTCGAATCCCGCGAGCGGCCGCCACACTGACTCCGAGCGTGATCCGAAGCACCCGCGGGCTGTCGTGGTACCCGTCGGGGGTCATCTCGAGTTGCAGCTGACCACGCGGGCAACGAGCGCAATGCTGGAAGTGCTGAGCGCGCAGGCGCTGACTTCTGGCGCCGCGTCCGAGGGAGTGGGCTCCGGCGCCGTGCTCGAAAGCAACTCGCCCGCGACGTTCGCCGCGCCACTTGCCGGCCGGCACAGATCTATCGCGGGCGGTACGACCGGAGACGCATGGGGGACCGGAGTGCCAGGGGCGTGGGCGCCGCGCGGGACCGCGGGTCAGAACGCGGCGCAACGAGGCAATCGGGGGAACGAGGGCAGCCCCTCCGTCACAGGCGCGGTTCTGGCAGGAAGCTTTGCCTGTGCGCTGGCGAGCCAGCCCCGACATGCTCGTGAGGCGCCAAGACCACGGTATCCAAAGGTCGCCGCGCCGACTGCGTCCGTTCTGAACCTCGCCGCCTCGCAAGGCTTGATCGCGCCAGGCTCAGCGACCGGCACGTGGCAGGACAGCCGCCAGAGCGCGCATGACAGGCAGCAGCCCGGGATCGGAGGCAACGCCGAAACGGAGATCGCTTCCGCTATCCAACCCGGTCGGTCGTACGGCACTTTCCCACTCATCGTCTCGGACCAACTCCTGGAGCTCGAGTTCGTGAGTCTCGCTTGCGGCCGTGGCCCGGCGCCAGGCATCGCGCAGCAGATCGTGATGAGCATCCAGCCGCCCGGAATGTCACGGATCGAGCTCACGGCGCGAAAGCTCGACGGCAAAGTCGCCGTGACGCTCGGTGGGGTCGCAGACGGACGCGAGAACTGTGCGGTCGATGGCATGTTGGATCTATCAGCGCTCCTGCGGCGCATCGGCTGGGGGTCGCTACCCGTTGAATTGACGGCGGAGCCGGTCGTGACGATCGGGATTGGAGCATTGCAATGAGTGTGGTGATGAGCATCCTCGCGGCCTCCATGCGCAACGACGTCGACCAGATGCGGCTGGTCGCGCAGAACATGGCGAGCGCAGACGTGGTCGCATATCGCCAGCATATCGGTGTCGCACGGCCGGATTTTGCGAGCCTGTTCGGGCAGGAAAACGCGGCGGCCGGCGCGGCGTCGGCTCTCGCCGCAACCGGAGCGGTGCATATGGACGTGGCCATCGATTCCCGTCCCGGCACGTTGCGGCAGACGGGCGAGCCTCTCGATGTCGCGATTCAGGGCGACGGGTATTTCGTGGTGAGCACTGCGCAGGGTCAGCTGCTGACGCGACGCGGCGATTTTCATCTCGACTCCTCCGGGACCCTCAGCGCATTCAGCGGCGACCCGGTGCTCGGCACCCAGGGTGAGATCCGCATCAAGGGCGGGACACCGCGAATCGAGGCCGACGGCAGCGTACTGGTCGGCGGGCAGGTGATCGGCCACCTCGAGATCGCTGAGCCCGCGCCGGGAGGAGCGCTGCAGCCGGTAGGCGATGGCGGCCTCTTCGCCGCGAGCGGCGGCCAGGTGTCGGTGGATGCGGGTGCACAGGTTCGGCAGGGGTTCCTCGAGACCTCGAACGTCTCGCCCGTCAATCAAATGATGACCCTCCTACAGACGACGCATCACTTCGAGGCCGATCAGCGGTTCGTACGCGCGTACGACCAGATGCTGGACCAGGCCATCAACGACCTCGGCAAGGTATAGGAGATCCGCAGTGTTCGACTCACTCTACATCGCTGCCGCCGGAATGGTCGCGCACCAGGCCGCGGTCGATACGATCGCCAACAATCTCGCCAATCTCAACACCGTCGGCTTCCGGCGCGGCATCGTATCCTTCTCGGAGATCAGCTCACAGCTCTCACCGAGCGCGCTCGACCCGGCCGCACAGCTGGCGCAGGCCGCCGATGCGAGCGGCGCCGGCGCGATCGCGAGCACCACCCTCTCAATGCTCCCCGGCACGCTTGAGACTTCGCAGCAGCCGCTCGATGTCGCGATATCGGGAGCTGGTTACCTCGAAGTGCTGCGAGCGGATGGAACGCCTGCGTATACGCGTGCAGGCTCGCTCGAAGTCAATTCCGACGGCCTCCTGGCCGCTGCCGATGGCGCGCCTCTCGCGGGACAGATCCAGGTGCCTCCCGATGCCCAGAACGTGGCCATCGGGACCGATGGAACCGTCTCGGCCATCGAGAGCGGCGGCAGCACGCCCGTTCAGCTCGGGCGGATCCAGCTCGTGAGCTTCGCCAACCCGGCAGCGCTGACTCCGGCCGGGGACAGCCTGTACACGGCGCCGCCCGAAGCCGGCATCGCCCAGGCAGGCACGCCCGGCACGTCCGGACTCGGCGAGCTGCGCCAGGGCTATCTCGAATCGTCCGATGTGCAGATGAGTCAGGAGATGGTGTCACTGATGCTCGCGCAGCGGGGATTCGAGCTGAACAGCCGGGTCGTGCAGACCGCCGATCAGCTGTGGTCGCTCACCAATGACCTGGCGCGCTCGTAATCTACCGATGAAACCCGCTCTCGCAGGCGTTCTGGCATTGCTTGCCGCATCTGCTGCGGGTTTCTGCCACGCGGGAGAGCCCATCGTGCTGCGCGCGCAGAGCGCGCTGCAGCAGAAGCTCCATGACAGGTATCCAGACGTGCGGCAATGGACCGTGAGCCTCCTTCCACAGGAGGTGCGGGAGTCGACAGCACTTGCACGGCAGCACATCCCCGATCCGACGATCTACGTGACGCGTGTCGGAACGAGAAGCGCGGTCTGGGTCGGCAGCGCACCCACCGGACCCATGCCCCACGGTGTCCTGCTCTGGTTCGGCGTCGCAGGTTATGGCCCGGCACTCGTAGCCACTCGCCTGATTGTACGAGGGAGTGCGCTCACGCCGTCCGATGCGGTGCCGGGCCAGCCCGACCTGGTAGCGGCCGCCTGCCCCCCGATCACGGATCAGACGAGACTCGGTGGGATGCGGGCCGCGACGACCCTTCGTGACGGTGAGGTGATCTGCGCTGGCGCGATCGAGCCCATGCCTCCTGTAGTACGAGGGGAGCAAGTTACTGCGCGCTTCTCGTCCCATGGAGTCGTCATCACTGCGCCACTCGAAGCTCTGAGCGACGGTGTGGTAGGTGGGCCGGTGAGCGTCAGGAACGCGCAGAGCGGCGCGGTGTTCACCGCGATGGTGACCGGGAAGGCGGAGGTAGCCGTCGGTGATTGAGTCATTGCGAGTCTCATGCGCGCTGGCCGTTGCGATGCTCGCATTGAGCGGCCTCGCGCGGCCGCAGCTTGCGCATGCCCAGACCGACGGCCTGCCGCAGGCCTTCGGCAACTCCTTTTATTCCGATCACAAGGCACATCAAGCGGGCGATGTCCTCACGGTGCTGATCGTGGAGGAGTCGTCGGCGTCCGAATCGGCGCAGACGAGCACGGCCAAGACGGACGCGCTCAACGCTGCAGCGGCCAGCCCGACGCGCGTGCAACGCCGGTGGCAGGGGACGCTCGGCGATCAGTTCGACGGGGGCGGCCAAATTGCGCGCAGCGGCGAGATGCTGGCCCGCCTGAGCGTGCAGGTCGACCGCGTCGATCGCAACGGGAACCTGTGGGTGCACGGCGAGCAGGAGATCAAGATCAACGGCGAGCGCCAGAGAATCCGCCTCACCGGCATGGTGCGGCCGGACGATGTCGGGCCCGAGAACACCGTCGCTTCCTGGCGGATCGAGAGCGCCAACATCGTATTCCTCGGCAAAGGGGTGCTCGGAGACAGTCAGTCGCCGGGCCTGCTGCTGCGGATCCTCCGCTGGCTGCGCCTCTACTGAGCTCCGAGGAATGCGCGTGTCCAAGCGACCCAGAGCCCAGTCTGTCATCGCACTCATCGGAGCCACCGTGCTCTGCTTCGCCTGCGTCATGCCCGCTGGCGCAGCCGCGCGCCTGCGCGACCTGGTGCGTGTTGCCGGTTCCCGTCCGACCATGGTCCTGGGATACGGGGTCGTAGTCGGCCTCGCCGGCACCGGAGATTCCTCCCGCAGCCTCGCCACCGACCAGACCATGTCGAATCTCCTGCGGGAGTTCGGCGTGCAGGTCTCGCCTGATGCCATCAGCAGCAGGAACGTCGCCGTGGTGTTGGTGACGGCGACTCTCCCAGCGCTCGTGAGGACCGGAGACCGGCTGGACGTGAACGTCTCGTCGGCAGGCGATGCAACATCGCTCTCCGGAGGAACACTGCTCCTCACCCAGCTCATCGGCGTCGATCGCAATCCCTACGCGGTGGCACAGGGGCCGCTCTCGGTCGGCGGCTTCCGCTATGAGCAGGCCGGGAGCATCACGGAAAAGAATCACGTCACCTCCGGCATGATCCCGGAGGGGGCCGTCGTCGAGCGCACGATCGTGCCGGCGGTCCTGCAGCCTGACGGAACCATCGAACTGATCCTCAAGGAGCCTGACTACACCACCGCGGAGCGGGTTGCCGAGGCAATCGACCGGGCGGACCCTGCCGCTGCCGCGACCACCATCGATGCCGGCCGCGTCCGGCTCCATACCGGGAAAATCAGCGAATCGGATCTGGTCCGCCTGATGGCATCGATCGATGATCTGTCCGTCGAGCCCTCGGTCGACGCCCGCGTGGTCGTCAACGAGCGCACCGGCACGATCGTCTCCGGCGGTGATGTGTGGGTGTCACCGATCAGCGTGGCGCAGGGCGACATCGAGGTCGCCATCACCCAGAGAAACTATGTATCGCAGCCCGATGGGGCCTACTTCGGACCGAGCGCGGGCATCAGCACCGTGGTGGTGCCGGAAGCGCAGATCTCCACTCAGGAATCGAAGGTGCGGACCTTGAGCATGCAGGGCGCCACGATAGATCAGCTGATTCAGGGCCTGCGCTCGATCCATGCCTCGTCCCGCGATGTCATCGCGATCCTCCAGGGCATCAAGCGAGCCGGCGCGCTGCACGCCGAGCTCATCATTCAATAGCGGAGAGCGGAAGATGTTCAGCATAGACCCGACTCTGGCGCTCATCAGCCGCGACCTCGATGCCTGCACACTGCGTCAGGCGGTGTATGCGTCGAATGTGGCGAACGTCAACACTCCGGGATACCAGCCGCTCGAGGTGAGCTTCGAGGCGAGCCTCAGTGCCGCCGCGCGGGCGTTGAATGGAGCACCGATCGACGCTCAGTCGGACATTCTCGACTCCATCCGGCCGACGGTGACGCCTGCCGCGGCGGCGACCGTGGAGCTCGACCAACAGGTCGGGCTAATGGCGCAGAACGCAATCCACTACGAGACACTGGTCAACGCCTTCGAGAGATCGATGGGCCTGCTGCGTCTCGCCATCCTCGAAGGCAAGAACGGGTGATCTGACATGGGCCTCATGAGCATTCTCAGCTTGAGCACGGCGGGACTCGGCGTCGAGCGCGCCCGCCTCGAAGTCAGCGCGGCGAACCTCGCCAATGCGCAAACGCCCGTCGCAGCCGGCCAGACCGGCTACGAGCCGCTTGCGGTTCTCGTGCGCAGCACCGCCATGAGCGAGTTGAGTGGCGGCACGCTGGAGAGCGCGTTGCCGCGGCCGTTCGTCTCGGAGATCGTGCCGATGAAGACATCACCCCGGCGGGTCTATGAGCCGGGACATCCCGATGCGGATGCGAAAGGGTACGTCAACTACCCGGGAGTCGACCCGGTGACCACGATGCTGGACCTCATCACGATCTCGCGCAGCTACGAGGCGAACCTAAAGGCCTTCGACATCACCCGCAGCCTGTTGCAACGCACGATCGACATCGGAGGCCAGGCATGAGCGTCAACCCTGTCGCCGCGATCGCAGCCGGCGCAGGCAACGCATCGCTCGTCCCCGGCGCGAGCAACGCGTCTCTCGCCGCTGCCGACGTCGCTTCACCGCGGACCTTCGATGTCACACCTCCCGGCCTCGTGCAGTCGACGCTCGAATCGGCTGCCGGTGGCGGCGGCGCTTTCGATTCGATGCTGAACGCGGTTCGCGCGCTCAATGACCGGCTGCTCGCGAGCGACCAGGCCGTGCGGGGCCTGGCGCTCGGGAATGTGGAGAACCTGCATCAAACGATGATGTCGCTGGAGCAGGCGCGCCTGTCGCTGCAGCTGCTGCTGCAGGTGCGCAATGGTGCGCTCGATGCCTACCAACAGCTCATGCGGATGCAGATCTGATCGAGGATGAGGCGGGCGATTATGCTGGAAGAGAAGAGCGGGACATTCTGGACGCGATTCACGCCTGCGGCGCGCGCGGGCCTGATCGTCGGTGTTGGGCTGATTGCCGCCGGCGCCGTCGCGCTCGCGGTCTGGTCCTCGCGCGGCGACTACGCGGTGCTCTTCTCGCAGCTCAACGAATCCGATGCGGCGAGTGTCGTCGCGCAGCTCAAGCAGCAGAAGGTGCCGTACCGCCTCACCGAGGACGGCACTACGATCGAGGTGCCCGCGGCGCAGGTGTACGACACCCGGCTCTCCCTCTTCTCGAGCGGAATGCCCTTGAGCGGTGGTGTCGGCTTCGAGCTCTACGATCACCAGGACTACGGCCTCACCGAGGAAGACCAGCGAGTGCAGTACCAGCGCGCCCTGCAGGGGGAGCTCGCGCGCACCATCGATTCGCTGCAGGGTGTCAAGTACGCCCGTGTCCATCTGGTCATTCCGCCGGAAACCATTTTCAAGAGTGATCGCGAGCAGCCGAGCGCGGCGGTGTCACTCGTCCTCAAATCCGCAGCCGTGCCGACCGCCGGGCAGGTGGAAGGCATCCAACGGCTGGTGGCCGCCTCGGTCGCGGGGCTTGCGCCCTCTGAGGTCGTAATCAACGATCAGCGCGGCATCACTCTCTCGGCGGTCGACCCGGCTCAATCCGGCACGACCGGATCGGGCGGCAGACTCGCCGTGGAGCGTCAGGTCGAGAGCTATCTCGCTCACAAGATCGCGACCCTGCTCGATCGGGCGTACGGGCCGGGCCAGGCCCTGGTTAGCGTCGACGTCTCGCTCAATTTCGATCAGGTGAGGACGACCGTGCAGAGTCTCGTGCCGTTGCACGGCGCGAGCGGCGATGACAAGGGTGCGCTGCTGCGCCGTCAGGAGGTGCAAACGGGTGGTGGCTACGCTCAGTCGGTCGCAACCGGCACGAAGGATGCCGGCGGCGGGCGGGGCTCCGACTCGACGACCGACGTGCAGTACGAATACGGCCGTCGAGTCGAGCAGATCGTGGCGGCGCCCGGAACCATCTCGCGGATGAGCATCGGCGTGATCGTGCCGGGCGCGCTCACACAGGATCGGCGCGAGCGAATCACGGAGCTCGTGCGCATGGCGGCCGGCGCCAATGACCGTCGCGGTGATGAGATCGACATCGAGCCGCTTGCAGCCCTGGAGACCGGAGCTGCTCCGAACGCCGCAACACATGCCGCATCACCGCAATCGGTGCCGCTGTCGCATCCGATCCTAGCCGCCACAGCGCCGAAGATCGGCGTGCTGCGTGGCAGAGCCGCTCCCCTTGCCGCCGGCGCGTGTCTTGCAGCGGGAGCCCTCCTGGGTCTGCTGCTTGGAGGCCGGCGCCGGACTCGGCCTGCCATGCTTTCTCCCGTCGAGCGCCAGAGACTCCTCGAGCAGATGGAGCGGGCTCTGACGAGCGACACCAGCGTCGGGACGAGGAGCGGCGCATGAACTCCGTGCAGGAAGCGGTCGAAGCCCTCTGTCAGCTCGCGACGACCGATCGCGAATGGATCCTCGGCGCGCTGTCCGCGAGTGCCAGAAAGAGGCTACGCGACATCGCGGCGACACAGCACGGCGCTGCGGCCGAGCGTGCGGATCATCCTGTATCGCAGCAGACAACCAACGCCTCGGCGGAGCAGCTACTGATCGAGGCATCGCCGGCACTCGTTATCCCGCGCCTGCGCTCGGAGCCGGCCTGGATGCTGGCGCTCATCCTGAGCGAGCGGACATGGCCCTGGCAGGAGGCGCTGGTCATGGCACTCCCGCCCGAGAAGCGACTCGAAGTCGCGCAGCTGCGCACCCGCCTGCCGCGGCCATCGAGCCGGATGCGGGAAGCTTTGCTGCGCGCGCTCTCCGAGCAGGTCCTCAGTGCAACGGCGGGCGGAGGTGGTGACGCGCCCTTCGAGCAGGCTTTGGGCCTGGCTCGCTTTCGCACGGGGCGGCGGGGCTGACGCATGGAGACCATCCGGTGATCCTGCGGAACGTCATCGTCTCGCCTGAGCGGGAGCGGCTCCGGCCGCCGCGAGCGGCGGAGATGATGCCACCCATTCAGCCGCTCGAGAGGCAAAAACCGCGACTCGAGGTACTACCCGACCCTCCGGCAGCTCCGACACTGACGGCCGAGAACGTCTGTGACTGGCTGCAGGGGCAGTCTGAGGAAGTCCGGGCACTTTGCGCGAAGCACCTCGCGACGGATCTCGATGTGCTGACGGAGCGGGCCATGGAAGTAGGACGGGAGGCGGGCCGTACGCAAGGTCGTGAGGAAGTGCTGGAGAGCGTCAAGTCGGGTGTCGCCGCACTTTCGCAGGCGGTGAATGCGTGCCAGCAGGCCTTCGCAAGCGAGTGTGCGCAGCTCGCAGAGAGTTGTGCCGAGATCGTGGCGGAAGCTTTCCGTAAGCTCGCCGGCCCGGCGCTGGTTACGCGCGATGCGGCCTTGGGCGTCGTGCTCGAAGTGCTGAAGCGTGTGAAGGACGAGCGTGATCTGGCGATCCGCGTGAGCGCGCAGGACCTGCCTTTCCTCGAGTCGCAGACATCCGCCATCCGGGAGGCGCTCGGCACCCATTCCCTGACGCTGTGCGCGGACCCGCGGGTCGCGATCGGCGGATGTCTGGTCGAGTCCGCCCTTGGCACCCTGGATGGCCGGCTGGAAACCCAACTGCAGCAGCTGTGGGAAACACTCCGCGCTGCGAAGACTTCGCCTCTGGAGGAGGCATGAGCGCAGCTGCCGCCCTTCTTGCCGGCGTGCGCACTGCCGACTGGCTCAAGCGGACCGGACAGATCGTCCGCTTCGCCGGCCTCAGTGTGGAATCCCGCGGACCGGATGTGCACGTCGGTGAGATCTGCGAGATCCGATCCCGTGGATCGCGCGCGAGCGTATGGGCGGAGGCCGTCGGGCTCGCCGACGGGCGAGTGCTGCTCATGCCTTACGAGGAGCTCGAGGGAATCGAGATCGGCAGCGAAGTGATCGCCACGGGCCAGCGGGCCCACGTGCTGGCCGGCGAGCACCTCCTCGGTAGGGTGCTCGATGGGCTGGGCACGCCCCTCGATGGCAGGCCGCTGCCGCGCGCCGGCGTGCGCCGGCCGCTCTATCCCGCGCCCATCAATCCGCTCACCCGTGGCCTGGTACGTGAGCCTCTCGAGACCGGAATCCGGGCCATCGATTCACTTCTCACTCTCGGCCGCGGGCAACGTGTCGGAATCTTCGCCGGCAGCGGTGTCGGCAAGTCGACCCTCCTCGGGATGCTTACCCGTCAGGTTCAGGCCGACGTCTCGGTGGTCGCGCTGGTCGGTGAGCGCGGCCGGGAAGTAAAGGCGTTCGTGGAGGGAGGCGTCACTGCCGCGGCCTGGCGCCGGACGGTCGTCGTCGCGGCGACCTCCGATCAGCCGCCCCTCATCCGCCGCCGCGCCGCATTCCTGGCAACGGCCATCGCGGAATTCTTCCGCGACCAGGGGCTGCATGTCTGCCTCACCATGGACTCCCTGACGCGCCTGGCGATGGCGCAGCGGGAGATCGGGCTCGCGAGCGGCGAGCTGCCCACGGCGAGAGGCTATACCCCATCGGTGTTCTCCCTCCTGCCGCGGCTCCTCGAGCGAGGCGGCATGCGCGCCCAGGGCGGATCGCTGACATCGCTCTACACCGTGCTCGTCGAAGGCGATGACGTCGATGACCCGATTGCCGATACCGTTCGAGCGATCCTCGACGGTCATATCGTCCTCTCGCGCAGCGTGGCCCAACGCGGCCGCTACCCTGCCATCGACCTGACATTGAGCGTCAGCCGGCTCGCAGCGACGGTGTCCACGCCGGAGGAGCGGCGCTGCGCAGTCGAGGCGGCTGAGCTGGTGGCGCTCTACGAGTCGGCCCGGGACCTCATCGAGGTCGGCGCGTACCGCGCCGGCACCAACGCACGGCTCGACCGAGCCGTGCAGCTGATGCCACAGATCGAAGCATTTCTCGCACAGCCGCCCGGGGACCTCGAGCCACGGCAAAAGGCGCTCGCGCGCCTGGGCGCGCTGCTGGAATCCAGAGGTAACACGCGTGCCAAGGCCGTCAAGACATGACACTGCGGTCCTCGCCACTCTCGAACGACACCGGCGCCTGCTGCTGCAGGAGGCCCGGGCGCTGCAAAGCCAGCACGAAGCCCTGGTCGTGGAGGCCGAAGAGGCGTGCGGGCGGGCCGAGCGGCTGCTCGAGGCGGCGCTCGCGTCACAGCGGGCCTCGGTCGCGCCGGGCACGGCAGTGGCCGTGCAGGATTTGTGGCGCGCCCATCAATACTCGAGCGCACAGGCGGCAACGCTCGCGCAGGTGCGCAGTGCGCGCGAGCAGCGCCTGTCGCAGCTCGCGCAGGCACGGGAGCAACTCGCCGCGCGGCTCGAGGGAGTGAAGGCGATCGAGCGGCTGCGTGCGCGGTTGCAGCGGGCGGAATCGAAATGGGCGCGACGGCGGGATCAGCTCCGCCTCGATGAGCTCGGCATCATAAAAGGCTGGAAGGCGGAGGCTACATGGCGGTAAGCGGCATCGGTATCGTGAGCTCGAGTACGGCGCAAGCGCCGGCCACCTCGACGCTGAATCAACAGGACTTCCTCAACATCCTGATCACGCAGCTGCAGTTCCAGGATCCGCTGCAGCCGATGGACAACGAGGAGTTCGTCGCCCAGCTCGCGCAGTTCAGCTCGCTCGAGATCAACACCGAGGAGAGCGGCAAGCTCGATACCCTCCTCAGCTTCGCCAGCACCAATCAGGGCGTCAACCTGCTCGGTAAGAGCGTGCAGGTCAACGCCGCGCAATCCGGCGCGACCGGCGCCGCGAGCGCGGCAGGCACCGTCACTGCCGTCTCGTTCGCTACCGGCGAGCCCCTGCTGACCGTCACCACCAGCTCGAACACGCTCACCGATATTCCACTCACCAACGTGACCCTGATCCAGCAGCCGCAACAGCCGCCGCAGCAGTAGCTTTCCACGAGGACCATCACGATGCTAAACGCGATCTACACTGGCCTGTCCGGGATGATGGCCTACGAGCAAGGCCTCACGATCATCGGCAACAACGTTGCCAACCTCAACACGGCCGGCTACAAGATGACCGAGCCGCTCTTCACGAGCGTCGAGACCGAGACCGGGACCGGTGCGCTCGTCGGCAGCGCCGGCTCGCAGACCAGTGGCGCTGGCGTCCAGGTGAGCGACAGCCGCGTGTCCTTCTCCCAGGGGCAGGACCAGGCCACGGGCAATCCGCTCGATGCGGCCGTGAACGGGCTCGGCTTCTTCGTCCTGCAGAGCGAGGACGGCGGCTACCTTTACACCCGTGCGGGACAGTTTCAGTTCGATCAGGACGGCGACCTGGTCGAGACCACCACCGGCGACAAAGTGATGGTCTCGACGTCGAGCTCTGCCAGCGGCAGCTTCAATCTCGATGGTTTTCGCTCGTACGCGCCGAAGGCCACCACCACCGTCACGCTCAGCGGGAACCTCGCCCGAACGGGACAGACCACGAGCTTCGTGTTGCCCGGCATCACCGTGGTCGACAGCGCCGGCGGCACCGAGACGCTGCAGGCGTCCTTTACGCAGGATGCCACCAATCCGCTGCACTGGACCGTGCAGGTGACCGATCAAAGCAACAAAGTCATAGGCACCGGAGATATCACTTTCAACGCCGACGGCTCGCCGGCAGCCTCCAACAATCCCATCACGGCGACCGTCACGCCGGCCAACCTGCCGGCCTTCAAGGTGAATTTCGATGTCGGGGCCTCCGGAAGCTTCGCCGGAGTGACCAGCCTGGCATCGAACGCGGCCTCCCAGGTACAGGTGCTGACCCAGGATGGTGTGCAGCTCGGCACGCTGACTGGGACGTCCTTCGCCAGTGATGGATCGCTGACGCTGACCTATTCCAACGGGAAGACCCAGACTCCGTCCAAGCTGCTGCTCGCGCAATTCGATGCCCCGCAACAGCTGCAGGCGACCGACAAAGGCTTCTTCGTGGCAACCGGCAACAGCCTGCCCAAGCTCGGGACACCACTCTCCGCGAGCTTCGGCAGCATTCTCGGCGGTGAGATCGAGACTTCCAACGTAGACCTCTCGCAGCAGTTCACCGATCTCATCGTGGTCCAGAGGGGCTACCAGGCAAGCTCCCAGATCAATTCCGTCGCCAACGAGATGATGCAGCAGCTTCTCACCATGGACGGTGGTCGATGACCATATCGGGCCGTCTGCGCCCCATACCTCTCCTGGTGCTCGGACAGGCCAGGCGCGAGCGTCTGAAGGGCAGCGTCGCGGCAGCCGCATCGGCGTGGCATCGGACGTGGGCCTCAGAGGGCGTTGCCGCACCGGTAGTGGAAGTGGCTCCGGCCTCGGGCATCCGGCCGCGCGCAGTGGGCAGGGAGTCGCTGATGTTGGCGGCTTACCTGGAGGAGGAGTTGCTTCTCCACGCGGAGGCGGGCGCGGATCTCATCAGGGCGCTGTGCACGACCGGGGCGCGGGACGGCGCCTGGACCTCATTGGGCTGCGGCCACAGTCCGCTCGATGGCGCCCTGACGGAGAACGTCCTGCGCGGGCTCTGCGAGGGACTGATTCGCGCCGGGCTGCCCTCCGCGTCATGTCCGCTCGGCAGATGCAGCGCCGATGCCCTCGAGGAGGCGGGAGCGGCCTGGCAGAAACGCGCCATCACGCTGACCGTCGGCATCGGCAAGTCAGAACTCGGCGCATGCGTGGAGCTGCACATCGCGCCGCGATTGGCCGATGCCCTTGCCGGCTCGCGGCCTGCAGTCGCGAGGGTGGAATCGCTCGCGGCTCGCCGCGGTGCGGCCGACTCCGAGCGCGTCTCTCTGACGGTGACGCTCGGCGGCGCTTCGGTCGCCTGGCGCGATCTGAGCGCGCTGTCGGTCGGCGATGCCATCGTGTTGGATCAGGAGCTGGGTGCCCCCTGCATCGTTTCCGTCGGCGGCTCGAAGGCCATCGCGGAAGCTCACCTCGGGCGGGCCGACAGCTCGCTCGCCGTTCAAATCACCCGAGTCCTCGCCACTCCCGCGGCACGGACTCCTTTCCGTGAGAATTGAGGACTGAGATGAGTCAGACTGTCGTGAATCGGCTCGATCTTCCCCCGCTGGCCGCCGCGGCGGCACCCAAGGCGCCCTCTCTCGGCGAGCGCCTCGACCTCGTCGAGGAAGTCAAAGTACAGCTCGCCGTCACACTCGGTACTGCCGAAGTGACGATGGGACGACTCTTTGCGCTTGCCGCCGGCGATGTGCTCGCGCTCGATCGGGATGCGGATGCTCCGATCGATGTGCGTTTGAACGGCAAGCTCGTCGCGCGCGGCCTGCTGGTGGCGATCGGGGACAAGTTCGGCGTGCGCATCACGGAAATCGAGACTGCCGCTTGATCGCAGGATTGCCCGGAGGAGGGGGTCTTGCCCTGCCGAGCCCCATGCGCGTCGTCGCCGGGGTGGTGATCACCCTGGTGCTCGCGCTCGGCGGCATCGTGGCTCTGAAGAAGATGTTGCTGAAGGCTGACGGCCGGTGGAGCTCTCACGGCATCAGGATCCTCGGCAAGGCCGCCCTCGGGCCGTCGGTTCGCGCGCACCTCCTCCAGGTGGACGCATCCCGGGTTCTCGTGGTCGAAGGACGCGGTGGCCTGGGGGTCACGCTGCTGCCGCCGCCGTCGGTGCCGGAGCAGAGTGACAAGGCGAGCCTGACATGAGCGTCGCGCTGGCGGTCCCCAACACTCTCGCGATCAGCCTCAACGCGGCCGGGGCGGGCGGAGCTCCGGTCGCCGACGCGCTGAAGATCGTCCTGATGTTGACGGCGCTTGCGCTACTGCCGGCGATAGTCGTCTCGATGACTTCGTTCACACGGACGATCATCGTGCTTTCCATGCTGCGCCACGCGTTCGGGATGCAGGACACGCCACCCAACCTGGTCCTGCTCAGCATGGCGCTCTTCCTGACGGTATTCACGATGGCGCCGGCCATCCGGCAGATCGATATCCAGAGCGTCCAGCCCCTGATGAAGAATGAGATCTCGCTGGAGCAGGCGGTCGCGAGTGGGCTCACTCCGCTGCGCGAGTTCATGATCCGCCAGACGCGCGAGAAGGATCTCGAGCTCGTTCTGGAGGTCGCGCATGCTCCCATCCCGGATTCCGTCGCGAACGTGGGCACCATCCACCTCGTGCCTGCGTTCGTCTTGAGCGAGCTGAAGACGGCGTTCCAGATCGGGTTCGTGATCTTCCTGCCATTCCTACTCGTCGACCTGGTGGTCGCGAGCGTCCTGATGTCCATGGGCATGCTGATGGTGCCGCCGACTATCATCTCGCTCCCGTTCAAGATACTCATGTTCGTGCTCATCGACGGCTGGAGCCTGGTGGTTCGGGCCCTGCTCGGGAGCTTCCACTGAGGCCGCGTGAGCAGCGAACCCAACACCACGGAGCTGGCTGCGCTATGGGCTTTGCGCGCGTCAGGGGACGAAGAGGCCCGCGAGCAGCTCATCCTGCGTTATGCGGGATTTGCGCGATCGATCGCCGCGGGCCTTTATCGAACACGGCCTGACGATACGACGCCTTTCGAGGAATACCTCCAGTACGCGCGGCTCGGGCTCATGGAGGCGGTCGACCGTTATGATGGCCGGCGGGGCGCCTCGTTCGAGACATTCTCGAGCTACCGGATCCGGGGAGCGATCCTGAGCGGACTGGCACGCGAAACGGAGCTCGGCGCGCAGCGCTCCTTCTGGCGCACCCGGATCGCCGAGCGCGAGCAGTCGATCGCGCCGGCGGCGATGGAGCGGCCGGAGAATGCAGTGTTCCAGGATTTCGTGCGGCTGGCGGCCGGACTTGCCATCGGTTTCGTGCTGGATGACCCGGAGGCCGAGCCGGCGGACGAAAGTCCCGTGTCCGATCCCTACCTGGCCGTTGAGACCCACCAGGCGCGCAGTCAGATCCGCCGCCTGGTGGAGCGGCTGCCGCCCCGCGAGCGCGACATCCTGCAGCAGCACTATTTCGGGCACAAGGAGTTCCAGGAGATCGCAGCCCAGCTCGGCCTCACCAAGGGCCGCGTCTCGCAGCTCCATGCGAGGGCGCTCGAGTGGATTCGCGAGCAGTTGGATCCGCGCCCGCGGCTCGATCGGAAACTGTGAGTGCTTGGCCCGCTGGTGCAGGCTCAGTCGACCGCGCGGCCCTCCGCGACGGCCATGAGGATGGCGTGCAGCCGCTCGCTCAGGCGCGGGTGGGAGCCGATCTGCGCAGCGACGCGGCGTGAGATCTCGGAGAGCTCTGGCCCGGGCGTGAGCCCGAGCCCGAGCTCCCGCGCCATTACGGCTTCGACGAAGACCTCGCGGGCGCGATGCGGATCGGCCAGCCCTACCGGACCGAGGCGCGCACGAACCTCGGATTTCAAGGCGACCAGGGCGGCATCGCCTTCCGCGGGTGTCTCGGTCGGCTGCTCGGCGTTCGGCTGGCACGGCGCTGCGGTGCCGGCCGGCCGCTCGAGCGGCCGAGCGCCGGACTTGCGTAGCGCGCGAATCAGATGCGAAAAGGGCCGCAGCGGGTCCATAGGTCGGTGGGCCCGTCAGTGACGGGTCGCTCCATAGAGTGAGAAATCGGTCCGGACGGGCGCAGGCTCGTCCGCGAGCTGCGCAAGGATCCGCCGCATATCGTCGTTTAGCGGCGCATTCTCCGAATTGGCTGCCATGCCCTCGGTCAGCGCCTCGCGGCAAAGCCGGCGATCGCCGCGAATGAGCCCCTCGAGTCCCCGCTTGAACTGCCGCACGGAGACTCGCTCCGGCAGAGAGTCCAGGGACTGCCAGACCCGCATGGCCGTGGTCGAGTCGCCCATCGTGAGCAGGAGGAGGCCGAGCTGAAAGCGGGCGACGTGCGCTCCCGGATCGAGGGTGATGGCATGAAAGAGCTCGGCCTTGGCGCTCTCGATCTGCCCCGCCTGGGCGTACTCGGCCCCGAGCAGATGACGCAGCCTCGCGTTCGCCGGATCGGCTTTGACGGCCTGCTCGAGATCACTGAGGGCTCGGGTACCCATGTCGCATCGCCTCCGGTTGCCTGGTGCATTCTAATGCCAGCCAGTTAGCGGGGGATCTCGGGGGCGGTTTAGGCCGAAAGGCCACGCCCTGGTTGCGGGAGAGACCCGCGTCACGGCCCGGGCGGCAGCTGGCGCCGCATTCAGGAATCACCGCCCCGCCCGAGGTGGAACGCCGCTTGCGACACGGAGGCGCGAAAGAGCAAGTCATGAGCGGCCCGAAGCCGCCTTTGGGCCGCGGACCGGAAAGCCAGTATGGCTGGCGGCCCGAGCGCCACAGGCGACTCGGGCCATCTACGCACACGAGGTGACCTTATGAATCGTAGCCTGTTGTTGCTATGCGCTGCCGCGCTCGCGCTTTCCGTGGGCGCCTGCTCGCATGATCAGTCGAGTAATCCGGGCGGAACCCCGTCCAGCGAGCAA
>Ga0134126_10000800_pt1 | contig 39636 bp, 36 predicted proteins | sample KB31752_FD_96881 | JGI IMG/M metagenome (GOLD analysis project Ga0134126, IMG submission 96881) | Terrestrial soil microbial communities with excess Nitrogen fertilizer from Kellogg Biological Station, Michigan, USA - KB3-175-2 | ecosystem: Environmental > Terrestrial > Soil > Unclassified ...
AGGTCCACCAATAAACCCAACAACTTAGCGGATTCGCAGAAAAAACGCGATACGCTTTCGATACGTTGGTTCTCATGCTGCATTCTCCGCAGCACTTTCTACGACATTCCTAGACCGGTCCAGAAGAACATCGACCACCCGGCTTTGCGCTTCCCGCTTAGCTGAAGTCAGAGCCTTCGTGTAAATGTTCATCGTTGTGGAGATGTTTGCGTGGCGCATCAACTCCTGCACCACTTTGACATCTTCTCCGTTCGCTTTGAGCAGCGTTGAGTAGGTGTGTCGGAAGGTATGGAAGCCGACCCACTTGGTGATTCCGGCCCGCTTCGCGGCAGGTTGCAGGAAGCGATCCAGAAGCGTATCGGCCCAGGGCGGCATTTTGCCCTGAACTCGTTCGCTGGCGAAGACCCAGTCCTCCGGCTCTGCGTAGCAAGTTTCACGCCTCCAGGCCAGCAACTCGGCAGTGGTCAGCTCATCGATGGGAACCGGCCTGCGAGAAGTCTCAGTTTTGCACTTCCCGATAATGCCGTCCACGACCGACCGGGTAACGTCCATCTGCAACGTCTTCCAATCGATGTCCATCCACTTCAGTCCCAGGACCTCGCTTATCCGCAGCCCTGTAGTCGCAGCCACGATGCCAATGACGCGCATCTTCTGCGGCAACTCAAGAATGAGCGCACGGAACTCTGCCACTTCCAACGGTTCCGTGACCCGTTTCCGCTTGGTGCTCTGGCGGACGGCAAAGATGGGGTTTTCTCCATCATTGAGCCAGCCATAGCGGATCGCGTGTTGGAAGACTTCACTCATGATGCCCTTGATCTTCGCTTTGGTCCCATTCGCTAAATCGTCGATGGAGCCAAGCCACCGCTCCACCGCTACCGCTTTGATCTCCCGAAGACGGTAATGGCCCCAACGCGGAACGATTCGCGCTTTCAGATAAACAGCGTACGTTTGCTTTGTCTGTACGACCTTCCGCTCGGATTCTTTTTCCAGATCCAATTCAATCAACCGATAGTGTTCTGCCAATTGCTCGAAGGTTTCTGGCAAGCCTTCAGGACGGGAGGTGTGGTGGTTAACGTCGAGGCGCAGTGTCGAAACGGCCTTCCATGCTGCCGTTTCCGTTGGGTACTGCTTCACTGAACCAATTACAAGAGCACGCATTTTGGGTTTGCCTTTGGCGTCGATATCCCGCCATCGATAAACCCAGACTTCCGGCCCCTTCTTGCGTTGATGACGGCTGAAAAAGCCGTGTTGATACCGTGGTCGATTCAAGAGACATTCCTCTCATTCCGACCCCGATGGCTGGTCCAATTTTACCGCTTCACACTCCAACCATCGAGAGAGTTCCGAGAGGCGAAATCGCCACATCTGGCGCACTCCCCGACCTACGGGATGCGCCGGCAGCTCGCCTCTCCGGGCCAGTTTGAGCACAGTCTTTCGTGACAGGGCCAGGAAGTCAGCGGCGCGTTCAGGAGCGACAAACGGTTCGTGCGTCGTGGGGGTATTTAGGAGTTCCATCTCACACCTCATCTGGACATTTGCAACGCGAACAACACTGCTTTCCTTGGCTTTCAATCGTTCGATCATTCCTCACGTCTGCCCTCGAACGGCGTAGGCTTGAAGAGCTTCGGTCGACTGAGCTGCGTATCCCTGGCCCGGTTCTCCTCGGCGAGTCGATCCAATCTCGCCATTTCCTCTTCTCTTCGAATCTGCCATTCGGGTTTGGTATTTTGGCTGGTGCGCTGATTCGCTACGGGCGCGGCGGCGGGCTGTGATTGCCTTTCTGCGGTCGGCGCAGGGAGGCTCTTGGTCATCGTCCTGGTCGGGGCAGGCTTACCTGTGAGCCGATTCGCCATCGCAACAAACTGCCGGTATGTTCCCTGGTAGCCCACATCCCGCAATGTCCGCCAGACCACTTTCCAGGGCAGACCGACTTCTGAGATGGCCTTAAACTCAACGGCAAATCTCTTCAGTCCCCTAGCCTTGAGCGGAAGGAGATCCGTTCTTGACCGGAGCCGTTCGACTAATGCACTCACCTCAGCCACCTCGATATTTATTGACGAGTACATTTCAATAAGAGTTTGCCATTGGATTTCCGTTCATGCAAGACGGCGGTCCATTTATCTCTTTGACAACCCTCACCTTCCCTCACTTTGCAGCACAAGGCAGCATTCGGCAGCACTTTCCCTCATCGTTAAAGGCAGTGAGGGTGAATGAGACTTTGTCTGCCAGAGTGCGGCTTTTGTTGCAGCCGAAGGCTGCGCTTTCTGTGGCTCGGAGAGCGGTGAGGGAGCGCGGTTGTTTGTGGTGTCGTTCAGCGAAAGAGCGGTAGTGGAACATAAAGCGCAGACGCACTTTGAGGGTTTTTCTCTTCTATCTGATTTATTTTGTGTAAGATATCCTGCCGCACATATGTACCTTTAAGAGGCCATTGTGCGTCACATTCAAAATGCACATCCTTCGGTGCAATCTGCCTTTTTACTCGGTTTTTCGTCCCTCCCGCCAAACAAAGCGCAACGCTCTGATTATTGCCGACTCACGCTGTTGGTGGGCGTCGATTCGGTGTTGCGCCGTCCGGGACCGACACCAGAGGGGCCTGTCACGAAAGCTATGCGTTGCGTTATATTTACCTCGCATTTCTTCCGTACTGTGGAATAATTGCAAGGTATGATCCATCGCATTGCGACAGCTCGGCTCACTCAACTCTTAGGTCAATTCCCCGCCGTTGCTTTGCTTGGACCGCGACAAGTCGGAAAAACGACCCTGGCACTCAGCCTCACCAACGAAGCGCAAGATTCTCCGCTGTACCTCGATCTGGAGCTACCCTCAGATCGCGCAAAGCTCGCCGACCCGGAGCTCTACCTTTCCGATTATCAAGATCGGCTCGTGATCCTGGACGAGATCCACCGCCTTCCCGGAATCTTTCAAACTCTGCGTAGCTTGATCGACCGGAGAAAACGAAAAGGAAAGCGGACCGGCCAGTTCCTATTACTCGGATCGGCCTCCATTGATCTTTTGCAGCAATCTGCGGAGACGCTTGCCGGCAGAATCGCTTACATGGAGCTCACTCCATTTCTGGAGAGCGAAGTAGTTGGTTCCTCCCCAAATGCCGCCCAGGCTCTTTGGGTGCGCGGCGGCTTCCCCGACAGCTTTCTTGCAGCGACCGAAACTCAAAGCTTCGAATGGCGCGCCGCCTTCATCCAGACCTACTTGGAACGGGACGTTCCGTCTTTAGGTCCACGCGTTCCGGCTGAGACGCTTCACCGCTTTTGGCAAATGCTCGGACACAATCAAGGACAGATGTTGAACGCGGCGCAGCTTGCGGCAGGCTTGGGAATCAGCGGCCAGACGGTCGGAAGATATCTCGACATCATGGTTGATCTCCTGCTCGTGCGTCGTTTGCAGCCATGGTCTTCCAATGTCGGCAAGCGGCTTGTTCGCTCCCCAAAGGTCTATGTGCGGGATAGCGGACTTCTGCATACGCTGCTGGGGATACGCGATCAGGAGACCTTATTGGGGCATCCGGTGGTCGGATCGAGCTGGGAGGGAATGATCATAGAGAATATCTTGAGCGCGGTACCGGCCAACACCCAGGCGTGGTTTTACCGTACCTACGTCGGGGCCGAGATTGACTTGGTTCTGGAGACCGCGCCAAATGAGCGGTGGGCAATCGAGATCAAACGTTCTCTCAGTGACCCTAAACCCAGTAAGGGCTTTTATATCGGCTGCGCCGACATCGAAGCCAACCGTCAGGTCGTCGTTTACCCAGGGCAGCAGAGTTATAGGCACGACCCACAGACGGAGATAATGCCTCTGGAAAATCTGCTTAAGCAGCTCTCGCCGCAGAATACCCGATAGTTCTCACGTCAACGTATTTGCGTTTTTGCTGCTGCTGATGTGCTGTTGACGTTCTGCTTCAGATACTCGAGGATGACCGCTGCTTTTGTGTCTCCGAACCAGAGACCCGCCTGTGCTTCAACTATAGCCTTACGTTTAGGGTCATTATCCACGTCTATTAAGTATCTGAGAACCGCCTGATAAAAGCCGGTCATAAGGTCCTCTATCGTGATGACTATAGCGTTCCTGTTTAGATGTGCGTTGACCGCAGCCAGGTCCGCCGCTTGAGCGCCAGAGTGAGCGTAGTAGACTTCCTTGGCCTGACCCCTTTGTGAATAGTTCGATTCTGCAGTGAAGGTATGAAGAATGGCGCAACGTGCTCCCCAAAGTTCAAGTGAAGAACAAGACAGCGGGACCGCCTTGAGCAGGTAATCATTGACCCAGCGCTGGAAATAGACGTTTATCGCCTCCCCCTTTGGGGCTTCGAGCGATGCCATAACGTCAATCCCCGTGTAGAGCAGCGTGAGAGCAGGCAATGGGTACGGTTTGTCTAGAGCGAGACGTGCTGTCGCAAGTAGCTGCGCAATGTTCGCAGCGATTCCATCCAGGTTGCTGGCTGACAATGTGAACCCCTCAATATCCAGGCTGACTCAATCAGCCAGACGATTAGACTTTGAATCGCTTCAGGAGCGAATTACCGTACTAAAACCACGAACTACATTCCTCTGAAACGTCGCCCTGGACCTAAATTGACTCCTTCAGTTGCATGCCGTAATCATCTCACCAACATTCGAAACGCTACGCGCCATCACATAACGCCACATGCCATAGCTCCCATCTGCATTGACCGCGCTCACCCAACGAGCTGCTGCACTCGCCTTCACTTCGGCTAGGGGATCAAAGCCCTTGGTTTCCAGAATGACCGTGGTATTTGGCAAGTCTTTCAACAGAACGAGGAAGTCCGGAACGTAGTCATGCATTTGTCCATTGTTGAGGTATGGAATTCCGAATCCTAATCCCGCGTTTTTTACAAAAGCCTCAACACGAGGATGCGTATCTAGGATGAAGGCCGCCGCTTGTTCCCATCGCTGGGTGTCGGCAATCACAAAATTCACGTGGCTCCGAGTCACTTCGCGCACGTCTTTGCTTGTCCAGGTATCAACATCCGCAGTTGAACCCTCGAGCCGATTTTCTTCGTATCGAGGAATCTCGGGAGCCTCTCCCTGCGCTTGATCCGGTCGAATATGTTCCCGAAGCACCTCTATCAACCAGCCAAAGTAGGGTGAGAGGAAAGCGTCTTTCAGATCCCCACCGTGGAGGACCTCGACCCGCTCTCTAAGATACCGATCGACGACCGGAATAATTTGCGGGAAAAGGGTGTGTGGCGCGATTGTTGCCGCCGGCTGGGCGCAATATTCTCGGGTCAATCTTTGGGCGCACTCGAATACAAGCTGCTGCATACGGTGTCTGCGTCGAAACTCTTCCAAGTCAGCCTGGGACGCTCGACCAGGTCCGCTCATCGTAAGGCGACCTCTGTCTGTCATCGCCAAGCCGCGCATCTCTATTTCTGTGGGAATGTTCAGTGGATCGATCGTGAGCGCTGGAACATTCTCCCAATCGAAAACAATGCGGTTGCGGATTGCTTGCGTGTACCCCTCCACCCTGGGAAAGGTGATCTTAAGTGGGAATCTTTCCGGTAAGGCATGTACATGGTGGCGCCTCACTCTTTCTGCGGGTGCGGCCTGTGCATTCGCTTTGAAAGGCACGACTTCGAACGGCACCCCAAGCACGGTCGCGATCTCTTCAGAAAAGCGGTCATCTTCCCCAAGCGCATAGCTCGCTCGGCGCAAACCACGGCCTACAACTTGCTCACACAGCAACTGAGACATGAAAGGTCGGAGGCCGATGATGTGGGTTACGGTGTTGCAGTCCCAGCCCTCAGTCAGCATTCCGACGCTCACGATACACCGAACGTCTCGCCCAGGAGGATGGAAGGGTCGGCCAAGCTTCTCTGCCGTCTCAACAAATTTATCGGGGTAGATAGGCTGCCCTTGCCTGTCCCGGGTCCAATCCGTCTTTCCAACGGTATCCAAGGTGAAACGCATCCATCGCGACTCATCACCCTTTGCCCCGTCCGTGTTCGTCTCCTTAACGACCTTGGAGTCCACGCGTATAGTGACGACATTCCCATCGCGATTCCGCAACTGTTCCAGCCGCGCGGGTGGAAGTCCTGCCGGCGTTTTATCCTCTGCGATCCACTCGTAAATCACTTTCGCAAGCTTCGTATTCTTCACAACCAGGATGTAAACCGGCTCCCGGTCGCGAGACTCACTCTTCCAATGATCAAATTCGATTTGCCAGAGGCTGCCCAACATTGTAATCGGTTGCTGCGCCCATTTAAGAATAGCCTCGGGTTGTGGATTGGCACGCGTTCCGCCCCGTTCTCTTGCGGTTAGCCGACCAGGCTCCATAATCCAATCCCAAATATTCCGGTAACCGGGAATCTCCGCTCCCGTGTTATCGCGGGCGGCCAGCTGCGGCACTTTAACTAACCCCGACTCGATAGCGTCGATCAAACCGAAGTCACTCACCACCCAAGGAAACGGCTTGTTGGTCTCCTGACCAACGCGACCAACGAAATAGGGTGTTGCTGAGAGGTCCACACAGACATTGATCCCCCGCATCCGGTGGATGCGGTCGAGGCCGTCAACCCAAACGGTAGCCTCTTTCTTGTCAGTCAACAGCTCGTCTTCGTCCTCATCGTCGTCATCGTCGTCTTCGTCCGGGATCTCCTCCGCAATTCGATAGGCATGGTGTGCCTCGTCATTGAGGACAAGGATATTTTTCTTACCGCCAATGTCGCGACCCAAGACTCTTTGCAATAAAGCCGTATCGCTTTCCACGTACCGAGCTGACTCTACAAAGACCTTTTTGAGAGCGCCCGTCTTCGGGTCGGTTTCTGCGTCCAGGACAGTCAAGAGCCCACGCGATACTTGACGCTCAAACTCTTCTAGAGTGAGATATCTCTTGTTACGAGCTGTAGTCGTTTTCGGCCCGATTCGAATCGCCTCGCGCGTTCTCACGAGAACGCCGCGCTTTTCGACTTTTGCGCCGTCCGTCTGGACACTCTGAGGCTCGAACACGTGCCAGTTAGTGACCAACACCCGACCCTGAGCGAGTTGGGGCATCAGATGAGTAGGCACCAAATCGCGTGTTCGATAAATGCTCGCGTCTCCACGTTCGGTCTGTAGCTCCGTCAAGCGGTCCCGGATCGTCACATTTGGACACACGACGACAACCACATCGGAGAAACGCTTGTCCCCACGGCCTGCCACTTTGTTCAAGATGCTCCACGCGGTAAGCATCCCCATTACTGTTGTCTTGCCCGCGCCGGTTGCCATCTTGCAGGCATATCGAAGGAAGCCAACATATCCATCGCTCTTTCGATCTGCACTGGGTTCATCCCGAGGCACCGATATCCCCTGGAGAAGGTCCTGGCGAGCCTCGGTGAGAAAGATGATTGTCTTCGCGGCTTCCAATTGCGCATAAAAGAGCCGCTTCTCTCGACCTTCATCCTGCCAGTACGTGAGCAGCTCGGTGGTGGTTCGGGTTGCGCCAGCATAGCCCGAGTCCTCCCAAGTTTTCAGGCGGTCTCGGATCAGGTTCACCATCACCAACTCGTGAGCACCGGTGTACAGTGCCGAAGGTCCCAGAATCCTGCCGTCTGTAGTCCAGGGGACGCGTTGGTCACGAGGTTCGAATACGAACGACGGCCTTCGACCATCCCGTTTTTGGGGCGTCTCGCCTTCCCGCAGATACCAAAAACATTCTGGTGCACGGAATGGGCTATTCAATATCGGTTGGCTGACCTCGTTGGAATCGCTCACTTCGATCCCTCCTTCGACTTTGAAAAATGTGTCTCGAAGGTCTGAACGATCATCCCGGCAATTACTTCTCGTGGAGCGAAGTTCGGCAGTTTCTCCTCGAACTGCGTGGAGGTTCTGGGCGTGTGGTGCGTAAAGGTAAAGTGCATCCCCAGGGGACTCTCTGTTGCGGTGATTTGCACGCCTTCCATGACTCCTTCCATCGCGCATCCATTCGCGGAGACACGGAACTTGAGGGAAGTAAGTTTGTCGACAAACTCATGAGAGAGAGCTCTGTAGTCTGTCATATCGCATCACTCAATTTCTTCACTACCATCAACTCATTACCTCGGTCGTCGATGACCTTCACCGCAATCTGGGCATTCTTGTCAGCCTCAAAAGGTGCACTCACTGCTCCTGCAAGATGATCCCACAGGCTTGCTTCGTAGTCCGCCTTCAGCGCTTTCTTCAAGGCATCCCATGCGCTTGTTCGCGGAAAGAATGCCTGAGTAACGTGAAAACACATGCCGTTGTAGGCTGTATCGAGCAACCATGCCGGCACATCGTCGCCCTTGGAATGGTGATTTTCCATTGAGACCGGATCGAAAACGTCGAGACCCAGGAGTTCCACCTCATAACGGGAGTTGCCAAGCTTTCTGACGGCAATCTCTGGTAGGCCGCAAACTGAGAAGATTTGACTTGAACGCATATTCTTGAGCAGGTCTCCCATGTTCAGGTCCATTGTTGCTTGTACATAGGTTGCCGGTATTCCCATCAAATCTTCGCAACTCTGGATCAACTGCCGAGCGTTGGGTTCAATCGCAAAACCAATGCAGTAAAGATGGGTATAGTCTTTGGCCGCCGCCTCTTTGGCGGCACCGTAGATTAAACCTTCGGAAATGCTTCCATTCTCCGGGCCGAAGACAATTGCGACGGGCTTGCGGCTCATTCCCGGAAGAAGTAAGCCGTTTGCCTCTGCGGCTTCACCTACCACATCTGCTAATGTGGGCACTTGTCCCTCAGACGTCGCAGCTACGGTGGCCTCTAAGAGCCCGGCGAGCGTGCGGGTAAGCGGGCGGATATTTTGCAACTGCACAGTGCGGTTGCCTTCGATTCGCAGCAACGGACTTCGACGCAGAATATCGATCATTCGATCCGCATAGCTCCCTGCCTGCTGACTAGGCGTTTCGATTGCGGCTCGCTCCGTTTCTGATCTTGCCTGATTTTCTATGTCGATAGGAGTCGGAATCGTAGCCTCAAAACAAAAAGGTCCCGCGATACGAGTAATACTTTCATCTTCCTCAGGGCGATCGACCAGGACCTCCTCTTTGGCTGGTTCATTATTTGCGATCGATTCGAGCTTTAGGTGCGGAACTATGCCGCCCACTTCCTCGCCTTTCCTGTTCACGCGGCGCTTGTATTCAAATCCAGCCGACGGATTCTCTCCACCATCGTGAACTTTGTACCAAGGAAACGTTGCAGTTAACAGACGCTGCCTTGAAAGCGCCAAAGGCACCCGAGACGTATCGCAAGTAATCCACCGGCGTCCCCATTGCTCCGCTACAAAAGCAGTAGTACCCGATCCGCAAGTTGGATCGAGCACAAGATCCCCAGGTTTAGTCGCCAGTAGCATACAACGCTGCACCGCTATGTTTGCAGTTTGAACGGCATAAACCTTGCCGGCAGCACCGAATTGATTTTGGCCCACCGTGTCTGTCCAAATGTTGCTTAGCTCGAAAGCAGGAAAGTCCTCAAGAAATCTTATGTACCCTAGGGTTTCCTTGCCCGCATATATTCTCCCGGCATCGAGAAGACGCCTCATGCCATCTTCACCAGTTTTCCAGTATCCCTTGGTAGGGGTCCAGGTCTTGTTTTTGAATTTAACCGGAAAGTTCCCTGGGGGTTTCGACGACGTGAGATTGTCCGTAGCAAATACTTTGGCGCCCGCCGGAAGTTCTCCGCCGAGCTTCTTTATTGTGGTCGTGCTCCCATCCTTTAGAAGCACTTTAGTGTATCCAGTACCGCCGACCTCACCAGCCTTCTTTGCTTTGTAAAGGTTTCTCCGTTCCGCCCTCTTCGCATCCTTGAAGAACCACACTATATAGTCATTCACGACGGAGAGGTCATCCCCGGTCGTTGATGTAGTTTTGGAATATGTAATGATTGCGACAAAATTCTCCGGTCCAAAAACTTCGTCCATTAGCTCTCGTACATGATGCAGGTTCTCATCACTGATCTGAATGAATATGCTTCCACTAGGCGTTAGAAGGTCTCTCGCCAGCGTCAGTCGGTCTCGTAGATAAGTCAGGTAACTATGCAAACCGAGCTCCCACGTATCCCGGTATGCTTGTACCATCTCCGGCTCACGTGTTAAATCGGCATCGTCATTGTGCCTCACGTCTCGCTTACGCACAAACGGCTGAAAGTTCGATCCGAACTTAACGCCGTAGGGCGGATCCATATAAACCATTTGGACCTGCCCGCCGAGCCCCTCATATTCCAATAGCGAGTTCATTACCACAAGCGAATCGCCCAGCACCATCCGGTTCACCCACTTATCCCGGTGTTCATAAGGCTTCATCCGCTCCGCCAACGGGCGACCAGGATCGCCGAAGAGAGTCCCTTGTTGATCAATGCCCTCGCGTTTGTGCCCTTTCAGGGTTTGAAGGATCGCCTGGGTCGAGAGCCGTTCATGAATAAAGAGGGGCAGCGTGGGAACTTCCATTGACAGACGCTCAGCTTTTCCTGCCCAGTCAAGGAAAGGCTTACCGAGTGCCTGTAGCGCATTGACCGCATCTTCCAGGCCGCTTATTGTCATCAGCACTTCGTTCCCGGTACCAACAAACCGCTTCGATTCGGGAAAGCGATGCGGAGAAGGTAGCTTCGATGCCTCCACAATTAGTCCAAGAAGCCACTCCCCCTGGGACCGAGAAGGGCTGTCGTCCCAACTGAGGGCCGGGTTCAGGGAGCTGTCGTAACGGAAAGTTTTCGGCGCTTTGCGCTTCTTGAACTGAGCCTGCGTCCCCACTTCGGGCCGCATCGGCGTCTCTTGCGTGAACTGGTATGGCTCGGCAATTCGGCTGGCCGCAGGACGCTTTTTACGTGGGGGCATTCGCTCTCTCTTTTCAATGCTCTCTTAGTCTTACAGCTATGACCGACTTCGGTGATTGCGACTTTGGTACCCGCAGGCGCGGAGAGGTGCCAGGACGGGTCGGCAGTCTCTCCAAATTCTGTGAATTATGTCCAGTAGCATCATACAAAAGCAGCGGGCACACACCGCGAGCGCCGAAGCCAGAATCGCGGCTATGTGGTCTGAACGGCCGGTTCCTGAGGGGAGGACGACTTCATGCCGCATATGATCGACTTCAGCGTTTCGAGGGGTCCTGGATGATGCCGTTCCAAGTAACGGGCGATCTTCTCATCATTGAACAGACGGTCGAGATAGGCGCACGTCACTGTGAGCGTGAGAACGTCGGTTCCGTATGTCTCTTCGACTGCTTTTAGGTTTTGTATGATGCCGTCGGTATCCTCGCCCAGGAGCGTATCAGCAGCATCGGCATTAGCCTTGTTTTGGCGTGCCGTTGAGACCTTTGCGAGAAGCGCCGGAGGACTGATGGCGAGCCTGGTCTTTGCAAACGCTACAGTGTAGTCATTGCGAAGTACCATTAGCTCCACCGTTGCGATCTGTCCAATTGCTTTCATCTTTCGCAGTATCGGGAACAGTTCTAGGCTTAGCTTCTTGTCGCGCAACATCTCCACAACCTCGGGGCAAATTCCTTCGAGCATTTGCGCCCGCCTCCCGATTGCCGCAACATCCACATTTAGGGTAGCGGCAATGCGCTCCTCGGCGACTCCGCTCTTTAGAGCTTCCATGAGCATGAAGTGCTGTGCTACAGGTGGGATGTGGTTGACTCGCTTGTTGTACGTGTAACTCTCATCGTCCGTGGAGAGGATGCACTTAACTTCCTCAGTCCCCAATATCTTGAGAGCCTCAAATCTGAGATGTCCATCCAGTAGTAGAAAGCCCTTCCCTTCCTGCGGATAAACGACAAGCGGCTCGATAAGGCCGATTTCGCGCACAGATGAGAGAATTTGTTTGAATATGGAGGAACGGAGCACCTCCGCACTTGCAGTCCTCTGTGGAACTATCGAGCTCAGCGGCAGAGTTAGGATGTTGTTTTGAAAAGCAGAACGGAGATTGGCGGATGCACGTTTCATTGTTGAAGCCTCCCTGCGAGTTCGGCAGGCACAGACTGAATTCCTTCCGCCTTCAATAAGGTTCGAAAGTTCTCGTCTGCGAATAAGACTCGGACAGCCGAAGTCAGTAAAATCAGTCGATCTCTTGTGCGGTTAGCTTTCACGACCAACGCGGTCTGCTCACGAATCTTCTGCTTATACTCCTGGACCAGGGATTCGCCGGTGAGTTTGCGCCGCATTGGCGAGGTCTTTCCTTGAAGCCTCTGCTTCTCTAACCTTTGGCTAATGACTCGGCGGGCGGCAGTGATGCGCGCTCCGCGCAGATCACCCTTCTCGTATGCTTCGGACAGTGCCCTGGAAATCTCATGATTATTGCCAGTAGCGATTTCTACAGCAACGCTGAGCGGGATACGCCCGGCCTCGACGGCCAAGACAAGGAATTCTTCCCCTTTATCAATGAGGTTGCAAATTCCATAGAGGTACGCCCGATCGAGGCCGAGCTTACGAGCAATCTGTTCGCTTGAGTGCCCCCTCTCACGGAGAACCCGAACCTCAAACAATATGGCATGGGTCAATGCCGGTCTTCTGGCTATGTTTTCGACCAGGCTCATCAACTGACGATCCTGTTCAGGTGCTTCGATGATGATTGCTGGAATGAACATTTCACCAAGCTCGACAAAAGCCTCCATCCGTCCCTGGCCGCATACCAGATCGTAGCGTTTGCCGTCAGATGTTGATTGAGGTCTTTGCGCGACGGTGATAGGCCGCTTCAGACCTACAGTTGCGATGCTCTGAACAACCAATTGCCACTTGATTCGATTGCGCGATCGTGGGTTTAAGATCCGGATTTCTGCTATCGGAATCGATTCAACTTGTTGCTCGTTCAAGCTACATCCTCCACGAAGGTTCTTTTTGCGAGGTTGATAAACAGACTGAGGGTGTCGAATCGATATAGGTCGAGTGAGACGCCATTGTCAGCCGCAAGACTGAGCCGTTTCCAGAGAAGATCAATGCCCGGGAGCAGGTAATAATCCTTGACGGTCTGATTCCCAGGATTCAATCGAGCGGCTATGGTAATGTCCGGAACTAGACCGGCATCGAACCTGAGTCGCCAACGTGGCGACAGCGCTTTCGTCTCCTGACATCTTGAAAGGATGAGAGATGCGGTGTATTCGTGATTGATGGTCAGCAGGTCGGAACGGTCGTCCACCTCTACATGCGCCCCAGTAGCTCGCAGGTCCGCAACAATGATCTCAACCAAGTCTTGATGCCGCCGACGCAACTCTCGATTCGCTTCAATAAAGCTAGAGTCTCGCCGGTCGCTCCAACCAATAAGCTCGTAAGCTCTATGCAGGCCGCCGAAGCGCGACATGTAGATTGAGCTTGAGGGCATATCTTCTGCCTCATCGATGAGTATTCCCGACAGTTTTCCGCATCTCTCCAAGAGAGATCGCAACCGGGCGAGCAAGTCGTCATCTGACAAATGAATATGTCGAGCGTCGACAATCTGCCGAGCCTTCAAGAAGACATCCGTAGGAATGATGGCCTTGAATGCATCACTTCGAGAAATCCACATTTCGGGCGGATTTATCAGGCGTTTCATCTTCAGCTTGTAAGAACGGCGGTTATATACGTTGGCCCCGACGTACTTAGGATTGGTAAGAATCTGGTGAATTGTCGCTCTCGTCCAAGGTTTCTCCATGTCGGAGAGCACACCTTTGCTGTTGAGATAAGACGCGAGATTCTTTTCCGACTGCGCATCTTCAATGAACCGCGAGAAAAGTTCCCGCACTACCCGAATCTCGGCCTCCGGCCCAGGCACCAGGACAACGCGGTCCGTTTGCAAGCTCTTCCGTTCGCCTCGTGCTAACAATCCCTTTTCTCTGCCATCACGATCAATAAGTTGGCGTCGGAGACCATAGCCAGCGGGACCACCCTGCCTGAATCCGAGTTCAATGAGACGACATTGCCCCGCGAAAACCTTGACCGAGAGCTCCCGGCTGTACTCTCCTGCCATCGTCCGCTTGAGAGTCTTCATCAGCGCAGACGCCATGCTCCCATCATTTGCGAACTGCTCTCCGCAATAGTGAACTCTAATGCCGGCACGCTTCAAAACGTATTCGTGATATGCGCTTTCGTCCGCGTCCTGGAAGCGACCCCAGCGGCTCACATCGTAGACCAAAAGGTCCGTGAAGTTGGTATTCCCTTGCTCAACATCACTGAGAAGCTGACTTAGCCCATCCCGGCCCGCTAGGTTGAGGCCGCTTCGTCCGTGGTCATCGTATGTCGCGACGATGTCCATATTGTGAGTGATGGCATATTTCGTGATGGTGTCAGACTGGTTTTGTGGAGAATACTGTTGATGTTCTGTGGACATTCGGACGTACTGGGCCGCACGGCTGGTGAGTGAAAGCGAATTGTCAATTTTCGGCGTCATCGGGGGAGGCGAAAGGCCATCAGCCTCCGACCATATGCTTCGTTCATGAATATCCGCTACCGATTCCTGCCTTCGCGAGGCAAATAATGGGAATAATCCAGATCCGTAGCAAGAATTCACGAAGCACTCGCCATCATGGACCCGTACCCTGCGCTCCGGTATCCGTCAAGGCTCTCCGCTTCGCTTCGACCGCTCACGCGGCGCTTCGCGGCCTTGACCGACACCTCCGCTCCGGGTGATGACTGGATATGAGAAGCATGCGCTTCTCTATTCTCAAGAGAATCGGCGTTGAATGTTTTCCAGCAAGTAGTGTGACACGTTGAGCGCGTCACGGCAGGGTTACGCTCTAATACGCTAAAATTGTCTCGTCTTTTGAAATTTTCATTTCAATACGACAAAACGACCACTCACCGAGGAGGTCTTGATTCGGACCTTTAAGACTGCGGAGCATGTCACTTCAGTAGGAATTCAGACGCCTTGGCAACACAGAAGACAGGTCGAAACGTGAACCGCGAGGGACAGCGCTGGACGGAAGACCGCGCTGGCATGACCCTGCGGCTGCCCATTGATTTACGGGAGGCGGTCACGGAAGAGGCCCGCGTGGCCGGCGATCTTTCGAGAGTCGTACTTTTCGCGCTCCGTAATGTTGAACGCAAAGACGTGAAGATCACTCAGACTCGGAAAGCCGGTTTGCCGCTATCCAAGCCTCAACTCCTGCATGTGGGGGCTGAAGCCCGGTCCGTAATCCGCGCCTGGGCGGAAGAGGAGGGCGTGAGTGTGAACGCGATTATGGTTAGCGTTCTGGAAGAGTTTTTCAAACGACTGAGGAAGAGCAAGGCACTCCGCGAGGAGTTGCGGTTGGAACTCAGGGCTAGGCGCGGCTTCTTGCCAGCCTGAGAAATTTACTAGGCGTGACTGTGGAAAAGCTTCCAACAGAATCATTCATCGATGAGCGCTTCATCACATTAATAGATCGACGATTTCAGGGCCATCCGGCGCCCCAGCGGTTGCGAGACGAACGGCGGCACGCGCCGCGATCTGGACAGGCTCAAGTCCCTCCACAAACCAAGCGTGAGCGATACGGTCCATCCCCGCACCCACTAGGGGTGCAGCATTTCTGAGGCTGGAGCGTAAGCCCACGGCATCCGTTTTTCCGCCATGCAAGACGATATTGCGATTTCGATATAGTCCTCTAAATACGGTGGAAAGGTGCGTATTAATATCGTGCAACTTCTTTTTAGGGTCAGCCAAAACCTCCTTTAGTCGATCCACTGCCGCAACGTCGGCGGGATCGGTCAAAAGAACGGGCGAACCAGCTTTGATGTGTTGAAGAACATGCGCGGCCCGATCACGATTAGTGGCACAAGCCGCTATGGACGCGGCGAGGGGGCCACCCAAGTCTTCCAATTTGTATGAAAGCGATGTCAACTCGGCTCTCGGAAATGATGAGGTGACAAGAGAAGCCATTCGGTACCCAGCACTAAGCCGATCTGCATCCCCAGGCGCGGTGAGAATAGCCTCCACTGCCGCCCAACCTCCGGCAACAGCTGTACTGGGCGAACTCGCATCGAGAGGACTCAGAAGTTCAATCGCTGAATCGACTCTGCTGACGCTTTTGCCGGAGGAGTAAAGCTGGTCCTCCCGGTGAAGAGCATCGACTTCGACGCGCCGCCGCCTCTGCCGGAGTGGGTAGGTTTTCGGAGCGTTCTTGATGTAGACATCAGGGAGTGGCAGAAGCTGGCCACGTGTCCCTAGTTGAACCCGAGATGCGAACCGATCAACTATTTCAGCCACGGCTTGAACAGCACCCCAGGGGTCACGAGCCATGACGTTCAGCCACATGCCGCCGATTTGGCGCAGTCCCTCAGTTGGAAAATTCGCGGCTTTGAGCCATTGGATGACTTGCTGAGCTGTCATCCAGCCGTCCGGATCACCATCTTTGTTGGGAGGAGCCTCTCGGAAGACCACCAAGATTTCAAAAGCGCGCCGTGGTTTGTGGGTCAGGTTATGAGCTGCAAGCACAATCTCAGCCAATGTTTGGCGAGTAGGATTTTTGTGAATATGCCATCTCCACCAACCAAAAAGGAACTCCGAAGAAAAACCAAGATCGAGAAGATGAGACCCGATCGCACGCGCCGTTCTTTCCGCCTTAAGAGTTCCAGGTGCAGCAGAGTGTGCAGCAAGCGCACCGCTCCAGCTTTGCAAGTAACGGTCTTCGATGTCGTTCGCAAGCTGAAGGAGCTCAAGGTATTCCATAGATTCAAACTGGAGATCTGTGCGGAGAAGGTCGTGCAGTTTCTTCTTGTAGGGCGAGGAGCCAACTCCTGGATCGGTCCCAGCCAGGACGATTGCGGTCTCTGCCAGGGCTTTAACGGAGTTCTGGAATAAAACCTTAGCCGCTACCATTTCGCTAGCTTCGAGGATTTCTCGAAGCGTCAGGAGAAGCCCTGTCGCCCACAACCGGCGATGCCACGGGGCCCGGATATCGAAAAACTCCAACAAACGCGCGCCGACTAGGGAGTCGAACGTGTTGACAATCAGCATTTTCTCGATTACCTTACTAACAGGGAAATTTCCCGACACCTTGACGGAGGGTGTCTCTCATACGCCAAAGCCCCCTTCGGGGAGCAGCAGCCGAAAGATTTCACCCTCCCAAACCAATCTAAAGCCCACCAATTTGGTGGGCTTTACTATTTGTATCTTACGTCCCGTTCGGACATTCGCCGAGTTCCCACGCCGCGCAATCAGGGCGGCCCGATGCCTTCTCGATCTGTCTGTGGGAACGGAAGAAACGCGATACGTTTTGCGATACGTCGGTTTTGAGCGTGATGCCAGCTTACAAGGACTTAGGGTGCCACCGGGGTCTTGTAAGTTGTTGAAAATCCTAATGTTGGGACTATGGCATGGAAGAGGTCATCGGTTCGATCCCGATCAGGTCCACCAAATATCCTCAATGGTTTAGCCCTCATCAGACTCTCCCTGGCATCCTCTTCCAACCCAAGTTCCGACCCAAGCCGCCGTTTCAGGCCGCCGGAGTGAGCTTGATGGCAGCCAGGAACTTCTCCTGTGCTGCCAGTTGCGGAGCGTTGACCCGGTGCGTGTATAACGCTGTGGTCGATGGCCGAGCATGCCGGAGCATGCTCTGGATCACCGGCAGGTTCACCTCGTTGGCGGCGAAGAACGTGGCAAGGCTGTGGCGCAGATTATGCCATCCGAAACGGCCGCGGTAGCCGGGAGGAATGACCCCGGCCTTCACGGCTGCCGGACGAAGATAATCCTGCGCGGCAGTACCGGCCGCGCGTGGCACCTTGCCCTTGGACTTCTTCGAGGCGAAGACCCACTCCTCGTCGCCGCTGTAGCAGGATTGGCGCCGCCAGGAGGCAAGCGCATCCGCCAGGACCGGATGCATGACCACATGAGTCATGCTTCCAATCGTCTTTCCAGACGTGAGCTTGCCCTTCGACCAGGCGCGGTTGATATTGATCTGTCCTTTGAGCCAGTCAATATCGGACCACTGCAACCCGAACGCTTCTTCGGGCCGCAGCGCCGTTGCCGCGTGGAGCAGGGCCAGCGTCCATTCCAACTGCGTTTCCGGCCCGGCAAGCTGATCGAGGATCACCACCATCTGCCCAGGCGTGACCACGGCTGCTTCGTACTCGGTTCCCGATTCCGATCTCGCCAGCAGCATGGGATTGGTGGGGCGGCCATCGCTGCCAATGGCCGCCTCAATCAGTTCATGCCGCTGCGCGTGTTTGTAGACCTGACTCATCACCGACTTCAACTTCGCGACCGTTGCCCAGGAGAGAGGACGCTTGTTACCGCCGTGCGGCGTGGAGGTCAAAGCCTCGAACCAGGCTTCAAACTCGAGGGGCTTGATCTCGGCCGCCTTCCGATCGCCCCACCGGGGTAAGATCCACCGATCGAGAAGCAACTCGAAAGTTGCTACCGTCTCTTCGGCCTTCACGGCAATGCCCACCCGCTTCTTCAATTCGTGTTTCCGAAAATGCTCGGCGAGTTTCTTGAAGGTGGGCTTGCCACGACAATCCAGGTTAAGGTGCTGATCGAGACCGAGACGCCCGACCTCTTTCCACGCCGCGGCGACCGACGAGCCAATGTCCTGCACCATGCCAATCACTCTGGTGTTCTCCACTGTCTTGCCATCGGAAGCCCGCGTGGTCTGAAACCGGTAGATCCAGGTCAGACCACCTGCTCGCTGCTTCTTGCTTACTGTCCCTTTACCCATCACGCAACACACTTCCTTTCCTGGGTAATGGGAACTGCCGGATCGATGGTAGCAGGATCCTGGCGGCGGGCTCGAGCGCTGAAGTGTGCCTCGATTTTCGATAGCCTGAAGCGCCACGTCTTGCGCTTGTCGCCGATCGGGTGGGCGGGAAGCTGGTTTTTCCTGGCCATCTCCACAACTCGTCGCGGGGTCAGACCCAGGTAACCTGCGACTACATGTTCATCCACAAAGGGCTCAAATTCGCCCCAGTGCGGTGCTCGTTCTGCTCGAGTTGAGACCGCTGATCCGGTATTGCTCCGTGCAATGCAACCAAGATTTTCCTTCAAGGTCGTTCCTCATGGGGCCGGACGCACCGACCACGTTATCCCGTGGCACTCCTGGGGGAAGGCGGCACCGATTGAGAGATCGCCATCTTCCGTTTGAGAGAACCGTTGCTGTCAACGACGTGGGACGAATGCTTTTCTGCGGCTGCAATCTTCACCTTCCGCTCGCATGCTCATTCGCTCCCGACCAATTCCTCGCACTATCCGCTCATCGCTTGTCCTCTCTTGCCGCGCCAATCTATTTCTCGCCGGCCCAGCGCACCCGAAAGGCTGGGGTGCCCCTGATTTGAGCGTGGCACGGGTTCCCGTTCCAGCCAAAGGGTCCAAATCGCGCGGGGCTTGAAAAAACGGGAACGAGTCACCCGGATCAGACCCGGGTTCGCTAAGTATCATATGAAAAATGAGTCGTTTACGAGTGACACTGTGTCGAGGATAATAGTTGCAAATATGCAAGGATTCGGATGAACAGGCACGACGACTCGTTCGGGAAATGGCCGGCCTCGGAAACCTCTACCTTGTTTTGACCCTTCCCGAGATCCGCCGGAAGGGTCTCAACTACCTGTCCCTATATGCGCTGCAGCGGGCGGTGCAGGTCAGTTCGGAGTATCCCCGGAACTCCTACTCGCAGGCCTGGCGCAGGCGCGAGACTGGGCTCAAGGATTACGAGACGAGCCGCGCATTCCAGTTTCTCAGCAGACAGAGTGTCCTCATCGCGACCGACGGGGGAAGCGGATTCTGAATACGATCCTCGAAGCTGCCGGAGGGTGGCTCTGGGAGCGAATCGATGAGGCTGGTCGGACTCGGCGCGCCAAAGAAACCACGCAGAATCTGAGACAAACCCGCGAGACGCTCCAGGGCCGTCCCAGCTCCATTCTTCGAGAAGGGGTTTCGGAAGGAAATGAGATAGATCGGCGCGTTTTCGTAGAGTCTTTGCATGCCTGGAACCGCAGAGATGGGTCCTGCGACCTCCGATCGTCGAGACCTATACCCTCATGCAGCCTTTTGGAACAGGCCAGGTAACGCGGAAAGAACTTGCCTGCCCTGGGGCGCCTTCCGCGCGCCGGATGAATCTGGGTGGACCTGCTCGTAGAATGGTTCGATGTGACTGGAGCTAGCGTTCATACGATCACCTGTAGCCAATCACAAGACGACCGTCACGCAGGGCACGCAAACGGGGGTTTTTCAGACCGAATGGCTCGGCCGCCCAACACTGATCCAAGAACCGGAACGATGGCAAATTACCTACTCCTACCGTGCACAGCACAGGTCCCGTCTTTACCCAGAAACAGCCCCTAGTCGCCGCCGATGCCCGAAAAGTGATTCCATACCTCATCGCCTGCGAAAGCCGCGACCAGAACGTCAAAATCGTCGATTCTAATGGCTTCTATTCGTACGGGATTTTGCAGATGCAAAGCTCGACCGCCGCGCTATTCAATTCCATCGAGAACACCAGCTACGACCCGATGATCCCGATCGAAGCCGAGCAGCTTGCAGAAATTGCCATCGAGCATGGATACCTGTCGCGCTGGAGCTGCGCCAGCCTCGGCAATTATCCCTTTGACAAACCCAAACGTACTAGAGCATAGTGTTTTGCAGACACGAAAGCCGTTCCCAATGAAGAGAACGGCTTTAGAAAGAAACCAAATGGACCAGACGAAGAAATGCCCTAAATGCAACAGCAATATGACTCGTCGGGAAGCGGTGTATGCGCTTCCTGCAATGAAAGACCCAACAAGCAGCCTGCAATCCGAAGCGTTTTCACTTCACAAGGCTATGGCTGTGTATCCGTATGTTTGCAAGGAATGTTCGTTTGTTGAGTTCTATCACTCTGCTAGTCAGGATCAATCGAGCGGACCCATTCTCTAATCTTTGGGTCTTTGAGCATTTCTCGCGTCAACAGACGTTCAACAGGGGGAAGCATTATGAACCTCAAAAACATCGCGCAAAAGTTCTCGGACTCGGAAGCCGCTAGGACATTCCTAGAGTCGCAACGTTGGCCCGATGGCGCAGTTTGTCCATTTTGCGGACTGATTGGGGAAAGCTATCGGCTAAAGCCGAAAGCCGAATCCAAGACGCCAGCGCGTCCCGGGGTTTGGAAGTGTGGAGGGTGCCGGAAGCAATTCACGGTCACTGTTGGGACTATCTTCGAGGATTCGCACATCCCCCTAAATACTTGGTTGATGGCAATTCATCTGCTCTGCTCATCGAAGAAAGGAATGAGCGCACATCAACTGCATAGGATGCTCGGAATCACGTATAAATCCGCTTGGTTCATGGCTCATCGGTTGCGCTACGCTCTGTCCCAGGAGTCCATTTTCCTGAAAGGCACAGTTGAAATCGATGAAACGTACATCGGGGGAAAGAAACGGACTGGACGGCAAACCGTAAAACCGGGCGAACGTCGGATGGATCGGAAAAACAGCCTAGACAACAAAGCACCCGTGTTGGCTCTGGTCCAGCGTGACGGGTCCGTGCGGTCTCAGCACATTGAACGGGTCACAGCAGATAATCTTCGGCCCATTATCCGTCGCACAGTCGATATCGACGCGCGAGTAATGACCGATACCAGTTTCACGTTGAAAGGCGCACTCATGGGACGCGAGCATTTCCGCGTCAACCATACCAAAGACGAATATGCCCGGTACGAGAACGGTTTGTGTATCAGCACGAATACGGTAGAGGGATACTTCGGACTGCTAAAACGCGGGATCAACGGGATTTATCACCACGTTGGAAGCCAGCATTTACACCGTTATCTGTGCGAATTCGATTTCCGCTACAACCATCGCAAAATCACGGACGGCGAGCGGTCGCTGGCTCTGATTAAGAGAGTGGGCGGAAAGCGGCTCATGTACAAGGAAACCAAGCCGAATTAAATCTCAAACTGAGATATTCTGTCCGGGAAATGGACGGCGTACACTTGTCAGCAACCGGAAAACGGCAAAAAGGAGACACCCTTCATGCTCAAATTTTTGCACGATCCCGGCACAGGCAGGGTGCTATGGTCGCGGGTCGAATAACACCCTTCACAACGAAAAGGCAGACCGTAGCTCCGTCACTTGCTAGCAGTGACGAATCCCGATTCGAAAGGCCACAAACTGGACGAATCCGAAAAGCCATTGCCGTAAGGCCGTGTAGACCTGCCGCGTTGAATCGTTGCCGTGGGCGGATTGCCCGCGATAAGGGGTTGGCATCGAACTATGCCAGCCCCCAAAGACAAAACAGAGGATGACTAGGGATGGCAAAGTGCGGAGTAATTGGGTGTAGTGAAAAGGCAGTTGGTGGTTTCCAAGAAATGATAGAGGCGGGAGATATGATGAACCCTTCCGCCACACTACCGGGCCTTAGAACTTTTTGGTGCGAGTATCACAAGGAATCGCTGCAAGCGCACGTACTCGCAAAACGAGGCGTATGGCTACGGGGGAAAGACTTGGAAAAATAGATCATTTTCCTTTAGGGTTTTTCTTCGGCTCTGGCTTCGCCTTGAGCAGAGCCGCTACCGCGTCTTTGAATTTCATCGGATGCAGGGAAACGGGTTTGGATGTGTTCGCCATCGGGGTCGATCCTTTAATTCATTTTAATTTTCCCTGAAATTCGATGTAATTTTTTCAGTTTCCGAAAGGGAGGGGAATTCCGATTTTCACGGCAGAATTGTACACATCGGAAAACCCGATCTGCGCGGTCGCAACATCCCCGATAATGCCCGTCAATACTTCAGTTTTCAGCCAAGTGAACGAATCAAAAAGATAGCCATCGGGAACGCCAGTCCGAAGACGAGCAGCAACCGATTCCAGTTGACGCGCGGTCTGATTCAATCTCTCTCTGGCAATATCAAGATTCGTCTTGCGTTTAACACATTCCAGCAAAAGCGCATCTTTTGTTTCCTGGCTTTCCTGTTCCGTCATTTCGCTTGTAAATACCTTTCGGGGGGGGGGGGGCAAAACAGGCGCAGGCATCGCGCTGTCTTTCGCCCCACATCTCTATATACGATGGGAAATCTGATTTGGTGGAATCCCGCGAAGATTTATTTTCACTGCCAGCCAAAAATCCCTCGGAATTCTTTGCTGGGTTTGTAAAGTACATAATCCCCCGTTTTCCTCTTGACAGATGACTTACATGGATGTCGCTAATCCGGAAGTAAGCTGGGCGGTGCCGGGAGTAGTTTCCGATTAGGCGGTCAACCGCCCAGAACCGACCCGATCCGGAGTTTTGCGCCAATCGCCACCTAGACTCTCCCGTTGGCAACGGAAGCCAAAAAGTTGACTCCAAGCGTCAAACCGGAATGAGGTGTTCCCCAGATGAACCGCTTCACGCCCTCACTATCACATGCAAGCGCAGGCGCCTTGCAGACGGCTCTGGTGCTCCTGTTTTTCATGGCCGCCGCCCACTCCAGAGGACAGAAAACTCGTCGTTTGACCGAACGAGAAAATCTGGGAATTAAAGGTCCTGTTCGATGGGCTCGAACAACTGTCGCGAGGCCGAATCCCGATCCCGTTCCCATGCCCCTCAAGGAAGATTTTGTGCGGAGCGCGCTTCCTTATCCACAGTTCCCGGCACTCACGCGATCTTTCACGGCTGATCAATAAGCGCATAAGCGCCAATGCGCTCGTCGGCCATCCTTACGGCAACTCTTCGAACGGCTACTTGGTCCCGCGCGAGACCGGCAGCGCCCAGGCGAACATCACCCCGCCGCTGCCGCTAACCACGTACTGGCGCCCGTCCAGTTCGTAGGTTATCGGAGATGTCTGCATGGGGGCACCGGTCTGCGCGTGCCATAACGTCTTGCCGTCCGCGGTCGACAGTGCCAGAATGTTGCCCGTGGAATCCCCGGTAAAAGTCAGCCCCCCGTCGGTAGTCAGCACTCCGGCGCCGGACCCATCCCCCACCTCATGGCGCCAGCGAATCTTGCCCGATTGATAGTCGATGGCTTGGATGTAGCTCTTGCCCCACACGTCATAGTCAGCCCCGGCCCAGCCGTAGTCGCCATCCTCTGGCTTGGCGAAGTAGATGCTGTAACTGAAATGCGTATCGACGATAAACAGCCCGGTCTTTGGATCGAAGCTGGGAGAGCGGTAGTTTGTGAGGCCGCCCTCGTCGGGAGCAATCAACCGCCCGTCCCGCTTGGGATCCTTGTCCGGGTTCGGAATGGGCCGCCCCTCTTTGTCCACACCCAGCGACCAATTGACCGGCCCGTACGGGGCGGTCAGCAGACTCTTGCCGTTGGTGCGGTCGAGCACAAAGAAGTAGCCGTTGCGCGAACTCTGCATGAGCATCTTGCGCGGCTGGCTGCGAAAGTTCGCGTCGACCAGAACCGGTGTTTCCACCGCATCCCAGTCGTGCGTATCGTGCGGCGAGGCGGAGAAACCCCATACGAGCTTACCGGTATCCGGGTTGAGCGCCACAATGCTACATGTCCAAGGGTTATCCCCCGGTCGCACTGTGCCGTTCAACACCGGCGTCGGGTTGCCCGTCCCCCAGTAGAGAAGGTTTAGCGCTGGGTCGTAGGTGCCGGTCATCCACGTTGTCCCGCCGGTGCCGACCTTGGATTGGCCGGCCGGGGGGGTGGCGAGCCACTCCCATTGCACGGCGCCCGTATATGGATCGAACGAGCGCAGCAGGCCGGGAATGTTGTCCAGGTCCCCTCCTATGCCCGCGATCACGTGATCTTTCACCACCAGCGGAGCCATTGTTGACCAATAGCCTTTATGGACATCCGCAATCACCTCATCCCAGCGCAGGCTACCGTCCTTGGCGTTCAGCGAAAGCAGGTGAGCGTCGGGTGTGGTGAAGTAGAGCCACCCCTTGTACATGGCAACGCCGCGATGCCCGATGTGTTCGCCCTCGGTGGTGAGGTGATGGAAGTGCCAGATCATGTGCCCCGAACGCGCATCTACGGCCCAGATGTTATCCGGCACCGTGAAGTAGAGAATTCCGTCCACGAGCAGCGGCGACGACTTGATCGACGCTTCCTGGTTGGTCTGAAATGCCCAAGCCAGGCCAAGGTTATTCACGTTCGACGGCGTGATCTGGTTCAGCTTGCTGTGTCGCTGGCCTGAGTAATCTCCGTGGTAAAGAGGCCAGGTGTCACTCGAAGGGTGCAGCAACTGTGCCGGGTCCAGTTCCTGCCCCAGCAAGGTATGCGATCCACAAGCAACGCCGAAAATTGTGGCCGCGCAAAGCACCAGGACGACTTGGAAGAATCTCATAGGAATAATGACCTTTCCTGACATTATCCAGCACAGTCAACGATCTCCACCGAGATAGGCGCTCGCTGGTTTTAAATCGATCTCGTCTGCCTTGGCGCTGAACTGGCCGCTCGCGAACCGCACATATCAACAACAAACGGCAGTTCACGAAGACTTCCGCCCCAAGGTTCGTCAGGCGAGAAGTCTACATGGCTATGTTTGCCCGAGGCGAGGACGGCCCTGTTGATTGCGCGGACGAGCAGCAGATTACGAGGGGTCTGCCATGGACAACAGGCCTCAACTGAGGCTCCTGAGTATCCTCCTTTGCGCGGCACGTTCCTAAAATTGAAAGCCGATGCGGGATTGCTTTATCTCCGCGGCAGCGTGCAGTTTTTTGAGACGTATCCCGGAATGTACCTCCCGCGCCCGTTGAAGTTGGCGGTGACCTGTTTGGAAGCCTCCACCGAATAGATCGCGGGGGAGATGCGGTCGCTTTCAAAATTGAATTGGAACAACGCTCAGTTTGACGGTGGCGAGCCGATCACGCTCAGGGCCGCTAGGCGTGTAGGGGATATTTTGAGGCGGCATCGTTCACGGAAAGCAAAGACATGGCCTGAGTACGGCTGCTCGTTCAACACCCTCTGCACCTGCGCGCTCAGACCATGAAAACCGCGCCGCATATCTGTAATGCCGGCTGCCAGCCAAATACGCGTTCCGCTCGAAGTCCGATCACCGGCACAGGCTCTCAAGGATGGTGCTCAGTAGTGCACGATCGGCGCCACGCTCCACACTGATGGCTGCGCGACCGGGAAGCTCGATGTGGATCGAGCCTGATGCCAACGACGTGACTGGGTGCTCAAGTGCCACCGCCCCTGCTTCCAAGTGGGACGTGAGTTCAGCGCCTTCGCTGCACTCTGTATCAATCACAACGTGAACGAGTGCCGCAACATCGCGGTTATGACGCGGGGTATCTATGGTCTCGCAATGGCATTCCCTGAAGCGCTCCCTGGTGGTATGGTCGGCCAGTCAGACGCAGAGGAAATCGCCGAGAGGGATAGACTTGACCGCGAGAATCAAGCCGCAGAGCCACAGGCTGGGCCGAAGCTTCTCCATGACCAACTTCAGATGCTCGATCTGCCGCGCGCTCGAGACCCGCTCCCGATAATCGGAGAAGCCGCGGAAGCGGGGAGCGTCTGACGTCGTTGAATCCACAATTCCGGGATTTCGCCATCACTTCTACGATTTCCGCGTTCGCTGAGGACGGTCCCAAATGGAATCAGACGGTGCTAGCCTACCAACAGTATGTTGCGCGGCTCATGCTAACGCGTGTTCTAGTGGTCGATTCGGAAAAGACCGTGGCCGATGCGGGCGCTATGCTTCTCGGAGCGCGCGGCTACAAGGCTCGCGCTGCCTATAGCGCGGAGCATGCCATCGCTGAAGCCAAGGAATTCCACCCGCACGCGTTGATCGCTGACGCAGTACTGCCGGGGGAGGATGGGATTCAGCTCGCGGCATGGTTCGCTGAGAACATCCCAAACTGCAAGGTGGTTCTGATCTCGTTCAATCCTTCCGTAAGGCTTCGGGTCGAAGAATCGGTACGGAGCGGTCAGGTCCACGCATTCATCTCGAAAAGAGAGGCCCTGCCCGGGCTCCTTGCCATTTTGGCAACGATTACACCCGAGAAATAGCCTTGTTCTCAGGGGCCTAATGCGTCGCCATCGGTATAGTGCGGAGTGCGATTGGCGCGCACCTAAAAGGTTCGTCGATTGCTCGATTTGGTGCCCCCGGGCGCTTCCGACAACCACTTTAGAACGCGGTCCCGGATAGGCTAAGAATCGTGAACAGCGGTGGATAGCATTGGCAGCAAAGCTGCACCACCCCATTCAGGAAAATTGGCGTATCATCGCCGATCTCAAACACACTGAGATCGAACGCCTCAAGGTCTTGATAGGGAAGCGGACGCGCGCAAGTTAGCTCCGCTTGATTTGCGCCCCCTCTTGCGGTCAGAGGGAAAAAGGGCCTTTCTTCCCATTGGCGCGCAGCTGTCACGAGGCGAGATTTCAATTTTCAGGAAATCTGTCCTCCCCTGATTCCGGTTTTCCCCGGATTGTAAAGGCGTGCCCATGGGTTCGCTCCTGCCTAGCCCAGTTCCTCAGCCCGGCCGGTGACAGCAATCACAACGTTTTCCAGGGTGGCGTCTAGCTCAAAGCCTTTGCAGCAGCACATGACGCAGAGGTGATCTCCTGCATCCAAATGGTCACCCGCCGAATGCCTACAGACGCAGCGTAGATGGGGATTGTTTTCTTTGAATTCTGCGAAGATCATAACCCGCAGCCTACACGGATCGGGCGCATTCCCGTGTGATCTACGTCACCCTGGAAACGGTTTGCGGGGTGCTTTGGGCGACAGCCTCCCAGGACGCACGGGCTGGCAGTAATCCGTCATAGCGAGCCTCACCGCGTGAGTCTCTCAATAACCGCTGCAGCCAGCGCCGGATCAACGCCGGCTTCGATGCTGACCAGCGCTCTTCCAGGGAACTCGATATGGATAAACTCGCACGAAATCGGATGGTTTTCGAAAACCAGCTATACTACGCGGGGCCCAAAATCCCCGGAAAGTGTGCTGGGAGCCACAGTGCTCTCGTGGGGAAAGTCGTTTTCCCTCCTCAAAAGGCAATTTTTCAGTGCGTTTGGTAACCAGTTCCCGAAGAGCCCTGAAGAAGGTCGGGCGAGCGCCCTGAACAGCGCCCGGCCACAGCCCGGCCAGCTAGCCCGCCGGCCCGATCCAGCCAAATCCGGTTGCCTTTTGTGCCCAGCCAGGAACTCTCTCTGCGTGGCGCAGGGTTCTCGATGCCAGGCATGGCCGCCGGACGGGGAATACGGGGATGAAGGCCGAAAAGTCTGCCCTGCTCGCCGCTATATATAAGCCCGCGCGCGCGAGGGCTTATATATAGCGGCGAGGGAGGGACCTGGTCCTGATCCGGAACGATCCCACGTTCTCGAAGATGTTCTCGTACTGTCGGGCGGACAGGGTGGCCTGGGCCAGGTTCGCCGAGTCTGCCAGCGTCTCGGTGGACAGGTTATCCAAAGTGAGGCCGCGGATGCCGAGCATGTTGAGAACCTGGTTCTCGACGTAGACCGCCTGCATACGGTGCAGAGAAGTCACGCTGCGCCAGTTGTTGCGGAAAGACAGGTACTGGTTATCGAGAAAGGAGATGACGTCGGAGACCTGGTGGATGCCGGGGTGGTGGGCTCGTCCTGGTCCAAGACGCGGTCGCCTGCGGAGAGCATGCCGATGGCGAGTTCGGAACTGGGGCTGCCGACATGCTGGTAGGTGGGATAGGCATAGGAGGCTAAGGGAACCTGGGCCAGGTTGTTGCTGGGGCCTTTGGCTGGCGCCGAGGGTGGGTCCAGACTGGGGTTGAGGGCTCTTTTGTTGACAGGGAGCCCTGCGAGGAGTAATGAGTATATGAGTATGTTTACTGACGTTTCTTCTCTCCGCGGCCAGTTCTGGGCCGAGATCTTCGGCTTCGGCATCCGCAACCTCCGGGAAAAGCGAGGCAGATCGGTCGAACAGGCTGCCCGGCTGGCAGATATGATGCCGGCTGACTGGATCGACCTCGAGCAGGGGCGCCAGCTTCCTGACCATCGCGACGAGCTGGCTCGGGTGGCGTATGCGCTCGACGTCCGAGTCGTGGACGTGGTCGCGCTGGCTCTGCTAAGCCTGGACGCCTGGCGCTAGGCTCGCCGGCCGGGAGGCTGGCCTTTGGTACTCAAATGCATATAGCCTCACCTCAGGAGAGAGGAGGTGAGGGAGATCAAACAACCCCAACCTGAACAGGAGTTGAAACGCATGAACCTGAACGTTCCCCTTCAATTGCACAACGCCTTCAAGGCGGCAACCGCCTCGCAGGGCTTGAACATGACAGATGTGCTGATGGAGTTCATCGAGTCCTACGTCGCCGAGCACACGGGATCGAGCAAGAAGCCGAAGGGGCGGCAGCGGTGAAACGCGCCGCTCTGTACCTTCGGGTGTCGAGCGTCGATCAGAACCCCGACACCCAGCTCTATGACCTCCGCCAGATGGCCGCGCAGCGCGGCTATGAGATCGTCGCGGAGGTGACGGACAAGATCTCCGGCGTCAAGGCCCGCCGCCCGGGCCTCGATAGCCTGATGCAGGACGCCCGCCACGGCCGCTTCGATGTGGTCCTGGTCTGGGCTTCGGACCGGATCGCCCGGTCAGTTAAACACTTCCTTGAAGTGCTCGACGAGCTGAACCGGCTCAACATCGAGTTCGTCAGCTTCCGCGAACAGATCGACACTGGCGGCCCGCTCGGCCGCGCCATAGTGGTGATCATCGGCGCGATCGCCGAGCTCGAACGCAACCTCATTATCGAGCGGGTCCGTGCCGGCATGCGGCGCGCCCGCCTCGAGGGCCGGCAGATCGGAAGGCCCTCTCTCGAGCTTGACCGCGAGGCCATCCTCCGCGATCACCAGCGCGGCCAGAGCCTGGGCCAGATCGCCCGCCTGCACCGTATCTCGCGCACCACCGTTCACCGCGTACTCAAACAGACCGTCCCCAGGAAACAGGAGCCTGCCGCATGAACCCTCGCCCGCTTGTTCTGCTCTATCCCGCTGCCGCGCTCACGCTGGCCGTCCTCGTCTATCTCGGCCGCCTGGGCAGGCGCGTCACCGCAATCGAGGACTACCTCCGACCAGTCCAGGAGTACGCGAGGAGGCGCCCCTACTCGCTGTAACAAAAGGGGTCAGGAAAGCAGTTCCCTAAACCCCACAAAATCAACGGCCGGATCTGCACGATCCGGCCGTTCCGAAATCTATACCTTCAGAAACGCAGCCCCATTCCGACCATCTGCTCCCAAAGCAGGTAATCGATTTGTTGAATCCTGTTGAAATCGGATGGAATTGAGTGCTCTTAATTGAACGGCATCGGTGGAGCGGGGCCTCAGGCTGTTGAAACTTATGGCTTTTGGGTGCTCTGACAGCTACAAAAGTGACTACATCCTGGTACAGCAAAATTGCGCTTGGGAAGGCTTAGCGAAGTTTTTCGCCGCTCGCGATGACTCTCGATACCGGCAGGACCTAGGGCTTAGTAGGCCTCTTGGCGCGCCTGGTGACCTTATTGAACAGAAACTCGCGGAACAAATTGTCTATCGCGTCGCCCGCGATATCCCCGAGTCCGTTGATAAGGAAAACACCGGGGCCGCGTTCAGAGGAAGGATAGTACGCCTCTGCCGCCGCTCCTGCAGACAGGTCCCCTAAAATCTCGGAGTAGTTGAAGCGATGCTCACCACGATCGTCTCGAGTCACGAAGGTTGAAATCACGGCGTGCGCCGCACGCTGCTTTGTGCTGCCGTTCTGCATTACAAAATAGCGGGGATCCTGATGGAAGATGGATGGGTAAATCGCTCGTGTGAAGAGTTCTCCCGACGCATGCCCCGCATACGCCGCGCCGTATCGCTTCGCGTATCCCTGCCAGCCGCTGCCGAACGAAGGAAAGACATTTCTATACTGCTCCGCCCCGGCGATGCCGCCTGTTATGAGAAACGAAATTGGATCAATGAGGGTGTGAACTGCCAGCCCGTACTTCTGTTTCGTCATCATGGGTGGAGCATTCCAGTCGAAGCTGGAGTAAAAGTTATTGAAGACTCCGAAGACGCGCTGCTGCTCGGCAATATGCTCCTGCTCAATGGAGGCTGTCACCGGATCCAACACTGTAATACTCGAAGTGGTTGCGGCAACCGACAGAATTATCTTGGGCATTACGACTGGTTGGTCTACTTGCACCGAGACGGGCTTCGAGACAAATGGGCTCATGCCCGCGCCTGAGATGGTGATCACGTAAGTACCGGGTCCGACGCCGCTGAATTCGAATCCGCCGGTTGGATTTGAAATTGCGTCGCGCAGCGATGTACGCGTGCCCGCCTTTGACAAAGTGACCGTTGCGCCCTCGATGGCATTGCCGTTGGGATCTAGGACTGTACCGGAGACTGTACCTGTTCTGGTTTGCTGTGACTGGTTCTGTGCCACCGACGGCACGGAAGGTTGCGGTGACACATGGTTCTGGTCCTGCGTCGCAAGTCGATCTATCGGCGCGCTTGGCCGTTCGCTCCGCGCGCCGCCAGTGACGGCCTGTGCCATGCAGGGCATAATAGTGCCTATAACGACGAAGCCTATCCGCATGGCAAGCCGGGCCCAATCTCGCTGAAGCGCTTTCAATGGAGGTTTCCCTTTCGCAGAAAAGTGGCCCGGCATGACCGGGCCATAGAACATGGACGAGAGAACCCGGTGAACGTCATCCTGCCGGAAGAATTGCTCCCTTGGCGATAGACGAAAAGACAAGTGCACATCTAAGATTTCACCTCTCCGTATGTACCTGATTCAACGGTGGGCGCAAAAAAACAGCGTAGAGTCGTCGGTTACGATCTCGGCTCTGCGCGGCCACTCGTGTAATAGTGCACTGCGGGCGTGATCACCAGCGAGAGCAACATCGAAATTAGAATTCCTCCGATGACCGCGATGGCCAGAGGCTGGAGCATTTCTGATCCGGCGCCAAGAGCAAGAGCCAGAGGAAACATCCCGCAAACAGCCGCGACCGCAGTCATCATGATGGGTCGTAGACGGCGGCGGCCGGCTTGAATCATGGCATCGCGCGGCGACATGCCGGCTGCGCGGAACTTAACATCCGCATCGAGGAGAAGGATCCCGTTCTTCGCGACAATGCCCACGACCATGATGAGACCCATGAACGAAGAGATGTTGAAATCAGTTCCGGTGATGAGCAAGGCGATGAAGACGCCGGAGGTAGAAAGGATTGCGGAGGCAAGGATCGATACTGGCGCCGAGAAAGACCGGAACTCAAACAGCAGGACAAGGAATACCAGAAGCAGGCCGGTAAAAAGAACCAGCAGGAGATCGTGAAATGACTGCTGCTGGGACTCGTAGGTGCCGCCGTACTCAACGCGGATTTCTGAAGGAAGATTAAGCGAGGTGACAGCCTGCTTGACCTTGGGAATTGCGCCACCGAGGCTGGTGCCCTGCAGGCGGGCAGTGACTTCGACGAGGCGTTGGATATTCTCCTGACGGATTTCTGTCTGCCCCGGAAGATTTTGGACTGTGACAAGTGATCCGAGAGTGGCGGTGGTGCCCGTGGAACTGACCATCAACGTGTTGTCCATTGCTTGACTCGTGGCGCGGAACTGTTCGGGGAACCGGACCCGAATGTCGTACGTACGGTTGTTGGCGACCATGGGGACGGGAGCCACGGCACCGTCGACCATAGCGCTAGCATCGGTTGCGACTTCATCAGGGGTGAAGCCGCTCGTGGCGACGGTGGAAGTGTTTAGGTGGTACACGATCTCGGGATTGCTGATGGTGTCATCAATTCCATTGAGGACGCCAACTACTCCTGGAACGGTGCCGATCTTGTCGGCGATGATCGGGGCCCAGTGGCGCAGCAGGGCGGGGTCCTCGCAGAACAACTTAATGACCACCGGCTCGGGCTCATTCGAGAGATCCCCGATCATATCTTCGAGCGTCTGGTGGAAGTCGACGTCGAGCGCCGGATCCTCGGCGGTGATCTTCGTCTGGAGTTCGTCCATGATCTGGAACACGCTCCGGCTGCGGTGATTCGAAAGCCGGACGGAGATGTCGCCCCTGTTCGCCTCGGTAACGGCAGCAAGGCCAAGTTGCAGGCCAGTTCGGCGCGATGTGGCGACAACCTCGGGCGTTTTACGGATGATCTGCTCCACATGATTGAGAACGCGGTTCGATTCGGCAAGTGAGCTGCCCGGCGGCATGTAATAGTCAACCACCATTTCGCCCTCATCCATCTTGGGTAGCATGTCGGAACCGAGCGATCTGAAGCTGAAAAACGAGGCGGCGATCAGAACAATTGCACATCCTGTAAGCCACCAGGGATGATCAAGGACTAATCGCAGAAGGCGCTCGTATTGATGAATGATGCTGCTCATCCATCCGTTGATTGTGGCCTCTTCTGCTTCCATCAGCCGCGTGGCTTCCTCCTCAGCCGAGGCAAACTCACCGACCCGCTCTTCCGGCGAGCGTCTCTCTTTGCGACGCACGAGGTATTGACTAAGGGTAGGCGTCCAGGTAAGGGCCAGCCCGAGTGAAGTAAGCAGCGCGGCCGTCATGGTAATCGCCAAGGCCTTGAAAAAAGTCCCGGTCACCCCGCTGATGAGAATGAGCGGCAGGAATATGACAACGGGCGTGGCGGTCGAGCCGAGGAGCGGAACTTTCAGCTCGGCCAGTGAACTGCGGATGGCTTGGACTCGCCCTTGGCCAGCGTCGCGGTGGATGACAATGTTCTCAATGACGACGATCGCGTCGTCGATCACTAGGCCGACCGCCGCAGCAAGACCACCGAGGGTCATCAGATTGAAGCTTTGGCCCAGGAGCTTTAAAAATATGCAGGTAACCGCAACGGTGATAGGGATGACCAACCCTGCGACCAATGAGCTGCCCCAGTCTTTAAGGAAGACGATGATGACCAAGGTAGCGAGAAGAATCCCGATGAGGATTGCATCTCGAACGCTCCTGATGGCTTCCTGAACGAGTTCACCCTGATCGTAAAACACCGAGAAATGAATGCCGGGGGGCAGGCCTTGGCGGATTCGATTCAACTCGGCGTAAACGCCGTTGTCGACGGAAACCGTATTGGCGCCGGGCTGCCGGTTGATGCTCAAAAGAACGCCAGGTTTGCCATTAGATGTGACGACTGTATAGAGGGGCTGCTTCGCCTCGTTCACGCTGGCAATGTCGCCCACCTGGATCGGCACCCCTGCGGAGGATTTCTTTACGACGATGCTGGAGATTTCGCCAGGATTATGCACCTGGCTATCGAGAAGTTGAAGCACGAGCTGGTGGTGACTCTCAATCAAGCCTGGAGACTGGACAAGATTGGTCCGCTGGACGGCGCCAAGAATGTCCTGCACGGTGATCCCCGCCCGAAGGAGCTTGCCGGGATCCGGAACGATGTCGTATTCGGGAATGTCGTCGCCCTGAATGAGCACGGAAGAGACGCCGTTTACCCGATTAATCCGCGGCTTGATTTCGTACGTGGCGATCTCCCACAGCCGAGAATTGGGAATTGTGTCGGAGGTGATGCCGAAGGCTAGGATCGGAAAACTCGAAAACCTCAGACGCTGCACGTCGATCTTCACGCTTGGCGGTAGAGATGACTGTGCCCGCGACATAGCCGCGTTGACCCGCTGCAACGTACTGAACATGTCGATATTCCAATCAAAGAAGAGGTCCACCTCAGCGCTCCCCCGACTGGTGATGGAGCGGACCCTCTGTAGGCCTTGAACAACATTTACGGCCTCTTCAATGGGACGGGTAATAGTGACCATCATCTGGTCGATCGGCATGACTCCGTTGTCGATCGCGATGACGACGCGCGGGAAATTGGTCGTGGGAAAAACCGCGATCGGGATGGTAGTGGCAGCGTAAATGCCCGCCACTACTAGGGAGATGATGACGGCGAAAACGGCCTTGGAAAGGACGGTGAACCATGGTCCGGTGTGCTCTTCGCGCGCCGCGGTCGGGACAGAATCGTGCTCGTCCATTTCGGGAATTGAGTCGCGGGTGGTATCGGCCATTGCCTACTCCGTACCTCCGGACGAGGATTCGGGTGTGACCTTGGATTTGTCGGGTAGCCCGAAGTTGCCGCTGGCAATGACGTGATCGCCGGCTTGAACCCCGCTGAGAACTTGAATAATTCCGTTGTTCTGAATCCCGGTGACCACGGGCCGATCATGTGCAACATTGTCGGATCCGACGACCATAACGCGGGCTTGTCCCTGTTCGTTGACGAGAACAGCAGACTCGGGAACCACAATGACATTGGGTAATTTGCGAACCACAATTGAAGCACCGACCGAAGTGCCCGGAGCAAGTTTGCCGTCGGGGTTGTTGGCAGCGAGCCAAACTTCGACGGTGGTGCTGTTCGGATCAAGTGCCGGGCTGATGATGCTGACCTTCGCCGCAACACCGTCATCGATTCCGGGAACCTGGAGGGTGGCTGCATCGCCGAGGTGGAGCTGCGCGGCTCGGGCCTGCGGAATATGAATGCGAAGGACCACTTGCGAGACGTCCATGATGATAAACAGCGGGGTACCGGCGGGTGCGATGTCACCGGGCCACACGCTACGGTCGGCAACGCTGCCGTCGATCGGGCTGCGAATCTGGGTGTAGGCAAGCTGGGCTTGAGCATTGAGGAACTGACCTTGCGCGGCTTCCAACTGCCCCCGTGCGGCCTGTTGCTGCTGTTTGGCACCAGATTGCTGAAGATTGTCGAGGTGCTTCTGCGCCGTTTGCCAGGCATTTTTGGCGGCGGTTAGGGCGACAGCGGTGGCGTCTAACTGCTTTCGAGCGATAGCGCCCTGCTTATACAGGTTAGCTTCGCTGTCGTACACCCGCTGCTGATTATCGAGATCGCTCTTGGCATTCTTCGCGGCAACTTCGGCGGTCTGAATTTCTTCCGGAAGAGTTGAACTTGTCGTGGATGCGTAGTTTGCCTGTGCCTGATCGTAAGCCCCATGAGCGGATACGACCCCGGCCTGAAGGTCCTTATTGGCCAGAATTGCAAGGAGCTGGCCTTTGTGCACTCGGGCACCGCGGTTCACAAAAAATCTTTCGACGGGCGAGCTGACCTTCGGCGATATCGAAGCCTGGTGGATCGGATAAAGAATTCCCTGGGCATGAACGACCTCGTCAATTGATTGTGTGCTGACCGTCGCAACCTTGACGCTGGGCGTGGAGGTGGAATCGTTAAGTGAGGCGCTACTGTGGCAGGCAGTCAAGGACAATGCCACGACGAGAAATGGAGCGGAATAGAGGGTCTGGAGGCGATGCACGTTCACAGTCTCCCGGTGAGTGTAGCCAGATTAGCAATCGCCGTCGCATAGCGGGTTTTTGCGTCATAGAGCGCCGCGCTTTCCGTATCGACGGCTGACTCCGCCGCGACAACTTCGAGAGCGGTGGCGAGCCCGCCGCGATATTGAAGCAAGGTCAGCTTCCTGCTTTGAACAGCATCGTCGTAGGCCTGTCGCCTGATCTGGAGATCGTGCTGAGCGACTTGGGCACTCTGGTAGAAGACATGAAAGTCACCAATGGCTTTTTGACGGGCGAAGTGGAGGCTCGTGTCCGCCGATTGCTTCAGGGAACTCGCGTCGCGCACCTTGCTCCAGGTAGAACCCCATGTGAAGATCGGCATATTAAGCGAGCCGACCGCAGAATACCCAAGGTTTTGTGCCGTTCGACCGTCGGGCAGAGGAAATTCGGTCGCAAACTGATTCGCGTCGATGCCGTAGTTGTAATCCAAACTGAGGGAGGGCAGGAATCCGAGCCTCGCAGCGGTGAGGTCTTTGCCGGCCGCTCTGGCTGTCTTCTCGGCGGCATCCAGTTCGGGATTGGAACTGCTGGCCCAAGCCTGCGCCTCATCCCGAGATGGGAGCGAAAGGACCAGGCTTGGATCTTCGGCCAGATCATAAGCCTGGTTGACATCTTTGAATATAAGTAGAGCGAGCGCGACACGCGATTGTTCGAGCGTGAGCTTAGCGTTGTCGACAGCTGACTCGGTGTCATCAGCCTGGATGCGGGCCTTCAGAACGTCTGCGTAAGCGGCGTCGCCGTTCTTTTGTCGCTCTTCAGTGATTGTGACGAAATTGCGAGCCGCAGCGAGGGTCTCCTCAGCGGTGGTCACTTTGCCGTGCGCACCGTAGAGGGTTGAATATGCCTGAACGACTGTGACCAGCAGACCGCGCTCGGCGATTGCAGTCTGATCGGCTGCAACAGCCTTCAGTAATGTGGCGCGGCGGTACTGGAAAAGCAGTGGCCCCGAGAGTGCCTCGTGGACATTCGCCTGGGCAATGTACTCGTGGACGCCATTCGATGCGATGAAACGACCGACCGGGGTGCCATTGCCCTGCGTATAGATGTACTCGCTGATACCATTGAGGGTTGGGAGAACACCTGCACGCGCTTGTACGACGGCCCCAGCGGCAACTCGGGCATTCGCCACGGCTGTTGCGAGACTGGGGCTTAGTTTGTGCGCGCGGGCAATCGCGTCGCGTAGCGTGATGCGCAGCGGCTCGGCATTCAGAGCCTTGGTGGACTGACTCACGGAAAGCTCATTTGAACTCTGGCCGTGAATCGGAGTCGAAACCGCTGCGGTGACAACAACAAGCAAAAGCCACCGAGGCACGCAAGCACGGGGGTACGATCGACCCACTAGCAAGCTCAGGCTGGTGAAGAAGCAGTCATTCACAATTCGATGCTTACAAAGCGAACCTGAAGATGTGCTTAATGCAGAGGTTTCAGCTATTGTTCAGGTCTGCTCGATAAAATACGGTTGGTACCGCCTGGAGCGAGAAACGACGGTGCAGAGAGGCAGTCGGAGCAGCCGCATCGTGCATATTCTCGTAATCGAAGACGAAGAACGGCTGGCGCAGAATCTTGCCAAAGCCATCACAAAGAACGTGGGGTTTGTCGTCGATCTGGCACACGATGGTGAGGACGGTCTGCAACTGGCGAGATCGGATGCATTCGACGCCATCATTCTCGACCTCATGCTCCCCGGACGATCCGGGCGGGAAGTGCTTCGGAGCCTCCGCGCTGAAGGCTACAAGACGCCGGTACTGGTGCTGACCGCAAAGGACGAGAAGTCCTCCATCGTCTCCATGTTGGAGGCGGGCGCTGATGACTATCTCGCGAAGCCCTTTGACCTTGGTGAGCTGCTCGCCCGAACCAAGGCGCTGATCCGGCGCAGCAAGGGACACGCAAACCCTCGGCTCGTCGTTGGGGATCTTGAGTTGGATACGAATCTGCGCGTGGCGAAGCGGGATGGCCATCGCATTGAACTTACGCCAATGGAGTACCGAACGCTTGAGTACTTGATGATGCACCCGGATATCGTGGTATCGAAGGAACGCTTGCTTGAGCACCTTTACGACTACAACTGGGAAAAATTCAGCAACGTCATTGAAGTCTACATCTCGGCATTGCGTCGGAAGATTGATGCCGGCTCAACGGAAAGCCTGATCCATACACTCCGCGGTCACGGGTACGTGCTGCGCACGGGAGAGATGCCATAGTTCCGTCTTCCATTCGCGGACGGGTTGTGCTGCTCGCCTTATGCGCGCAGTTGTTGGCCGTTAGCTGCGCCGTCGGGGTGTCCGTCGTGTACGTCCACCGCGCTCTCTGGTCCGGCCTGAACTCCGATCTCCAAGCCCGCATGGTGCGGTTGCTCGCATTGGTGGGAGAAGACGACCAGAATCCGCATGCATTGGAATTCGATGCCGACCAGGCACAAGTCCCGAGGGGCGACCTATTCTACATCGAAGATGCGAATGGACGCGTCCTGGCAAGTTCCTCCGACTGGGCTACGGATATAATCCAGTCACCGCATGACAACTGGAGGTTCATTCAGAATGGGGTCCACTATCGCGCCGCCGCGCTCTGGAATGTACCAATTCTGGATCAGGAGGACTTCCGCATCCCTCAATTGCGAGTATCGCTTTTCTATGCCACGCCCGTAGATCGTGTCGAGCGACAGATAGCCCAGACTACTCGCATGGCGGTGCTCGTAGGGATCTTCGCGCTAATCTTTTCCACTGGCCTCACCTGGTGGGCCGTCGCGAGAGGCATGCAGCCACTCACGGAACTTGCTGAACGTGCAGATCGCATCCATGCTGCAAACGCTGAGTTCGAACAACCCGCGAATCTGACTGCGAACGCCGAGTTGGTGCCACTCTCTCGGGCTTTAAGTTCGCTCGCCACTCGCGTCCGAGAGGCGTTCGATCGGGAGCGACGATTCCTGAGCGATGCGGCTCACGAGCTCAAAACAGCCGTCGCGATCCAGAAGTCAACCTTACAACTGCTCGAACAGGAGGAGCCCACCCTTCACGAGTATCGCGATGGAATCAGCAAGGCCCTTGAGGACACTGGCAGGATTGAAGACCTGGTGAGAGACATGCTTCTGCTCTCCTCGATCGAACAAGCGCAGAAGAGATCCGAAAGTGCTCAGGCTGGCGCAACAGCACGGCTTAATCAAGCGCTCTTGGCGGCCTTGGAGCAGCTTTCACCGATCGCCCGTATGCGGTCGGTTCAATGCCGTTTCGAAGGGACGAGTGACCCCCAGATCGCGTGTGGCGAATCTGAACTCACCCTCTTGTGGACCAATATTGTGGAGAATGCGATTCAACATTCGCCAGCGGGGGCTTGTGTTGTGATCGAGACTGAGGACAGCAGCGGCTCCTGCAAGGTGCGTGTCGTTGACACCGGCGCCGGGATCTCCCGCGTCGATCTGCCTCACGTCTTTGAACGGTTTTACCGTTCCGATCGCTCGCGATCCCGGGCGACCGGGGGATTTGGGCTCGGCTTGTCTATCGCCAAAGCCATAGTCGAAAACCTGGGAGGTACGATCCAAATTTGGAGCACCCCGGATGCAGGAACAACTGTCGAGGTGCTACTGCCTTCGGTGATAAATCGTGCGCACTTGGAAGATGCCTTCGGGA
>Ga0134126_10000801_pt1 | contig 39596 bp, 44 predicted proteins | sample KB31752_FD_96881 | JGI IMG/M metagenome (GOLD analysis project Ga0134126, IMG submission 96881) | Terrestrial soil microbial communities with excess Nitrogen fertilizer from Kellogg Biological Station, Michigan, USA - KB3-175-2 | ecosystem: Environmental > Terrestrial > Soil > Unclassified ...
GCCGGTGCCGATTTTGCCGCGCGAGGCCATGCGGCAGGAATATTACCGGAACATGCGGATCCCAAAAGGTTCGCTGGTTTTCGTAGTGCCGTGGCTGTTGCACCGGCACAAGAAGCTCTGGGACAAACCGGATCACTTTATTCCGGAGCGGTTTCTGCCGGAGAATTCCGGTTCGATCTCAAAATTCGCTTATATCCCGTTCAGCATCGGTCCGCGCATTTGCGCCGGCATGTCGTTCGGGCTGACGGAAGCAATTCTTTGCCTCGCGACGTTGGCGCAAAAATTCAAACTGCGTCTCAAGCCCGGCTATATCGTCAACCCGGTTTGCCGGCTGACGCTGCGCCCTGAAGGCGGCATGCCGATGACGATAGTGGCGCGAACGGAGTTCGGGGCCGCGATCGCAAGCCCTGCGAGCGTACCGACCGGTTGTCCCGTGCATCAGGGTTGAGACAAGCGCGAGCCGCCGCTCATGCTTTCTGCTGGTATCGCGCGACGGCCTCTTTAATCGCGCCGTCGAACACAATGCGCCCGCCCTCGAGGATCACGCCTCGATTACAGATCTGTTCCAAATGTCCGAGCTGGTGAGACGCATAAATAAGAATGTGCGAACGGTCGATGAGATCGTGCAAGCGGCGCTCCGCCTTGGCGGTAAAATCCTGATCGCCCATTCCCAACCATTCATCCATCAGCAGGATCTCGGCTTCGAGGCTGGTCGCGATTGAAAACAAGAGCCGCAACATCATCCCGCTCGAATAAGTGCGGATCGGCAGGTCGAGGAAGTCGCCGAGGCCGCTGAAGGCCACGATATCGTCGACTTTGCTTTCGATTTCCGCGCGTTTTAGCCCGATGATCAATCCGCGCAGCAAGATGTTCTCGTAACCGGTGGCGTCCTCGTCGAGACCGAGCCCAAGATCGAATAACGACATTCGACGGCCACTGACACTCACGCTGCCTGACGTCGGGCTGTAAACGCCCGCCATGGAGCGCAACAGCGTGGTTTTGCCCGCTCCATTATGGCCCAGCAATGCAACGCGCTCTCCGCTGCTGATATTAAGGTCTATATTCTCCAGGGCACGCACCGAGACCCGGTTATTCTGTTCGGATGTTCGGATGAATCCGCCAACGGCCGTATGCAGGAGTGTCTTTCTCAGCAGCCGCGCCGACGCCTGGTAAATCGTGAAATCGACGATGGCTTTGTCGAATCGGATGTGAGATTCGGTGGGCACGTTATTATCCGTTGCGCTTGAGTTTATAGCCAATAAGCCACGCGATGGCGAAACCGGCCGTACAGAGCATGGCCTATCAAAAACGATGCGAGTGAGAAACTACCCGCGGTTATCCACGTATATGTCTCTGGTGTTTTGCCCAGCAACGGATCGCGGACAATTTCCAAGAGATGGTAGAATGGGTTGATATCCAGCAAGATGCTCACGGCTTTGCCGCGGACGCTATCTGCCGTCCACATGATCGGCGTGAGCAAGAACAACAATTGCAGAATCGCCGCGACCAATTGCGGAACGTCGCGGAAGCGTGTGCACAAAATCCCAAACGCCAGGACGCCGCCTACGAGCGCAATCGTGACGATGATCAGGCCCGGTAACACGAGCAAGACTTGCCAGCCGAGCGGCCATTGGAAGATCATCCAGAGCAGCACGATGAGCAGGGCATTGTGCGCCAAAATAATCATTTGGCGCGCCAGCATGCGGTACACGTGTGTCATCAGCGGCGCCGGTACGGATTTTATGAGGCTGGCCGCTTGAGTAAACACAATGCAGCCGTCGATCAGCGACCCGCTGATCAAGGTCCATAGAATGATGCCGCTCGCAAAGAACGGCATATAGACCGCAAGATCCATGTTGAAAATAGCGCCCCACACCAAGCCGACGGAGCCGATCATTACGCCCGTGCTGAGCGTCACCCACCACGGGCCCAGCACCGTGCGGCGATAGCGCAAGGTGGTATCGATCCACGCCAAAGTCGCCCAGCGATCGAAGTCGCGCAAGTTGACAATGCTCTCACGAAGAGCCGACCCGATCCCTCGCTCTGTCATGTGTGCGCACCCGGTTTCTGGCAGCCTTGGCCAAGGGTCCCTGGGATCGGCTGTCCCAGTCTGTGATACCCGCTGCGCTCATTGCCGTTGTACATAGATTCGCCAAGTTGCAGTAATGGCGGAAATGCTCATATCGTCAAGCGTTTGGTCAATATCTTCGTTTTGGTATAGGAATTTGATAGGCAGTTCCGAAAAGCCATCGCAGGTATGCGATCACCTACGAAAATCACTGAAATGACCGGTAAAACGCGCCAAGCAATTCTTGTCCTCGGTATGCACCGCAGCGGCACGTCGGCGCTTACCGGCGCGCTGGGCCTGCTCGGCGCACAGCTGCCGGCTGGTCAGCTCCCGCCGCAAGACGACAATCCGAAGGGCTTTTTCGAATCGGAGAAAATCCGCGCCATTCATGACCGGCTGCTAACGGCGGCGGGGACCAGCTGGTTCAGTCTCGATCGCATACCCGACGAGTGGTTCCTCTCGGCACAAGCAGCATCGTTCGCCGATGAACTCGCAGCTGCGGTCCGAGAAGACTATGACGATGCCCCGCTGTTCGTCGTCAAGGATCCGCGCATATCCCGCCTGATACCGATCTGGCGCGAAACACTCGCCAAGGTCGGCGCGGAGCCGCGTTTTGCCTGTACGCTTCGTAATCCGCTGGAAGTGGCGCATTCCCTGAAAAAACGCAATGGTCTTCCGCCCGCCTATGGCTGTCTGTTGTGGCTGAGTTATGTGATCGAAGCCGAGCGTAAAATGCGCGGCACACTTCGCGTTTTCACGAATTATAGTGAGTTGCTGCATGACCCGGCTGGCGCAGCCGAGAGCGTGTTCACGCAGCTTGGTATCAGTCCGCGCGGCGCAACCGCGAATGATGCGGGCGACATCAGAACCTTTATCGATCCAACCTTGCGCCACTACCTGGCAGAAATCGATGAACTGAATCGTCCAGTTGTGATTTACACATGGCTACGGGAAACATACGAAGCCCTTGGCGATCTCGCGCGCCTCCCGAACGACGAAGCTGCGCAAACGCGGCTTGAACGAGTTCGTGCTTTTTTCGAGCCGGCCGTCGCGTTGTTCGGCCCATTCTTTATGCTGGATCAGCAGGCGTTTGCCGACCTACAGGCTCGGGCCGATATTCTCAACCAGACGTTGGCCGAGCACGCGAAACGAGTTGATACGGCCGACCGGGTGCCGGAGGCGCCACGAGTCTATGTGGGAAATTTGATCAAGACCGTGCCGAAGATCGACGAGCAAATCGTCCGTTTCGATGAAATGCGTGCCATGCACGATGCCACGATCGTTGAGCCTAACCGCAGGCTCGCGGAACGGGATAGCGAGCTCATGGAACGGAACAGCGAGCTCGGCGTTCTTCGGCAATCGATGAGCGAGAGCGCCGCGACGATCAATTCTCTCCAAGCGACTATATCGGAGATTTACGCTTCGACATCGTGGCGGTTCAGCAGACCGCTGCGAACCGTCCGGCGGCTGCTCGATCGTGCGAAGGCGGCGTTCAGGACCGTTTCGCGGTTTCCAGCGGCGAATCTGAGCCGGCTGAAGGCACCACTGCGTCTGCTGCCTTATGCCATCGCAAAGGGGGGCGGCGTGACAGGTACCGTCTCCAAGGTGCGCGATATCCTGCGCACCGATGGAATGCGCGGACTGAAACGCGCGCTCGCGCGGAACTACGAGAAAGCGGAGGTTGGCTGGGGCTTTGCCGGCCGGGGTGAAGGCGGCAGAATCTACCTAAGATGGGTCAAAGAATACGATACGTTAGATGACGGCATCCGAGACAAGATCCGCGGTCACATCGGACGGCTGCGGCATAAGCCGCTCATTTCAGTGGTGATGCCGGTCTATAATCCAAATCCGAAGCATCTCGACGCAACGATCCGATCTGTCCGGGCCCAACTCTATCCGAATTGGGAACTATGCATTGCCGACGATGCGTCGACCAAGCGTAAGGTTCAGCAAATTATAGCTCAACACGTCAAACAAGATTCGCGAATCAAAGCGGTCTATCGAGAGACCAACGGGCATATCTCACAGGCAACCAATTCCGCACTTGAGCTTGCGCGCGGCGAATTCGTCGCATTCCTTGACCATGACGATTTGCTTTCCGAGCACGCCCTGTACTGGGTGGCGGCGGAACTCGAAGCCCATCCCCAGACCGACATCCTCTATTCGGATTCAGACTCGGTGAATGATAATGACCTTCGGTATGGGCCGTACTTCAAGCCAGATTTCAATCTGGAGCTGATGCTCGGCCACAACCTGGTCAACCACCTCGGCGTCTATAGACGCTCGCTGGTCGAGACCATCGGTGGAATGCGGGTCGGGCTCGAGGGGAGTCAGGACTATGATCTGCTGCTCAGGGTGCTGGGCAAATCCGCCGTAGAACGCATACGTCACATCCCGGCGGTGCTTTATCATTGGCGCCGCTCCGATAAGACGCCACCCTATTCCGCGCGCAACCTGGATCAGTGCGTCGCCGCCGCTCGTGAAGCTGTGACGGACTTTCTGACCGAACAGCGCATGGACGCCGATGTCTTGCCCGCGCCCACAGTTATTAACTGGCAGCGCATCCGCTATCATTTGCCCGAACCTGCGCCCAAGGTTTCGGTGATCATTCCAACGAAAAACAAATTCGAATTTTTGAAGAAATGTACGCATGGCGTCTTGAACGATACCGACTATCCGTCGCTGGAAGTCGTCATCATCGATCACGAAAGCGACGACATGCAGACAAAGAAATTACTTAAGGAACTCGTCAAAGATTCCCGGGTGCGCATTCTCCAATATTCCGGCCCGTTCAATTTTTCCGCCATTAATAATTTCGCCGTCAACGAGGTCAAAGGAGAGATACTGGCATTCCTCAATAACGACATCGAAATTTTACATTCCAATTGGCTCCGGGAAATGGTTTCTCACGTCGTGCGCCCGAACATCGGCGCCGTTGGCGCCAAACTCTACTACCCGGATGGTACTATTCAGCACGCCGGCGTGATCGTCGGGATTGGGGGCGTTGCCGGACATCACTATTGCCACATGCCACACAGTTTTGCCGGGCCGAACGGCGAAACCATACTCACCCGCGAACTATCGGCGGTCACCGGCGCGTGCATGATTATCCGCAAGAGCGTATTCCTGGAAGCGGGCGCTTTCGATGCGGCCAATCTTCCCGTCGCCTTCAATGACATTGACCTTTGTTTACGCCTGCGTGAGCACGGATATAGAAATGTCTTTACCCCCTTTGCGGAGATGATTCACCACGAGTCGGTGTCGCGCGGCTCTGACCAGGCGCCGGAAACGCAAGAAAGATTTCGGAAGGAGTGCGAATATATGATGGCCCGCTGGGGCAAAACGTTGGAAAGAGATCCATATTACAATCCGAATTTATCGCTTAGAACGACGAATGTGGATATCGCACAGCCGCCGCGCGTTTCATATCCGTGGGAAGCATGATCTTGATACTCGCCGCGTTGCCTCACAAGGCTTCGGACGATGCCGTCTCGGCCATGCAACCCGCCAATCCTTGCTTCCAGTCGTCCAGCGCTATCCCGAACCGTTGACGCACCCGTTCGCCCGCGAGACGGCTGTTCTTCGGGCGCGCCGCCGGGACAGGATAATCGGCGCTTGAAATCGGAAGAACCTTGGGTCCGCTCTCGATACCCGCCCGCAACTTTGTTTGAGCCACGATAGCCTCGGCAAAGCCGTACCAGCTGGTCGCGCCGGCGGCCGTCACGTTGAAAATGCCGGATTTAAAGTGCCCCTGTTCCACCTCCTGTCGCGCCTGTCGCGCAATTGTGGCGGTGGCATCGGCGATTTCGCGCGCCCAGGTCGGCGCGCCGATCTGGTCGGCCACCATGCGCAGCTCGTCGCGCTCGCGCGCCAGCCGCAGGACCGTGTTCAGGAAATTGCGTCCGCGCGCGGCGTAGATCCAGCTTGTCCGCAAGATCAGGTGGTCACCGCTGCATTGTTCAATGGCGCGCTCACCCACGAGTTTGCTGCGTCCGTAGGCATTGATGGGATGTTGAGCATCATCCTCGGTATAGGGACCGGCCTTGGTGCCATCGAACACGTAGTCCGTGGAAAAATGAATCAGCAAAGCGCCAAGTTTGCGCACCTCCTCGGCGATCACGCCAACCGCGGCGCCGTTTATCATTGTCGCCAGCGCCTCTTCTTCTTCGGCTTTGTCGACAGCGGTATAGGCGGCGGCGTTGACCACAATATCCGGGCGCGTCTCACGGATGATACGAGGCAGTTCCTGCGGGCGGGACAAGTCGCAGGCGTGGCGGCCCATCGCAATCACCTCGCCCAGCGGCAGAATGCTGCGCCGCAGCTCCCAGCCAATCTGGCCGTCGGCGCCAGTGATTAGCAGCCTCACGCGAAGACCTCGGCGGCGACGAGCGGAAGCGCCGCGCGATCTTTGGCGGACAAAATCGGCGCATGAGCCATGGGCCACGCGATTCCGATGCGGGGGTCGCTCCAAAGCAGCGCGCGCTCGTGCTGGGGCGCGTAATAATCCGTGACTTTGTAAAACACGTCGGCGGTCTCGCTTAAAACCAAAAAGCCGTGAGCCAGACCTTCAGGGACCCAAACCTGTTTCTTGTTTTCCGCCGACAATCTAACGCCGGTCCATTTTCCGAACGTCGGCGATTTCCGGCGCAGATCAACGGCGACATCAAAAATATCCCCTTGAATGACGCGCACCAGCTTTCCTTGCGGCTGCTGGATTTGATAGTGCAGCCCGCGCACAACGCCTTTTACCGAATGCGATTGGTTGTCTTGAACAAAGCGGACCTTCGCACCCACAATATCCTCGAACTTCTTCTGATTGAAGCTTTCGAGAAAGAATCCGCGCTCGTCTTTGAAGGCGGCGGGCTCTAAGATAAAAACATCGGGTATTTCGGTTGGCGTCACTTTCACCGCTGGCGCTCCTCTTCGACCAGCCGATGCAGGTACATGCCGTAGCTCGTTTTTATCATCGATTTGGCAACGCGTTCGACTTCATGAATGTCGATCCAACCCTTGCCAAAGGCGATCTCTTCCGGACAAGCAACCTTCAATCCTTGCCGATGCTCGATCGTCGCAATGAACTGGCTGGCCTCAAGCATCGACTCGTGCGTACCGGTGTCGAACCAAGCATGGCCGCGTCCGAGGATTTCCACCTCGAGTTGCCTGGCCTTAAGATAGGCTTGATTGACGTCCGTTATTTCCAGTTCGCCGCGCGCCGATGGTTTCACCGACCGGGCGATATCAACCGCGTCATTATCGAAGAAATAAAGGCCAGTGACGGCATAATTTGATTTCGGCTTCGCCGGCTTTTCTTCGACCGATAGCGCACGCCGGTTTTTATCGAATTCAATCACGCCGTAACGCTCTGGATCGTTGACACGATAGGCAAAAACCGTTGCCCCGGAGTCCCGGCCGGATGCGCTCTCCAGCACGTCCGGCAGCCCATGCCCGTAAAACACGTTATCGCCGAGAATGAGCGTCACGTTGCCGTCGCCGATGAAGTCAGCGCCGATAACAAGCGCCTGCGCCAATCCACCCGGCGAGGCTTGAACAGCATAAGTGAAGCGCATTCCCCATTGGCTCCCGTCGCGGAGCAATTGTTCAAAGCGCGACGTATCCTGCGGCGTGGATATGATCAAAACGTCTTGAATATCCGACAGCATCAACGTCGAAAGCGGGTAGTAGATCATCGGCTTGTCGAAGATCGGCAACAACTGCTTAGACATCGCAAGCGTTGCGGGATGCAGTCGCGTGCCCGAGCCGCCGGCGAGAATGATGCCTTTTCTTGCCTTTTTCCGCATAGCAATTGTTACCGATTCATAGCTCAAGCAATGGCGGCAATGATAAGGGGCCGGATCATCGATTGGAATAATTCTTTTGCATCCAGTCGCGATAGGAGCCGCTCACCACGCGCTCGACCCAGTTGTGATTGTCGAGATACCAGCGAACGGTCTTGCGAAGTCCCGTTTCGAATGTCTCGGCAGGCTTCCATCCGAGCTCCCGCTCGACCTTGCCGGCATCCATCGCATAGCGCCGGTCGTGGCCCGGCCGATCGCCGACAAATTCGATTTGTTGCCGGTACGAGTGGCCATCGGCACGCGGCTTTTCGGCATCGAGAATATCGCACAAGGCGTGCACGACATCGACATTGGCTTTTTCCATTCGTCCGCCGATATTATACGTCTCACCAACGCGTCCGCGTTCCAGCACTGTGCGAATGGCGGCGCAGTGATCGGCGACATACAGCCAATCCCGCCGCTGCCGGCCATCGCCGTATATCGGCAATGGTTTATTGGTCAGCGCATGATGGATCGTCAAAGGGATGAGTTTTTCCGGAAACTGATAGGGCCCGTAATTGTTCGAACAATTGGTGATAAGAACGGGGAGCCCGTACGTATGGTGCCAGGCGCGGACCAAATGGTCCGAGGCGGCCTTCGATGCCGAATATGGACTGTTTGGCAGATAACGATTTGATTCGGCGAACGGCGGCGCATTACTTTCGAGCGAGCCAAAAACCTCATCGGTCGAGACATGGAGAAAGCGGAAAGCGTCCCGTTCGGGCGCGTTGAGCGTCTGCAAATACGCACGCGTGGTTTCGAGCAGGCGATAGGTTCCGACAATATTGGTGGAGATAAAATCGGCAGGCCCGTGGATCGAACGATCGACATGCGATTCGGCGGCGAAGTTTATGATCGCGGCGGGACGATGCTCGCTCAACAGTTTTGCCACAAGCTCGACATCGCCAATGTCGCCCTCGACGAAAACATGGCGCGGGTTGCCGCCAACGCCCGCAAGGCTGTCGCGATTTCCAGCGTAAGTGAGCTTATCCAGATTAACGACGGCTCCAAGCCCGAGGGAAAGCCAGCCGAGGACAAAATTGGCGCCGATGAATCCTGCGCCGCCGGTAACGAGCACGGTCCCTTTGCTGGGCATTCCATTCGCCTCGTTAACGGGTGCCGTTGCCGCCATGTCAGAGCCGCTTGATGATCGCCGCGATGAACAACCCGATATCATCGAGCATCGTCTGCCGGTAGACGCCGGATTGTTTATAGTACATCAGACGCTTGAACAGCGTGGCGTTTGTTGCTTTGGCAAACAGCGTCAGAACATTGCGATTTTGCGGCTTGATCAAACGACCGGGAACGCGTTCGAGCGCGGCGATATTGGTCGCATTCCAGTCTCGCAATCGCCCACTGAATGTCATGCGAATTCGAACGAAGCGAGCATGCCAGCCCAGATTGGACCCGATCAGGCTATGCCGGTGTTGCCGATATTTGACCGCCGGCTGCGGATCGTAGTGCATGGCGCCATCGGTGGCGGACACTAGCTGGTAGAGCCACCAATCGTGCAGAACGACTTCAATCCTGCCCACGTCCTCTAACAATTTTTTTGTCGCCCGGTTGAAGAGCATCGTGTTGCCTCCCCCCAGACTTTGAACGAGCGCGTTTTGAAATGCCGGCGGGCGGGTGAACAGTGGCGAAAGGCCATAGGAGTGTCCGTCGGCGGTCATCAGCTCGGTCCGGCCGCAATAAAGGCCTGGAACACCGCGCGGAACGGTCACCAGCCAGTCGAGGGCCCGCGCCAGCTTGTCCGGATTCCAGACATCGTCCTGATCGCTGAAAGCGAAATAGTCCGCCTCGATCGAGGGATCGGTCGCGAGCGAGAGAAAATTTGCACAGACTCCTTTCTGGGGGCCATTCCGGACCATGACTGTCTGCGAACGGTCCCGTGCAAAGCGCGCAATTATCTCCTTGGTTTCGTCGGTCGAACCGTCATCGGAAACGACCAGGCTCCAGTTCGCGTGGGTTTGATCCGCAATCGATTTGAGCTGGTCGGCAAGGAATCTTGCGCCGTTTTTCGTGCCCATCAATATCGCAACGCGCGCGGCGGCGACTGGCGGCCGCGATTGCTGATCGGCAACGGTGGTGTTTGCCAACATGAGGTCCGTTAACCCGCAGCGATTGTCGTCAACGGCATGAAACGCGTTGTCATAAGATTTTGCCGCAAGAGTATGATATTCGGTAGTTGCGCATCGACCAAGGTCGATATGTCGCGACCGGTATTTTAACAATGCACCCGGAATGACAAAAAAGACCGTCCTTGTCACCGGTGCCTCGGGCTTCCTGGGCCGGCCGCTGGTAGACCGGCTTCTCGGCGCCGGCTACGCAGTGCGCGTGGTAACGCGCGGGTCTGCGCCACCGTTTCCGAATAAGGTCGACGTCGCCATTATTCCCGATCTCGCGAATGCGTTTGACTGGAAGCCAATTCTCGCGGGCGTCAATATCGTGGTTCACTTGGCGGGTCTGGCTCATGCCGACATTCGCGAAACCGCTCCCCGGATGTTTGATTCGATCAACCGGGTGGCAACGCAAAATCTCGTTCGCGCCACCCGAGACGAAGGCATTGAGCGTTTTGTGTTTATTTCGTCGGTACGTGCGCAGACCGGCTCTTCCGCGATAGCGACGGTGCGTGAAGCCGATAGCGCTCGTCCAACCAACGAGTACGGGCGCTCAAAACTTGCCGCCGAATCGGCCGTGCGCGCAGCCGGTGTGCCATTCACAATTTTGCGGCCGGTTGTTGTCTATGGTCCGCATGCAAAGGGAAATATCCAGACCTTGGTTCAACTTGCGTCGAAACCTCTGCCGTTGCCATTTTCTGGCTTCAGTTCCCGACGCTCAATGCTCGGTATAGACAATTTCATATCCGCCGTTCTCTTTGTAACGAACAATCCGGCGGCAGTGGGCGAGACCTATCTGGTCGCTGATTCCAGAGCCTTCACATTGGCAGAGATCGTCACGATGCTACGAAAAGCACAAGGACGCGAGGCAGGGCTGTTCAATATCCCGCCAGTTCTTTTCCGTCTTGCATTGCGCCTGATGAACCAAAGCGAGGTTTGGGCACGACTCGGCGAAGAGTTGGTCGTCGAAACGACCAAACTTCAAACGCTCGGCTGGCGACCCGCGAATACTACTTATGAAGGTTTCATAGCAATGATGCGGGCGGTGGGTGGCGAAAGGTTAAAAAGTTGAATCCTCGGCTTGCACGGCATTGTGGCGGAAACCACAAGCCTAACGGCTTAGGTACCTCATAATGAAACAGCCTGCGGGTCGACAGAGGACAGCGCGGATTCGCCGACGCTGCCCTTGGCCTCGAAATGGTAATCGCGGCTATCTCGTGCGCCGGATCGGCGCGGGCCTGGTCAGGCTTTGCTCGAATTTACGGACGGCCTTGCGGACTTCATAGCGCTTACGGCATAAAGTGGTGATCGTTCTGATTTCAGCCATAGGAGGACTCGGTGCCGACTTTCATCCCTATTACCATCATCATCCGTATCGCGGTCGTCGCTCTTGCATTGACCGAAGTCGTAAGCATCGCCTCTGCTCAGGATCCCGTGCCGCGCAATCCCTGCGGTAAGGACCAAGCGAAGCTATGTGTAGGCGTAAAACCGGGCGAGGGGCGCATGATCGCGTGCATGGTCAAGCAAAAGAACAAGCTATCCGCCGAATGCACTCAATTGTTAATCAAAATGGGAGCCTTGAAGTAAGATAGGCTGTGGCGTCCGCGCCATAGTAACGGGTTTGCAGTGGGATCAACACTCCACTCGATGATGTCGACGATCCGATGAGCGCGGCTACCACTACGCGCAGCCAATCTCGTGGTATAAAGGCTGTTGCGCGCACCCTCGCCGAATTGCCTCTTCATAAATCCCTAGCTCTTTAATGAATTCGTACTGACAAATTGGACGCTTGCTTGCACAGCGCTCACGAATAGCATAATGCCGCTGGGCGACCTCCCGGGTTCTCATTAAGACCGCAAATCGCCGGCAGGCTGAGGTTCCCAACATGGGGGCATGGTGGCCACAGCGCGCTAGACGCCACTATGATGGCGGCGGCCACATTGTTATGTATGACAATCTTTCCGAGGAGGTTGGAGGCCGTGGCCAATAAGCGGCTGTGGGCGGGAATATTCGCGGGCACTTTGCTGCTGCTATCTACATTTATTGTCGCGTTCGCACCTTCGGTATCCGCGCAAACGCCCCCACAAATCCCAAAGCGATCAATGATTGTTACCGGGGTCAATGACGCCAACGTGGTGCGGCTGTTCGGCAATACACGCCCTGAGGCTAATACCGTCAATGATCGGGGCAAAGTAGCCGACAGTCTTCCAATGCAGCATCTGACTCTCCAATTGCGGCGTTCGCCAGAACAAGAGCAAGCGCTCACACAATATATCGACCAACTCCACAATCCGGCCTCGGTCAACTTATCATCGCTGGCTGACGCCCGAACAATTCGGTGCGCAGTACGGCCCGGCCGCTTCCGATATTCAAAAGATTACTGGCTGGATTCAGTCGCATGGATTTACCGTCGATATGGTCTATCCAAGCGGCATCACGATCGGTTTCTCCGGCACCGCCGGCCAGGTGGGTGCCGCGTTCCATACCGAGATTCATCACATACAGGCCAGGGGCGCCGCCCACATCGCCAATATGAGCGACCCGCAGATTCCCGCAGCGCTCGCACCCGCGATTGTCGGTGTGGTTGGTCTGCATGACTTCCAGCCGCGGCCGAGGATCGCAAAAAAAGAAGTCCAATTGCCCAGTACTCCGTCGGCGGCGGATTCTTGGTGACGCCGTCCGACCTTGCCACCATCTACAATTTCAACCCCGCGTTCATCGCGGGCGTGTCCGGCCAGGGTCAAACGATCTATTTGATCGAAGACAGTAATCTGTTCACCAACAATGACTGGACCACTTTCCGGTCGGTCCTGGGCCTGTCCGGTTATTCCGGCGCTTCGCTGACCACTGTTCATCCTCTGCCGCCGTCAGGCCCCAATAACTGTAGTGATCCGGGCGTGAACAGCGATGATTCGGAGGCCATCGTGGATGCCGAATGGGCAAGCGCCTCCGCACCGAACGCCGCAATCGTCATGGCCACCTGCGCAGACCTGCTTGTCGCGATTCAGAACGTGGTTAATCAAGCAAGTCCGCCAGCTATCATTAGTGTAAGCTATGGCGCGTGTGAGGCAGCTCTTACTGCGGGCGGCAACGCGGCCTTCAGCTCAATCTACCAACAGGCCGTCGCCGAGGGCATCTCGATCTTCGTGTCGTCTGGCGACGAAGACGCTGCCGGTTGCGATGTAGGTGCCACGGTTGCGACGCATGGCGTTGGCATCAACGGCCTCGCTTCGACCCCCTACAATGTCGCGGTCGGTGGCACCGATTTCAGCGACAACTTTTCGAGCACTACCGGCACCTATTGGAATTCCAGCAACTCTCCGACTTTTGGCTCGGCGAAGTCTTACATTCCCGAAATCCCGTGGAACGACTCTTGCGCTAGCCAACTCATCGCGACGGCTAGCGGCTTCGCTGCCACCTATGGCACGGCCGGCTTTTGCAACAACAATCCAGGAAACGTTACAGGACCAAGTGGCTTTTTGAACGACACCGGCGGCAGCGGGGGCCCGAGCGGGTGTGCGACCGGAAGCCCCTCCATCTCGGGCGTTGTTAGTGGCGGTTGCCAGGGATACGCCAAGCCCTCCTGGCAGACCGGCGTCGTCGACATTCCGAATGACGGCGTACGTGGCATTCCGGACGTGTCGCTGTTCGCCGCCAATGGCGTATGGGGGCACTATTATGTTGTTTGCTATTCAGACACGAGTAATGGCGGAACGCCCTGCACAGGCAACCCGGTCAATTGGAGCGGATTTGGCGGCACCTCGGTTGCCGCGCCTATCCTTGCCGGCGTACAGGCCCTTATCAATCAAAACATGGGCGCGCCTCAGGGCAACCCGAACGCCGTCTATTACAAGCTCGCCGCCACCGAATATGGCACGAGCGGCAGTTCCTCGTGCAACTCAAGCAACGGCAATGCTGTCGGCAGTTCCTGCATTTTCTATGACGTCACGCTCGGCGACATCGACGCGCCCTGCACTGGCACTCACAACTGTTATTTGCCCTCCGGCACCAACGGGGTGTTGTCGACCGACAACAATTCCTATCAGTCGGCCTACAAAACAAATACCGGCTGGGACTTCGCCAGCGGCATCGGCACCATCAACGTCTTCAACCTGGTCAACGGCTGGAAAGCACTGTTCACCAACAATCCCACGACATTGCAGGTCAGCCCGGCGAACGATATCGCGTCATCCGGCAATCAGGGCGGACCGTTTTCGCCCAGCTCATTTCAATTTGTGCTCAGCGCCACCACCGACACTCTCGGCTATTCAATTTCCAGCGTACCAAGATGGCTAACGGTTTCGTCAGCGTCGGGAACAGTCAACACCACCGGCACGACAATTGCTTTCACCGTCAATTCAAATGCGACCGGTCTTGTGCCCGCGACTTACACCACAACGATCGCGTTCACCGACACCACCAATAACAGCATAACCCGGGCGCTGCCGGCTTCGTTCATCGTGCTCAACGCCGCTTCCCCGAACGGCGTTTTGCAGGTGAGCCCGGCGACCAACATCGCCACCTCCGGAAATACCGGTGGGCCGTTCTCGCCCGCGTCGTTCCCGTATCAGCTCGGCGCGTCGAAAGGCAGCGTGGACCATTCTATTACGGGATTGCCGGGCTGGCTCACCGTGTCAGCGGACACCGGCACCGTGACGACGTCGCCGACCACCGTCACGTTCACCGTCAATTCGAACGCAAACAGCCTTTCGGCTGGAAACCACAGCGTCACCGTGACGTTCAACGACCTCACCAACGGTGCGCCAATCGAAACGATCAGCGCCACCATCACGGTCAATAGCGGCGCCCCGGGCCTCGTGACGCCAGCCGCGACGTATGTGTCCGGCAACGGCAACGACGCGGGTATCTGCCCGGTCATCGAGCCCTGCGCCACGTTCGCCTTTGCATTGAGCGTGACCTCTGCCGGGGGGCCATCTACTGCGCCGATGCGGGCAGCTTTGGTGCGGTTACAATCACCAAGGCGATATCGATTCTTTGCGATTCCACAAATGGCGGTGTGCTGGTTTCCGGAATAGACGGTATCGTTGTCAATGCGGGGTCCAGTGAAGTCGTCAATTTGAAGGGCCTCGACATCGAAGGCGCCGGTACAGGCACCCATGGCATCTCGTTCCTTGCCGGCAAAGGGCTGACTATATCCAATTGCATCATTCGCGGCTTTGTTACCAACGCCGTCAATTTCGCGCCCGGCACGGCGAATGCATCTCTGGCGGTTGAGAACACGATTGTTGCCGATAATCCAGGCGGCGGCATTTTGATCGCACCGACAGGCGGCTTTGTGGCCAAAGCACTTGTGACCAAAACGCATATGGTTCGCAACGTTTTCGACCTGCGAGTCCAAGACGACGGCAAGGCGTCGGTCTCCGAGAGTTCTGCGTTGGGCAATACGAACAACGGCTTTCTCGCGGTATCAACTTCGACGTCCGCTGAGATCGATCTGACGCACAGCGTCACTGCCAACAACGGTACTAACGGCATCCAATCGAACGGCACCAATGCAATCGTGCGAATTGCTTATACGTCGATATTGGACAACACGAGCGGAATAAGCTTGGCCAACGGCGGCACCGTGTTGTCGTCCTCGCCAGCCACCAACGCCAACGTCGGCAACGGTACGCCGGGCGCGCCAAATGGTTCAGCCGCTTCGTTAGAATAGCGGTACATGTCCGCCAAAACGGCCGAATCTGAGTTCTTGGAAGGCGGCAAGGTCTTGTAGTGCCCTAATTCTGGAATGCAGAGCAGTGGATCAAGTTGCTTGTTGGCCTATGTGATGCCACCAAACGCCACTGCGATCGATCGGCATAATGGGAGCGTCGATGCCGTGTTCGGCGCGAAAATCCAGTACTGCCTTTTGGCACGCCGCTATTACGCTATAGTCGTCGATGATCACGAAGCCGCCGGGAGACAACTTCGGAATTAGCTGCTCCAGCGCGACGTAAGTCGATTCGTAGAGGTCGCCGTCAAGCCGGATCAGCGCAAACGGCACGGCTTGCAAAGCGGGCAGAGTCTCGCTGAAGAAGCCTTTCACAAAGACGACTTGGTCATTCAGCAGGCCATAGCGGTTGAAATTGTCTTTGACCTTTTCGAGCGATACCGCCAATTCCGTGTGCTCGTACAGGCGATTGCCAATGTCGACAGAGTAGGCCTCCGGGTTTGGCCGAGGCAATCCTTCGAAGGAATCGGCTACATAAACCTTTCGCTTATTGTCGCCATTTACCGCCAACATGCTACGCATCAAGATGCAGCAACAGCCGCGCCAGACGCCGGTTTCGATGAAATCGCCGGGAATGTTTTGATCGAGTGCGCTCTGCACCAGATCGCGCACGTTGTTCAACCGGTCGAGTCCGACCATCGTGTGGGCCACCGACGGCCCCAGCACCCCTTCCACCTTGGGACCGCGCGTGAACTTTTTTCCGGGCAGCCAGGGTCCAGGCATGTGATCGCCGTAAATGCCATCTAGCAGGCTGCGGATAAGAAGATCGACGTACAGTTCACGCGCGTTCGTCGCCGCATTGATGTCACGTGGAATTGCCGTCATGACGTCCCTTGCTTACGATCTTATCCCGGTGTGTCAATGGTACATCGTTTTGTTTCGGATGATTCATTCACAATTTCAATTATTTATCCGCTGGCACGGCAAGTCCCTTAAACACATCCAAGATCTCGAAATGTTGCATATTGGCAACTCGCATTTTATCCTATCGGAAAATTGGGAGATGTTTGCGCGCGCAATCTCGTGTATTTTGGCTTCAGTTGTGTAACGATAAATCTCCTAACTTCCAGGGGGCAACCAATGCAGAAATTCTTGTTCTTATTTGCGACTATCGCGGTGTCTGTCTTCTTGTGTTCCTCTCTTACGCCGGCCAATGCGCAGGCGACTAGAACTTGGGTTTCCGGCGTCGGCGACGATGCCAACCCTTGCAGCCGGACGGCTCCGTGCAAGACCTTCGCCGGCGCCATCTCCAAGACCGCGCCGAGCGGCGAAATCAACTGCCTCGATCCCGGCGGTTTCGGCGCCGTGACGATCACAAAAGCGATCGCCATCATCTGCGATATTGGCACTGCTGGTGTGCTGGTGTCGGGCACCAATGGTATCGTCATCAGCGCTGGAACGGGCGACGTGGTCTTCCTCAAGGGCCTCGACTTCGAGGGGATAAACAGCGGCCTGAACGGCATAAGTTTCCTTGCCGGCAAGGGGCTCTACGTTACGAATTGTATCATTCGCGGTTTCAACACGAATGCTATCAACTTCGCGCCCGGCACAGCGAATGCGTCGCTTGTTGTTCAGGACACGATAGTCGCTGACAATGCGGGCGGCGGGATTTTGATCGCGCCGACGGCAGGCTTCCACGCGAATGCCGAGATGACCAACACGCAAATGGTTCGCAGTGTTTTCGGCTTGCGTGTCCAGGATAACGGGAAGGCGACGGTCTATAACAGCTCGGCTTCGAGCAACATCAACAATGGCATACTCGTGGTATCGACTTCGACGGCCGCGGTGGTAAATCTCGTACACAGCGTCACCGCCAATAACGGAACGAACGGTATCCAGTCGAACGGCGCTAATGCGCTTGTCCAGATCAGCGATTCATCGATCCTCAATAATACCACCGGAATCGGCCTCGTTGCTGGCGGCACGGTAACGTCAACCAACCCGGCGACCACCCTCAATGCCGGCAATGGGACGCCGGGCGCGCCGAATGGATCCGCCACTCCCCTGCAATAAGGGGATTAGTTGGTCTAGTTCCAAGGCTGCGGGCGGGTTTGTCCGCGGCCTCTCCAATTTTTGCGCCGCACCAAGGAACAAATTCTTGGATCGATAGTCAAAGCTACAATCGCTGGCAGGTGATGTATCCGGTTGCGATTTGCAATGGCAGGTAAAATTTACGAGCTTTTTATTTCTGCTCGCAGCTTCCTACCTTCTTTGACGCGTATCTATAATATGCATAATATAATCGTGTTCTTCACCAAGGGGGGGGACTCAGACATGCAGAAATCCAAATGTACTTGTAGCGTCACTTTGTTTTTGTTTGCGATCGCCGCCAGCCTATCTTCAACTCCCGCAGGCGCGGTGGGGCCTCCAAATAACACCGCATACGTTAATGCGGCAACCGGCAACAATGCTAATGTGCCGTGTCCGGTGACTGCGCCTTGCGCCGATTTGAATACTGCGCTGAGCGTTATCAGCGCCGGTGGCTCAGTTTACATTATCGGGCCGGGAATATTCGGGCCGGTTAATATCACCGCGCAAGTTAATATATCCGGGACTGATCCGAGCGCTTATGTAGAAATCTTTGCCAACCCTGCCGCCACGCCGGGTTGTGTTGGAGCGACTCCTGGAAACTGTGGCCCTAACAGCGGTTTTGCGGTTGACGTCGAGGCCGGGTCGACGGACGTCGTCAAGCTCGGGCATTTGCTGTTTGCGACAACGGGCATCGGAACCGGCGCGGTGAAAGTTGGTTCCGGCAACGTCATCAGCATGACCCACGATGTCTTCCGGGGAAACAGCACAACTACCGGCCCGATCGTTAATATTGTTCCGAGCGGCTCTGCGCACACCGAGATTTATATGTCCAACGGCGACATCGCCTTCAATCGAAATGGCGGCGCGGTGCTGATCCAAGCAAGTGGCACTAATAATACCGCGCTTCACTTCAATCATATGGAAGTGCATCATGCGACCTTCGGCATTAAAACCGATGCATCGGGTCTGACAGGCCCGGCGAATACAAACAGCATCAATACTTTCGTCTCGGAGTCCGAATTCTTCTCGTTCAGTGGCAGCGCGGTAACGGCGTTGAGCGCGGTTGGCAGTGGGGGTGTTCACAGTGTGTACAATAACGTCAATGTGCTCAATTCCGGTGGCCCCGCCGTTAACGCCAATGGACCGGGCTCGTTCGTGATTCTGACCAATAGTACGCTTGGCGGCAATCAGACAGGCGTGAGATCAATCAATAACGCCACTGTCATTTCGTCGGTGAACAACACGATCAAAGGTAACGGCACCGATATATCCGTATCGGCCGGCGGTCAGTTTTTGCCCCAAGCTCTCCAGTGAACTTGTAGCTTAATCTGGACGTAAAAATTGAAGTTCGGCACTCCGGGCAGCATTTGCCGCCCGGAGTTTTTTCAAGCTGAACTAAGAAAATACAAAGCGTGAATAGCCAGATAAGCTTTGAATGTCGGGTGACTTGACATGAAAAGATTCGAAATTGCAGTTTGTGTCATGCTCACCGTGATCGCGTGGTTTTTGCTACCACCCAATGCTCGCGCCGAAGTTTATATTTCCGGATCGAAGGATGCGATGGTCCTCAATGCGAAAAATGCTTCGTTGCGAGAGATCGCTGATGCTTTCGGTTCTGCTTTCAAAACCAAAATTGAACTTTCGCTCCAGACCGATCGGACGATTACTGGAACTTATTCCGGCTCTATTCGGGTGGTCCTTCTACGGTTGCTGGAAGGAAACAACTATGTCGCGCGGATTTCCGCCGATCAGATGTCGATTGTCGTCGACGGCCCCGGCATGAAAAAGGCGCCTCTGGGAGTATTGGCCGATCGGGGCCCGCCTACAAATTCAACTGATAATGAAGTTCCTAAAAATACCGGTCATTGGGGTTGGGGGGGATCTCGGTAATTTGTTCTCGCAATATGCACGCATCTAGTTCCGCCTCATCGAAAATTATATATGTCCGGCAGCGTTTATATCGCACACCGCGCATCCCGCAGCGTCACTCTCCGAAGCGGTAACCGAATGTTTTGAGATCGCGCGCATAATGCCGGCCTACAACTTCAGCCATCGCCGGCGTATAGTAATCCATGTACACGCCATGCCGGGAGCTGTTGACTTGAGGCAGCCTAGCATTTTTGCGGCCCAGACGTTTTGTCACCTCGTCAAAGTTCTGCTGAAAATTTTCGAACCGACCGATTAGGTCGACGATGACCTCGCCGTTTTCATCGACGAGATAATCGATTTGATTGCGGAAAATATATTTGGGACCATCAAAGTCAATAATTTCATCGGTGCAACTCGTAATAAACTCTTGGAATGTGCTAGCGCGTTGCAGGACATAGCTCTGAAACTTGTTCAGCGGCGTTGAGTGAACCTGCTCGCGCGCACTGTCGATCATCGACCACCAAGAGACCAGCCGCTCCCAAGGGTTGCGAACGAACGCAAACTTGAAGCATTGCTGCCACGCGAGCCTCCCGTAAACTTCTCGCAACTCGCTGGCGAGAAAATGTTTGTGCGGGTCGTTGAGTTCGGCCCCAAGTGCGGTCCGCACCGCATCGCCACCAGTTTTTTGAATGTGCACGAAAATCCAGCGTCGGTCTGCCGAAATCATTTGAAAGCCTCGGAGCCATTGATGCGGTCGATCTCGCCAATAGCAATAGCCCCTTTCCCACACAAGCACGGTGTTATAGCGCACGCGAGCAGTGGGTCAGTTTGAACGGAAACTAATTCAGCGAGTAATTAAGGTAATTCTTAGCGAGGCTGAGTCGCTTCAGCCATGATTTGACGAAACACAGCGAACGGCTCTCTTAACCACATCGGCGTGTCTTCCAGGCGCATGGCGTCGACAGCATTCATAAATCTTGACAATTCACGGCGCGGATCAGCTCGGAAGCCTTCAATCGCCATAAGATTGTTGGCCCACGAAGTGCAACATGGATGCTTTACGGCGCATGAGAGGTATAACTCTGAAGTGACAAGCGCGAAATCAGGTCGATCAAACGCCGCCTGAGCGGCGCCGTGTTCACGGAGAACTGCACTTCCAAGTCGATTAATCGCGCGCGGCGTGACAGCGTAGTTGTTCGTATAAACAATGCGATTGAGGGGACGCCACTGGATGATCGGTTCCGAATAACTATTTGCGGCGAAAATCCGGCCTAGTCGGAGTCCGCCCCACCGCACCCCATCCTCACCAGATGTTTTGGCTGGCAGGCATTCAAACAGTTCCGGCGACATCCAGTCGTCATCGTCTACAAAGGCAATCCTACCTTCACAGTATTCGCTATCATCCCAATCCTCATAACAGAGAAAGGAAGCTTCCCGAACGTCTTTGAATGTCTGCAACGCAAGCACTTTTAGTTGTGCCCGGACGCTGCAATAGTCGACTTTGAAATGCCTGTTCCACAATGCAGCGAAATCAATTACGAGATTTTCAGGTAAACCGGCGGATTTAAGAAAGGCACGCGAACTCTCAAGATCGAAATTTATCCAATCGGGACTTGATCGCAGAATGATTAAGTTCTTTGACATAATTCAAATATGCCCATTTCCGCTTACGCCGTCGCTGCGAGGCTTCGGCTGACTATCGCCTCCAGCCGGCGCAGCGAGGGAGCTATCCAGAGGGTATCGCGGTCTAACTGGATTTCGCAAAGTGCTTCGGCATATGCGGCAATCGTCGGCCGTAAGCCCTCTGAAAGGTACGGCGAATTTAAATGGGCATACATAGTGCAGCAGGGATGCTTGTTTGCACAGCTTAGATAGTATGGGACTTTGTCCGGCCGGAAGGCACCTGCACCCAACGTCTCCTGAGCGCGGTAGTGCTCAAAGATTGCTTGAATGCCTAGTCGCTTTATGGCGCGCCCGGTCATGCCATAGTTATTTGTGCTCACCACGTCTAGGAGTGCCCGCTTGTGCAGCACCGGAGTCCCTAATGGGATTCGAGGCAAATCGACTAAGAATTTTCCTAGGTGGATGGACCCCCATAGGAATCCGTCCCGCGGCGTGTCAAGTGCTCTCAGCGTTTCGAAAAGACCGGGTGCTATCCAATCGTCGTCGTCCATGAAAACAAAAAGGTCATCGTCCGCCGGCTCCATTCGCAGGTCGAATGAGGCGAGTAATTGGCAATTTCGACACATCGCGATAGTTGCGAGCGCGATCTGCTTCATCTCGTGGCGGAATTCGCGGAAATCCATTCGAAAAGTGCGCTGCCACCTATCGGCAAAGCTGACAATGAGGTCTTCAGGCATTCCAAGTTTCTTGCAAAAGACGCGACTATCGTCGAGATTGAAGTTGAGCCAGTCAGGACTCGCTCGAAGAACAATATAGTTGTTAGACAAGGAATACTCCCGATTGACCACCCCAAGATAGAAACAACTCATCTCGGTCGGCGGCCTCTTTCGTTAGAGCCTATTTCATCGATTCACATCGGCCGCCGCTTTTGTCTCTGGGCGGGGATGCCACACAAAAAAATTTGTAGCGTCACCAAGCATTCAATCTCAAGCCCGCAGTTTGAAATCCTTCAGCACCGGTTGAAAACCGCTGTCGATAGTAGGCCTCGCTCACCAATGTTGCATTGACGCGCGCCAAAAATCTGACTTATGGCTGTTAATGTTCAGCATATGCGCGTTTGACAGGATCAACAGCACTCTATTAACTCTTACGCACAATTCCTCATAATTCAAATGGGCCGCCCATGAATGGCAGAATGTCTATTCGAAGTGTGTGCGCCAGTTTTTTGCTATAATTTGGCAATGGCGCACTCACTGGCAGGCAAGACTGTGAAAAGCGGTCGAATAAAAGGGCTCGTTCCTATTTGGGCGTCATCGTACGGCGCAAGGAAGGCGCCTCTCATTATCCTCGCCCTGTGGCTCGTCTGTTTCGGCTTCCTGCAATTTGCTTGCGCCGAAGTCCGCATTTCCGGCGTCGCGGACGCTTTAAAGATTGAGACGCGGCAGGCAAGTCTCGATGAGGTTCTGCGAGCGCTTCGGGCCTCCTTTAAGTTTCAATACCGCAGCGCGGAGCCCCCGAAAGGCGTGGTTAGTGGAACGTATTCCGGATCCCTCCGGAGCGTCGTTACGCGTCTCTTGGAGGGCAACGACTACGTCATGCATGACTCCCCGAATAACTTGGAAGTCGCAATTTTTGGTCCAACGATCATCCCGGCAGCGAATCAAGCGGGTGGCGCAGTCCCGGCGCAAATGCAGCCAGGGCCTCTGAAAGAATGCCAATACAAGGATGGCGACCGGATAATCCCAGTCGAATGTTAGAGATATCGGGACCTCGCCCTTGAATGCGCCGACCACAAAATCTTCAATACAAAATCTCAATAACACGCGCGCCGAATCTTTCGCTCGCCCAAAGCGGCCGGCCGCGTTTCTCGACCGCGACGGCGTGCTTAACATCGACCGCGGTTATATATACAAGCCCGACGATCTTGAGATGATTCCGAGTGCCGCAGCGGCGGTGCGATTGCTGAATGAAGCGGCCTACTCCGTTTTCGTCGTGACCAATCAGAGCGGCGTCGCACGCGGCTATTATTCCGAGGCCGCGGTCGGAGAAATCCACGTGCGCTTGCAAGGGATATTGAACTCGGAAGGTGCGCATATCGACGCATTTTACTATTGCCCTCACCATCCTGACGGGATAGTCAAAAGCCTGGCCATCGAATGCCGCTGCCGAAAGCCGGGACCGGGTATGCTCGAACAGGCGGCGCGAGACTGGCCAATCGATCTCAGCCGGAGTTTTCTGATCGGCGACAGGGATATCGATTTAGCCGCCGCCGCCGCTTTCAATATTCGGGGGATAAAATTTGACGCTCGGGCTGCTTCACTGGTGGATTTGGTTCGTAAGCAACTCGAACTCGGCGTTGTCTAGCTACCGCGGCGGATCGCGGATCGCGCTCAACTACCTCGCAATTTGGTTCAAAACGATCGGCACGATACGGGACCACAGCCGCCAGCTGATACCTCAATTGTCCCACCCACCCTGATCTGCTCTCTGGGCGAATTGATAAAAGCGCTGTGACCATTGCTGAACCCAAGCGGCTTCGCGACAAAGCTCATCTGGAGCTTGTTGCGTCGCAGCGCTGCCCTGTCTGTGGGCGTCAGCCCTGCGATCCACGTCATCTGCGGTGATGTCGATACCACCCAAAGGGACGAGTATGCTGAAATGGTCGCTTGCGGCCCCTACTCCGTTTGGTTAACATTCACCATCTTCTGCACTTTCTTGTGAAAGTGCTTGTCCCTAACAACCGAGGTTCACCCATGAAATTTCTCAAGCCGTCGCTGCTCGCGCTTGGGATTGCTTCCCTGCTCGCCACAGCTCCTGCGTATGCCCTGAACGCGAGGAGCTTCGTGAAATCGACCGGTTTGGACTCAAATCCATGTACTCTCGCGGCGCCGTGCCGAACTTTTCAGCAAGCCGTGAACTCTACGTCCCCCAAGGGGGAGGTCGACGTGCTTGACACGGCCGGCTACGGCCCGTTCACCATCTCAAGCCCCATCGTTATCCTCAATGACGTCGGTTTGGCCGGCGTGCAGGCGGTTTCAGGCGTCGGCATCACCATCAACACGACCGGTCCGGTCGAATTGAAAGGTCTGACGATCGAGGGCACCGGTACCGGGACCATAGGAATCCAATATACTGCTGCAGGTAAATTGATCGTGCGGGATTGCCTCATCTCCGGATTTACCACCGCCGGTATCGCTTACCAGCCGAACGGGACGAGTTCAATTCTCGTGACCAACACGAACATCGAAGGCAATGCCGGTATCGGCATCAACGTCGCGCCTACCGCGTTGAGTTCGACGGATATTGTTCAGGCGACGCTTTTGGCGGATGTCTCGTTCAATCAGACCGGAATCCAGGTTATTGGGGACGGTCTTAACGCTACTGCCGTCGTCCTTGCTGTGATCCAGAACGGCACGATAAGCAACAACCAGACGGGTGTTAACGTTCAGTCTTCCGGTGCAATAACCAACGCATTCGTGCGCAATGAAATCGTTCAAGCCAACACAACCGGACTTTCTCTTTCGGGCACGCTCCCCATGGATTTATCTCTGACGCTGGGTGCAAATACTATAGCCGCTAACTTTACACCGATAACTGTAAGCGGTGGTAATCTGAAGTCTTTTGGCGATAACTATGCCACCGACAACAATAACGCGCTACCGTCGGCAAACCCTATCAGCAAATTCTAGGAGCTATACACCACTACTCCACGAAATTGGCAGCGAGCGCCCCTCTCGTTACGCAATGAAGCGAGAATGCGCCGGTCTTCTCGGTGGCAATGAGGCTTGAACGGGGCCCGAGAAATGGAAACGCCGAACTGGGCGCCGTCGTTTTTTTGAAGATCGAAGCAGGTTAGCGGGACACCATGCACGGCCGATCGCAAAAGAAATCCGTGTTATCAGAGCGCATTCGGTCACCGCGAACTTATGCAAAATGCATTGTAAAACAATAATTTATCTGGCCGCTGGACATTGCTCGCGGTTGCTAGGACTATTCGAGCTGGAAAACGGCAAGAGACAACACTATGAAAAACAAGATCGCATTGGCGGTGTGGTCTCTGCTCGCGACCCTCGTCGCATACCTTCCCGCGGAGGGCCGCCGCCTACCGGACGTCCAGTTGCGAAAAGGCATGGCCGCGTTCAACCGCCAGGATTACACGACAGCGGCCCGGCTGTTGCGGCTGCCGGCCGAGCGTGGCGATTCCGGCGCGCAGGCCGTGCTCTGTTTCCTATATACACACGGCCGCGGCGTGCTGCAGAACTATCCGGATGCGGCGGTGTGGTGCAGCCGTTCCGCCGAGCAGGGTAACGCGCAAGGTCAGTACATGCTGGGGCTTTTGTACAACAAAGGTCACGGCGTTCCGGAAAATTTTGTGCAAGCCTACAAATGGCTGAATTTGGCGGCGGCCCATGCGTCGGGCGCAAAGAAGGAATTCTCCTATCGAATAAGAGATTCGGTCGCGACAAAAATGTCGCCGTCTCAAGTTGCCAAGGCGCAAGCGCTCGCGATCGAGTGGCAGCCGGCGCCCGAGCAGCGCACTGCCGGGGCTGCGGACTAGGCCATTACTCTGGCTCGTTGTGACGCGGCGCACCCGCGCCGGCGTCTTGCAGTGACGGAAGACTGAGCGTCTCTGTTTGATGCTCCTTTTCAAGCGTCGCTGCTCGAGGCTTGACCGATCGCAGAATCCAACCCGAATGTCCCTCCCCGGTCTTGAGGCGGACAAAGCCTTGCGTGGACTGGTCGAGAAAAACACCGATGCCCTCGGCTTCACCGACCACGGTGCCGATAAGTGTCAGCTTGGGATGCTCGGGTTCCGCCGGCCGAGCGGCGACCTTCGGTTGGACAACGGGCGGCGGCGGAACGACGGCTGGCGCCGGCGGACGTCGCGATGGCGTGAATAGCGGGCGGTCGCGCGTAATCGAAAGCGATCCGATCGGAATGGCCCAAAGCGGATTCGCGATCTGGCCGCGCTCCGGCGCGGCCGTCACAGGAGTCCGTTCCACATTTATAGTCCCGCGGTTGGCGTCACCTGCTGTTGTGTCATCGACCGACGTCAGCGCGCGCGCCGGCAGATCCATCGCACCGAGGATGCAAAGGCCGCAGGCGGCCAACCGGAGCACGCACCGGACTGTCATTTTGCGGCCTTCCATTCGCCCGATACCGCGATCAAGATTCGCATTCGCGCACCTCCCGCGACCGCGGAAGGCTCCGGACCCTGCACGACCAATTGGTCGATAAACAAAAACGGCATTCCGACTTCGAGATCGTACAGTAGTTTTTGCAGATTCTGCTGCTCGATTTCGCAACTGATGGTCAACGTTACGAATCCATCCTTGGATTGCGGCCCGGCCAAATCCACTTGCGAAGACTGCACCGTGCCGCCGAACCGCGTGATGGCGCCGGCGACCCGCTGCAGCAGCGTGGCGCCGGCGACTGTGATCGTTTCACCGCCGAGGAACGGGGAGCCGGCCGGAACGGCGCCGGCCGAATTATTGGCCACGTTTGGATTGTTCTGGCGAGCTTCGAGCTGATTGAGAATATCTTGCGAGTCGGCAACGCGCGCGCGTTGTTCGAATATGCTGGCGATCGACATCCAGACGATCATGAGAAATACAACGACGAGCACGGCATAGACCGTGATCGCAATATATATATTGCGCGTGAGATAGCGGGTCAATGCGATGTCGGCGATCATGATGGCGGCGAAAACACAGGCTTGATCCGGGCTTCGATGTGGAAACGATCACCGGGGTCGGACGGCGCCCGGGTGGTCGGTGCGAAAAACGTCGCGCGGCTGAAATGCGGCGACTGCTCGATCAGTCGGATCAACGAAGGCGCATCGCTGGTGATGCCGATAACCTGCACCTTGTCGCCCTCAATGCGCAGCTCGCTCACATAAGTATTGTCCGGCAACGCGTTCGACAGCGCCTCCAGCACTATGACGTTCGCCGGCATCTGATTTTTCCGGCGCGCCAATTGCGCCAGCGCGGAGTTTGCGACCGCATCATTGCCCGCGCGGATGATGCCGCGGCGCTCGGCAATTCGGCGGGACACGTCGTTTTGACGGCTTTGCAAATCGCTGCCGACAGTCACATTGAAAGCAAGGGCGAGGCCCGCCAGCAGGCCTAGAACCGCAAGGCCGACGAGCAGCAGGCGGCGGATTTGACCAAGCTCCAGCGCGCCCGCCGCCGACTGCTCGAACACCCTGATCGCGGCCTTATCACCGTTCGTGGCCGGCAACGTCGTCGACACAAAGATCGATTTTACGCCGAGACCGCCGATCGCCTGGGTGAGCAAGATGATCTGCGCACGCGGTGCGGCGGCGATAGTGACTGAAATTTTATCGTTGGCGACGTCGGATGGCTGGCTCCAGCCGACGACCGCCTCGTTCGCGGTCCACGGCGTGATTCGATCGATCTGGGCGCGGACGATGCCATCAAGAAAGTCGGATGCCCGCCGCGGAAATTCGAGCGCGCGGAAAAAAAACTGTTCTGGACGCATCGCAAGTTCGACTTGACTGCCTTTTAACGTTGCCGCGAGCTTGCTGGAACAATTGGCGACGCCGTTTGAAATCCTGATAGGCGCGAAGGACGACGATGAATTGTCGGCGGCCTGCAGCGCGAATGATCCATTGGCCTGTTCGACAAGCCGCACCGCGCGTGGCGCCACCAGCCAGCTCAGGATCATCACCGCAGCCGCGGCAACGCTGTCCATCCAACGTGAAAAAACCTCGGCAATTTGTCGCAGGTAACTCATTTCCGTCCCTATTTGGGCACTTGATACTTCATTCAGCCGTCAAAGTCGTCGACCCAGGATAGTACGCGATATGGGTCGGGCGCGTCTTCCAGCAGCAAAATCACCGCGGCGGCGTTGATCCGGCGGCCCTTGTCCAAGGCTACTTGGACCGTGACCCTGATCGCGACACTACCGGTCTCGGTCGCGGCCCCTTGCGCTGGCCCAAGCAGCGGCAGCACGGACTTTGCATCCGCCGCCAGCGTGCCGCGTTGATTGAGTACCGAATTGAGCCGTTCCGGCGTCATGCCGGGTAACGCGGCAATTACTTCGGGTGCCGCATCCATGACGTTGATGCGAGGCATGCCGCTAAAAACCGTAACGAAGGACAATGCGCGCTCGACCAATGCGGGAGGCAGGCCGAGCACCAGCCAAAGTTCCTGCACGTTGCTGAACGGCGCGTGGCGCGGGCTATAGGTCAGGCCGGCGTTCCGATAGGCCGTGGTTTCTTTGTCCTGATCCGGATTGGTCGAGTTCGCAGGCGTTCGCCATGCCTCGATGCGATCGGTATATTGGCTTGCCGCGTCGGCACCCGCGCCCAGCGTCCTGAACAAGCCGGCCAAGACTTCCTTGGGCGCGCTATTGAGATCGATCCTGGCCGCTTCGGAGCGAAAGCCGACCGCGACACTCGCACCGCTGGTCCGGAAGTTGAATTGTCCGCTGGTCGGCCGCTCCTCGGGTTTGACGGCACCCAGATAATAGGCCGTGAGCTCAAGCGCTGCCGACACCGAGGCGTCGGACTGGATGCGATCATTGTTGACCGCGAAACTGGTTGCGGCATTAACGACATAAAGCGTATAGACTGCGGCAAGCACCGCGAGGCCGCCGAGAATCCAAAGGACCGCGACTAAAATAAATCCGTCGTCTGATTTCGGGATCGTCTTCATCGACCGGCACTCGGGGCAGCATTCGGGGCAGCATTGGGCACGGCACCGGCGGGCGGCGGGTACAGGCAATCCTTCGCATTCTTGGCGCGGGCGCATTCCGCCGAGGCGCTGATCCGCAGAATGGTGGCGGTCGAAACCGCCAGGGTGCGCTGCGTGGCCGCGTCGCGCACCAGGACGCGGATGGCGTTCGGCAATTGGTCCTGGTCGCGCCAACTATTCTGCCAAACACGATTAGGCCCCGCGTATGAAAAGTAAGCACGATAAGGCGCGCGGATGAGCACGACTTGATCGGTGAAATTTGCCAAGTCGCGAAGTTTGGCGCCTTCGGGAAGCGGTGTGAATGGCGCGCGGGCGCGCACCAAGGCCACGCCTTTGTCGTCCGCCGTGGTGGTGATGCGCACCACTTCAAGCCCTGGCCGCGTATTAGGTCCAATCGCCGGCCGTACATACTGCACACCAAGCTCGTCGCCGTCGAACAGCGGCTGCTTGGCGTTGCCGCTCGCAGTCACAAATTCCGCCGCCGAAAGATCGGCGACCAAGCGTTCAAGACCCAGTCCGAACAACTCCGTGCGCTGCACATGCGTAAAACCGCGGTTCCAATTCGGCAGCCATTGCGCCGTCACGGTCGCCAGCGCCGCGAGAATGCCGACCATCAGCGCCATGGCGATCAGCATCTCGATCAGCGTGAAGCCCGCCCCGCCGCTCCGATATTGGTGTCGAAGCTTTGTCATCTGGTCGGCCTGCGGCCGAGCCGCACAGTGGTTATTTTGAGACTCGCGCCATCGGGCGTTTGTACTGTTATCGACGCAGTCAGCGGCACCCATGGCGATTTCGATTGTGCGTCGAGTTCACCGGCAAAAGGCTGAACATCGACACGCCAGCGTTGGCCGTCCCTTTCACCGGACGATGCGCCGATCGTCAGCGCATTGCGATCCGGCAGTCCGGTCTCGATGGCGCGCGCGGTTTCCACCAGCACCAGATGATCGTCGAGCGCATGCGTGCCGCGTACAGCCACCCGAACCAGCGACCCAATCGACAGCAAAATGGCGGCGATCACCGCCAGAGTGACGACGACCTCGATCAGCGTGAAGCCGGCCTCGCGACATGCCGACTTAGAGGACGTTAAGCGGTACAATTTCAACGCCTCCCGTAAGCCAATTGACGCGTATCTGATAGCCGACGCCAAGCCGCGTCAGCGCGATCACCCCGCCGCAAGACATGCCGGAGGCGAAAAATACGATCATCGTGCCGGATTCCCTTTGATTGCAGCGGCTGGCCAGCGCCGCGTCGAATCGTACGTCCTGCGGCACGCGAACGGTGCGTGGCGAGGCTCCTGACTTTACCGACCGGCCAAGCGCGTCGATTTCGGTGCCGATCGCTGCGCGCTGGCGAATGGCAGCGTTGCGATCGGTGGTGAGAACAGTCGCAATCTCCATGGCATATGCTTCCAGGCGCGAATGCGAAGTGCCGCGCGGTATTTCCGGCAGCAATATCGCGGCGAGCAGACCGATAATGGCAAGAACGCAAACGACTTCGATAAGGGTGAAGCCGCCCTCCCCGGACCTGCGTTCAGCGCGCCCAACTGACGATGTCGGCGGCGGTTCCTGTCCCGCCCTCCTGACCGTCGGAGCCATATGACATGATGTCATAGGGACCGTGCTCCCCTGGCGAACGATAAACATAAGGCTTGCCCCACGGGTCGTTCGGCACCACGCCGCCTTTGAGATATGGGCCGTTCCACGACGGTATCGATCCCGGCGATTGCACCAACGCCGTGAGACCTTCGCCGGAGGTCGGGTAACGGCCGGTATCGAGATTGAACAAATCGAGCGCGCTGCCAAAACTCTGGATCTGAATCTTGGCGGCTTTGACCTTCGATTCGCCGAGATAGTTCAGAACGCGCGGGCCGACCAGGCTCATGATCAGCGCAATGATCGTGATGACGACCAGGATTTCGATCAGCGTGAAGCCGCCCTCGGAGCGCCGGCGGCCGCGCAATTTCGTTCGATCGAGGAGCATGATCATCGCCTTCTATTCAATGATCTGGGTGACCGATAGCAGCGCGGTCATCACCGATACGATAAGTCCGCCAACGATCGTACTGATCAACACGATTGCGAGCGGACCGGTGATGCCGACGACACGGTCAAGACTGCGTTGAAGCTTGGCTTCGTAGAACTCCGCGACATTGCCCGATAACACCGGCAACTGTCCCGTCTCTTCACCAATGCGTAACATGCGGATGGCCATTGGCGGAAGCAGCGTCGTGTCCGCAAGTGCATCTGATAGTTTCGCTCCGTGCCGAACACGGTCAACTGCCTTGGTCCAAACATCGGCGTCACCCGGCCCGATCATATCGACTAAAATACGAAGTGTCATAGTGAGCGGAACGCCGCTGCCCAGAAGAATTCCTAAGTTCCGGCAGAACAGAGCGGTGCGATGAAGCTGCGCCACCGTTTTCAACAACGGTAGCCGCGTCACAACGCCGACGATTCTGGCTCGTACCGTCGCGCGGCGGAACAACAGCCAAAGGCCGAAGATCAATGCGACCGCGACAATTTCGATGATTTCGATATGGGCGCGCACGAATTTGGACAGGTCGAACAGCGAGGCGACGATCGGATCGAGCTTGGCGTTAAAGTCCTGCAGCACGGCAGCAAATTGCGGCAAAACGAACAACAGGAAAAACGACAGCACGCAACATGCCGCGAACAACACGAAAGCCGGATAGCGCAAGGCGTCCGTCACCTTGCGGCGCATGGCCTCGCCACGGCTGCGTTCGCTGCCGAGCACGTCGAGCACAAAGTCGAGCGCGCCCGAGGTTTCGCCGACGCGAACCAGCGCGAGGTACATCGGCGGAAACAACGACGGATGGTGCGTGAGCGCTTCCGAAAGGCTTTCGCCGGCCATAACGCGGCCGCGGATTTGCGCCACCACTGAGCGCAGGCGGCCGATGTCGATGTCGACTGCCAGCAGATCGAGCGCATCGTCGATGCGGGCCCCGGCCTTGAGCAGCAGCGCCAGATCGCGGGTAAAAACCGTAACGTCTTCAGCCCGCGGACGCGACAGCGAAAAATTGAATCGTTCTTTGTAATTGTCGCGCGCTTCGGTGATGGTCTCGATCGGAACCAGCCCAAGAAACTCGATGCGGTTGGCGACCTCTGACGCGCTCGGCGCGGTAATCGACCCGCTGACCAGATCGCCGCTTTGCGTCAGGGCGCGGTACCGGAAGCTCGGCACGTCAGCCCCCCACCGTCGTGACGCGGAGTATTTCCGCGGCCGATGTTACTCCGGTTCGGCATTTGGCAATCGCGTCCTCGACCATGGTCATCATGCCGGCCTTGACCGCGGCGCGATGAATGACCTCCGAGTCGGTGTGTTCCGTAATCAGGTCACGCACGCCGCCGGTCATCTCGATGATTTCGAAGATCCCGTTACGGCCGCGATAGCCAGTGCCGCCGCAACGATCGCAGCCATGCGGTTCGTAAACTGTGTCGCCCGGATTGAAGCCGAGCGCGGCAAAGCGCGGATCCTCGCCGATGTCATTGGCATTTAGTTGTTTCTTGGTCTTGCAGCGGTCGCAGAGCACGCGGACCAGCCGCTGCGCGATCGTCGCGCGCAACGTCGACTTGAGAAGAAAACCTTCGACGCCGAGGTCCAGCAGACGCGGCAGCGCCGCCGCCGCCGTTTCGGTATGCAATGTGGTCAAGACAAGGTGGCCGGTCAGCGCGGCATGGATCGCAATATTGGCCGTTTCGGCGTCACGGATTTCGCCGACCATGATCACGTCAGGATCCTGACGCACGAAGGCGCGCAGCGCGGTGGCGAAGGTAAGTCCGATCCCCGGCTTGACCTGCGATTGGTTGACACCGTTGAGCTCATACTCGACCGGGTCTTCGATCGTCAGGATCTTTCGCGTCGGCTGATTGAGGATCGACAGCATCGTCGCCAGCGTCGTCGTCTTTCCGCTGCCTGTCGGGCCGGTAATAATGATCATGCCATGCGGAAGCGAGAGCAGGCGTTTCATCCTGCTTTCATCGTTTTCCGAAAGGCCCAGCCTAACGAGCTCGAGCAGTCCGCGATCCCTCGGCAAAAGCCGGAGCACCGCCGATTCGCCGTGCTGGGTCGGCATGGTGGCGACGCGGATGTCGATCTCGGACCGCGCCACACGCAGCCGCGCGGCGCCGTCCTGCGGCAAACGTCGTTCGGCGATATTCAATCCGGAAAGAATCTTGATGCGCGAAATCAACGCCTGCGGTAACGCACTGGACGGCGCCGCGACCGCGCGCAACAAACCGTCGACGCGCATGCGAACAACCAGATCGTTACGGAACGGCTCAATATGAATGTCGCTCGCCCGCAGCTCCATGGCTTTCTCGAGCAGATCGTTAACCGCGCGCACGATCGGCGCGCCGCTTGCGAGATCGCGCAAGTTCTCGATGTCATCGTCGGCGCGAGCGACATCGGCGACTTCCGGCAGTGCGGAATCGTCGGTGCCGATGCGCGCGGTCAGGACGGTGGCGATATCCTCGAACGAGGCGATCGTGACAGTGACGCGGCCGCCAAGCACGATCTCCGCGGCCTGGACCGGCGCCGCGTCATTGGGATCGGCGACGGCGAGTTGAAATTGTCCGTCAGTCGTCTCGTAGGGAAAGACCACCATTTCGCGGAGAAACCGGCGCGAAAACCGTCCAACCAGCGCCGACGCCTCCATCAGCTCGCCCAAATTCATGCGCGGAATGGAGTGGAACCGCGCAACCTCGTCGGCAAAGTCATTGGCCGACAGATCGGTGAGTTCCCATAGTCTTCGCAGCGTTTGCCCTGCGTTTTGTGCGCTTGGCAGCTCAAGTTTAGAAATCAAATCGCCAGCAACGTAGTTTTTGCTGACCAAATACTTGGCAAAATCTTCCGACATATTGACTGACATCGATCGCCTACAACGATGGGCAGAGCCTCGTTAGCTAGTATCACAGATTATGCTTGACACCCGCCAGTAAAATTATCGAATATCCAAAAATATAGTCATACAATATAAGAGCTTACGAAGAGCGTCGCTATCGGGGTGATGCGTTAAGTAGCGTATGTAGGCGGGCAACGTGCCGATCATAGGTCGTAATGTGCGTAAGCGCGGGCTGGTTCGCTTTGGACTGGCGGCAATCGCTTTTGCTGCTATCGGCATCCTGCTCACTTCCTGCAATTATTTGATTCCAGACCAACCGAAGTACCAGGCGCCGAACGTCTTAGATCAAGTGCAGTCGATCGACCTACTGCCGCGCAATCCCAAGCCATCGGAATCCGCCACCGCCGATCGTTCGAAAACCGCGCACGCCGTCGTCTACAATGGATCGTCGGAAAGCGTGGACAATGCCCCCAACGTGACGCTCGAAGGCGCTGAGCCTTCCGCGACCGGCGAAGGCTTCGATCTGAATTTCGAAAATGCCCCGATCACGACTGTAGCAAAAGTTATTCTCGGCGACATTCTCGGCGTCGGATATGTCATCGACCCGCGCGTGCGTGGGACCATCACCTTGACGTCAGGACGTCCGGTTCCCAAGGGTGACGTCCTTTACGTACTAGAAACCGCATTGCGCGTCGGCAGCTTCTCATTGGTTCATGACGTCGGCGGCTATCGCATCGTACCCGGCGGCGACGCCGCCGGCACCGGCGGCATCGATATCGCCACCAATGGCCCATTCAAACCGGGCTATGGCATCAGCGTCGTACCGCTGCGTAATGTCGCTGCGCAAACGGTGATCAAACTGCTTGAAGGCTTTGCGACCAAGCAGGGCGCGATGCGGGTCGATACCGCCCGCAATATGATCATCATCCAAGGCATTGGACCGGAGCGCCGCACCGCCGTCGAGACCGTGCTGAGTTTCGATACCGATTGGATGCGCGGTCAAACGGTCGGAATTTTTCCCGTGCATCACAGCACGCCCGAACCGGTCATCGCCGAAATTGAAAAAATCATGGATACCGGCGAAGGCGGGCTCAACCAGAACATGATCAAATTCCAACCGATCGCCCGGCAAAACGCCATTTTGGTCTCGACCAACAGGCCGGCGTTGCTGAAAACCGCGCGCAATTGGATCAACCGGCTCGATAATTCGGAAATTTCAAGCACCGGCGTTAAAGTTTATCGCGTCCGGTACGGCGAGGCGAAGCACCTCGCAACAATCTTGAACGACATGTTCGGCGGCGGCTCATCCGGTTCGATCGACTCGGCGACCAATCAGATCGCGCCAGGCGGTGGTATAACGACCGCATCGAGCAACCCCGGGACGTCGCCGATGACTCCGGCTGAACGGCTCACCGGCGGCCCCGCGCCCAGCAAGCAGCTCGCTGACGCGGCCAACCTCGCCTCACCCGCATTGAGCGGTTCGCGCAGCAGCGCCTCGGCGAGCGGCGCCATCTTGCCGGGAATCCGCATCACCCCCGATGTGGTCAATAATTCGCTGCTGATTTACGCCAATGAGGAAAACTACCGCATCATCGAAGGCGCGCTCCGCCAGATCGACCGGCCGCAGATGCAAGTAGCCTTCGATGCGACGATCGCCGAGGTTACGCTCAATGACAGCCTGACCTACGGTGTGCAGTTTTTCCTGAAGAGCACAAATCTCGGCGCGCCGGCCGACACCGGTTCGGCGATTAGTACCATCGGCGGCGCGGCATTGAGCCGCGTTCTGCCGGGCTTCAATCTGTTGATTGGGTCCGAGGCATCACCGCAAGCCGTCATCGACGCCTTGCACACCGTCACCGACGTCAAGGTTCTTTCGAATCCGTCGCTTGTGGTGGTGGACAATGGCGTCGCGACGCTACAAGTCGGCGACCAAGTTCCGATCACCACCGGCACGGCGACTGTGCTCAGCGCCAACAACGCCGTGGTCAACACCATCAACTACCAGAACACTGGCATTATCCTGCGCGTCATTCCCCGCGTCAGTTTCAATAATACAGTGCGGCTCGATGTCGAACAGGAAATCAGCAGCGTCTCTAGCTCCAGCGCGGCGGGTACTTTAACGCCGACCATTTCCGAGCGAAAAGTCAAAAGCACGCTAACGGTGGCCGACGGCCAGACGGTGCTGCTCGCGGGTCTTGTCAGCGAAACCCAAAACAAAACGCGCAACGGCATTCCGGTGCTCGATCAGTTGCCCGGGTTACTGGGCGACGCATTCTCACACCAAAACAAGACCTCGGCGCGCACCGAACTCATTATCTTCATCCGGCCGCAGATCATCCACGACAGTGTCGATGCTCATCTGGTAGCCGAAGAGCTGCGCGCAAAGCTGAAGGCGCGCGTCGGCACCGTGACGCCCAGATTCCCGCAAGGCTCGAGTCAGCCCATCGTGGTGCAATGACGTTACGCGGGTGAAGCCGGTGTTGCGGGTGATGTTCGGTACGATCGGCCTCGTGACCGCTGCCACGAGCATCCGGGTGGTTTCCGGAAACGGTGGTTTGCTGGGCGCGAGTCTGGCGCTGTTGATGCTGGCGATCGCCGTCATCGATTATCGCTATTTGATTATTCCCAATGAGCTGATCGCCGCCGCGCTCGCGCTCGCCTTGATCAACGCAGGCACCGCCGACGCCCCGTCAATCGTTGACAGCATCGCCGCCGCGACGCTGCGTGGCACGATAACGATGCTGTTTTTTTTGGGCTTGCGCTGGGTCTATGGCCGGCTGCGCCAGCGCGAGGGTCTAGGCCTCGGCGACGTCAAACTCGCTTTCGTCGCCGGCGCATGGCTCGATTGGGCGATGATTCCGGTGGCGATCGAAATCGCGGCCATGGGGGCGCTCACGAGCTATGGCGTATGGCGAGCATTTGGTCGGCAAGCGACCGAACCGACCGACCGCCTGCCATTCGGCTTGTTCCTCGCGCCGGCAATCTGGCTGTCGTGGCTGCTCGGCGCGGCGATGTTGGGGTTGTGAGGGTGAATGATGGGCGCGCGACAGCTCGAACCTGTGACTCCCTCCATGTCAAGAAGCATCGCTTGAAGGACTGTTCTGCATACAGATGGGCTATGCGGAAGGGGCACTGCCCCCGACCAACAATTCTAGGCGTTGCACAAATGCAACTTCTTGTTGTTCTTTCGCATCTCTACAGGAATTGTCTCCGTCTTACATCGACAAATGCCCTAGTTTCGATCTCAAATAGGGACTTGCTGGCCGCTGCGGCAGTGGCGGGCTTCAATGCAAATGTTTTCGCGGCGGACATGCCGACGAAAATGCCGATCAAAGCGTCACCGCTCGTAGGCTATGCCTGGGACGGATTTTATGTGGGCGGCTATGTCCGCTTTATATCATCCTTGACGCAGTCGTGAACTATCGCGATCAATCGACTCCGGGCGCCGATGAGCGCGCCACCTCGGGCGTACCAAAGGCGTGACGTCACTCGCGCGTGCCGCCTCCCGCTGCACGTTCATTAATAACCTTTTAGTTTCAGATGCGCCCCCGCTTCGAAACATAACACATTGAATGCCTATAGGTAGGCCAAGTCCGGGTAAGCCAAAATGAGAAAGTGCGAGATGGAAAGCGATCGGTACCTGATGCCCCTTGTACCAAGACTCGTCCGCAACCTTCTAATTAAGAGCTGCAAAGGCCCACCCGCAATGCACCAATTCAGGTTTGCAATTTCGCCGTTGGGTCATTAGCGGACAAATTATCGCGGGCCGAAATGGGCCGTTGTCCGCTTTGGTCCAATAGCGACCTAAATGTTGCATCGCGGCGAATGACGCTAAGTGCCAACAGGAAACATGCGCTGGGCGAATTTATGCGCCCGTTATGTTGGTTGATCGATAACCCTCGGTAGACTTGCCCCCGCGCGCAACCCGTGCGCTAAGACAACTCTGGGGCTTTTCATGAACCGTACAATTATCCTCGCCGTCGGGCTGGCGTTCGCAGCGACACTCTCGGCTGCACCGGCACAGGCGCAGAACACGCGCTCATTTGTGTCGGGCCACGGCAGCGATGGCGCTGCCTGCACGCTTGCCGCGCCGTGCCGCACGCTTGCACACGCATTCTCGCTGACCAATGCCGGCGGCGAGATCGACGTGCTCGATGCGGCGGGCTATGGCGCGCTCACCATCAATAAGGCGATCAGCATCGTCAATGACGGCGTCGGCACCGCCGGCGTAATTGTGCCATCGGGCGGCACCGGCGTAATCATCAACGCCGGGCCGGGCGACGCCGTCAGCCTGCGCGGGTTGTCGATTGAAGGCGGAGGCGTCGGTCTAATGGGAATTCAATTCAACACCGGCGCATCCCTGACCGTCGCGAACTGCGTCATCCGGCACATGGCTGGCACCGGCATCATCTTCCAATCGACGACTGCGACAAGTGCTCTCACCGTGTCGAATTCGCTGGTGCCGATAATGCTCAAGACGGTATTTTACTCCAACCAGCCGGCTCGCTCACAGCCGCGTTCAATCGCGCCGAGGTAAACAACAATAGAATCAATGCTTTCGAGGTGGATGGGGGGCCAGCGCCGGAACAAACACAGTCAATGTCACCGTGTCCGACAGCGTCGCAGCCGGCAATGGCGGCGGCGGGTTCACCGTTTCTTCGATAACGGGCAAGGCGCCGGCCAGTCTTATGCTGTTCCATTCCGTCTCGACCCACAATGGCGACGGCGTTGTCGCGTTTAATACAGGCGCAACCCTTCGCCTCGCCAATTCGACGGTGACAGGGAACACAAACGGTTGGTTCGTGAGCGGTAGCGGCGTCGTGAACAGCTATGGCGACAACTACGTCGATGGCAACACGAGCGATGAGACGGCCCCGCCCAGCATCGTCCGCAAATAACGCCTGACATCAGCAAATCGCGAGGGGCGGCAGTCGTCGCCCCTCATGCCACATGTTGGCGAAGGTGGCCAACAAGGACACCGAGACGGTCATCTATGCGCTCATCAAGCAGGCCAAGAAGCTACCGAGTGAGCTGTATAAATCGCTGACCTGGGACCGTGGCAAGGAGCTCACCGATCATCGACGCTTCACCTTGGCGACCAATATCGACGTTTACTTCTGTGATCCGCAGAGCCCATGGCAGCGCGGGTCGAACGAGAACACCAACGGCCTGCTGAGGCAATATTTTCCGAAAGGAACCGACCTGTCGGTACACTCGCAGGCCTATCTGAACAAAGTGACGCGTCAGCTCAACGAACGGCCCCGTGAGACCTTGCAATTTGAAACCCCGGCGGAGAGATTTAACGCCTGTGTTGCATCGACCGGTTGAGCCGGCAGAGGTAAAGCGGACATTGACCAACCGTCGCTCACTTTATGAGTAAGTGCTTTATTCCATTTTTGAAACTGTAACTGGCAACACCGGGCCAAGTGGCCTACTTTGGCAGCTATCGCTATACCCCCTGTTCTCTCACGCAGGGAACTTGTTCTCTAACCTGCGGAGTTCGTGTCCGAATTACTCTCGTCAGCCCCTGAAAAACGCCGTCAGTCGACAATTCCCTATAGAATTCCCTATTAGCAGGGAAAGAAAAACGCCGCCAAGCAATTTGCTTGGCGGCGTTGTTGGTTGCGGGGGTAGGATTTGAACCTACGACCTTCAGGTTATGAGCCTGACGAGCTACCGGGCTGCTCCACCCCGCGTCAAAATGCGAAGCGCGGGGCTTTGCCCGCGCGGTTCGAGGGCTA
>Ga0134126_10000802_pt1 | contig 39572 bp, 28 predicted proteins | sample KB31752_FD_96881 | JGI IMG/M metagenome (GOLD analysis project Ga0134126, IMG submission 96881) | Terrestrial soil microbial communities with excess Nitrogen fertilizer from Kellogg Biological Station, Michigan, USA - KB3-175-2 | ecosystem: Environmental > Terrestrial > Soil > Unclassified ...
AGCTTTTGTTTTGGGAAACCATAAGCCTCTAGTTTTCCAATTGTAAATTTTGAAGGGATAACAAATGATGCTATTTTTTTTGATATGCCTGCTATTTCCTGAAATTTTAGAGAAGCTATTTTGATAGAAGAATAAAGATAAGAGTCAAGTACACACTTATTATAAACAGCATTGAATTTATCGCCTGTGAGGCATCTTTCACATATATCTTGCTGCTTTGGCCTGAAAAAAAGATTGTTGGCGCATATATTGCCGAAATCTGAAATTCTATGAATTACAGGGACTTTATTCTTTGCTGCCGCATCAAAAATGCTCACAGAAATTTTATTTTGGTATTGTAAAACATATATTAGGTCAGGGTTAACATCTTTAATCAGATTATCCAGTTTTCTTTTTGCTTCAAAAGAATAGAACATTCTGGAAAATGATTTAAAAACTGTTTTGAAATCTGTTTTTTTATATTCATTAAAATAGACTTCATCATCGCCTATTGGATCTAAAAAATAATCTTCATATATTGATGGTTTATTAAGTTTATTCTTAATGCTGAATGGAATAATTTCATGTCCGTTTTTCTCTAGTAAATCAATAATATTAAATAGATATCGTTCAGGACCTCCTGCAACAAAATACCTGTGATGAACTATGATTATTTTCATTTTCTTCATTTTTTAATCCAAGTCTTTCAAGTCTATGGAGTAAAGTCTTGCGAGGTTTATGGTCGAGGATGTCATAATATAAAAAGAATAGAATCTATCTTTTGGACTTTCATGATGGCTAGGTTCGTTGTTTTCTTTAAAGAATGTAGAAAAATTTCATTTCACTACTTTTAAGGTTGTTGATGTCGGCTTCTTTTTCTTTATTTTAGTTTAAAGAATCGTTTAAATCTAACCATTTTTTTAGCACGATTACCATCCAGATAAAATTTCCGAAATCAGACTTGCCTTCCATATTTTCGTTAATCAATTTTTCAATTCCGTTTGAGCGATAGATTGAATTATTGTTTGTAAGAAGTAAATCTCTTATTTTAATATTTAAATTGGTCTCTTTGAACCAATCACGCAAAGGAACCCCAAAGCCTTTCTTTCTTGCAGTTAATAATTCCTTTGGTAGTGAATGGCTGGCTATAGTATTTCTTAAAATAATTTTATTTATTTGAGTTTTTGTCTTAATCTTTTGATGCACTCCAAATAATAGCTCGATGATCCGATGATCTAAAAACGGTACTCTTGTTTCAATTGAATACGCCATACTCATTCTATCAACTTTTGTCAACATATCACCAGGCAAAGTAACTTTATGTTGGAAGTACATAAGTTTATAAAAAGAATCTTTAAACCTGCATCTTTTCATCACATCTTCATAATAATCAAAAAAGGAAATTGAATTTGAATTTGGTGAAATTATTTGGGCTAACGTTTCAGGCGATACATAAGCTAACTTTGATTGTAAACGCTTCTCAAATGGCTGATTACTTAGTTCCAAAACTTTTGCTACACGATTTAATCGATATCTTAAATTACCCCTGAAAGGAGTCGCGGCTATTCTGGCAAATGCAGGAAGTGATTTTCTTATTTGAGCGGGCAATCGTTGATACTTCTTTGCAAACCTTTCTCCCTGGTAAGTGGTATATCCTGACAAGACTTCATCTCCGCCATCACCTGTTAAAACCATTTTGACATAGCTGGCTGCATATTTTGAGATTTGCCCAGTAGGAATAGCAGAAGCATCACCAAAAGGGTCATCGTAATGAAGCAAAATTTTTTCGAGGGCATCATCGAAGTTCTCAGAAGAGACCATGCCCTCGTGATGAGCCGTATGATATTTTTCTGCAACAAGCTTTGCAAGCTTACGTTCATCATATTGCTTATTTGTGAATCCCATGGTAAATGTCTTTATGGGCTTTGATGTGTAATTTGCCATTGTGCTAACCACACATGATGAGTCTAAACCTCCACTCAGAAAAGCACCAAAAGTCACATCACTTCTCATTCTGATTCTTACTGAATCATTAAAAAGCGTTGCGAATTCTTTTTCCACAAATATTTTATCCTTTATAAGATCTTTTTCTGAAATATCGGGCAGGTCCCAATAGGTTTTTTCTTTTATACGATTATTCTTTACAAGCAGATATTTGCCAGGCATTAACTGGTGAATATGTTCAAAGAATGTATAGGGAGCAGGTATAAAACTGAGCGTCAGATAAAGTTCCATCATATCGTTCCGTTGCGTCTTTGGCACACCATAAGCAATTATTGACTTTATTTCCGACCCAAAAATAAAAGAACTATCATATTGGGAATAGTACAATGGTTTTTCACCAATTCTGTCTCTCGAGATGAATAGCTGTTCCAATGTTTCATCCCATAATGCAAATGCCCACATCCCATTAAAATGATTTTGACAATCCACTCCCCATGTGCGATATGCATTGATAATTACTTCCGTATCTGAATTGGTAATAAATTTATTCCCTAAAAGTATAAGTTCTTCCTTCAGTTCGAGATAATTATAAATTTCTCCATTAAATACGATAATAATTTTATTATCTGAGCTGTACATTGGCTGTTCTCCTGTACAAAGATCAATAATGGCAAGCCTTCTGTGCCCTAATGCAACATTTTTTTTGAGATAAAATCCTTCACCATCAGGTCCCCGGTGGGAAAGGACATCATTCATTTTTTTTATTATAGTTTGAGTAGCTTGTCTTTCTGTATCAAAATGTAGAATGCCGGTAATACCACACATAATTACTATATATTATGAAATTAATTTTCTTACCATTGTGAAAGATTGTGGTGGTTTAATCTTAAATATGCTATATCTATGAGATATTTCAATGGGGTTGATTATAAAAAATATGAAGAAATGCCAAAAAGTAGTTTTTCAGATTTTTTTATATAAAAATCTTGCTTATCAAATCAAATAAAGAATAGTCATTGAAAATGTCAATTGAAATTGGAGGAAACATTGGCTGGAAGTTGTCACTAAAATAGATGTCTGATGATCCTATCCATTTCATTGTAATTAGAATGATTAATGCATGTGTTGCCAATCTTATATAACTATTTCTTTTAAGTTTTTATGTTTTGCGATTCCTTCATATAGTAAGATGTATTTCTTAACCATTGTTTCTATGCTAAAAAAATTTCTTATTCTGTCCTGTCCTGTTTCACCCATCTGATTGCATAATTCTGAATTGTTTAAAAGTAACTCTATTTTTTTCGCAAGTTCTTCAGCGTCTGATGTTTTTATCAGAAAGCCGGTTTTATTATCTTCAACGATTTCATAAGTTCCACCTCCAGAGGTAGCAATCACAGGTTTTCCAAGTGCCATATATTCCATTATCGAATTTGAAATTCCTTCTGTATAGGTCGCTAAAACACCTATATCTATTACATTAACTATGGATTCTATACCAGATTTTTTTCCAAGTAATCTAAAGTGGTTTTCAAATTGACCGCGAATTAATTTTTTTGATTCGAAAGAATCAGTATTTGTTCCGATTGCCAGAAAAGTAACATCATTCCTTTTTTCCAAAATGATATTTGCGGCTCTATAGTATGTTTTATAATCTTTAAATTCTGAGAATGATGCCACCATAGCAATTATATGGTCAGTATGGATATCCAACTGCTTTTTAATTGATATCTTTTCTGCGAGGTGGTTATTTCTATTAAAATTATAGCCATTATAAGCGACGAAACTTTTTTTGGGAGAGGTTTTATAAGCCAACAGACCTGATTTGGAATTTCCAACGATTGCAGTTGAAAAAAGGAAGGTCAATTTAGCACGAAACCAATGCTTATTGAAAATATTTTGCTTTATCGGATAATCAACCACCATGCCGTTAATTAGTTTTATGTTTAATAACAAAGAAACCGGAATTGCATAAATAGCAGTCATACTATCCCAGCAATGGATGATATTCGGCCTGTATTCTTTACAAATTTTGTACAGCTTAAAAAATATTGATAAATCTTTTCTTGTTTTTCTTATGAGGTAGTGTATTTTTATATTCAAGTCAAAAACATCATGGTAGTCAATTTCCGAATTCATTGCTGCTAATTCAAAATCAAAATTGGGGTTTAATTTTATTTCCTTCATCAATTCCATCAGTCTTCGTTCTTTCCCACCAAATCCCATAGCATCTATGAAAAACAAAATTTTAATCTTAGATTCTTTATGGCGTATCATTCTAAAATATCTGCGTTATATTGAAATTGAATTTAAAAAATTAGTTATTTTTTTACCAAATAATTCGTATTTGAAATTTTTAAACGCAAATTCCTTTCCTTTCTTACCTATGTTCTCAGCTTCTTCTCTGTTTTTTATTACATAATTCATTTTATCCGCAAATTCTTTTATATCGTAGGTTTCAGCTATTAGCATCGTATCCTGATCCTTAAAATAATATTTAATCTCTCCATAGTTTGTTGAAATAACTGGATTGCCTGATGCCAGATACTCGCCTATTTTATGCGGAAATCTTGCCGCATCCTGAATTGTAGGACGTAAAGGAATTAGCAAAGCTTTCGCATTTTTATAATAATGGTATAGCTGTTTCTCATTTAATGTCGAAAGAACTTTAATTTTTTCCTTCTGTGGATTTTTATCAATGTATTCTAATATTTTGTTTAATTCCTCATCATTACCTTTAATGGCGAGGTACAAGTAAATATCATAAGTTTCTAATGTATTAAAGCTATTAATTATAAACTGTAAAATTTCGGTATAAGCTGCAGCTCCACTAAAGAGGAAATAAAAAGGCTCCTGCATGACTTTGGTCCCGTCGTATTTTTCAAATTCTGCTAATATGGGAACCTTATAATACTTTTTTTGAGGAGCAACTTTTTTAAGATGATTAATTATAAATTCGCTAATTGGTAACGAAATATCAATAAGTTTAGGAGCATAATTATCATATAGCTTATCATTTATCCATTTTTGCTTTTGCGACCATTTAAATTTTACTCCCGAATAAAATTCTACGTGATTGAGTATTGTTTTAAACCCAAATATTTTTGCCAAAGTAGTATAAAAAACGATCTCAGAAAACCGGTGCGTAGATAGAATTGCATAATCCAGTTTATGTTTCCTTTTCAATTTTAAAATTAATCTGAATTCATTTATTCTCCCTTTAATTTTAAAAAGATTCCGGGTCATAAATTTATCATGGCGAAATGGGCTTCCGGAAGTATAGTTATAATTGATTCCTTCGAAATTGCCTTGTGCTGTAAGGTTGGGGTGGGTGGATGAACTATGAATACCTTTATTGCAGATAACAGTGACCGAATTTCCCTCGTTAATCAGGCCTTTAGAAATTAAAGTCAATTTTTTAATTTCTGCTAAGCCTAACGGAAATCCACTGCATCCTAAATATACAAAGGATTTTTTGTCGTGCATGTAAAAAAAAGATTATTTATTTAAAACTTAAATAGTATTCATGATACCTTTTATGTAACTATTTTCCATTCTACAGATTTCTTTTGAATAACAGACACCGATCGAAATCCATACCAATAAATACTTTAAAGTAAACGTATTTACTGTGGAAGGATAAGAATTTATCAAGGCCATAAGTATCCAAATCCCGGCAGCTTTTGAAAGGATATTTCTTGAATAGAAAATCCCCTTGAGTAGCGCAGGAACTGCAATTAGAATAAATAAACCTAGGCTTATTAAACCGCCTTTCAATATAGTTTGCAAATATCCTGTTTCTATGTTACTTCTATAATTGGTCAGTTGCTCTTTTTCAATATCAGGCGCAAAATATTCGCCGTTTATTCCCTTGCCTATGATCCAATCCTTTGTATTCATGTCATCATAAAAATAAGTTTCCACTGTTGATCTTGTATCTTCATCTCCTCTTTCCAAAAGATAGCCAAATAAACGATTATTATGTGGTCTATACACTCCGTTTATATATAAAGCAGAAACAATTCCTATAAAAATTGTAATATAGAGCACGGAATATCTTTTTTTTGAATGAAATACAAATATCATATAAGATATTAATGCCATGTTACTATACATTAATAATAAGCCTCTCCGGGCTCTCACCATCGTAATTAAAATTGCAAACGCAATTACTAAAAAAGCGATAAACTGCTGTTTTTTTGAATGTAGAAAGTAAGTAAGCAAAATAAAACCACTTGCAAAGCTTAATTCAGAAAAGATTTCTACTATCGTTTGACTTGTAGCACTTTCATTATCAGATTTCAATATATCCTTTATGAAAAGGACATTGAAGACAATATAAGCCATGCCAAGAATGATGATAACGTGGAATAATTTTTTATAGAAAAGAAGATTTCGGGGAAATAGTAAAATTATTGGTGAAAAGTAAAGTATACCTCCTCCGCGAGGGTCTAAAAAGAAGCTCCTTATAAAGGAATAATCGGAGAAATTAGACAAGCCTCTTAAAATTATAGCAAAAAGCCAAATACAATACAATACAAAAACGATACTTAGATAGTGATTATCCATTTGAAATTCTATCAGTCGAAAAATCGTTAGCATTAATGCAAGACCAAGTATCTGGATAAGTGGGCAGAATGGATTGCTGATTCCAATTGCCGTTGCAGATAAGGCATACCCCAAAGAGTAGATAATAAATCCTATCCAAAATATATTCAGAAGCCTCAGTTTCTTTTTTAACTCAGAAGATTGAAGGGTTGCAATTTTTTTAACCATTCAATGATATTTTTTCCAATAAACTAGTTTTTTCTTTTAATACAGCGTAGACTCCACTTATTGATATATTCTTTTTAAATATTATAGAAGGGGTGCATTTCAATAATTCGGGATTTGCTTAATCTTTATTTGTACTCCGAAGTGGTTTTTTACTTATTCAAATAGTTCACCTTTAGAAGCGTAAATCTTTTGTCTCTAAAATTCTTTTTATTTCTTTGACACTCAGAAGTTGTACCACCTCGCTATCTGATAAATTTATGTCAAAAGCTTCTTCTATAGCAAATATTAGGTTCATCTGGTGAATCGAATCCCACATATCGATTGTGTCCTTTGAAGATTCCTCGTTTATAGTCGCTACATCAACTTCAAAAATATCTGCAATTACCTGCCTGAGCTTTTCATAATTATTCATAAGCATTAGTTTACGGTTATTTCTTTAAAGTAATTATCAAACGACTAAGAGGCCAACTCCTACAAGAAGCCACCCCAGAATATATTATGTCTTGAATTCTTTGGGAATTATTGAAATAGCGCATATTTGTTCAGAATATATTGGATTTAAACAGAGCTAAGGTTTTTGACAAAATCTACTGATACTTAAGTGTTTATTTTTATATTTTTTTTATAACCCGGCATGGGTTGCCAATAGCAATTACATTTGATGGAATATTGGATAGAACCAAGCTATTTGCGCCAATAACGCTATTGGCGCCTATGGAAATTCCTTTTAATACCATTACATTGGCTCCCAGCCAAACGTTATCACCAATTTGGATCGGAGCAGTTTCAGCCTTCCCTGTATGCCTTTCAGTGGGATCAATTGGATGATTGTCCGTATCAGATATATAACAATTGTATCCAATTAAAACATCTTTGCCAATTACAATTCTGTCTGACGATGCAATGACTGAGCCATTTATACCTGTATTATCTCCTATTTCGATGCTTGCATTGGCATTATAGGTTCTAATGATGCATTTTTTTCTTATTGCCATACCTGTAGTTCTATCAGACCTGAACCGACAATTATTTCCAATAATGATGTTGCTTCTCGGCACGCGTTGAAGAATGGGTGTTCCGTAAAATTTATTGTTTTTACCAATTTCTATATCCTTTAGAAAAAATAAGAAATAAGTAATTTTTGTTGATACGGCTCGGTTTATATTTACGAATAACAGGTTAAGTGCTAAAAACATTGAACCCCGGAAATCTTTTTTCATTAAAGCAATTCCTTTACCTACTCTACGGATCATTTTTTAAAATATTTGTTGAGTTGTTTAGCAGAACAAATGAAATAACCATTTCAGAACTGTTATAAAAAATTGTGCAATAAATTGTAAACTTCAAGTGTTTGTTGGGCCGCTTTTTTCCATGAGAATAATTCCAGGCGTTCTGAGCCAAGTCTGGCTAGCTCCAAAGCCAGGGGCTTGTCATTGACTATTCTTTTAACTGTGTTATGAATTGAAAGTTTGTCTTTAGGATCGAAATAAAGCCCCGCATTTCCAGCAATCTCCGGAAAGCAACTTGAATTACTTAAACATACCGGGCAATTGTTGGCAAACGCCTCCAAAATGGGAAGTCCAAAACCTTCCTCTAAAGAAGGAAAAGCAAAAACCAGGGCATTTTTATAGAGAGAATTTAACCTTACATCGGACACCCCACCTATAGTGATGACTTGATTTCTGATTCCTAATTTCACAAGAAATTTTTCTTCTTCTATCGTAAAGGAAGGGCTAACACAAACCAATTTCAATTGATTGTCATTTAATAATAATGGTGCAATTGACTCAGTAAAAAAAGGAAAATTTTTATAAGGGCTTCTTCGCCCAACAAATAAAATATATTTCCCAAATTCATTTTGCAATTTTACTTGTGAAACGGTTGGATTACCATGATGAATTACTGTAATCTTTTCAGGATTGATTGGGTAAAACTTTAAAATTTCTTTTTTTGTATTTTCTGAGACTGCGATGATATGATCTGAACCATATATTAGCCTTTTTTTGCTTTCTATGTGTATGGCATAAACTTCCTGATAATCAGCAGGCGCATTCTCATAAATCATATCATGTATTGTGGCAACGAACGGTTTTTTAATATGCTTCAAATATGATGCATTAGAATATCCCAATATATATGCGTTAGAACATGTGGCATGAAAAATATCATAGTTATTTCTAATAATCTTTTGCGATGAATAGATTAGATTTATAATTCCTTCTAGTTTGCTTTTGCCTTTAAAATTATTTTTAGTAAACAAATGAGGAATTTTTAAAAATGGAAGTTGCTTTGCATATTCATTATCGGAATACAAAACAGACATTTCGATTTCTATTCTATCCTTCATCTCCACAAGAATTTCACAAAGATAGCGTGGAACCCCTCCATAAGTGCCTACGAATGGAAGGTAGTCGTAAAGTACTTTAATTTTGCATTGATCATGAATCATTTGATCCATATTCCTTTTCTATTTTTATAAATAATTTGGAAATATTGAATTGGGGCTAAAATAATACCATTAATATTGGCGATGATAGAGGCAACAAATAAGGCGTAAACGCCAAAATGATAGTATTTTATCAATATTAATGCAGCAGCGATATATAAAAACGGGCTTATGATACAAGTCCAAAATTGAATGCGTAATGCGCTGATGCCGTTCAGAAAGAATATATATTTCCCTTCATACATTTGCATACAAAAGAAAATAAACCCCCAAAAGGACAGGGAGAAATCGATCTTTACTTTTCCTTTGCCTAGCCATAATGAATAAAATTGGGTGGAGAAAATTAGCATTAAAATGCCAACGCCAACCAGGAGCATATTTAATCGAATGTATTTTTTTATGGCGTTTTTGATCCATTGAATGTCTTTTTTTATATAGGCTTCGGTAGATGCAGACCAAAATGGCGTTAGAAAAATAACATAGGCCATACTCAACATGCCGAAATATTTATAAACTATATTGTAAGAGGTAACGTCAGAGGTGCCAAAATTCTGCGCAATGATGATATTGGCTGTCTGATATTGCACGATACCCGCAATTTGAATCACAAAAAAAATGATTCCTAAATTGAACAATCCCTTTACCTCTAAAAATTTAACCTTTGATAATAGTGGCCTATAATTTTTATAAGTACCTCTGAAAAAAAATATATTTGCCCCAAGCAAAACCAGAATCGGTGAAGCGCATAAAGCCCAGCCAAGATTTATTAATGATCCTTTTGTAGTCTTTACTAAAATGAACACGAAAATCAATGATAGTAGCTGTCCGAGAACATCAATAAGAGAAGCTTTTGCAGGTTGTTGATCTGCAGTTATGATAGTGGTAATGATTCGTAAAATAAATTGAAGACAGAAGTAAGTAAATACGATTAACGCCACCACCGAAATTTCCGATTGCATCACTTCGGAAACATTAAGAATATGCGCCCAGTTTAGAAAGTGATTGAATATTAAAAATACCAGCCAGGTGATGCAAAAAATTATCGTAAGGATTGCATACGTGGTGCTCACATAAACCTGGGCAAGGTTATCATTGCCGGTTGCCTTTGCTTCGGCAAATTTATTTCGCAAACCTTTTGTAAAGCCAATGTCAAAGAAACTGAACCATCCTACAATTGAACTTAAAGTAAGCCAGATACCATATTGGGAAACATTTACGTAATTGATAGTTAAGGGTACAAGGAGAAAACTAATTGCCATACTGGTACCTCTAATAAAAACTGAAGCAATAATGTTTTTTTTTACCTTGACACTGCGTTGATGGCCTTTATTGATAAAAGTATTTAAAAACTTGTAGGAAATTAAAACCTTATCTTTCATCCGAAATAATTAATGCATTTTGAACTTTAATTTGGGTTATATTCATTGTACTTAATAGAAATTTATATTTGATTTGTTATTTATGTTATGCTTTTGATTACTTTACAGGGATTACCTCCAGCAATTACATTAGATGGAATATTTTTAGTTACTACGCTATTGGCACCAATAACGGAATTCTTGCCGATAGATACTCCTTTTAAAATTGTTGCTGAATATCCAATAAAGACATTATCACAAATAATTACTGGCTTACTTTTCGGGATCCCATGGCGGCGTTCATTAATCGCAGTACTATGCCAGTCAAAATCTGTAATTAAAACGTTAGCTCCCACTAAAACATCATTCCCAATAATTATAGATTGCCTCGCACCAATCACCACGGCGCTAAACCCACAATTTTCCCCTATAATAATCTCGGCATGCTCACTGTGAGTAGCAATAATAGTTCTCCGGTTGAGCCCAATAAAATTTGATATCCTTGATGTCCTTATTCTAATGTTCTTGCCCATACTTATTTTTGACCCTGGATATAAATAAACTAATGGTATCCCATAAAATTTAGATCCCTTCTCAAGACCAATACCTAATATCCTAAAGAAAATTCTACAATATTTAGTCGAATAAAACCTGATTACTGATAATTTGAGAAAGAGGTAATAACTGTAACTTTTGGCTATAATTAATCTTGTTTTCATTAAAAAATTATTTCTAACTATATCAGAGAAGGAACTAAATTTAATTAATTAAGAATTTTAATGACCTTTTCAGATTAATCTGCTGCTCATCTTATATCTTGTGAATGTATAGAACTAATTCTGACATTTACTGGTCGATTAAATTTACTATTTGATAAAAATTTCAATTGATAGTATAATAAACTAAATCTTATGGGGCGGTCCTTTTTTTATTTGAATTTTTGGTAGAATAAAAGTCGTTTTGCCTGAATTTATTTCTTCTTCTCCATCCAAGCTTCATAGATTTCTTGAAATACTGTATTGATATCCTTTGTTATTTCCCAATTCGGATAATGTCGTTTCATTTTAGATAAATCGGAAATGTAACAAATGTGATCTCCCTCCCTATTCTTATCTTGGTATTCATAGATCATCTTGTTACCCGAAATGGATTCAATTTTTGAGAAGGCTTCCCATACAGAAACTGAGTTATCCCTTCCTCCACCGATGTTGTAAACCTGGGCAATTCTTGGAGCCTTCAAAAATTCTTTAATGAACATAGCCACATCATAAGAATGGATATTATCTCTTACCTGTTTTCCCTTATATCCGTAGATATTGTATTTTTTCTTGTCCACATTGCATTTTATGAGGTAGCTTAAAAATCCATGTAGTTCTACACCGGTATGATTAGGTCCTGTTAAACAGCCACCTCTTAGACAACATGTTGGCATATTGAAATAACGGCCATATTCCTGTACCATTACGTCACCAGCAACCTTGGAAGCTCCAAAGATGGAATGTTTGGATTGATCAATGGTAAAGCTTTCCTTGATTCCATCGTAATATTCTTTATCAGCATATTCCCACCTGGTTTCTTTCTCAATGAGATTTAGTCTGTTGGGTGCATCTCCATAAACTTTATTTGTTGACATGGATACAAACGGAGTTTCAGGATTTGCTTGCCTGTTCGCTTCTAACAAATTCAGCGTTCCAACAGCATTCACATCAAAATCGTCAAAAGGTCTTGAGGCTGCGAGATCATGACTTGGTTGAGCAGCAGTGTGTACAATTGCGTCCGGCTTTATTTTTTTGACAAATTCTATGATCGCCTTTCGGTCTCTGATATCAATTTCATTATGGAAAAAATTGGGAAATTTTTCAACCAGCCTTTGCTGATTCCACCTGGTATCTCCTTGCGGTCCAAAAAAATCTGCGCGCATATCATTGTCAATCCCGTAGACATCCCGGCCTTCATTTGCAAAAAAACTTACTACTTCGCTTCCTATCAGGCCACTTGAACCTGTTACGATAATTTTTGACATTTTCTTTTATTTAATTTTATTATTGTGATTCTATTACATAAAATACTTCCTCTCCAAACTCATCTTATACGTTTCCAAATCACTTGTCACCATTTCCGTCACCATTTCTTTCAACGTATATTTTGGCACCCAGCCTAATTTCTCTTTGGCTTTTGCAGCATCACCAATCAATAAATCCACTTCGGTGGGTCGAAAATAATTAGGGTCGATTGCTACTATCACTTTTCCTATTGGCAATTGGTATTTTTTGTTGCTACATGATTTGATAAAGCCTTTTTCAGTCTGCCCTTCGCCCTTAAAATCTATTTCAATTCCTGCTTCTGCAAACGCCATTTCTGTAAGTTTCCGAACTGTTGTTGATTTACCTGTGGCTATTACAAAGTCTTCAGGTTTATCCTGTTGCAAGATTCGCCACATCGCTTCTACGTAATCTTTGGCATGCCCCCAGTCTCGTTGAGCATTTAAATTTCCCAGATATAAGGTGTCTTGTAAACCTTGTGCTATTGCGGCAACCGCTCTTGTAATTTTTCGGGTCACGAACGTTTCTCCGCGTAGAGGGCTTTCATGGTTAAATAGTATTCCGTTACATGCAAAAATATTATAGGCTTCCCTGTAATTTACTACTATCCAGTATGCGTACAATTTTGCTACGCCGTAGGGGCTTCTTGGATAAAAAGGAGTTTTTTCTGTTTGAGGAACTTCCTGCACCAATCCGAATAGTTCAGACGTTGAGGCCTGGTAAATTCGGGTCTTATTTTCAAGTTTTAATAAACGAATTGCTTCAAGTAAACGTAAAGTGCCTATTCCATCCGCGTTAGCGGTATATTCAGGATTGTCAAAGCTCACCTTAACATGACTCATGGCCGCAAGATTGTATATCTCATCGGGCTGGGTTTCCTGCACAATACGGATAATATTTGTACTGTCCGTCATATCTCCATAAAACAGCTTAAAATTGGCATTATTTTCATGAGGATCTGTGTACAAATGATCTATGCGGTAGGTATTTATTAGTGATGAACGTCTTTTTACTCCATAAACTTTATAGCCTTTGGATAAAAGCAGTTCAGCCAGATATGCCCCGTCTTGCCCGGTAATACCAGTAATTAATGCAGACTTCATAATTTATATAACAATAATTTGTAGAATGAATATCAAAAACAAAAATAGAAGGAAAGGCGTGATTCAAAAAATTGGTAAGCTTTCATTCCTTTAGAGTAGAGCGTGAGTATAATAAATGCAGTAATTATTATTTTAATTTTATTTTTCGGCCAAAAAGATGAAATCGAAGGTTCTGAGATATATCTCTGATTTGTTTGTTATACACTTTTTTATTGAATTCTACGATAACTTTAATATTGGATTGTTAAATAAAAACTTACTTTAAAAGTTAGTTTACTATCATCGGCAATAATATTGAATCGTTTCTGTAGAGCAAAGTGCTACGACTGAAACAAAAGCTCTTTATTGCCAAATGAAACTTTATCCTTAAAAATGTTTTCTGAAGAAATCTCAGCAATCATAGTAAAGCCTAATGAAGGTAAATTCACTTTTACCATCCTATTTTTGATGGTAAGTATGTTTCTTTCCATCGAATACTGTGGCCCGTCTACTACTTTTGCGAGTCCGTTTAAATCAATCCTGGTCTTTTCAAGTTTAATATCATGATGATCAGAAGTAAATTCTCTAATTGCTTCTATTTCATTTTCCTGGATAATCGCAGGTTTTCCTTTCCAATACACTAAGTTAACCACCCCATCTATTTTTTTTATTGTAGAAATATCTTCCTCAGTGAAATAAGCAAAAATATATGAGTCAAATAATGGCTCATATACTATTTTTCTTTTTCGAATTGAATTGAGGCGTCTGCAATTTACAGGTAAAAAATGTTCAACTTTTCGTTTTGAAAATATGGATGCGATTTTCTTTTCACATCTTGATTTTGTATAGATGATATACCAATTCTTCTGCATATTTTTTTTTTTAGAAATTTAAACTTGCAGTAATTCAAAGGATTGATAATTAGATGAATACTTTAAGACGAACATGGCTTCGCCGCCCTCAGTTACATCTTAATGTATTGAGATGGTAATCTTTCATACGTATTAGGATTTTAATATTTTACTATTGGCTTTTTACTTTCTTTTTTTCCTTCTCTGTTCCCATAAACATAGTCATAACCATACCCATAATTATTCTTAAAGAAGCCCCTCATTTTTACACCGTTAAAGATAATTCCAGGATTATTTATTGGGTTTATATGACTATTCTCATCTATTCTTTTAATAAGCATTTTTGGAGTATATTTATGCCTTACTACAAACAATGTAGCATCGCATAAACCTGTTAACAAATAACCGTCTGTAACTAGTACTATCGGGGAAGTGTCGATGATAACAACGTCAAAGATATTCTCTAAATAATGAATCAACTCAGTTACTTTACCATTAGACAATAATTCAGATGGGTCTTCAGGAAGAACAATTCCGGCAGAAATGAAAAATAAATTTTCATGCTCTTTCACATGCTTGATAATTTCTTCCGGATCCTTTTCTCCTTCCAGAAATTCAGTCACCCCGTCTTCTCTCGATATATTTAATATTTTATCAAGAGTCGGGTTATTTAAATCCATATCAACCAATACGACCTTCTTTCCGGTTAAAGAAAGACTTATTGCCAGATTGGCAGATATAAAACTTTTTCCTTCGCCTGATATACTTGAGGTGATAAGAATTTTTTTATGAAAAGAATCGATGCCTAGAAACGATAAGGAAATTCTTAATTTTCTAAATTCTTCTGCGATGAAACTCCGCCTTCCCTTTTCTATGACTATGTTCTCCTTCGACTTATCAAAAGCAATTTCTCCTATGACTGGAATAGAAGTCAGTGATTCTATCTCATTTCTGTACAAAACCCTACCTGTGAGAAATTCTTTGATGAATATAAAAGCACCACATAGTCCTATGAAAAACACAACTGAAGCGATATAGATAAGGTTCCTTTTAGGGCTTACGGGGTTGGATCCCGCTTGTGCATAATCTACCACTCTGCTATCAGAAACCGCTGAAGCAGCGGCTATTTCACTTTCCTCTCTTTTTTGGAGAAGAAAGGCATATAAATCAGACTTTAGTTGTTGTTCTCTGGTGATGTCAAGCAATTGGCGTTCTTTCTGTGGGACATTTTGCAGCATTGAGCTATAGCCGCTATTAGTAGCAGCAATATTCTGACGAGTAGCAATGAGACTCTGGCGTTGGCTTTTAATATTACTTAAAATTCCCGGTTTTATTTTATCAATCTGGTCGACCATAGCTATCAAAGTCGGATTATTCTCGCCAACTGTCTTTTTCAATTGATCGTATTGTAATTCTGTCGTATATAGCTTATCTATCAATTGTGAAAGCATAGGGTCACTTATTCCCAATGTAGATGGAACGATACCACTTTTACTATTCGCGTTTGTCTTTACGAAATCTTCCACCTTGTCCAATACAGCGAGTTGAGTGTTCACTTCTCCAAGTTTCTGATCATTTGCACTAACATTTTGCAAAAAGAGTTGTCCTTGGGTGCTGATATCAACTGCCCGATTGCCCGATTTATATTGTTCAACCTGTTTTTCAATTGAATCAAGATCGTGCGAGACAATAGCTAATCTTTCGTTTACAAATGAAAGGGTGTTACTAGCCAGCGATTTTTTTTCTTCATTTGCTGATTGCTGGTATGCGCTAATTAGCTGGTTTAGTATATTTTCAGCTCTTCTAGGATTTATATCCCTAAAGCTCAAATCTACTATTGACGAAAGTTTACTTGCAGCTTCAACTTTCAAGCTAGTTAAATATCCCGGAGCTACAGATTTAGGACTAGAAAGTGAGAAATACAGTTGTTTTCCAGACGCAGCGCCACTTGTATAGTATTTATTTGGAATGAATGTTAATTTTCCAAAAGGTGTCGTTACAGTGTCATTAATCGGATATTTATATATTTTATTTAAAATTACTTGCTGGTTATTATTTGCAAAATTGAGCGTTATTTTATCAACATTGGGCAGCGAATCCGGAAATAGTGCGATTATCGAAACAGGAGAATTAGTATAAGCCAGTACATCGTGCACATCTCCTTTCTCATAAACGGGAGCATACAATCCTAATGTTCTCACCACATCTTCCATCAATTTTCTCGATTGAATCACTTCTATCTCATTTTCTACAATCTTTTTAGAAGAAATCTGGTCAAGAGATTCCATTAATTTAGATTCTTCATTACCTTTTTTGTCATCTTTGATTATTATCGTAGCATCGGCTTCATATATGGGAGTTGTATAACGAAGGTAAACATATGCGGACACAAGTGCCAAAACTGAAGCCAGGGCAAAAAGAGGCCAGTAGGGAAGATATTTTGATACAAACTGGTGCATCATGTTATCTTCTTTCTCTTCATTTATCCTATGCCTTCCGTATTGCATATTTTATTTTCTTTATGGGATACTTCGTTTTTTTCTAATTAAAAATTTATCTTTTATTATAAAGTATAAACAGAGTAATTACCGATATCAAACTTAAGCTAATCGGCAATATATTTGGATCTCTTGTGGCAACCGCCGCTTTTTGCTTATTGGGTTCTACATAGATTACGTCATTCGGTTGTAAGTAGTAATAGGGGGAATTGAAAAAGTCATCCGAAGTCAGGTCTATGTGCCGGGTAATTTTCTCTCCATTTTTTTCTCTGATTAATAATACATTTTTCCTTTTTCCATAAATTGTCAAATCTCCTGCAAGTCCAATTGCTTTGAGCAATGATATTTTTTCATTAGGAACAGTGATTACAGTAGGTTTGGCTACTTCCCCTAAAACAGTGACTTCGTAATTAAGATACCTGATGTCAACTATTGGATTTACAAGGAGTTTTTTTGATAAGATTAAATCGGTAATATTATCTCCTAATTGATCCTTTGTAAAGCCTGCAGCTTTCACCGAACCAAGAACAGGCAAATCAATCGTGCCATCTGAATTGATCAAATATCCTCCCTGTTGATTATTTCCTCCGGTTACTGTCGTTGTCGATCGGTTTACAATACTACTCTGCAAATTAAATGGTAGGGATGCTTCCGCGTTAGCGCTACTTATCGTAACACTTATTATATCATTAGCTTGTAAAGGGATTTGCTTTTCAGTTGTCGAAGAGTAAAATGTAGTGTCTTTTACATTATTGAAATAAGTAATTTTTTTTGAATTATTGCAAGAAGTAAATATAAGTATCCCAAATAAAAGAAGGGTAAAAGGTAAAAAAAATCTGGCCATAATAAAATTTTATAAAGCGATCGTATCGTATAAACAACGAAACAGCTAAATTATTGTAACTGGAAGATTTTTTTAGGACTGGGATCAGGGTAATAGCTTTCGCTAATTATGGTCTTTTATTTGGGTTGGATTCTAATTTATAATAGCTCGGCAAACTTAAATGTTTAAACTTGGATATCCAAATTTTTAAAAAGAAAATTGATGGAATATACTGGCTGCCATATAGTTTAGATGGCAGCCAGTAAAATAATATTCGGCTTATAATTCCCGTTTTTTATACGTATTAATACTACTGTCGGACAAGGGGTTTCACTATAAATTGTTTTTTGCTCAATAAATGGATGGACAATTCGTTTGAACTAAAGAAAAGCTCTATTGCGAAAGTGAACTGAGGCGTTATTGTTAAACTAACCATTGTCTATGAAAAAAATTTACATTATAGTTGGTCAATTGTTTTTGCTTCTGGGGTGTTTTTTTTCTAATTCTGCCAATGCACAGTTAACAGCAACTTTTACAGGCTTCGAGTCCCGATGCGCTTCAACAGGGGCAATCAAAATCGTAGCTTCTGGGGGCTCCGGATCTTACCAATATAAAGTAGAAGGGCCTGTTACTATCAATTTTACAGATCAGGATTCAATTACCGGTTTAGCTTACGGATTCTATAAAGTGGTTGTTAACGATATCGTATCTAACGCAACGTTTAGCCAGGACAGTGTGTTTGTAGCAGGTTCTTATAAAGATCCAAGTTTTTCACTCGATGAAACAGATGTAAGTTGCGATAATGGATATAATGGAAGTGTTACAGTTGGAGGTTTAATTTTGAATGGCCGGCCTCCATTTGTTTTTTCGATTGTTGCTCCATCGCCAATGGGAATAGGTACTTCCAATTCTGCAGGTGTTTTCACGGGATTAAAAGCAGGTACTTACTATGTTCAAATGACTGATTCATGCGGCGGTATTCAAACAAGAAACATTACTGTTAATAATTATACCTGGAGTGTAGATTCTTATAATTTTACAAAAACAGATTGTGACCATGCAACAGGGTATATAAGAATCATAGACAGTAAGGGAAACAATAGTCAGTTCACATCTATCCCTGGATTCACTTATGGGGCAGTCAGGTCGGCAGGCGATACCATTTGGTCTGTGGACGGTAATTTTAATAATATTACTGTAACAGGCATTAACTCTATTGATGTTTTAGCCAAAGATGGATGCGGGAACATCAAAAAAGTGACACTTGCAGTTTTCTTAAAGCCTTCCTTAAATAATAGTATAACAATTTCAAATAAGACGTGTTCTGATTTTACAGCTTCAGTGACTGGTATTACTAATTTTTTCGGAGCTCCTCAGTTTTGTTTATATGACATCAATAATATTCAGATTGGCGCTTGCAATTCTACCGGTATTTTTAATAATGTTCCCTATGGTTCTTATTCTATTAAAGCTCACGATTCCTGCACTGATAGTACCATCGTGCGTTCCTTTACCGTGGCAGCTCCCGTGTTATCCGTGGGAAATAATGTGCTGATTAGTAATAAAACATGCACCACCTTTTCCGCATCAATTACAGGACAGCAGAATATAACCAACCCTAACTATTGTCTCGTTAATTCGGTGGGAGTTAATATTAGTTGCAATAGCACCGGTATCTTTAATAATATACCCACTGATGCTAATTATTGCATTACTACTGCAGATGGTTGTGTTGACACGACTATTACCAGATGTTTTTCTGTAAGCAAGCCTATCCCGAAGGTTGATGCGGCAATAGCGCCCTCATATATAACATGTACTAATTTCGGGCTTAATATCAATAACAATAGTGATAGCCTTACAAACCCTACTTTTTGCCTGTATGACAATAATAACGTATTGGTAGGAAGTTGTAATACTACAGGTATGTTCGATAGCATACCTTTTGGAAGCTATTGTGTCACTATTCACGATGCCTGCAGGGACACAACTATTAAAAGGTGTTTTAATGTAGGACCGCCTACCATTACAAACGATATTAATATTAATTTGTCAAATAAGGCCTGCAGCACCTTTACAGCTACCGCTACAACAAGCAACCTAAAGAACCCTCAATTTTGTCTATATAAATCTTCTGATTCCTCTTTAGTTTTATGCAATACTACGGGTGTTTTCTCTGGAATAAATTATGGTGCCTATTATATTAAATCCAGAAATAGTTGCCCTGATACTACTATGCTCACTAGTTTTTCTGCAACCAGGAGTTTGCCCTATGTCAACCCGATCGTAAAAATCACCAATAAAAATTGCACTACCTTTACTGCGCAAATTACAGGCCAGCAAAATCTAATAAACCCAACCTATTGCCTGATCAACGCAATTACTAATGACACCTTAGGATGTAGTACAAGTGCATCAGCGAATGGTATTCCTTATGGCTCATATATTATAAGTATCGTTTCAGGTTGTAACGACACTTTGAATATACCCTTCAGCCAATATATCAATCCACTAACAATGACAGTTTCAGCTTCAAAATCCTGTACGCTGGGCAATACCAAATTTAATATAACCGTAAACGGAGTATTACCTGTTAATATTAAAATATACACTCCTCAGAATAATCTTGTGCGGGATTCTGATTTTACAGTAAGTAATTTTACCATAGATAATCTACCGGCCCTTGATTCTACTGATAAATATGCAGTAATTGCCACTGATGGTTGCGGGCAAAAAGACACCGTCTACGTTGCGCCACAGATTAGTTATTTGGTGCACACACCTTCAGTTCTTTCTAAATGCCCCGGATCTGTTTGGCCTAATGGTTCAGGTAATATTAATACAACCATCTCAACTAACCTGTCATCAGTTTCTGTGACGATAATTCTTAAAAATGGAGTACCACAATCAATATCCCCTGATTTCGCTTCGGGAACAAATTTTACGTTTAATGATTTAGGGCCCGGTACTTATGTGATACAATACCATTCAAATGATGGTTGTAACATAAATGTTTATGATACGACTACTGTTTCGAGCTATGTATATCCAAATTTAAGCAACACTACTGCCTATCAATGTGATGTGAACGGTTTTAGCGTAACCGCGTTAACTTCAGGAGGGGTTGCTCCTTTCACGTATCAGATAATCGGAAATGAGCCGGCAACTCCGGATTTGAGCGGCTCCCCCCAGGCAAGCCCGACATTTAATATTAATAATGGTAACACCTATTCCCTTGTAAGATTAAGAGCGTTAGATGCTTGCGGAAATGCAACATTAAGAGATTTTCCGATTTTGCCTCTTGCTAATAATGGAATACGTTCAACTTCACAATGCTTGTTAACACCAACAACTTTGTCTGTTGATTCTATTTATAGTGCTTCTTATTCATGGTTTCATAAAACAAGCGCAAACGCTACGGACAGTATTGAAGTAAGTAATGATTTTAAATATAATATTCCAAGCATATTGCCTACAGATACCGGATTCTATGTTTGTAAAACCGAAGTCAACGGAGGATGTATTAACAGAACTTCTTCATATCATTTGTATGATAGCTGCAACCAGGTCTTAACGTTCTCATTACAAAATTTTTCAGGCGAATTTGAAAAGGATAACGTTATTTTAAATTGGAAGCTCAATAATAATAATGACCTTCAGCAAACAATCGTTGAAAGAAAGACTACTAACAATTTTATGGAGATCGGAACCGTGAATGCTAATGTTCCGTCAGGAAGTAACCAGTATCGGTTTATAGATGGAATGCCTGAGATTCAAAATTTTTACAGGCTTAAAATGGTTGCCAATAATAAAACTTATTACTATTCAAATATCATTTTACTACAAAAACAATCTGCCACAGGTATATCTATTTATCCAAACCCCGCAGACGATTTGCTCAATATTGATTTCCTGAATACTAATAACCACACTTATCAAATTTCTCTGTCAAATATCTTAAATCAAAAAGTAAAGAGTATTATTTTTAATACTGAGAACGGGAATAAACTTCAGATAAAACGGAGTGGAAATATGTCTGGAGGAGTTTATATTCTCCAATTTATTGACCTAAATACTAACGAAGTATTTTCACGCAAAGTTATATTTAATGGCAGATAGAAATTAAATAATTCCCAAAAAGGGGAGCCTTTATGGTTCCTTTTTCTTATGTTCCTTTCAAATAAACCACGGTCTATCCGAATTTTTTTAACGGCTAATAGTAACTCCTAAAAAACAATGGTTTCGAAATGTGAATAAGTATTTTTAAAAATACTTGCAAAAATCCAGGGGGAGCTATATTTTTACATCATATACAGCTCCAAATTATCCTTTCTAAATCCGAGAATACCCCAAAGATTTAATACTTTCCTGGTATTCTGAACACGGAATCTAATCCTTTGAATTTCTTCAATTAACTTTTGTATTAGTTATTTGATGTTTTTTTTTAAATCAGTTGAGAAAAATCGTTTTTAAATTGCCTGATTGATAATAAAAGCATCACTGATAATTTGTATATAACAGTTGATTTCTTTTTAAAAATCCTTGATACACTCTTGTGTCGGTCCATTTGAAAAAATTGGAAACAAAATTACGGGCTTATTGTTGTTTTATCTTTTGATAATACTTTACAAATAAGCGCTAAACTTTAAAAAGGAAATCATGGAAAATAGTTACGTGGCTTACACAAAAGAAATCAATGGTGTTATTTTTTATTTTGTAAAAAAATATGCTACTTTTCCGGACTATGAAGGTTTTCCAAAAGTTTTAGATAGCATGGGCATGCACACCGACTTCTACAAGGCATGTGGAATTGCCGAAATATATGAAGAAAGTGTTGTTTCTGAACTGATGAAAGAACTGCACATAATTCCTGACAGAGCGCGGATTATTCATATGAATAACGTTAAGTCATTTACTCATTCCTTCCTGAAAAATACACAGCAGGCTATTTTAAAATTAAGGTGGGCATCGCTTCATTAGAAATGCTCCTGCACTACTTACAATAAATGGGTTTATGTTTGCAAATAATGCATTCATTTAATAAGCCAAGTCACGTTATAATTACCTGTAGCAAAAGGCTTACGCCTTTTTTGCAAAAAGAGATTGAACAATTAGGATTTAAAATAATCAGGAGTTTTACAACCGGAATTGAATTGAATGGAACTTTAAATGATTGTGTCCGTTTGAATTTAAATCTTCGTTGCGCCAGCCAGGTTTTATATTCTTTAAAATCTTTCTCTTGTAATAACCCGGACCAATTATATCAAATAGTCTCCCAGATACAATGGGAGTCAATCATCGAAAAAAACGGATATTTTTCTGTGACGAGTACGGTCGATAATCCGACCATCAATAATTCATTATTTGCCAATGTAAAAGTGAAAGATGCGATCGTAGACCGGTTCAGAAATAAATTAAATGAACGCCCTGATTCTGGCCCTGAGTTAGATAAAACTGTTATCAATTTATTTTGGAAAGAAGATAAAGCGGAAATATTCATTGATACATCCGGAGAAACACTTTCGAAACATGGGTATAGGAAAATCCCTGGCAAAGCGCCTATGCTTGAATCTCTTGCCGCTGCTACTTTGCTTGCCTCCAAATGGGACCTAAATTCTCCTTTTATCAATCCAATGTGCGGCTCCGGTACCGTTGCGATTGAAGCCGCAATGATGGCTACAAACCGCCGCCCTGGCTTATTTCGGGATAATTATGGATTTATTCATATTAAAGGGTTTGATAAGGAATTCTTTGAAATTGAGAAACGAAACCTTTTTGCCAAAATTATCAATGTTCCGGGTTTAAAAATAATCGCTTCTGATATTAGCGAGGATGCAATTAATATTTCTAAAATTAATGCCGGCGTCGCAGGAGTAGCGGACTTAATAGATTTCAAAATTTGCGATTTTGAAGAAACTGATGTTCCCGCGAATGAAAATGGGATTGTATTTTTTAACCCGGAATATGGAGAACGTTTGGGAGATGAAATTGAATTGGAAGAGATATATTCGCGGATTGGGGATTTTATGAAGAAAAAATGTAAAGGATACACAGGTTATGTTTTTACAGGCAATTTCAATCTTGCTAAAAAAATCGGGCTAAAAGCGAAACGTAGAATTGAATTTTACACAAGTAAAATAGATTGTCGTTTACTGGAATACGATCTTTATTCTGGTAGCAAAAGCGCCGAAAGGAATTAATTATATTAAATCAAAACTCTCAATCTTTCTTCGTTTACTGGTTCCCGTTATAGTATTATAATCAGCATAATTTATCCCTCTTGACAAAGAAGCTATTTTATCAATGTCAAAAATTCATTTTTAGTCCCCTCATTTATAAATTTCCCTGAATAATATGTCGTGGTAGTACTACTGTTTGTGTCTCTTATTCCGCGTGATGATACGCAAAGATGAACTGCATCTATCACGACGGCAACATCTTCAGTATTTATTGCTTTTTTTAATCCGTCAGCTATTTGGTTGGTAAGCCGTTCCTGCACTTGTGGCCTTCTGGAATAGTATTGTACCAACCGGTTTATTTTTGATAATCCAATTACCTTCCCTTTTGAAATATAGGCCACGTGCACCTTTCCGATTATAGGTACAAAATGATGCTCACAATACGAGAAAAGTGTAATGTCTTTTTCAACCACCATTTTATGGTACTGATATTTATTTTCAAACAGAGTTACTTCAGGTTCATTTACAGGATTCAAACCGCTAAAAATTTCTTTCACATACATTTTCGCTACTCTTTGAGGCGTGTCTTTTAAACTGTCATCGTTCAAATCAAGGCCCAGCGTCTGCATGATACCTTTAAAATGATTAGCGATAACTCTAATTTTTTCATCGTCTTCCATTAAAATCTTATCATCATTTGACGAAGCTTTTTCTGAAAATCCGGTAAAATTCTCTTCAATTTCTTCCAAACTTATTTCTTCAAAATCTTTATATATAACGTTATTATTTTTCATCTTCTAACTTTTTTAATTCATATATTTTAGCCATTACACGATTCACCATTACATCGCAATAGATTAAATTGAATTCGAAAATTTCCTGCGGCGAATACATTTGCATGATTTCTGAACGAAGCTTTTTTTTCGCCCTGTTCAGCCTTACTTTTACATTGCTTTCACTTATATCCAATGCCTCTGCAGTTTCTGCAACGCTTAGGCCATTGAGTTCCCTTAAAGAAAATACAATGCGATACTCTTCAGGAATTTCGTGAATGGCGTTTTCCAATACCCGGCCGAGTTCTTTATTCATGGCAATTTTTTCATTGTTGGTTGAATGATGAAACAGGATACTTGATTTTTCATTTTGAACATCGTCGCCAATTATTTCATTTTGGAAACTTAATTTATGTCTTTTCTGATAGCATTGATTCAGCATAATCCTTGTTAACCATGTCTTGAAAGATGACCTGTGTTCAAATTTTTTCAAATTGGTATATGCATTGATGTAAGTGTCCTGCATTAGATCCTCTGTGCTTTCATGATTGTATCTGTAAGTCCTGCCTATCTTGTATAGAAAAGGATCATACCTTCGAATCAATATTTCAAATAACTTTATATCGCCTTCATTTATTCTTTGGATAATTTCCAAATCAGAATATTTTTCAAATTGTGCATCCAATATTATTAGTTTTAAATTTTTCTCTATGTTACTGTACTCAAGATAATTCTATTTTAGCACTAATTTCCCTTTCATGGTATAGGGATGAATAGTGCAATAATAGGCTGCACTGTCCTGCACTACCCATTTCCACATATTACCCGGTTGAAGAGTATCTGAATAGAATTTATCATGCTGATAAGATTTAACGGTGTGAGCTACCAAACCTTTATTTATCCAAATCACTGTATCACCTTTACTGACATCCAATATTTCGGGATTAAACTTCATCATATTAAGCGTTACCGTATCCACCTTATGAGCCATCTCTTTAGTTTCTGTTGGGTTAGCTGCTGATTTTTTATTTGGCGAAGAGCAAGCAAATAAAAAAAGTATTGGGAATATCAAACATACCCTTATTCCCAATACGGCTAATAAATTTTTCATTTATCAAGATCTTTTTGAACCATTTCTGCGTGAGCAAGGTGTCCCTTGAAGATTGGTAATGCAGATTGCAGTAAACTTTTTAATTGATCGTTTGTTGCATCCGGGATTAATACATTTTCAACTTCGTTAATGGCTGCTTTGTGATAAGCCACTTCATTGTCAACGTATGCTTTATCGAAAGCCTTTCCTTTTTTTGAATTGAGCATTGCTTTTGTTTTCACAGAACCTGCAAGAAATGCTTTGGTAGTAGGATTATCTTTTGGAGTAACTCCTAATTTTTTGGCCAATGCTACCGCCTCTTTAATAACAGCACCATGGTCTTTCTCCATCGTTTTTGCAAAGTCAATTACTTGCATATTCTTTGATTTTTTTAATGCGATTTTTGCATATTCAATATCAATTTGATTAGCAGTTACTGCAACAGAAGCAATTTCAGGATCAGTAAGTTTTTGAGTTTTTTGTGCGCTTGCCGGAAAAGAAAGTAAACCGGTACTAAGAACCAGGCATATGGCTGACTTAGTAAGAGAATTCATAATTTTCATGATATTTTTTTTGTTTATTTGTAAGGTTAGAGTAGATAACTTTCAAAAAGGTTACAAAGAATTTATTCTCATCATGCAAAAATCGAAATCATCATTATTTATTTGTTTACTCGAAATCTTTTTTAAAATAAGTCCCGGTTTTTTTTAAAGATTTGTTATCCCGTTTTACTTATCCATTACGAACAGCCAATTTATGCCCGGCCTGTTAACTGTTTCCTAAATCAAAAAGCTTTATTCCCGTATCGGATCGTTTTTTTTATCTTGCCGCCCTAAAATTTATTATTGGATGAAAAATGTTTTACTTATAATTAATATTATTCTCTTGGTTTTGGTAGGTTATCTTTATTATTTACATTTTAAAAATAAAGGCAAAGTTGTACAGGCCATAAAACAATCTGAGGCGATCATTAACGATGGAAAATCTAAAGTTGCCTATATTGATCTGGATTCACTCCAAAATAATTATGGCTACTATCAAAAAATTAAAAAGGACTTCGAACAAAAACAATCTGCAGCTAATGATGAAATAACTGCTATGCAAAAGAAATATCAGAACCGTGCGATGCAGTTACAGCAGAAAGCGGCAACTATGAATCAAAAAGAACAGGAAGCAGCAATGCAGGAAATCAATAAAATGCAACAGGATTTGCAAGCCCGTAAACAAAGTATTGATAATGATTTGTACAATTACAATTCAAAAATGAAAGAAGATATTTTAATCCGTATTCAGAATTTTCTGAAAGATTATAACAGAGACGGAAAATATTCCTATATATTTTCTTATGAGCCCGGTTTCATGTTTTATAAAGATTCTACATTAAACATTACCGGTGACGTCATCCAGGGGTTAAATCAATTAGATTCCTCGAATAAAAAGTGATTCATCTTAATTTTCTCAAATAAATATTTATCTTCAATCCCGTTTTTAAAAAGCGGGATTTTTATATGATCGAAGAAACAACCGGCTTTAAACCAAGCCTGCGGCTTATAGATGCTACTATGATTGTAGCGGGATCCATGATTGGCTCGGGTATTTTTATTGTCAGCACCGACATTGTTAGAAATGTTGGCAGCGCGGGATGGTTGATAATTGTGTGGGTCATTAGCGGGTTAATGACCGTAATGGCCGCGGTAAGCTATGGTGAAATGAGTGGTATGTTTCCTAAGGCGGGTGGGCAATACGTATTTTTGAAAGAGGCTTTTAATCCGTTAGCCGGTTTTTTATATGGTTGGAGTTCGTTTACTGTGATTCAAACTGCTACCATTGCCGCAGTGGGCGTGGCGTTCAGCAGATTTACCGCTTACCTGTTACCGGAAGTGGGTGAAAATGTTTTCCTGTTTTCGATAGGCAATTTTCATATTTCCGCAGCCCAGGTTTTAGCAATAGGCTTAATAGTTTTTCTTACCTATACTAATACAAAAGGTATCAACGGCGGCAAAATTATCCAAACCACTTTTACGACGGTTAAATTATTATCTCTTTTTGGTTTAATCGTTCTTGGTTTTCTGTTAGTAAAACATAGTTTCTGGAATGAAAACTGGCAAACAGGCTTACAGGCGGTTCAATTAGAAAAGGTGAATGGTGCATTTGTAAAAAATGGTAATTGGCTGCCAATAAGCGGGACCATTCTGATAGGAGCGATTGCTGCATCCATGGTGGGGTCACTGTTTAGCAGTGATGCATGGAATAATGTAACGTTTATAGCTGCAGAAATAAAAAATCCAAAGAGGAATATCGGGCTTAGCTTATTCCTGGGCACTTTTATCGTTTCGGTTATTTATATTACTACCAACCTCATGTACCTGAATGCATTGCCCTTACACGAAATCGCATTTCCCGGTGGTGATCGTGTGGCTGTTGCTGCGTCCAATGCCATCTTTGGATCTGCAGGCGCTAAAATAATTGCTGTCACAATCATGGTTTCTACATTCGGTTGCAACAACGGATTGATTCTTGCTGGCGCGAGGGTTTATTATACGATGGCTAAAGATGGCCTGTTTTTTAAAAAGGCCGGAACGCTTAACAAAAAATCAGTTCCTGAGTGGGCCTTATGGGCGCAAGCTGTGGTTGCCTCCATATTATGTTTGAGTGGCGGATACAATGACCTCTTAGATATGATCGCATTTGTGGTAGTAATATTTTATGTGCTAACTATCATCGGTATTTTTGTGCTTCGCAAAACAAAACCGGATATTGAAAGACCCTATAAGGCATTTGCCTATCCTTTTTTGCCCGCGTTGTATATCATTATGGGCTCTGTGTTCTGTGTATTCCTGGTTTTCTTTAAACCTCTTTATACCTTGTGGGGATTGGGAATTGTCCTTGCCGGTATTCCGGTATATTATATTACGATTCACAGTCGCAACAAAAACAAAATAAATATTGAATAATGAATGTCGATATAGAACAATTATTTTCAGGATTTAAGAAAATGAAAGTCGCTGTGATAGGCGATGTAATGCTGGATACTTATTGGTGGGGCGATGTAGAAAGAATTTCTCCTGAAGCCCCTGTCCCGGTAGTAGCAGTAAGTAAAAAGGAAAAGAGAATTGGGGGGGCAGGCAATGTGGCATTGAATGTACAGTCGTTGGACGCTTCCGTGGCGCTTATTACAATCTTAGGTGATGATGAAGATGGAACAGACTTAAAACAATTATTGCAGGATAATAATATTGATACCCGATTTTTGCTCGAAAGCAGGAAAAGAATTACTACCAATAAAATAAGAATCATCAGCCGAAACCAACAGATGATGAGGCTTGACGCGGAAAATGTGCATGATTTAGATGAGGTGGATGAAGAGAAATTACAAAATCAAATAGAGAAGTATATTACGACTGAAAAGCCAGACGTAGTTATTTTTGAAGACTATAATAAAGGGATCCTGACTAAAAACATTATTTCAAACACCATCGAACTATGCGAAAAAAATAACGTGCCTACTGCGGTAGATCCTAAAAGGAAAAACTTTTTTTCATATAAAAATGCAACGCTTTTTAAGCCCAATCTTGTAGAAGTCTTTACCAATCTGAATTTATTGCCCGAAGAAATCTCTGAGGAATTATTAACTTCTATTCATTTACAATTGAAGGAGAAAACAGATCATTCAATTTCACTAATTACGTTATCAGAGAAGGGGATTTTTTACCAGGAAAATAATAACAAAGAAATGCTGCCGTCTCACAGAAGAAATATCGCAGATGTAAGCGGGGCAGGGGACACGGTAATTGCTGTTGCGTCATTAGTATATGCCTCCACCAAAAATATTCACCTTACTGCCGAAATAGCTAATATCGCCGGGGGCATTGTTTGTGAAGAAGTAGGCACCGTTGCTATTAATAAAGAAAGGCTTCTTGAAGAATGTAAAAAACTGGTTCACTGATCTTGAGTTTTTGAAAGTTAGGTAAAGCGATTGATAGAAAATATAAATGGATATTCCCGGGATGGTCCTCAATAAAATCAGCAGTCTTTTTTACGACAGTTAATTGCTTTAATTTTAACCTATGCAAAAAATTTCAATAGCCATTCATGGCGGCGCCGGCACTATTTTAAAAGAAGATATGACACCTGAACTGGAAGATGCTCACCGTAAGGGGCTTTCAGAAGCTCTCGGTGCCGGATACGCTGTTTTGGAAAACGGTGGCACTGCACTTAATGCTGTAAAAGCCGCGGTAGTTATTTTAGAAGATAATCCTCTTTTTAACGCTGGCAAAGGTGCCGTGTTTACTAAAAAAGGACTCAATGAAATGGATGCCGCCATTATGGATGGAAGCACGTTGGAAGCCGGCGCCATAGCGGGTGTACGCAATATCCGTAACCCAGTGGAACTTGCGGAGGAAGTAATGCTACACAGCGGGCATGTTTTTTTGTGTGGCAAAGGCGCTAATGATTTTGCCATAAAACAAGGGATCAAATTAGAACCGGACGATTATTTTTATTCACAATACCGGTATGATCAATGGCGCGAAATAAGAGACAGCGATTTGTACCAGCTTGATCACAAAAATGATAAATTAGTTGGTTTACTGAAAGATAAAAAATTAGGAACGGTTGGTGCAGTGGCTTGTGATGGTGACGGAAATATTGCAGCAGCAACATCTACCGGAGGGATGACCAATAAAAGATTTGGAAGAATTGGCGACAGCCCGTTAATAGGAATTGGCACCTATGCGAATAATAAAACCTGCGCTATCTCCTGCACAGGCCACGGAGAAATATTTATCAAAGCAGTGGCCGCCTATGATGTAAGCTGCCTGATGGAATATAAAAATATGAGCCTACTGCAGGCATGTGAAGAAGTAGTCTTAAAAAAATTGGTCGCGTTAAATGGCGAAGGCGGACTAATAGGAATGGATACCAAAGGCAATGCCGCATTGGTTTTCAACAGCGCCGGAATGTATCGTGGATTAAAGAACAGCGACGGCGAAAACTGGATTGCTATTTATAGTAATTAAAATCGGGAGTGTTGCGCTATTAAAGAAATTAAAACGAAAACGACTGGTTATACATTTCATAATACTTTTCTTTTATCTCCATGATAATTTGTAATGGAGATCTCTTTATAATTTTTATCAATCGGAAGCGAGCGGGACGATTGAGACAGATAAGTGGAACCATAATAAAATTCAACCCTTCTTTTCCTTCCGTCTTTATAAACGATTTCTGCAAAAAAATCATCCGGTTTCAGCGGGATCCATTTAAGAATATTGGTTTGATGAACAGGATTTTTACTGAAGACCAGGAGGCTGTCCTGGTTTTGCGTAGCAATTATTATATCTTCATTTCTCGCTGTATGTACGGTAGCCAGGCCTTTCGCATCCCCCTTTACAAAGAAGCCGCTTTTTTGCAGGCTCATTGGTGCAAAATTTCCTTTGCCATCTCCTTTCAAACAAAGACCCATAAAGGCATCATGCCTGCCGCTGTAGGGATCCATTCCATAATCGTTTCCTACCAGTAACACGTCGAGATTACCATCACCGTCAATATCTTCACTTTTCATTCCATACACCGGGGCTTGCTGTGCCTGCAAAGGCAAAGGCTTTATAGTAAAGTGGCCATTACCTTTATTTTCAATATAGGAAGAATGCATATCCGTCGCTTGCATCATCATGGCGCCTTTCAGATCATCATCGCTCCAAATATCATTCATAGAGGCATAACCGTATGCTTTGTAAGTAGGAAATTTTTTGCGCATACCTACTACCTGGTTTACCAAATCGCCCCTTGTTGACATGGGGTATTGCCTGTAGCTTCCATCCGCTCCCTTTGAATAACAAAATACCATGGGATCTACAGAGCCATTGTTATCAATATCTTTTGCGATAATGGTCATAGGCTGCGTGGGCGATGCCGCGTAATTGGAATTAAGACCCAGATTGCCCACTATATAATCCATATCGCCGTCGTTATCAAAATCACCTGAAACGATACTGTTCCACCAACCGGTATTAATTTCAATCCCGGTTTTTACAATCTCAAGACTATACCCTGTATTTTTAAAAAAAGTGACCGGCATCCACTCTCCCACTACAATCAAATCTACTTTTCCGTCATTATCAAAATCAGTCCATAAAGCGTCTGTAACCATTCCTATGTGTTTCAGTTGGGGGCAATACATATCGGTAACATCCATAAAACGGCCTCCTATGTTTTTCAAAAGAAAACTTTGAGGCGTAGTTGGATAAGCGCCTGACACCACTCTTCCACCAACAAATAAATCCATTTTGCCATCATCATCAAAATCTGCTGCTCTTACGCAAGAGCCATTGGAAGAATCAACCGGAAGTAAATTGGAGCTTTTGGAAAAGTGCCCGGTGCCATCGTTTAAAAATAATCTGTCGCTACTAATGGGATGGTTCGGCGGAATTTCATAACTGCCACTTACCAGGTACAGATCGAGATAATTGTCGTTGTTAGCATCAAAAAAGATAGCGCCCATGTCTTCATAGAGAGGATCATCTCTTTGTAACAGCCTTGTAGAATCGAGTGTGAAATGGCCTTTGGAATCCTGCATAAAAAATACTCCGGGATGACCTGATGAACCACCGATATAGAAATCATCAAAGCCGTTGTTGTCTATGTCACCTACAGCAATGCCGGGACCATACTGGCTCAGCTTGTGCGGAAGGGTAGCCTGGATATTGTAGTCCACAAAATCACTTTCTTTCGGTTTATAGTTAATCCCATAAATCCCTGCCGCGTTGATAAAATAAGATGTTTTGAATGGATCAATATTCTCCTTATTTCTTTCAACAGCATGCTTGTAAGAGACACTAATGGTTTGATTGGATTTTACATTAGTAAGAAGCTGTTGTTTACCATCAGGCCAGCTAACCAAAATGGAATCTATATTATCATTGTCTCCCAGGCCAAAATGCGCTCTTGGATCATTTGTTGATAAATATCCTCTTGTTGGATAATGCTCATAATATTGTTGCATGCCATCGTAATATAAACTGAGCGCAGCTCCTATTCCTCCACTGTTATTTTTAGTTCCTTCAAAATTTACAACCAGATTATTGCTTTGATTTTTTCCACTGGGGCTGTTCAACGTATTTTCATAAACAGATGCAGGATCGTTTATATTATTAATAAGCAAATCGAGGTCTCCATCATTGTCCAAATCCACGTAAACTGCACCGTTCGCAAAGCTTGGCGTATTAAGGCCCCATGCTTTGGTTTCGTCTTTAAATACGAGGCCATTAGTATTTTTAAATGCGTAATTCGAAAATTTTATGACAGGAAGTGAATCTGTCATCGCCAACGAATGAGTTGTAACATTTCCACGCTGTCTATCATTATTATTGTTATTATCAAACTCCATGAAATCTAAATCAGTAACATCTCTCGGCAAACCATTGGTGATGATCAAATCCTTTAAACCATCATTATCAAAATCCGCTACCAGCGGACACCAGCTCCAGTCCGTCTGATACACTCCCGCCATAAAGCTAATATCATTAAAAATGGGATGCCCTTCCGGTGTGAGTCCGCTGTTTAGCTGAAGCGTATTGCGCACATACTGATGCTGGTAACCATACAATGCGCTGTTAGTATAATTGTAATATTCATTGCCACTAAGCATTCTTTTTTTACGAAGATTGTCTTCGGGCAGCATTTCAAGTGAAATAATATCCACAAATCCATCATTATTAACGTCCACAGCGTCCGTACCCATTGCATTCCAGGCGGTATGCCTGAAGTAGTCATTAATACGGTCGGTAAAAGTGCCGTCTCCGTTATTGATGTAACAAATATCATTCGATACAAAATCATTTGCCACATAAATATCCGGCCAGCCGTCTTTGTTGATATCCGTAATGCATGCCGCATGTCCCCAGCCTTCTATAGTGATTCCGGCTTCTTTTGAAACATTAGTGAAAGTTCCGTTGCCGTTATTCCGATAAAGCCTGTCCGTATTGTTGGCACTTCCGTTTGTTAATTTGGGACGAAATTTTATCGGTGTTTTGGGATCATAGATTTCATTGGTGACAAGGTACATATCAAGGTCGCCGTCATTGTCGTAATCAAAAAAATATGCCTGTGTGCTATAGCCGGTGTCAGCCAGGCCGTAAGCCATTGCAGATTCCTTAAAAGTAGGAACACCGTCCTTACCCAATCCCTGATTGATGTATAAAAGATTGGTGCGAAGTTTAGGATCACTTCTGAACGATGCACACACATAGATATCGGGCCATCCGTCTCCATTTATGTCAACCACAGAAACGCCGGTACACCACCTTCCTTCGCCACCTACGCCCGAGGCATCGGTTATATCCTGAAATTTTAAAGAACCCTTGTTGAGATATAATTTATTGGATACCATGTTGCCTGCAAAATACACATCCATCAATCCATCACGATTGAAATCGCCAATGCCCACGCCACCCCCGTTATAAATATTGGCCTGGTTTAAAATATTCAATGAGTCGCTTTCTGATAGCTGGTTTTTAAACTCAATACCTGTTTCGGAACCAGGCAGTAATTTAAAAAGTACAGTATTGTTTTGTTTGCACCCTATGTTTACGATAAAAAAGCACATTAGCAGTATCCGGGAATATGAAATATTATCAGCAATCATTATTTGAACATTATGGTCTCCAAGTTATTAATATTTTTAACCGTTTAGGGAAAACAGGCAATTTACAAGAAAACAAATAAGACTTATTCGAATTTTGTTCCAAACTATATTCATTCTGTTTCTTTTTTTCTTTTTAAAAAGAAATCCCATGAACTTCTCAGCCCTCTCGCTAACTTTAGTCGGCCTTACAAAATCAGCTATGCCGAATTTATTCCCTTGATATCTGGTTTTTATCGGGGGTGATCATGCGGGTTGTCTCCGAATGAAGTAAGATGAATTGTCGGTTAAAAGCTATAATCTGTTATTGAATTAAATTCAACCCTCATTTGGATTTCTTCGTATCGAATGCATATATTCTGTAGGTGACATCTTAAATTGTTTTTGAAAATTTCTGGTAAAATTACTTTGTGAACTGTAGCCCACTATTGCGGAAATCTCATAAATTTTGTAGTCTCCTCCGGCCAATAGTTCAGCTGCCTTCTTGAGCCTGATTATATTAATGAGTTCCAGGGGCGAAAGATTCGAGATCGCTTTGATCTTACGATATAATGTAACCCGGCTCATATGCATCATTCCCGCAAGTGTTTCCACATCAAGATCCGTATCCTCAATTCTCCTGGTGATGGTGTTGTTCAGATTTTCTAAAAAGCGCTCATCAGATTTAGAATGGGCGATACTTTTTATATGCACGAGTGGCGAACTTGCAAAAAATTCTCTAACTGTATTCCTGTTAGAAAGCAGACTTAATATCTGCGCCAGTAAATGTTCTTTTGAGAAAGGCTTCTCAATGTATGCATCCGCGCCTAGTTCCAGTCCTTTTACTTTTGACTGTATGGTGTTTTTCGCCGTAAGCATTATGACTGGGATGTGGTTGTATTCTATATCTGATTTTACGATTTTACAAAATTCAAATCCGTCCATCTCCGGCATCATTACATCGCAAATAATTAATTGTATCACATCATTTTTTAAAATTTCCAGTGCCTCTTTTCCACTTTCTGATCTTAAAACATGATATCGGCTTTTTAAAATCCTTTCCAGGAAATCAAGTATATCTTCTTCATCATCTATAATTAAAATTGGCGGCAGCATGCAACAGTTTATTTGTTTGTTATTTGGGATTCTTTTTTCAATGGAATTTTTGGATAGGCTTCTTCCGGCTCCATTGGCAGCGTTAGTACAAAGGTATTTAAATTACTTAGCATAAAAGTCATCCCAATATGGCCTTTATGTAATTGCGTAAGCGACCTTACAAGCGCCAGCCCGATGCCTGTTCCCTTTTGATACTTTGTTTCTCTTATCCGGTAAAAAGGCTCAAATATTTTTTCAGCCATTTCTTTTTTTATGATGTATCCGTCGTTTTCAAAGACGATTGTAAAAGAAAAGCTATCTTTTTCTAGGGGCAGTAATTTAATATTCACTTTCTTTTCTGCATATTTTACTGCGTTTCCTACCAGGTTGCTCAAAATTTTTTGCAGCGCTTCCGCATCTGCCATCGCTTGTATATCTGTCGGGGGAAGGCTCAATTCAAAATCAAGTTTTCTTTTATGCGCCATGATTTTGAATCTCAGGAAAGTTTCTTCCAGGATTTGATTAATGTTAACTCTTGTAAAGTCAAGCGAGAAATTTTTAATTTCCGTTTGTCTGAAATCTAGAATTTGTGATATCAATTGGGTAAGCCTGTTTGTATTTTTGTCAAGGCAATCGAGGTCTTCTTCCATATCTGGCATCTCATACCTTTTTTCCAAAAGGTTTTCGACAGGGCCTTTTATCAACGTGAGCGGGGTTCTTATTTCATGAGCTACGTTGGTAAAAAAGTCGATTTTAGTTTCATATAATTCTTTCTCTCTTTTCTCATGCTGACTTTTCTGATAGCTTTGTATAAAATACAATAAAATAGTTAATCCTGATACTATATAAATGAGATACGCCCACCATGTAGCCCACATTGGCGGAGTAATTACGATAGATAATTCTTTTATTTTTTTAGTATTCCACTGGCCATTTATAGAAGCCATAATTTTAAAAAGATACTTTCCTGGCGACAGGTTGGTAAAATAAACTTTTCGGTTTGTTTTCATGCTCGTCCATTCATTATCAATCCCCACCAATTTATAACGGTATTCCGTCATTTCAGGAGCCAAATAGCTCAACGCGGCAAAATCTAAACTGATCGAGGACTGGTAATAGGGCAGCGTGATTTCTTTTGTGTCAATAATGGATTGTTTTAATACTGCACTGTCTTTACCCGGATTGAGTTGGTTATTAAATACCTGGATATCTGTAATATATAAAGGAGGTGAAAAACGGTTTTTTGAAAAATCAGTTGGTGAAAAAGAAATCATTCCCTTTACACAACCAAAATACAATCGTCCATTTTTATCTTTAAATCCTGAATGGTAATTAAACTGGTTGGTAAGGAGGCCATTTGATTTGGTATAAACCACGGGATTTTGAAAATGAGGTCCAAAATTCACCAGCCCATTGGAAGTGGTGGCCCAGATACTTTTTTCATCGTCTTCAATTATTTTATAAACAAAATCACCGGGAAGCCCATTAGCGGTGGTAAAATAGCTGAAGTTTTTCCTGCTACTATCTAGTTTTGAAATACCGCCTCCCTGGGTGGCAAACCAAATATTATGATAGCTGTCTTCATAAATATCATTAATAGAATTATTGGACAGCGTATTTTTTTTATTGATCTCATTCTGCAGATGGCCGTGGCCACCGGTAGCGGGGTCAATCCAGTATACGCCGTCAGTGCCGGTTCCTACCCATATTTGCTTATTTTGATCTTCTATTATGCTCGTTATCAATAAACCGAAAGGGACTTCTTCAATCCTGGTGAAATTATTCCTTGTCTTATTGAAATAATACAGTCCATTGCTGGTTCCAATAACTATTTTCCCTTCGCTAGTTTTTATTAAACAAAGAGCAAAATTGCTTTTCAGATCATGCTCCCCGGGGCCGGCCGAATAATGTTCTTTTACCTTCCCGGTTTTGATATCCATTACGTCAATACCGTGTTCAAAAGTGCCTATCCACAAATCGTTTCCATCAGCTAGCAAGCCATGCACGTTGGTATAGGCGATACTACCTTTTTTACCGGTAGGTTTAAAATTTTCAATGTTCCCACTGGAGCTGTTTATTTTGTTCAAAGCCCCATCTTCGGTACCTATCCATACATTTCCAAAATTATCTGTGCATATCTCACGCACTGCGTTTCCACTAATTGAGTTTTCACCATTGTCCGGAAAATATTTTTTGAACACCGCATTTTGTTTCGCATAATAATTAATCCCGCCAAAAAAAGTACCCGCCCAAATTCCTCCTTCATTATCTTTAAAAAGGGTATACACCGCATTGTCGTTTAGGGAATAGGGATCCTGGAATTTCTTTTTGAGAATCGTAAATTTTTTCGTGTCGGAATAATAAATGAATATTCCAGATTCTGTAGCGATCCAATATTCGTTTTTTGAATTCTGCAAAATCTCTCTCACGAATATAGCAGTCTTATCAGGATTGTAAGTCAGCACATCTTTGTATGTCGAGTCACCTGTATTAAATATTTTCAAACCCTGGCTGGTAGTTCCCGCAAAAATCTCATTGTTATCGCCGCCGTGTATCTTCTGAATCCATTTGGAATTGGGCGTTTTTGAATGTGAAAATAAGTAGAAGGTAGAAAAAGAATGATCATCAGGATTATATTTTTCTAAATATCCGTTTTGAGTTCCGGCCCATATATTTCCGTCTTTTGTCATGCAGAGAGATGTAGCCGAAAAGTAGGTTGCAGGCGGATACTGTTGCAACCTTTTTGTTTTAAAATTATACCTGCATACAGTAAACGAAGAAATAAACCACATTTGTCCCTTGCGGTCAATGGTAATGTCATAAATGTTTTTTAACGAATCTATAAAAGGTTCCAGTTTTTCTTTTTCAGGATTGTATTGATACAGGCCTTGCTGGCTTCCGACCCACAACCACCCGTCATTGAAGGGCAGTATACAATAGATATAATTCGTACTAAGATGTTTTTCATTGCCGTCCCTATCAATTCTGAAAACTTTGAAGTGAACGCCGTCAAAGCGATTCAATCCATCTTTGGTGGCAATCCACATAAATCCTTTTGAATCCTGGCGTATAAAATAAACACTGTTGTTGGAAAGGCCATTTTCTACCTGGTAATGCCTGAAATAATACGGTTGGCTGCTGGCATCGGTGTGAGATAATAGAAAAAACAGGAAAAAGAAATAAAATATTCGGGATAGCGGGTAAGACATGAGTAAGTTGTGTTTAGCCGTGGTGAATTAATTTATAAAATGTAATTTATGAAAGTTCGTCGTCCTACAGTGACATCTTTCGTCAACACCTGAAGATAGTGGTTTGTTTAGATCAATTGCGCCGCGGCAAAATTTTAATCAATTTGCGAATTTCGAATGGACATAAACAATTTTCTACACATCTGTAAATGCTACAGTTCATGCATTTTAGCAACTAAATATAATCTAACCAAACACTGTGTTAAAAAAAATGAAACAAAATGAGAAATTTTTGAAACTCTCTGAATAGATGAATTACTTTTTTATGACTTATTTCACATCTTGTTTTGAAAAGGTTGTTTTATAGGTTTACGAAAAATAATTGCTTGATCATAGTTTTTATAAAATTCGAAAATTTTTCACCAAAACAACGCAAACGATTGCGCTTAAATTTCATCGGACTGACATTTAGAAATCAATTCAATTCAGATTAAAATCAGTTAAAAAATGAACCAAATCTTTATGTATTATTTATTACAATCTAAAACTTTGATTATGAAAAGCTGGCTGCAGAAATTCTTTGGCGGGCTACAGGCAGTGAGTCAAAAAAGGGCTCAGACGTTGCTTCCGCAAAGAGTTTTTCTATTTTCTTTTTTTATGATGGTGTCGTTTTTTAGCCATGCGCAAAATACGACAACTGTTTCAGGGGCTGTAACGGACACCTCCGGGGTGATGATAATGGGGGTAACAGTAACAACGGACCATTCTGGGAAGTCGGTTGTTACACAGGAAGGTGGAACGTTTTCCATTCCGGTAACTGCTGCTGATAAA
>Ga0134126_10000803_pt1 | contig 39568 bp, 36 predicted proteins | sample KB31752_FD_96881 | JGI IMG/M metagenome (GOLD analysis project Ga0134126, IMG submission 96881) | Terrestrial soil microbial communities with excess Nitrogen fertilizer from Kellogg Biological Station, Michigan, USA - KB3-175-2 | ecosystem: Environmental > Terrestrial > Soil > Unclassified ...
ATCCTTCACATTCGGAGGCAGTAGATACGCCTGATCGGGAGCGTAGGCAAAAAATCGCGACATGCATCCTTGTCGCCCATCTCGCTTGTGGATTACAAGCACCAGCTATGACACAGACACCTCCGGGACTTAGCCGATAGCCGGTTTTCCGCTCCGCGCATATCGCATATATTGTCGGACATGGTGAAACCTCTCGCCTTGGCCGCTCTGTTTCTGCTGATCCTGCCTGCTGCATTCGCTCGGCAAAAACCCGCATCATCGGAAGCGGAGGTGCAGGACGCACTGAAAGAGTTCGTGCAGGCCTTCGATAACCTGGATTGGGAGCGCTTTCGTTTGGCATTTGACGATACCGCGACCGTCTTCTATCCGCGCGCATTTCCCGAGCGCGCAAACGGTCGCACCGAATTTGAGAAGACCTTCAAAGTAGTTTTTGAGCAGATACGAAAGGGAAGAAGCGTTGGGCCTTACATGGACATTCAGCCCCGAGATTTGCGAATTCAGCTTTTTGGCGATGTGGCAATCGCAACCTTTCACCTCGCCGACAGGCCTGGATTCCTCAACCGGCGAACCCTCGTACTGCATAAAGCCGACACCGGCTGGAAGATCGTGCACCTCCACGCCTCCGAAGTTTCCCGACCCGACACACAGCCGAAACCCGCCGGTAGCCACTAGCGGGTGGCTTCTTTGTCATTGCTATTGTTTGTCCCTTCAGCTCCGAAGCTTCGTGGCTCCGCAGCTTGTGATTGGAGCTCAGAAGCTTAGGAGCTTAGCGGCTTAGCAGCTTCTTTCATGCCGGCACAAGACCGAAATTTGTTGCAGTGCGAGCATAGCCTATCCTGCCGACAAGAGATCGACTACAAGATGTGGGGCACCAAACGCTTCGATCCCTGTATTTAGCCGAAAGCCGACAGCCGAATGCCGATAGCCGGGTTTTTGTTGTAATCTGACGCAGCAATGTCCAGCAAACTGCTCTCCTGCCCAGACTGCCAGAAAGAACTCCAGCGCCAAAACGCCGTAACTCCTAAGCTTCGGGTACCCGTGCCCTCTGTGTCCTCCGTGCCCTCAGTGTTCAATGGATTTTGCTGTTGATTCGCTCCAGCAGAACGATGTTGCTGCTCTCGCGCGCGCGTTGCGCGTACTTTCCACGGACCCCGCTCATGGACGCAAAGTCGTATTCGGGGCGCAGGTCGCTATTGCGATTCCGTCGTGCCTTCTTCGTAGAAGTCGCGCTCCGTCGGCGTCGCCGGCCTCTCCACCCCAGCAACCGCGACCCCGGCGCTTGCTGGGGACCCCGGCCTGGCGCTGATGATTCGTATTTCTTCGTCATATTCGGTGTGCGCTATTACTAGAATACGTCCAGCCACCCCAGCAACCGCAACACCGGCGCTTGCTGGGGCCCCGATCACTTTTTTTAGATCCCGATAGTAAGAAAACGCTCCTCCTCTGACGAGTGATCAGGATCGGGAAATGTTGCCGAAAGAGGATCCTCGAACACCGTCGCAGCTTCACGGAAGCTGACGCCGTGCTTGCGTTGATTGCTCCGATCTTTTCTGGGATCCCATCGGAACTCCATCGCGCGTCAGTATAACCGCCGGACGGAACTTGCGAAGCCACGAAGCCGCGAGCTGCGAAGCTAACGACAAAACAGCGGCACAAGCAAGAACGAAGCTGCCAAACCCACTACCGGCGATTCAGCGTGAAGTTGACCTGCACCGTGGTCTCAACTTCGGTTGGCTGGCCGTTTAGCAGATATGGTTTGTATTGCCACTGCTTTACTGCTTCGATAGCGGCGTCGGCGAGTTGGGGGACTCCGGAGACGAACTGGATGTCGTGCGGGCGGCCGTCTTTGCCGATTTTGATCAGAAGGACGACCGCTCCCTGGATGCCGGCTTGTTTCGCTTCGGGCGGGTACTGCGGAATTACCTTCGAAACCACATTGCTTGCAGCCACTCCAGAGGAGATTCGAACCGTTTCTGAACGCTTTAGTACTTCCACGCTGCCGGCAGGATCGGAGAGGCTGTACTTCACGCGTTCGAGGGCTTGTCCTTCGACGGGCTTGCCGCAGTTTACGAAGGGCTGATACTTCCACTGTTTTGCTGCGGCGATGGCTGACTCGGCGAGCTGCGCATCGCCGCTCATGCGATCGGCCGACGAGACTGATCCATCCGGGGCGACGGTCACGCGCAACATCACTGGCCCTTCCACGTGGTTATTGCGGGCTTCGTCTGGATACATGGGAGTCACCACGTTGGTTAGCTTTCCGCCGGGCTGATGTCCGCTGGGATCGCACATGTCCGGCCGGCCGATGCGCACCGGATCCCAAAATGGGTATCTTCCGGTGCCGAAGAATCGAAATGCTCCGTTGACGTAGACGAACAGGTTTTCCCACGAGCCTGCTGACGCTTCGTGTCCGGACTCTTCGCGGAAGGCTGCGACGTGGACCGGCTCGATTGCCGGCAGCGGCTGGAGCGACGCAGGAGCAGGCTTGATGGGCGGAGACGGGCGAAGGGGTCCGGTGCGGATATCGAATTGGTAGCGGACGACAATGCCGCTGAGCTCTTTGATGCGGCGCGTCTCCTGATACTGGAAGTAATCGAACTCGTCCTTGTACTGCTGCTGCAGCAGGGCGTCGCTCGCGGGGCCGAATGTCTGCTGGAACCATTCCGGCGGCAGAGCAAAGGTCGCGAACGCATGGCTTGCGGCGGTGACGTCGCCGCTGCGGAGAGCGTCGATCGCAGGACGAAACTGCTGATCGAATCCGTTTGCGTTGTCGGGAATGTCCTGGGCGAAAGCAGGCAGCGATGCCAATAGCAGAATGACGGCGGCGAGTTTCATGGTGGGGAAGGATACAGGAAAGGGAGTAAACAAGCTGCTGAGCTTCTAGCTCCTAGCTGCTAGCCAACGGCAACGTCAGCAGAGAAGAAAGGGACGAGCTATGAGCCGAGTAGCAGATTAGATTCGCTGCTTCCAATAACCTGGCCTACGGTGGGTGTGAGCTACGGCAACGATAGGACTTGTTCGCCAGACTGGTAGACGATCTGGAAGGGAAATTGGTGAAGAAGAAATCGGCGGCAATCGCTGCTGTGCTTGGGCCAACGTTCTGGAGCCTTCTGAATCTGCTCCACCGCCGGACGAACTCAGCCTCGAACTTACGAGCCGCCTTGACGCTGCGATCACGATACCAAGTTAGCGCCGCGTAGTAATCGGAAGCCGCCTCTGGATGGAACTCAATGGCTCGTTTTGCCATCGAGGATTGCCCGCCCTTTTTCGCGGACACTTCGCCAGGACACGGTTTTGATCTTTCCCGACCGGAGTTCTTGAGCGCGCCGAGCAATTTCTTCTTGCCAGGCGGCTTCGGCATTAGAGTCGACGAGCACGTCAAGACTGTCGATGAGAGTGCTCGCCAGTTCTGCGCGCTCTTCCTCGGACAAGGCAAGCGCTCGCTGTAGCAACTCGGTTGCTTCCTGAGTCATGGAAGCATTCTAAATCCCGGCAGTCGGCATTCAACACTCAGCACACAACATCGGCTGTCGGCAATGAACCAGCTTCTGAGTTACCAGTTCCTAGCTGCTAACAAGAAAGACGCTACCAGCCGCCGGCTTCCAGCTGCCGGCCAACGGCAGAACACCAACGACAACACCAAACGCAACAGCAGCACACGACACGGATTGCACCGGGGTCCCCAGCGAGCGCCGATTTTGCGGTTGCTGGGGTGGTTGCACGGATGAACACGGATCACGCGGAACAAAGGCGGGCTGCTGGCTTCCAGCTACCGGCTTCCGGCGAGAGCAACAACGGCAGAACATAAGATCCTTCGATCCGCCTTAGGCGGACTCAGGACGGCAACCGCAAAGGCGTTGAACACGGAGGACGCGGAGGACACAAGCTCCGGAGCTGCGAAGCCGCGAAGCTTCGCAGCTCAGATGCTCAGCAGCTTAGAAAGCTCAGAAGCCCTCAGAAGCTTAGAAGCTGAATCATGGCGTCTGCGAGATGGCGAAGCACATCTGTGGCTTATCTCCTGGGGCTCCGCATGTCAGCCTTAGTTCTGCTCCTTGCGGGATGTTGGGGAACTGCAGGGTTAGCGTCTGGGCCGATGCATTGAACGTCGCCTGGAAAATTTGTTTCCCGTTTAGGGAAATTGTCTTTGGCTGCTGTTTGACTCCGTAGATCACAGTTTGGATTTGCGTGAACCACGGCACGAATGTGCCTTTTTGCGGAGAGATCTTGACTCGCAATGCGTCCTGGTAGCCCTCGCACGAATAGTCCACTCGCAGATATTTGCCTTTGGTGTAGTCGAAGCTGACGCCGTCGTCCAGGTAGAGCGAGCCCTGGCAGGTGCGGTCGGGATAGACGCGGAGTTCGAGCGGGCCTTGCGGTTTCTCGGCGGTGTCTTGCACCAGAGGCTGGCGGGGGATGATGGCTCCGCCGCGGACATAGACGTGCAGCGTATCGAGCGCGGGCTGCACTTTGATTTCTCCCGGCTGAAGCTGTTTGCCTGTCCAGTAGTCGTACCAGAGATTTCCGGCGGGCAACATGGTGCGGTACTTCTGGACGAACTCGTAGGGTTCGGGAGCTACTAGCAGATCGTGTCCGAAGAGATATTGGCTGTTGGCCCAGTCACCTTCTGTGACTAGTGGCTCCTGGTCGGGATATTCGAGGAACATGGGACGCATGAGCGGGATGCCGTCGCGCGTGGCTTCTTCGATGCTGGTGTAAATGTATGGGAGCAGTCGATAGCGCTCTTCGATGTAGCGCTTGCGAATCGCTTCGTGCTGCGGACCATTCACCCAGGGCTCCTGATCGTTGCTGCCTTTTTCTGTGTGATCGCGGTCGATTGGATTGAATGCTCCCAGCTCGAGCCACTTCGTTAGCAGATCGGGCTGAGGACTGCCTTTGTATCCGCCGATGTCCGCTCCCACAATGGGAAATCCGCTGATTCCCAGGTTTTGCAGCATGGGAACTGAAATGCGCATGTGGTTCCAGGTGCTTGAGTTGTCGCCGGTCCAGGTGGCGGCGTAGCGCTGGCCGCCGATGTAGGTCGCGCGCGTTAGCACAAACGGACGCTCGTTGGGACGCAGCTTCAGCAGGCCGTCGTGCGTGGCTTCGGAGTTCAGCATGCCGAGTACATTGTGAATCTCGCGCTGCGTTGTCGTGCGCGACGGCTGACCGGGTTCTTCGATGCGATCGACTGCATCCACGGGAATCGTCTTGCTCGGAACTTCGAAGACGGAGGGCTCATTCATGTCATTCCAGAATCCGGAGACGCCGTCTTTGACGAAGCCAGCGTAGAGATTGCCCCACCAGTCGCGCACGGCTTTGCGGGTGAAGTCGGGAAAGACGCTTTCTCCGGGCCACACTTTTCCAACGTAGTCAGTGCCGTCGGGATTCTTGATGAAGGCGTCGATGGCTTTGCCGGAATCGTACGGAGCGTATCCGGGCTCCTGCTTGATGTGGAGATCGGTGATGGCGATGGTGTGAACGCCTTCTCTCAGGAAGTCCTGAACCATGCCGGGGAAATTTGGGAATCTCTTTGTATCGACCGTGAACACGCGATTCTCGCTTTGATAGTCGATGTCGATGTAGATCACGTCGAGCGGAATCTTCTTCTGCTTGAAGGTCTGCACGATCTCGCGCACTCTCGATTCGGGAAAGTAGCTGTAGCGGCACTGCTGGAAGCCGAGGCTCCAGAGAGGAGGCAGCGGGGCGCGTCCGACGAGCGCGGTGAAGGTGCTGACTACCTGCTTGGGACGCGGTCCGTAAATAAAGTAGTAGTCGACTTCGCCGCCCGCCGCGCCGAATGAGTATTCGTCAGGCGATTCTTTGCCGAGGTCCCAGTGCTGACGGAAGGTGCTGTCGAGGAGGATGCCATAGCTTGTCCCTTTGCGCAGCGTGAGCAGGAAGCCGAGCGTCTTATAAAGAGGATCGGTGAATTCCTGCCAGCCGTAGGCGTCGGTGTTCCACATGGTGAACGCCTGGTTGCGATGGTCGAGCGGGCCGGCTTTGTCGCCGAGTCCGAAGTAATGCTCGTCTTCGGGCATGACGCGATGGACGGTGAACTCGTCGCCTCGCCAGGTGATGGAGGCGGAATCTCCGGCGATTAGTGCGCCGTCCGCGCCTAGAAAACTCACCGTGGAGCTGCGGCGATCTACGCGGACGCGGAGCGCTGCGGTATCAAGCTCGACGGCGTCGGCGCTCTCCTGCGTCTTCGCAGAAAAAGATTGTTGCACGCCTGCTGGTGTGGGCAGCACGGCGTACGAATACTTCGCGGCAAACTGGTTGGCGCGCGTCGCGCGAACGCGGATCACGTCATCCTGCAACGCGGTGATTTGTAGACGGCCGTTTTCGCTCTCGATCTCCAAACCTTTTGAAACTGGATGAACAGCCTTCACGCCGTCTAGTGCTACTGGCGCAGGTTCGACCATCGCTGATGGCTGTACCCGCGCTTGATGAGCGCCGTTCACATTCAGTGGAGCGGATGTAGTCTGGCCGTAAACGAATGAGCACGCGCAAAGAAGAGAGACAAAGAATCGGATCATAGGTCGTGTTGAAGGCAAGTGGGCAAGGTAGGACACGGACAGCCAGTTGTCAACGCGCGATGGGTTAACTTCGGCGCTACTACGCTGCGCGCTGCTGTCCGCCTCGGGATTCATCGAGGGTAACGTTCACGGTCAGCCGCTGCTTACCGCGATAAATGACAACCTTCACGGTGTCGCCGGCGTGATGGCTGTCCAGAACGTTGGCGATGTCCTGCGGGGTTTGGATGTCCTGATCGTCGATTTCGACGATTAGGTCTCCGCCAACATAGATAGGGATGTTGCCGAGGTAGGCGCGCTCGCGTCCGCCACGCAGACCGGCACGTTCGGCTGCGCCCCCCGGTACGACCTGCTGAATGAGAACTCCTGCATCTGCGGCGAGACCCAACTGATCGGCGAGTTCCGGCCCGATTGGCAGCAGGCCCGCAATTCCCAAACTGGGACGTCGGACTCGGCCAAACTCCACCAGATCGTTCAGCACTGCCTTAGCAGAATTGATGGGGATGGCGAATCCCACTCCGGCACTCTGCTCTGCGCCGCCAGTGAGGATCATGCTGTTGATGCCGATTACTTCGCCATGCGAGTTCAGCAGCGGGCCGCCAGAATTGCCCGGATTAATCGCGGCGTCGGTTTGAATTGCCTGATCGATGGCGTTGCCCTCGGGACCGCGGACCGAGCGGATTGAGCTGATGATGCCGCGGGTCATTGTGCCGCTCAGGCCAAACGGATTTCCGATCGCGTAAACCTTCTGTCCTACTTCAAGGGTCTTTGAATCACCGAGCACGGAGGGTGTGAGATTTCTTGCAGGTATCTGGAGCACTGCAAGATCCTTCTGACGATCCGAGCCGATTACGTCGGCGCGATACTTTTTCTTGTTCGAAAGCGTGACTTCCACCTGTCGCGCACCGGCGATCACATGGTAGTTGGTCAGGATATGGCCATCGCTGTCGATGATGAAGCCGGAACCTTGCCCTTGCTGCGGCACCGCACCGTAGAAGAAATCAAATGCGACTGCGGTTGAAGTGATATTTACTACCGTTGGGATCACCCTGCGGTACACGTTGATGTTGTTCTGCTCTTCCGGATCGAGCGGCGGAGGGGCGGCAGCCTGGGTGATTTCGATTTTCGCCGGTCGCGTGATGCTCCCATCGGTGAACGGGAGATGGAATCCGTTGCCGCGCCCGTGGGTGGTGACGAGATAAAAGCCGAGCACAAGAGCGATAGAGAAAATAAGTGGACGCAATATCTTCATAAAAAACTCACGAATGAGACGGAGTTGGCGGCGATGCAGCCATCATCTGGAGCTCTTTAAATATTTTATTAACCTGGCGCTCGGTTTCGGCGAGCGAGCCGGAATTGGCGATTACATAATCGGCCGCGGCTACTTTCTCCGATTCCGATAGCTGCGCTCCGAGCCTTCGCTCGGCGTCGCGCAAGGCTTTTTCCAATTCCTCCGTGTTGGCGACGGAGGTGCCGAGCACGCGGTGAGCAAATCTCTCGAGCTTTTGCTCGCGATTGCTGGTGACTACGATGAGTTTGTCAAAGTATTTGCCCATGCCTGCTTCCAGAATCAGCGCGGCTTCAAATACCAGGACTCCTTTCGGATCGAACTCGTTCATCTCAGTGAACCATTGCTGCATGCGCGCAGTGACGCCAGGATGGACGATCGCATTCAGCTCCTTCACTCGCTCGCCTTCGAACGCGAGAGCGGCCAATATTGAACGATTGATGGTTGTGTCAGCGTTGACGATGGAATCGCCGAAATGGCGAACAACCTCTTCATATATCGGCTGACCGGGCTGCATCAATTCGTGCGCGACTTTATCGGCGTGCATCAGGTAAGCTCCGCGCGAGGCGAACATCTGTGCAACGGCTGTTTTTCCGCTGGCGAGCCCCCCTGTGAGACCGACGCGCAGGCTCATGCCAAGCCCCTTCGCATCCTTGCCGCTTTCACTGTATTTGACATCAACATGGCGATGGTCAGCGGCCCCACACCTCCGGGCACAGGCGTAATCGCGCCGGCAACTTCTGCAACCCGAGGATGTACGTCGCCCACGAGCGTCGAACCTTTTGCCGCAAATTGATCGAGCCGCTTTGAGTCGTTAGGGAAAAATTCTTCAATTCTCTTCTTATCCATCACGCGATTGATTCCGACGTCAATCACGGTGGCGCCGGGTTTCACCATTTCCGGCGTGACCAGCGCCGCCTTGCCGATGGCTGCTACCAGTATGTCTGCCGTTCGCGTGTACGCGGGCAGATCGACTGTGCGGCTGTGGCAGACGGTGACAGTAGCGTTCTGATTGAGCAGCATCATCGCGATGGGCTTGCCTACAATGTCGCTGCGCCCTAAGACGACCGCCGAACGGCCGGCAATCTCAATCTCGCTCCGCTTCAGAATTTCTATGATGCCTGCAGGGGTGCAAGGCGTGAGTCCGGGACGCTGGGTGGAAAGGTTGCCGACGTTTAGTGGATGAAAGCCGTCCACATCCTTTTGTGGCAGCACGCCTAGCAACACGCGCTTCGCGTCGATCTGCGGCGGTAGAGGAAGCTGCACCAGGATGCCGTCGATGTCCTCACGTTCATTGAGCCTGGCGATAACCGTGAGCATCTCGTCGGTGCTGATGCAATCGGCTGGCGTGATCTTCTCGCTGTAGATGCCTAGCTCCTCGCACGCGCGAACTTTGCTTCGCACATAGACTTCCGAAGCTGGATCGTTGCCAGTGAGGACTGCGGCGAGGCCGGGTCTAATGCCTTCTTTCGCGAGCTGCTTAATGCCGACGGCGATTTCTTCCTTGATCTCCGACGCGATGCGGTTACCGTCGAGGATGGTGGCCAATTGCGAACGGCTCTCCTGAGGTGAGTAGAAGGAATAGTGTAAATGGAGTGGGGCACGCGCGGTGTTAGCTCAAAGATTCCTTTAGCATCCGTGAGCCGACACATGGCTAGTTTTCTGAACGGTATCCGAGCAAGTGTCATCCTGAAGCGCTTTTTGTCGCGCGAAGGATCTCCCGGAATGTTTCAAACTGAAATGCGTTTCCCAGGCTCCTCGGCCGACGAGGGAGAGCGTATGGTGAAGGAGCCGGTTGCACGGCAATCAAGTCCGAAACATCGCGGGAGATCCTTCGCCCAAAGAAGAGCTTCAGGATGACAGATTCACAAACTCATCGAGTAGATCTGATTTAGAAATCCACGTCTGAAATCACCGCGTCGAAAAGCTGAACACCGTAACGTTGTGGAAGCGCTGTCCCGGCTTAAGTTCAGTTGTCGGGAACTTCGGGTGATTCGGCGAATCCGGAAAGTGCTGTGTCTCCAGGCAAAGTCCGCCGCGATGGACATAGGTTTTTCCGCCCTTGCCCTTCAGTGTTCCGTCCAAAAAATTCCCGGTATAGAACTGGACCCCCGGCTGCGTAGTCGAGACGCGGAGCACGCGACCGGTGGTCGGTTCATAAACTTCGGCAGTGTCGGTGAGCTTGCCGGCGCCTTGTGAGTCGATTACCCAGTTGTGGTCATATCCCTTGGCAATCTTCAGTTGCTCATCGTCGACGTTGATGCGTTCCCCAACGCGATGAGGCTTGAGGAAGTCGAATGGGGTATTTGCTACCGGGCGCAGCTCGCCAGTCGGAATGAGCGTTGAATCAACAGGAGTGAACTTGGAAGCATGTAGCGTTAGCTCATGATTGAGGATGTCGCCGTTGCCTTGTCCCGCTAGATTGAAATACGAATGATTGGTGAGATTCAGAACGGTTGGCTTGTCGGTCGTCGCGGAGTAGTCGATGTGAAGCGCTGAGTTGTTCAGTGTATAGCGCACCGTAACCGAGAGATTGCCAGGATAGCCAGCCTCGCCGTCTTTACTCAGATAAGTAAGCGCCACTCCATTGGGACTCTCTTTGCCCTTCCACACCTGATTGTTAAATCCATGCGGACCGCCATGGAGCGAGTTCTTCCCGTCGTTCGCCGGAACGTGGTACTCCTTACCTTCAAGTTTGAATTCAGCGTTGCCGATGCGATTAGCGTAGCGACCAATTAGCGCGCCAAAGAATGGATTGCCCGCTGCATTGCTGACTTTCACGTACTGATCGAGAGTGTCGAAGCCGAGAACAATATCGTCCACTTTACCCGATTTGTCTGGAGTCTTTAGCGAGATGACAATGCCGCCATAAGTAATGATGCGCGCCTCAATCTTGCCTTCGCTGAGCGTGTACACGTCGATCTGAGTACCGTCGGGCATCTTGCCGAAAGGCTTTTTTGTGACGCTGGTCTTCGCTTCCAGGGTAGCGGCGCACATAGTTAAGCAAAGTAACATTCCGAATGTCGTTTTGAAAAAGGCTCTCATTAGTTTGCGCTCTCCATAGTGGCTGAACTGCGTTTCGGTTCGGCTTTGGACTGCGAAGCTGCGACTTCGATCAGCGCCGGCAGCACGTCGCCGAAGACGCCGCCGCGCTGTCCGAAGTCGAAATAAAGTCTGCTGTAGAGTTTGTACAGACGCTCGTAAACCGGCTGCTCGCTGCGGTCCGGCTCAAATACTTTGTTTGGCGGACAGATTTTATCCTGTGCCTGTTCCACTGTTTTGAATGTCCCCGCAGCGAGAAATGCGAATATCGCAGAGCCGAGGCTTACAACCGACTTCGCAGGCACAAGCACCGGCCGTCCGAGTACGTTCGCATATACGCGATTCAGGACATCGTTCTTCTGCGGAATGCCGCCGGCGTTGATGACGCGTTTGATAGTTACGCCGTGCTTTGCCATGCGATCGAGGATCACTCGCGTATGGAGTGCCGTGCCTTCAATGGCTGCAAATAACTCGTCGGCTGCCGTGCTTTGGAGATTCCAGCCAAGTGTGATGCCGCGAAGATTCGGATTCACCAGCACAGTGCGATCGCCGTTGTCCCACGTGAGGCGCAAAAGACCGGTCTGCCCAGCCCGATAGGTTTCAAGTCCTTTGGTGAGCGCGGCGACATCTGTACCGGCGCGAGTGGCGATCGCATTGAAGATGTCGCCGACTGCCGATAAGCCCGCTTCAATGCCGGTGCGATTAGGATGCACGCTGCCCTGCACAACTCCGCACACTCCGGGAACAAGATTCACCGACGGTGTGATTCCGATGATGCACGTGGAAGTGCCGACGACGTTCACCATATCGTCAGTGCGGCATCCGGCGCCGATCGCGTCCCAGTGCGCGTCGAAGGCGCCGACCGGAATGGGAATCCCGGCCTTTAGACCGAGCTTCTCCGCCCATTGCGGCGATAGTTTTCCTGCGATTTGATCCGAAGTTGCGTATTCGCCCTGCAGCTTCGCGCGAACTCCAGCGAGCAGCGGATCGACCTTTACGAGAAAATCTTCTGGCGGGAGTCCTCCCAAATCGGCATTCCACAGCCATTTGTGCCCCATGGCGCAGATACTGCGCTTCACTTTGGCGGGATCGGGAATGCCGCACAGAGTAGCGGCAATCATGTCGCAGTGCTCAAATGCAGAAGCAAATTGCGCACGCTTGTCAGGATTGTGCCGCAGCCAGTGGAGGAGCTTCGAGAATCCCCACTCCGATGAATACACGCCTCCGCACCACTCGATCGCCTTCAGCTTTTCGCGGTGCGCGGCGTTGGTGATCTCCTCGGCTTCGCCTTTGGCGCGATGGTCGCACCACAGGTAGTACTCGCCGATCGGCTGCATGTTCTTGTCGACGGGAATAACTGAGGAGCCGGTAGTATCGAGGGCAATAGCTTCTACTTGATCGCCAGACACGCGTGCTTTCTGCAGCGCCTGTTGCATGGCTGCGGCCAGTGCCCGCAAATGATCTTCATGCGATTGCGTCGCGTACTCGGGATCGTCACGCCGGCGATGGAGCGGATATTCGGCAATCGCCGAGTCGAGCAGTCCGCGGTCGCTGTCTACCAGCGAAACGCGAACGCTCAACGTTCCAAAATCAACTCCAGCAACTATGGACATCGAAACTCAATAGTCTCCTAAAGCTTCCGTGGAGCCGGTCGCCCTCGGCCGGGTTTATTCAGGGTGAGCAATGAAGCAATTTCAACACGCAAGATAACGGCTAAATCCTGGCGCAGCGCAATGCTGCTCGCGACCAAAAACCCGGCCGAGGGCGGCCGGCTCCACGTTGCCTATGTGTCCTTCGGACGGAACATCAGGCAATAAATCCCACCCAGAACGATCAGCAGCGCTCCCCACCAGACCGCAGCGTGCAGGTTCGAAAGAACCGTCTCAGGCGGATGCGACCACTCTGTCAGCCCGCTAATGAAGATGAGCACCCCATAAATAAAGAGGAGGAGCCCTACAAAAAACCAGACCGGGATGATGTGATGTTTTTCCGTAGTCACCATATTCTCACCAGAAGATGATTTGCAGAATTACGAGCACTGCCAGTGCGATCATGCCCCAGAAGAAAGGGCGATGCAGCATGCTCACATGCTCCTCGTGCGCTTTTTCCGTCAGGCTGTAAACCAGTCCGCGGAGTGATTCATCGGGTTTCGGTTTTGTCACCAAAGTTACCAACACAGTTACGACCACGCACGTGACACAAGACCAAAGCGCTTGATACATGTCCTGCGCTAAGGCCTGAGCCAAAGGTGATAGTGCGAAGACACGTACCCAGTGAGTTGGATCGAACTTCATCAGGCAGAACATGGTCACCGAGGACACTGTCCCCGCCAGCAATCCCCAAAATCCCGCCGCAGCCGTGACGCGCTTCCACAACATGCCCAGCAGCACGGTCCCGAAGAGGGGCGCAATGAAAAATCCGAAGAGGGCCTGCACGTAGTCCATGATGCTGGCAAAACCCATCACCAGGTAGGCGGTGCCGATACTTATGATGAGGCCAATGATCGTGCACCAGCGCCCCATCGAAACGTAATGTTGATCCGGCGCACTCTTGTTAAGGAATGGACGATAAATGTCGTACGTCCAGACAGTGGCAAACGCGCTCACGTTGCCCGCCATTCCCGCCATGAAACCTGCGACCAACGCGGTAATTCCCAGTCCGAGAAGGCCCGGCCCACAATAGCGCGCCAGCATCAGTGGAAGAACTTCGTTATAGCTGTACTGTCCCGCCTGCATTGCGCTGGCGGGCACAAGGTGCATCGGCAACACCGCGCGTCCGAGCAAGCCGGGAACGATCACGATTAACGGCACCGCCATCTTGAAAAACGAACCGATGATCGGAGCCATCTTCGCCGAGCGAATGTCCTTCGCAGAGAGTACGCGCTGAACAACGAGGAAATCTGTAGTCCAGTAGCCCATCGATTGGACGGCGCCCAGTCCGAAGACAATCCCAATCCAGGAAATGCCCATGGGGTTGTTTGCAGGCGATCCCATCGGCCCCCACATGTGGGTGAAATTCTGTCCCGGGAAGTTCTGATGGATACGCGCCACCATGCCCGCCCATCCACCGCTCTCAACCAATCCCAAAATAGGAATCAGCAATGCGCCGAACCAGATCAGGAAGAACTGCAGAACTTCGTTGAAGATCGCGGAGAACAATCCGCCGGCTGCAACGTAAACGCCTACGGTCAACGATGAAACCCAAATGCTGAAGTGAATGTCCCAACCGAGAACAACTTTCATGACCACAGCCATGGCGTACATATTCACGCCCGACATCAATATGGTCATGAAGGCAAAAGTCACAGCGCTCAATCCGCTGGCCGCTGATCCATAGCGCAACTGCAGATATCCCGGCACGGAATGGGTTTTGGAGATGTAATAGAACGGCATCATCACCAATCCCAAAAAAACCATTGCGGGAATTGCGCCGATCCAATACCAGTGCGCCGCCATAATCCCGTATTGGTATGCCGAGCCCGCCCAGCCTAGCAGCTCCAGCGAGCCGAGGTTTGCGGAGACGAATGCCAGCCCTGCGACCCACGACGTCATCTCGCGTCCGGCGAGGAAGAAGTCTTCGCCGGTTTTGGCGAAGCGCTTCAGGTAAAAACCGATAACCAGAACCAGCAGGAAGTAGATCGCGATGATGGCCAGATCGACTCCCGACAGGCGCACCAAGCGTGTCTCGACGAACATCGCCGATAGTGGAATCATTTATTGTCCTTCGTTCGAATTGGGAACCTGTCCATAGTAGGCGTGGCGTCCGTGTTTCCTGAAGAAGTGCTTGTCGTGCAGCCCGCGGCCGATCGATTGCGCATCGGGATTGATGCCAATTGTGAAATAGGCCATACGCGCCACGGCTTCCACAATCACGGCATTGTGAGCTGCGGATTTTGCGTCAGGCCCCCACGCAAAAGGACCATGATTTGCCACGAGAACGGCGGGGATTGATTCATGGTCAATTCCCCTGAATGTTTTTACGATCGTATGTCCGGTATTTTCCTCGTAATTGGCCGAGATGTCACTCTCGGTCATCGACTCGGTAACGGGTACCGCGCCGTGGAAGTAATCGGCATGGGTTGTGCCAAAACACGGAATCGGACGCCGCGCCTGGGCCCATGAAGTCGCATACGAAGAATGCGAATGCGCCACCCCGCCAATACCGGGAAAAGCATTGTACAAGATGATGTGCGTCGGCAGGTCCGAAGACGGCCGCAGCGTTCCGCCCAGCACGTTCCCCTTCAGATCGGTCGCAACCAGATCCTCCGGACGCAGCTTCTCATACGGCACCCCGCTGGGCTTGATCACTACCACCTCATCCTCGCGAGAAACGCCGCTTACGTTCCCAAACGTGTACAACACCAGCCCTTGACGAACCAAGTCCAGATTCGCCTCCAGCACCTCCTCGCGCAGCTTCTTCAGATCCCCCATTTACATCCTTCACTTGAAATTATTTTCAATTTTGGAATGTACAGGAAACTAGACGAGCCTCCCGGCTTTGTCAAAGACGATCATCCGGCAGGCTCGACTTGCGAAAAGCTAACGGACGATCACAAAGATCAGCGACAAATACAGCGAAGCATCCGAAAATGAATCGCAAATCTTCGTTTTCTGTCCAAGAAACGCGAATCTGACCCGTGGAACTGATCCGACCTATTACACCGTTTATGACAGCGGCACAGTCACCGCCACTGTAAATGGCTTCAGCAAATCGACGAGTTACGGTCAGGGCAGCACAACGGCAACCATAGCAGCGGGATTAGCGTCCGCGTTCAATGGAGATGGGACATCGCCAGTGACCGCCAGCTCCTCGGGAGCGTCCCTCACGCTTACCAGCAAAGCAACAGGTGCAAGCACCAACTACGGCCTCTCGGGATCATCCAGCACCGGCCAGGGCGGATATTTCGGAAGCCCCTCGTTCAGCGCCAGCCCAACCAGCTCGACGCTGTTAGGTGGCCACGATGCGACCTACAACACGTTGTTTGATACCGGAACAGTTAGCGTTACCGTTAATGGCTATGCAAAATCGGCGACTTACAATCAAAGCAGCACCCTTTCGGGAATGGCCACGGCGCTGGCTTCGGCATTTCAAAACGACGGCACCGCGCCAGTGAACGCCAGCGCTGCCGGACCAACGATCACGGTTACCGCAAGAGCGACCGGTGCAAGCACAAACTACACGTTAGCCAGCAGCAGCAGCACGAGCCAGGGATCGTATTTCTCCCACGCTTCGTACTCGGGATCGGCATCAGGTTCAGCGCTTACTGGAGGGCAGGATCAAGGCGCCAATATCAACGATGCTGGTTCGGTCAGTATCACCGTGAACGGCTTCGCTAAATCGACTACCTACAATCAGTCAAGCACAGCGTCTTCAATCGCTTCGGCTTTGAGTAGCGCGTTTAATGGAGACGTTAACTCACCGGTGTCGGCGAGCGTCTCTGGCGCACAGGTTACGCTGACGGCAAAGACCGGCGGCGCAGCGACGAATTACTCACTTTCCGCTAGCTCGGCGACGACACAATCTGGATTCACCGGAACATCATTCCCAGCATCGCCCTCAGGAGGAGCGCTGACCGGTGGAGGAGACAGTTACCAAACTCCGACCACACCCTACAGCGTGAATCTTGCTTATTTCCCGAATGGGGACGTGTACACGGCCAATGACAGCGTAAACGGCAACTGGACCCACGGCTACGATGATTTCAATCGCCTAATCAGCAGTTCCAAACCAGGAGCGTCGTACACCTACAAATACGATCGTTATGGCAACCGCTGGCAGCAGAACGGTCCGTTCAGTTTTGTGACCACTTTCAGCGGCGGCAACAACCGAATGGACGGCTACAGCTACGACGCCGCAGGCAATCTGTTGAACGACAACGCCGGCCACAGCTTCACCTATGACGCCGAGAACCGCGTCATTCAGGTGGGGACAAATGTCTCTTACGTATACGACGGCGATGGCCGACGCATCCGCAAGACGGTCAGCGGCACCTCGGTGGATTTCTTCTACGATCTCGCCGATCACGAGATTGCCGAGATGAATTCGTCTGGCGGATGGAATCGCGGCGAAGTCTTTGCCGGAGATCGCCATATTGCCACATACAACTGGGGCACTACATTTTTCAATCATCTGGATTGGTTAGGCACGAAACGCTCACGCACGGCGCAATCCGGAGCGGTGAGCGAGACCTGCCTGAGTCTGCCGTTCGGTGACGGCCAGTCTTGTTCCGGAAATGAAACTACGCCCAATCACTTCACCGGCAAAGAACGGGATACTGAATCAGGTCTCGGCTACTTTGGAGCGAGATTCTTCAACTCCAACCAAGGTCGTTGGCTCTCCGCAGACTGGAATCCAGAACCCGAGGCGATTCCTTACTCGGATTTGAACAATCCACAGTCCTTAAACCTATACGGATATGTTCGCAACAATCCCCTAAGCAAGGCAGATGCGGACGGGCACGATGTTTGGGATTTTCTCGTCGGAATGGGTAATTCGATCGGCAGCGATGCAGTTCTTGGAGCGGGCAGAAACGATTATGGAAATGACGATTACAAGATGGGGCAAGCTGTCGGGGACTTTGCTTCCACGATCATTGGAGCCGGAGAGTCCTTCTTAGGAGGCGCAGTTCAAGGTGGGGGTGTTGTAGCCTGCAGTAGCGGAGTTGGATGCCTGGTTGGAGGTCCAGCCGTTGTCGGCGGCGCCGTGATGGAAGTCCACGGTGCTGCAATGGCTACAAGTGGCTTCGTTCATTTGGCCAAAGCCGCCAGCAGCGGTCTGAAGCCCGGCAGCACCGGAGGACCAGGTGCAGGCAAGAAAACAACCCCGGAACAAAGAAAGCAGACATTACAGGAAAACAATGGAAAGTGCGTGGTTCCAGGCTGCAATCAACCGGCGGAGCATGCCGATCACGCCATTCCGCGATCGCGCGAGGGAGACACGACCAAAGAAAATCTCCAAGGTATGTGCGCACATCATAATTGCCCAAAAGGGAGCTAAGACCAGCGCTGAATATGAGCTATGGCGAAAAAAACATCCGGAGACAAAGTAATAATGGTGCCGAAGAATTCAGTCAAGGTGCAATTTCGGATCAATCCTAGCGATGAGCGCGAGCTCAAGACCGAAAGCCTGTGGGCCGAGAGAGTTGGGGCTGGTCTATTCCGAATATTGAACAGCCCCTTCTTTTTATTTGGTATTAGCGCTGAGGATATAGTTGCTGCTGCTGAGGTGGGAGACGATCTCAAATTCCAGTGTGTCGTCTCCAGAGGTGGGCATTCGACTTATCGCATCTTCCTTCAAGGTGATCGGGACATTTACGGAGGCGACTTCCAAATGTACTGGGCCCCAATTTCAGCGCAAGGAGCGACATTCGAGAATGCGAACAGCCGGTTCGTTGTAGTCGACATACCGCCCGGCAAGAATGTCCATGAAATATATAGGCTCTTCGATAAAGGCGAACAGGATGGGATATGGGCTTTCGAGGAGGTGCATTACTCCGGCAACGACAGGGATGATGACCGAGTGTTAGACAAAACCGGCAGGAACTAAGGAGAAACCTCCGACGCGAACGCTTCGGTGTAACCATCGGCTACAACTACAACATCGCTTCGCGGCTGACCGGCAAATCCGGGACAGCCTGAGAGCCTGTCGGAGTGAAGTTCGGTAAACAGTGACATTTTCCTATCCTGGGAATTTTGCGATGGGAACCAACGCTCAAGACTCTGATAACTGGCCTTAAGTGGGTAGTAGGGCGGTCCGATAGCGGAACAGTTTCAGCAGGTTGTGAGTGGCGCAAATCAGTTTCGACTCGGATTCGACACGCCTCAGGCCACGGAAGCGGAATCGGCGGAGACCGCGGACTTCTTTGATCTGTCCGAATACAGGTTCGACAGTAGCTTTGCGGAAGCTATACAGAAGCTTTCCCATCGGGGTCAGGAGCACTTCGCGCATGCGCACAGCCTCTGGGCTGTTCGGAGCATTCGGAGCCAGCGTTGTCCCCGGCGGTTGCACTTGCGCATCGGGAGAAACGAGGACCTGAACGCCATGTAAGCCAGAATCGCGCAAACTGCTCGTATCCCGGTAGCCGGCATCGGCAGTGACTGTTTCGGGAATCCTGGCGGTCGTCATACACACGCTGCGTACCATGGGTAACAACTGTTCTCGATCGGTGGTCTTTTGCGTAATCTCAGCGGCGACGATGACCTGCTGGTATGCGTCGACTGCAATCTGTGCGTTATAGGCCTGAACGAAAGATTTGCGCCCGTTATCTCGCATGACGCGCGAATCGGGATCGACGAAGTTGTACTGTCGCGTGGGCTAGTCGGCATTCCGCCTGGCGCGACGCAGACGCTTCTTTTCTTTGTCCCGCAGCTGTGGGTCGAGCACAGCTCGACCGATCTGCTCTTGCTTGGTTGGTCGACCCCGTTTGCTAATGTGATTTACCTTGGCCGCTTCGAGCTCCTGCTGCGCTTCCTTCTCCAGCTCGGCTTTGGCTCGGCGAATGCGTTCCAAGCGACTCTGCGCGCTAGCTAGTTCTGCCGGCAGCGGATCGGCAGGTTGGCCCTTTCCGAAACGCTGATCTTCTTGTTCATCGGTTCGCTGTGCCTCGGCCAACAGTTGCTCGATTGCCGTTTCCCAATACTGTTCCTGCGCTCTCAGCTTCTGGTGCGTTACCGAACGCCGCGTGCTGGCGTTGGCCAGAATCTTGGTCCCATCAATGGCCACGTTGCCGAGCTTGACTAATCCCGCCTTCTCGCACAATCGCAATGCCTGCAGGAATAGACCCGCCAGTTCTTCCAGATGTTCCTGGCGAAAACTGGCAATCGTGTCGTGGTCGGGATGCTGATCAGCGGCCAGATAGCGAAATGCCACGTTGTCATACGTGGCTTTCTCAATCGCCCGGGAACTGGTCACGCCGATGCTGTACCCGTAGAGCAGCAAGCGCGTGAGCAGCAGCGGATGATACGCAGATAGTCCGCGGCCATCGCTGCGCTCATACTCGGCATAAATCTGATGCAGGTCCAGTTCATTCGTAACGTCGGCTACGAACCGAGCCAAATGATCTTCCGGCAACCAGTCTTGGAGACAAGGTGGAACTAGGAACGGCTGATTCAAGTCGCAAACGCGGAACCGTTTGTTCACACCAGCGTCATACGAAGCTTCCCATTGCTGTACAGTCTTTTTCTAGAATCTATCTTCGACAGGCTCCTGATCTGCCCTATTTGTCTGCTTCCATGGCCGCTTCAATTTCAGCGGCCACGCAGACAACTCGACTGCGCATCACAAATACTATGATTCGCAAATTGAAGTCGGGCGAGTACCGGCTGTACTCACGCAAGAAGAATGCAAAAACAGGAAGGCGTCGTAACCTGGGAACGTTCCCATCACGGGAAAGAGCTGAAGCCCACGAGCGTGCCGTTCAGTACTTCAAGCGCCATTGAGCCAGAAGCTGGGTGTCATCCGGTTCGCATTGCGATACATCGTGTTCACCTCGACAGGTCGGGTCTGCCCCACTCTCGCGTTCGCGAGGTGGCTGCGACGAGGGCGGCGCGCCTCTAAAGGCGCGCCCTGCCCACGCGGCTGAACGGCATATCGTTGGTGTTCGAAGGAGCGCTTTAGCGGATGCTTACGCCTGGCCTGCGCCACACGATCTGCAGCTTTTCCGCTTCCACGATTTTCTGAATTTGGCCGCGGGCGTAGTTGGACCATGCGCCTACCGGATCCATCTTGACGTAGGCGCGCCAGTGGGGGAGGGCTTTGCGGGAGCGGCGCAGGCGCTCGTAGGCTAGCGCGAGATTGTAGTGAGCGTCGGCGTAGCTGGGTGAGATGAGGATTGCGGTTCGATATGCTTCGACCGCTTCGTTTAGGCGTCCGGTTTCGTCGAGGACATTGCCGAGATCGAAGTAGGCCAGCGCGTAGCGGGAATCGATTTCAATCGCGCGGCGGTAATGACGTTCGGCTTCGCGGTAATTCTGCTGGTTGTAGTAGATGGTTCCCAAATTGATACAGGCGGCGGCGTGCTTGGGGTTGAGTTCGAGCACACGCGTGTACATCTCCAGCGCCTCCTGCTGGCGCTCAGGGTTTTCTTCGAGAGCGACGGCGGCGACGAACAGATCGGCAGGGTTTTCCGCGATGCGCGGCTGTCCCATGCGCGCTTCGACTAGTTTGGGACGATCAAAATCAAGCAGAAACTGTCCCGCTAGTGGATCGAGTTCGTGTCCTTGGTGGCGGAATGTGAGACGCGAGCCATGCGAGGAAATGCCGGCCTCAAGCAGCGGGTTTTCCATGCCGGAAACCTGACGCTGCATGGCGTCGATCGATGCGCGAATCGTGCCCGGACGAACTTTCTTGGCGCGCAGCTCGCTCAGTTTTTTGATTTGAAGAAGGTCGTAAAAAGAATAGCTTTCCGCTGCTGCGATCAGCCCCGCCCGCTCCCATCCCGCTAGTTGCCGCGGAGTGATGCGCAAAATACGAAGCACTTCAGCTCGAAGATATCGTTCCACGTCTCTGGCCGATTCGCCTCTTTTGGGTTGGTCTCACGTTGCGTCTCGAGTTGCCGATTCGCCTTCTTTTCACTGCATTATGGACGCGCCGAAGATGAATATCAAGTGGAAAATCAGCCAGTTACCAACGAAGTATGAGGAAAACTCGGCCGAAATCTCGCCTAGCGTCAGTCTAAGGGATTGAACAGGGAGGGCACCGAGGTCACAGAGGCGAGCAAACAGCTCCTCTGTGACCTCCGTATCCTCCGTGTTCAATCTGAAGTAGCGATCTCCGATTCGAAATGACCGCTAAATGCACAGCGATCCTCCAATGCTAGAATCCGAGCATCTTCCGCTCTATGTTTTCTTTTGGAACCGCGAACAAACTGCGCAAAATCGTCGGATCCGACGCCGTGCTTGACCGTCCGGAAGACCTCATGCTCTATGAGTACGACGGCTCCTTGGCACGCGGCGCGCCACGCTACGTGGTGTTCCCGCAGAACACGCAACAGGTCTCCGAAATCGTAAAGCTGGCCAATCGTGAAGGTCTGGCCATCGTTCCGCGTGGAGCGGGTACCGGCCTGAGCGGTGGATCGATTGCCCGCACAGGCGGCATCATCTTGGCGTTCGCGCGCATGAATCGCATTCTTGAGATCGATGTCCCAAACCTGCGCGCCACCGTCCAGCCAGGAGTCGTGAACCTCGATCTCAGCACTGCGCTGACGCCGCATGGCTTCTACTTCGCGCCTGATCCATCGAGTCAAAAGGCGTGTACGATTGGCGGCAACGTCGCGGAAAACTCCGGAGGTCCGCACACGCTGGCACTTGGCGTGACCGTGAACCACATCACCGGACTTGAAGTCGTGCTGCCCGATGGACGCATCGCGCAGCTCGGTGGCAAAGCCGGAGCTGCCGCGGGGTACGATCTCACCGGATTTTTCGTCGGCTCAGAAGGTACTCTTGGCATCGCGACGGCAATCACAGTAAAGATCACGCGACTGCCCGAAGCAGTCGCGACTCTGCTCGCCATCTACAACGATGTCCAGGACGCAGCCAATACGGTTGTCGCTCTGACCACCGAGGGAATAACTCCCGCAGCCATCGAAATGCTCGACGGCTGGACTTTGCGCGCAGTCGAAGCCGCCGTTCATGCCGGATATCCACTTGATTCGGCGTCCGTGCTGCTGATCGAACTGGAAGGTCTTCGCGAAGTAGTGGATGAGCAGGCAGAGATCGTTTCACAGCTCTGTGGGCGCACCGGAGCGCGCGAAGTGAAGCGCGCGCGCGATGATCACGAACGTCAACTTCTGTGGAAGGGCCGCAAGACCGCATTTGGCGCCATCGGACGCATCTCTCCTTCCTATTACGTTCAGGACGGAGTGATTCCCCGCACGCGCATTCCCGAGACGCTGCGCAAAATCGAAGAAGTTGGCAAGAAATATTCGCTGACCATCGGCAATATCTTTCATGCCGGCGACGGCAACCTGCATCCGCTGATTCTCTTCGATGCCCGCAACGAAGATGAAACCCGACGAACACTCGATGCTGGACGCGAGATTCTCGAATTCTGTATTGGCGTCGGTGGATCGATTACCGGCGAGCACGGGGTCGGGATGGAGAAGCAGGATCTGATGTGTACACTCTTCAGCGATTCCGAGCTCGAGGTGATGCGCCGTCTACGCAACACCGTAAATCCCGATTCGGTACTGAATCCGCAGAAGATTCTCCCTGGAGCGCGGACCTGTCGCGAGGCCATCGCTCCCGGTCACAGCAGCGTCGAAGCTCCTGTTCTCGCCGGTGCGGAGCAGCGGTGAGTCAGGCTACGGGAACTCAGGGCGATATCGCATTGCGATTCGAGCGGTTGCTCGGCAGCGCTGGGGTAATCGCTGATCCTGAGTTGTTGCAGAAGTACTCGATCGACGGCCATATTCCCGAAACGGTACTCCAGCCCACCAGCGCTGAGCAAATAGCGGCTGCGCTCAAAGTCGCCAACGAAGAGAACTGGTCGGTAGCCCCATTCGGCGGCGGCACGCGGCAGCACGTCGGCCACTCACTGCAAGGAGTGGATGTTGTCCTCTCCACCGAGCGTCTCGACCAAATTGAGGCGTACGATCCGGGCGATCTGACAATTTCAATTCAGGCGGGCGCAACCGTTTCGAGCGTCAGAGCGGCATGCGCGCAACATCGACAGCTTCTCCCTATGGAGACATTCCCCGCTTCTACAATCGGTGGAGCTTTGGCGACTGCTTCATCCGGCCCACTCCGAGCTGGATTCGGCGGCTTGCGCGATTTCTGCATTGGCATCAGCTTCATCACCGCCGACGGCTTAAGCGGACGCGGTGGCGGACGCGTAGTAAAGAACGTCGCCGGCTACGATTTGATGAAGCTGATGATCGGCAGCTTCGGCACCTTGGGTGTAATCACCTCGGCGAACTTCAAACTGTTCCCATTGGCTCAGCAGACGCTTACGTGCGTGTGCCAATTTGAAACTCTTGGTAAGGCGTTCAGATTTCGTGATTGGCTGCTGAAATCTCCGCTGTCGCCGATCTGTGCAGAGTTCATCGGACCGGAAGCAGCCGAGTACTTGAAGGACGCCGAGCCGCGAGACCCCGACGAGTGGTCCCCAGAGACCGGAGTCACAGGCGAGAAACGCGTTTGGCAAATCGCCGTCCGCGTTGCGGGTAGCGATCATGCGCTGGCGCGCTCGCGATCGGAACTGGGCTCGCAAGTCGCGCAAGAAATCAAACGACAAGATGAAGTCGATTTCTGGAACCGGCTCGCCAATTTCGAGCAGCGCCTGACCAGCCGACATCACAATCCAATGATCTTCCAACTCGAAGTACCGCCGGCGGAGTCGGAAAAGGCTCTCACTGCTGCTCATGAGTCGGCAAGCGAGTACAACTTCGTCGCTGCGATCGTCGGGAGAGCGACTCTGGGATCGTTTGTCGTTGGATTCATCCCGCTGGCAATCGATCCCCCTGCGGTTACACAATTCGCCGGAGCGGCTTCGGCCTTTCGCGGACGACTCTCAAACGATTCCTCCGCGGTCGTTCTCCGCTGCCCCAGAGAGGCGAAGCAGCACTTCGATGTCTGGGGTTCAACTCCCACCGATATCGCCCTCATGCAAAAAGTGAAGCGCGCGCTCGATCCCAAAGGCATACTGAATCGAGGACGCTTTCTCGTCGGATGAACACGGGTACCAACATCGAGACAGAACAGACAGCCGTCTCCGGGCACAGCCTGCAAATGGGTAAGTCGAACTTTGCCGGAGGCGATCGCCCGACGTGGGACCTATATGCAACCTGTGTCCATTGCGGTCTATGTCTGAATCACTGCCCGACCTATCGCGTGCTCGGCACGGAAATGGACTCGCCGCGCGGGCGCATTTACCAGGTGCTGCAGGTCGATTCGGGACGGCTCGCGATCGGCAATTCGTTTGTCACTCATATCGACCGCTGCCTCGATTGCCGCGCCTGTGAGACGGCTTGCCCTTCGGGCGTGCAGTACGGCCATATCGTCGAACGCGCTCGTGCTCAGATCGAGCAGCACTACAAGCGGCCGTGGCTCACGCGTCAATTGCGCGCGTTCTTCTATCGCCAGGTGGTTGGGAATCCGCAGTGGCTGAGTACGATCGCTAGACTGCTTCGGTTTTATCAGCGCTCGGGATTGCAGGCTCTCGCGCGATCTTCCGGACTGCTCCGGTTAATCGGCGTGGCGAAGATGGAGCAGTTGCAGCCAAAGATCGACGACAAGTTCTTCTTTGACCAAATTGGGAAAGTATTTTCCGCCGAGGGAGAGCGTCGCGGGACGGTTGCCTTCCACGCCGGATGCATCGCCTGCGTCGCCTTCTCGGCCCTGAATGACGCTACCATTCGTGTGCTCACGAAGAACGGCGTCGAAGTCTGGATATCGCAGAACCAGAACTGCTGCGGCGCTCTGCAGGCCCATGCGGGCTATCGCGACGAAGCGCGAAGGCTCGCGCGTCAGAACATCGCGGCGATGCTCGATGACCGCTTCGATGCCATCGTGACCAACGCCGCCGGCTGCGGGTCGACGTTGAAAGAATACGGCGATCTTCTGCGTGAAGACGCGAAGCACGATGAAGCCGAGAAGTTCGCGAAGAAAATAAAAGATATAACCGAGTTTCTGGACGAGATTGGCCTGCGGCCGCCCGCGCGCAAACTGAACGTCCGCGCCACCTACCAGGATCCGTGCCATCTCGCTCATGGACAGCGAATTCGCAATGCGCCGCGTCAACTGTTGCGCGCGGTTGGTCTCGAAGTCGAAGAGATGCCGCACTCAGACCAGTGCTGCGGAAGCGCGGGCAGTTACAACGTCACGCAGAACGAATTATCGATGAAGGTTCTCGACGCCAAGATGAATGACATCGCCTGCACTTCGGCTGAATTAGTCGTCACGTCCAACGTGGGCTGCATGCTGCAGCTCCGCGCCGGAATGGAACGCGCCGGACGCTCTGTTCCGGTTAAGCACGTTGTTGAAGTGCTGGACGAGTGTTATTGATGTCGTGCTAATCCGTGTTCGCTTTTGCGGCGCGCCTTATAAGCTTCGTTCACTTCATCGACACTGTCATCCCTCGCGCAGCCGCGAGACTGGTGGGACTTAGATGATTTGTTCTTGCTGCGCGGGGGACCTGCTGTCTTTACGCCGAACAGCAGATCCGCCGCTCCGCAAAAGAAAAGCATCGTACAACTAGCGTGCGTTGCGCGGAGCGAGGGATGACAGTGCTTATCAGTGGACCTCATCAATAAAGTCGAAAACTGATTTCAATCTCCAGCCTCACAGCAACAGGCTGCCCCTCTTTGGTCGCCGGATCAAACTTCCATTTAGAAAGTGCGCCAAGTGCCTGGCGATCGAGGCTTGATTCCAGTGAACGTTCAACTTCTGCATCGCGAACATTACCCGCTGAATCAACAATGGCGGAAAGTTGGACTGATCCGGAAATTTTCTTCTTGCGGGCACGTTCGGAGTACTCAGGCTCTTGCTGTCGAACGGGCTTAGGAGCTTTGATGCCGCATCCGACGCGATACACAGGTGATCCGTCTTCAAGGTGAGCCACGATCTCCGGAGCGCCGGAGCAGCTGGCTGCGGCCGCTGCGGGCACCTCGCGATAATCGGCAGGGATATCGAATAGTCCGGGATCCAGGGCGTCCGTCGAAATGTCGGACGCCTCGGCGGTGAATGCCGTCTGCAGCTCTTGTCCTCGGCGACGCTTTACTTCTACTTTTGCGGGAAGCAGGTCAGGCGTAAGTGTTCCGTCACTGCGCAGGTAGTGATCGGGCACATCAAATGCCCGGTTCGTGGTCGCGTTCTTATCTTTGGGCGCAGGACACTCCGGCAGCCAAGGAACCTGGATGTACCATCCATCGCGCTGCTGGACGAGTATCGAGGCAAGGGGCCGATTCTCCGGGCAAGATTCGGGCACAGGGTCCATGTAGATGAAGATTCGAACGTGTTGCGCGTCGAAGCCGAGGAGTTTCTGGAATTCTCCGGTTTCTTCGATTTCCCTCCTCGTTCTCATTCGGCACGATGAGGGTCCCATATTAGGAGCAGAATCATCTTCGTTGAGCTCTGACCTGGGCTCAATCTGCTGTATGCGGTAAGTCTTCGCTTGTGGGTCGAGATGCACGATGCGATTGAGGTCGCATTCGCGAATGTTCACGCGTCCGGTATCGGGAAATTCGATGCGAATGCGATCGCCGTGTACATAGACGACCGTGTCCGAATTGGGCACCGGCCGTCCCGTGGTGTGCATTCGGTATTTGAGATCGCCGAAGCAGAGGCTGGAGAGAAGGAATGATGCGACTACAAGACGAATAGCCATTAAAATCCCGACACAGCGTACCGCTTCTAAAGCAGAACGGGAAGAGCGGAATTGCGGAACTCGCGGCCAGTCTGGGCCGGTGCGCAAAAGCATTTACAATTGAGCCAGTCAGCTCATGGCTACAGTTACTCAAGCTGCCGCGGCGGGCGAGCGCTCGGCCATTCCTGCGCTTATGCACGCGGCGGTATTTCGCGGTGTTGACGACGTGCGCGTCGAGACCGTTCCCGTTCCGGAGATTGGGCCGGGCGAGATTCTGATTCAAGTTCATACTTGCGGCATCTGCGGGACCGATTTGAAGAAGATCCACACGGGTTCGCATTCGGCGCCGCGCATTTTCGGTCATGAGACTGCTGGCGTGATCGCCGCAGTGGGTGCCGACGTCGACGGTTTTTCGATCGGCGATCGCGTGATGGTCTTCCATCACATCCCGTGCGGACGGTGCTTCTATTGTCAGCGAAAGGTCTTTGCTCAGTGCCCTGTGTACAAGAAAGTCGGCTGCACAGCTGGATTCGAGCCTTCGGGCGGAGGATTCGCGGAATATGTGCGAGTGATGGATTGGATCGTCCGCCGTGGCTTGGTAAAGATTCCCTATGGCGTCTCGTTTGAGCAAGCGGCTTTTGTTGAGCCGGTGAATACGTGCCTTAAGGGAGTCGACGCCCTGCGGCTCGTGCCTGGTGAGATCGTGCTGGTCATCGGACAAGGGCCTATCGGCATCATTTTGGCTTCGCTGGCGCGCCGGGCAGGTGCCCGGGTGATTGCTTCCGATTTGTACGAGCAGCGGCTTACAATGTCTTTGGAGTACCAGATTCCCGAGACCATCGATGCTTCAAAGATGGACTTCGTGAACGAAGTCCGCGCGCGAACGGACGGGCGTGGAGCCGACGCGGTGATGCTGGCTGTCGGTGGGAACGGGCTGATTCAGCCGGCGATGGATGCAGTTCGGTTTGGTGGTCGCGTGATGCTTTTTGCTCAGACGGCTCGTGGTGAAGCCACGGTCGATCCCGCAGCAGTTTGTGTGGATGAAAAGACATTGATGGGCTCGTACAGCGCCTCGGTTGAGCTGCAGGATGAGAGCGCTCGACTGGTTTTTAGCGGAGAGATTGATTTTGCAGGCTTGATCTCGCACCGTTTTCCATTGACAGAAGCGGTGCAAGCCTTGCATTTGGCTGCCAATCCGCAGCCCGATTCGATGAAGATTGTGATTCAGCCGGCTCACTGAGACATGGTGCAAGCCCCCGCGTTCTAAGGACAAAGATTTGAACGGAACCATGAAGGCCGCCGTCCTCTACGGTAAAGAGGACGTAAAAATCGAAAAGGTGCCCATCCCCCGCGTGGCCGAGGGAGAGGTTCTGATCAAAGTCCAGGTGGCCCTCACCTGCGGTACTGATCTCAAAGTTTTCCAGCGTGGATATCACGCTCGCATGATCCAGCCGCCTGCCCTCTTCGGGCACGAACTCGCCGGGACGATCGAGGAAGTCGGATTAGGCGTGAAGGACTTCCGCCCGGGAATGCGCGTTGTCGCGCTGAATTCCGCGCCGTGCGGGGTGTGCTTCTTCTGCCTCAAGAAGCAGCCGAACCTGTGCGAAGACTTGCTGTTTATTAACGGAGCCTACGCCGAGTACATCAAGGTTCCTCGCCGCATCGTTGAAGTCAACATGCTGCGGATTCCGGATAACGTCAGCTTCGAAGCCGCAGCCATGTGTGAGCCGCTGGCGTGTGTTCTGCACGGATTGAACGAAACGCATTCCGAGCCAGGTGACAGCGTCGTCGTGATCGGCGCTGGTCCGATTGGGCTCATGTTCATGCAGGTTGCGAAGCTGAGCGGCACGCGCGTGATCGCGGTGGTCAAGCGCGACGAGCAGGTCAAGGATGCTCAGCGGTTCGGCGCCGATGAAGTCGTACAGATGACAACAGTCAATGATCCTATCGAAGCAGTCCGCGCGTTGACGCCGAAGAGGCGTGGAGCAGATGTCGTCATCGAAGCAGTTGGCCGTCCGCAGGCATGGCAATGGGCAGTGGACATGGTGCGAAAAGGCGGCACCGTGAACTTCTTCGGCGGATGCGCCAGTGGGACCAAAGTGGAACTCGACACCCAGCGCCTGCACTATTCACAAATCACGCTGAAGGCTACGTTCCACCACACTCCCGAAATGGTACGCAAGGCCTTCGGCTTCATCACGCAGAACAAAATCCAAAGCTCCGACTACGTGACTGGCGAAGCGCCTCTCTCGAACCTTAAAGAAGTGCTGCAGAAGATGCTCGATCGCAGCGGCGAGATCAAAACGGCTATTATTCCGGGCCGCCACTGATTGCGGATGTCCTCGCAGATGCAAAGCTCCCTAGTCCAGAGTGCAAGAACCAACGGATGGGCAGCGCTTCCGCCTGAGTACGCGATCCCGCCAACTCCGCCATCGCTCGCAGAAGCTCGCGCATATTGCGAGCGCCTGGCGCGCAGCCACTACGAGAATTTCAGCGTTGCAACTTGGTTTCTGCCGCAGAAACTGCGGCCGCATTTTTACAGCATTTACGCTTACTGCCGAATTTCCGACGATCTCGGCGACGAAGTTGACAGTCCACAGCAGTCTCTGGCTTTGCTCGATCAATGGGAAGAAGAGCTAGACGCCTGCTATGCAGGAGCTCCGCGGCATCCAGTGTTTGTTGCGCTTCGTCCGACGATTCTCGAACGCAATATTCCACGCGATCCATTCGCGAATCTGCTGGTTGCTTTTCGCCAGGATCAGACCGTCACTCGTTACCGCACCTTCGACGATCTGCTTGGATACTGCGTGAACTCGGCAAATCCGGTCGGTCGCTTGGTGCTGTATGCCTGCGGCTATTCGGATGCCGAACGCCAGCATCTTTCAGATTTCACCTGCACCGCACTCCAGCTCGCAAATTTTTGGCAGGATGTCTCGGTCGATTACAGCAAAGGTCGCATCTATCTTCCGCTCGAGGATCTTGAGCGCTATGGAGTGGCTGTGACCAACATTGCCGAGCGGAATTTCACGTCGCAGTTCCGTCGGCTCATGGAATTCGAAGTAGATCGAGCGCGCGACTGGTTCCAACGAGGGCGTCCGCTTATGGGAACGGTCGACCGCGAACTTGCCATTGACATCGAGTTGTTTAGTCGCGGCGGAGAGGAAATTCTGAATTGCATCGAGCGTCAGGATTTCGATGTCCTGCGCGCGCGTCCCGCGATTTCGAAATCGCGGAAGCTTGCTCTGGTCGCGAAAGCGGCAGCGCAGGCACTGTGGAGCAGGCTGTGAACGATCCGCGTATCAGCCTGGCGTATGCCGTCTGCCGGGGCATTGCACGACGCGAAGCGCGCAACTTCTACTACTCCTTCCTGGCTCTTCCTCGCGCTAAGCGCAACGCATTATCGGCGGTTTATGCATTTATGCGCCATGCCGACGATCTCAGCGATGACCACACTTGCTTAGTCGAAGAGCGCAAAGCACGGCTAAGCGGTTGGCTGGCAGAATGGCATCGGGTCCAATCGGGGATCCTGAGCGACGATCCTGTCTTTCTCGCGCTGGCGGATGCCCGGAACAGATTCAATATTCCCGCTGAATTGCTCGATCAACTGGTGCAAGGTACCAGCATGGACCTGGACGCCGCGCCGGAGAGCAGGCCCGAGCGCCAGTCCGGTGGAGGAACCGCAATTATCTCTGCCACCCGTGTGCACCGGACCTTTGCTGACTTATATCGCTACTGCTATTTTGTCGCATCCGTCGTCGGGTTGGTATGCATCCGGATTTACGGCTATGAAGAAACGAGAGCCGAAGAGTTGGCCGAACGGTGCGGCGTGGCCTTTCAGCTGACCAACATTATTCGGGATGTAAAGGAAGACGCGTCACTGAGCCGGGTGTATTTTCCTGAAGAGGATCTCGCAAAATTCGGCTTGTCTGTTGAAGATTTTTTGAATGACGGCGGAAAGCGCGTCGATCCGGAGCGTCTGCGCGCGTTGCTCGCGTTCGAGGCAGAACGAGCGCGTGAATATTACAAATCCGGATTCGAGCTGATTCCGCTCATCCATCGAGATAGCCGTGCAGCTTTGTGGGTGATGGTCACCATCTACAGCCGCTTGCTTGAGAAGATCGCGAGAAGCGATTACGACGTCCTCCGTCGTCGCGTCCGCCTGAGTGCCGCCGAGAAATTCGCGATACTTGGCCGCGGGATTATAAAGTCAATCTTTCGGACCGTCTAGCTCATCGAAATGAACAAACAGAGTGCCAGAGTGGGAATCGTCGGCGGGGGCATCGCCGGGCTCTCTGGCGCATGCGCTTTGGCGGACTCAGGATTTCAAGTTACGGTCTTCGAGCGCCGACCCTACGTCGGCGGACGCGCGTCTTCCTACGAGCATCCGGGAACGGGAGAGACTGTCGATAATTGCCAGCACGTGCTCCTCGGCTGCTGCACGAACCTGCTCGACTTCTATTGCCGCATTGGAGTTTCCGACAAGATTCGCTGGTTCGATAAGCTGACATTCGTCGAGCCTGGTGGGCGCCGATCTGAAATCGCATCGTCAGCATTGCCCGCGCCGCTGCACACAGCACCATCGTTTCTGAAAGCGGCATCTCTTTCAATCGCCGACAAGCTCGGAATCGCACGTGCCATGCTCGCACTGATGGGAACGCTACCTCCAGACAGCTCGAAGAGCTTCTTCGATTGGCTGCGTGAGCATCGTCAGACGCAACGTGCTATCGACCGCTTTTGGAAAGTCGTCCTGGTAAGCGCGATCAACGAAGATTTGGAGCGCATCTCCGTACGCTACGGGGCGCAAGTCTTTCGCGAGTCGTTCCTGAAATCAGCAGATGCTGGAAAGATGGGCGTACCCGCTGTTCCGCTTTCGGATCTGTACGCCAGCGCAATCGGGTATATCGAGCAGCGTGGCGGTCGCGTTTTGCTGCGCAATAGCGTCGAGGGGGTAGTCCCGAACGCCGAAGAAGTCGTCATTCAAAGCGCAGCGGCAACAGGCTCGTTCGATTACGTAATCCTCGCTGTTCCTTACTATGCTCTGGGCAAGTTATTGCCCGCCCAGAATGGGACAGGCGCGGTAAGCACAGCGTTGCGGCAGCAACTCGAGCAATTTGAAAGTTCACCCATTACGGGAATTCATCTCTGGTTCGACCGCGAGATCACGGATCTTCCTCACGCAGTCTTGCTCGACCGCACCATTCAATGGATATTCCAAAAGTCGAAGCTGCAACCACAGCGGCAACAAGGGGATGTTCAAGGCAGCTATGTAGAGCTGGTAGTTAGCTCCTCGAAGTCGCTGGTCGATATGGGAAGACAGGAAATCATCGATCTCGCCTTGCGCGAGCTAGCAGAATTCTTCCCTGCCGTGAAAACGGCAGCGCTGGTGAAAGCCACCGTCGTAAAAGAGATTCACGCCACTTACTCAGCTCTGCCTGGCTCGGATTCCTACCGGCCAAGCACGCATTCACCGTGGCCGAGAATCGTTCTTGCTGGAGACTGGACCGCAACCGGCTGGCCGGCGACGATGGAAGGCGCAGTCAGGAGCGGATACACATCTGCGCAGGCCATAGCTGACGAAACAAGCAAACCTCGTACATTCCTGATCGATGATCTACCACCCAAAGGGCTGATGCGCATGCTGTGAGAGGTTCGGTCGGAGTACGGTTATCGCGAGGATTCCCAAACCTCTGGTGGATCGATGGGTGAAACAATATCGCCGACAATCTTCACCTTTCCCCGCAACCGTCCAAACCATTTGTCGGAATGAGTGATAACCGGCACGACCTTGGCCACAGGCTTGCCTCGTTTCGTGATCACGATTGGCTGTCTCGTTCTCTGCACAAAATCGAGCAATTTCGAGCATTGATTCCTAAAGTCACTCGATGCAATTTTCTTCATGATGCGCTCTGTGGTGATTGTCTTAGCAAATCATGCTAAGTTCTGAGCAAAACAATTCCGCCCAGCACCAGTATCCCCGAAATCCATCTGCGCTTTGTGACGTGCTCTTTCAAAATGAATTTCGCACCGATGAGATTCAGCAGGAAGCTCATGGATGCCGAAGCGGGAATCACGATGCTCAAGTCGATGATCGACAGCGCGGCGAGCATGGTGAAGAAGCTCAGCGTCATCGCAGTGAGTCCGATGAAGAACCACGGTTCGGTGAGCACGCCGCGCACAACTCCCCAGAGTCCGGCTCGGCGGCGGATCGCGCCGAAATCCCCTACGCGGCGCATGGCTTTTGCCGTGGACATATCTCCGGCGGAGTTCAGGCTGACGAGCACGAGAATCATCACCCACGTGGTTAACAGGCTGTGGTGATTCACGAGTGCGTCTCCGGCTTCATTTCGAGATGAGGACTTACTCCTTCCGGAGTCGGCACTACGGTCAGGGAATGACCTCCGGTGATCAACCCGACGCCCAGGCTGATCATTGCGATTCCGATCCAGCGCGTGAGCGGCACTCTCTCGCCCAGCATGAAATGCGCGAGCAATGCGGTGAGCACGTAACCGAACGTGGTGGAAGGCATGATGTAGGACAAATCCGCCCAGGAGAGTGAGGCCAGGTAAGAAAAATAAAAGAGGGCCAGCAGCACGATTCCGAGTGCTACATAAGGGTGCAGGGGAGCCAGAATCAGATCGCGCAAGCGATGGACGGAAATTTCTCCGATCTGCTTCATCCCCTTTGCGACATACACGTCGCCAAATGTGCTGCCGATGACGATGAAGGCCAGCAGCAGATAACGCAGAAAGTTCATGCTGTGGACGTGCCGGTGCGCAGGTGTGCTTTGATCGACTTCTTGCATTCTCAGTGGTCGTAAAAAGGACTAGATGTGCAGGGTATCAGATGGGTTTCAACGGAGATAAAAACCAGCACACGACACTGATTGCACGGATGCTACGGATTCCGCGGATTCAAAATAGCAAGGAAAAGTCGTTGCGCGAGTAGACGCCCAGCTCACTCTTGCAGATCCGTGCGATCCGTAAAATCCGTGCAATCTGTGTCGTGTTTGTTTTAGACCGCTGATTCGGCGAACTTGGCTGGATAAGCGTACTTGCGTGCGTGCGAATTGATTTCCTGACGCAGATCTTCCCAGATCGATTCGGGCATTCCCAAAAATATTTCAACAACTTTGGGATCGAATTGTCTTCCAGAAAAACGCTTAATCTCTTCGCGCGCGGCTTGCACGGTCTGGGCGGCTCGGTATGGACGATCGGATGTGATCGCGTCGAGGGTATCAGCGACGGCAAACAGGCGCGCGCCGATCGGAATATCGTCGCCTACAAGGCCGCGAGGATAGCCGGTGCCGTCGTACTTCTCCTGGTGCGCATAGACGATTTCAGCAGCATCAGCCAGGAACGGAATCTTTTTCAGCATGTGATAACCGCGGGCGCAATGCTCGCGCATGATCATGATCTCTTCCTGCGTGAGTGCTCCGGGCTTGCGGAGGATTGCGTCAGGAATGGCCATCTTTCCGATATCGTGCAGGAACGCGCCGCGTGCGATTACGCGAATCTTCTCGCCCGACATGCCCATCGCGCGCGCCATGGCAATCGTGAACGCCGTCACGCGCTTGGAATGACCTTCGGTCTCGGCGTCTTTCAGATCGAGGGCATCGCCAAGAGCTTCGAGGGTGATGTCGTACGAGCGCTCCAGATCGGCCATAGTCTGGCGAAGCTGCTCTGTGCGAGCTTGCACCAACGATTCGAGATTCGATTGATAAGCGCGATTTTCCAGGCGCAGCTTGCGGTGATCGAGCGCGCGCTTCACCATCGCGAGGAGTTGGTCACGCTCAAAGGGCTTAAGCAAGTAATCGTAAGCGCCATTGCGGATCGCGGCGAGCGCGACTGAAATGTCGTGGACCGCTGTGACCATAATGGCCGGCATGTCCGGATAGCAATCCTGCACGCGGTCGAGCAGCGCGATGCCGTCCATCTCCGCCATCATAAGGTCCGAGAGCATGAGTTGAAACTGTTCGCCTGAGCCAAGAACTTCCAGCGCCTGCTTGCCAGACGAAGCCTGCATCGTGACATAGCCCGCATTCTGAAGCATCGAAGAGACGATCTCTCGTATCGCCTCTTCGTCGTCAACGACTAGGATCCGTTCGGGTGTCATCGATGGCTTGTGGAAATTTAGTGGAAGCTTTGCCATTCTAACCACTTTGGTCAAGGTTCCACCTCAAGCTTTTCACTGAGAGTCCCACCGGAAGTAACGCTAAGAACACATACACGTGGCATATTTCGAACGATTTGTGTTTCTGCCCGTAGTACCGTGCATCGGCGGATGTAGCTAAAACATGACTTCCGTCACTTCTGAACTTGCACCGGTCGATAGAGCTCTTGCCAGGTGGAAACTCGTGAGCGTTTGAATAAGCAGCCCACATCTTGCCGTGTAACAGTTACATAGAGCAGAGACTATGGATGGCCAAATGTGGCATCCCGATACCACATTTGAGACTCGAAGTGCCTGTGGAAAACTCGAGCTTTCCTCTGGATTGCATGCTAACTCGGCTAAAAATGGCAAAAACCTTAGACCCCAAATTCACACATCTTGCAGTGCGTAGTCCTTCAAATCCGCCCATTATTCAGTTCCATCGAGTCATCATCCCGAGCTGCACCTGAGGTGCTCGGTCCAGCAACATTCGATTGGCGAGGAAACTGCTCTACTGGAACTGAATACGAATAAAGAGCCAGACGAGAAGGGGCCCTGAATGTCCAGCCGAGTCGACGGAATCCAGCTAGCAGCTTTTCTCCCAATTATTCGCCATGCCGAGCAGGCTTCTGTCGATCACTATCGCGATGTATTTGAAGGCAATCGCCATCGCGTCTATTCGCTCTCGTACTACATGACCGACAACGAGCTTACGGCCGAGGATGTAATGACGGCCACCTTTTGCCGCGCTTTTGCGGCCAGTCACAAGCCGGATGCGGAAACCATCGACCGTGCTTTAGTGACTGAACTGCGCGAACTCACTCCGATCGGCAACCTCACCGTCCAGTGCCAACCAGCAACTCAGGTGAATCAAGTGCGCCGCAATACCCGGCGCGCCGATCTGGAGCGCGCGGTCATGCAACTGCCGGCGACCGAGCGGCTGATCTTCCTTATGCACGACGTTGAGAACTACGACCACGCCCGCATCGCCCGCACCATCGGAATTACCGAAATGGAATCGAAAGCCGGCCTCTTCCAGGCACGGCTGAAACTCAGAGAACTTCTCGCGAATTAGCAAGCTCGGGTGCTCTGGCCATCCCGCAGGGCGAGATCGGACTAGCTTCGATCACGCGCTGCGGGGTCACCCGATCTCTTTCGCTTTTCGCCGCTCTTCCCGTTTACGCTTGGCCCAGCCTTCCTTTACCACCTGCACGCCCCGACCAATCGCCAGCGAGTCCGCCGGCACATCGGCGGTAATGCAGGAAGCAGCGCCGACATAAGCTCCTTGCCCGACCTTCAATGGCGCAACGAGGGTCGAATCGCTGCCGACAAACGCTCCATCTTCGATAACCGTTTTGTGCTTGTGCACTCCGTCGTAGTTGCAGGTGATTGTTCCGGCGCCGATATTCACTCCGGCGCCGATTTCAGCATCTCCCAGATAGCTGAGGTGATTGGCTTTCGAACCCTTGCCCAAACGCGTTTTCTTGGTTTCGACAAAATTGCCGACGTGCGCGCCTTCGCCGATCTCGCTTCCGGGGCGCACGTGGGAGTACGGACCGACAATCGCACCTGTCGCGATCGAGCTATCGTCGATGATGCAGCCGTATCGAATGTGCACATCGTTTCCAATTTGGGAATTGCTGATGACCGAATAGGAGCGCACGCGGCAATTTTCGCCGATAGAAGTGTTTCCAAGAAGTTGAACAAACGGGTCGATCTTCGTATCCGGTGCGACGCTCACTTCGTCGTCGATGACGCACGTCTCCGGACGAAAGATCGTGACGCCCTGACTCATCAGCGCGCGCGCTTTCCTCATGCGCATATTGGCGTCCAGGCTGACGAGTTCAGCGATCGTATTTCCGCCAAGCACTTCATCAGGATCTTCGGCGCGAATCGCCATTACTTTCTGTCCTTCGGCGACGAGTAGCGCAGCCATATCCGTCAAGTAATACTCGCCATGAGGATTGTCGGTTTGCAGGCGATCGATGTTGGAAAACAGCGGCTTGGAATTGAATGCGTAGAAGCCAGAATTGATTTCGCCGAGATTCGATTGCTCCGGCCGGAGTGATTTTTGCTCAATGATCGCGGCCACGCGATCCGTCGATCCTTCGCGCAGCACGCGGCCATAGCCTGTAGGATCTGCAGGGCGCGCGGTGAGGATCGTCATCGCGGCTTCCTGCGCGATGTGAAAGTCGCGAATGCGGCGGATTGTCTCGGGACGAATGAGCGGCGCGTCGCCAGAGAGCACTAAGAAATTTGCGGAACGACTGAGCTCCTTGCGCGCACTCTGGACCGCGTGTCCGGTGCCGCGCTGCTCCGCCTGAAGGACGAAGTTCACACCTGTATGTGCAACCGCCGCGCGCACGCTTTCGGCTTCGTGTCCAATGATCACGTAGATGTTCTGCGCCGGCACGACTTCTGCTGCAGATCGAATCACGTGAGCCAATAGCGGCTTCCCACCAACTTCATGCAGAACCTTAGGTCTTTTCGATTTGAGCCGGGTGCCTTTGCCGGCGGCCATGATGGCAATAGCGAAATCCTGCACTGACATGGCATTCATGTTACGGCAAAGAGAGGTGCACCGACTGCTCAGTCGAGTCCATTCCTGCAATGCACCAACTCCCGTCGGGGGCACACGCCGCTTCAGCCGTGCGTCTTTAGGAGCGAAAAAAGAAACGCGCTTTAGCGCAGGCTCACGCGCGAAGCGCTACCAACCGAATAGACCTCGATAGATTTGCTGCTCAACGTTTTTGGTCGAAGTTCGGCGAGCTGCTTCCGGATTTCTTCCAAATCGCATCCTGGATGCGCGCTTCGCGCGTAGGCCAGCGCTAACGCGCCGTCCTTTTGTGCTCACCATTAGACTGCACGGCTCACGCCGTGCGCCGACTCAAGAGGCTGCGGAAAAATGCCAACAGAACCCCCGGCAGTAGCCGGGGGGCGGAGGTCGCCGAAAGGCGAACTCCGAATGCGACGAGACTGCCAGCAATTGCGCAGAAACGCAGCCGCAACGGGCGCGGCTGCCCCACCGGCGCCGGTTCCGTTACCCTGCTCGCGCCTGCGTTTTTCCGCAGCCTGTCAAGTCGGGGGCTTCCACCGATGTGAGAACGAAGCTAGGACAACTATTTGCATTTTTTTCGCAAACGGCAGCAGCTCCCATGCATCTCATTACTTACTCCCGCGTTCTGCAACTCAGCGAATGGGGTTTGCGTATTGAGGGAGAGAGTCGTAGTTATGAGTTGCAGATTTCTTCGCGTTCAAGTCTTTGTAGTCGCTGCGGTGCTATCGATTGCAATGCTGCTCTTCGCGGCTACACATCGCGACAATGCGGTGGGCCCGCAGTACAAAACCGTGATCGATCTCAGCACTTCGATCCCGGCCAGTTCACAGACCATCCTGTCCCAAACGACTCTTGTGGCACCGGCTGAACTCGGCGGCGCATGGAATCTGGAAACTTTGCCCTCAACACGTCTTATCGCTCCGCTCGCGGTGATCGAAGCCGAGCACAAGAAGTTTCCCGATTCGGAATCATTGATCACTATGGATGATGTCGCCACATATGAGCGACTGCACGGCGCAGTGCCACAGGGCGCGATCATCCTCCTTGCGTCGGTTAGGTCCGGAACTAGTCCTGTTCTCAATCACGATGCTCTTCATTTCCTTGTTGAAGCTCGAAACGTGGTGGGGATTGGCGGCGCGGGAACGCAGCTCGTTTCCTCAGGCGAGAACTCCTATCTAGCTCGGAAGGGCATCTACGAACTTGAAAACATCAGCAACCTTGCCGTTGTTCCGCGATCGAACGTAGTAGGCGTTGCAGCGCCGGAAAAAATCGCCGGCGCCAATCACGGACCCGTGAGGCTGATGGTACTAGTGAAGTAAAGCCGTGGAAAGGATTTTAGTCGCGCGTATAACCACTGCGCAGCCGTGCTTTTGCACAGCAGACTGAACCCCGGTTTTACGCAACTTGCGAATTGTTCAACAGGTGCTTCTTGAGGACGTTTCCATTGGGAAGCTTACGGTCCACGATTTCCCTCGCAGCTTTGATCGACTTCTTGATTTCAGCCGGATCCCGCTTCGAGACTTCAGCAATTTCAGGAACAGTAAATCCTTCGATCGCGAACAGGGTGAACGCCTCGCGTTGCTCTGGCGGCGCTCCGGTCAGTGCGCGCTCCACCTGATCGATGAATTCATCGGAAAGCGCAACAGCCTCCGGCGTACTGATTCCCGAATTGGGCAGAATGTCTTCTTCGCTCAGCTTATC